>SXGR01229332.1_pt1 | contig 56529 bp, 44 predicted proteins | sample 3174711 | NCBI WGS metagenome assembly SXGR01 (sample SAMN11356860, study PRJNA531348) | freshwater metagenome | isolation source: freshwater sample F1-60 | place: China: Fuxian Lake, Yuxi | collected 2017-12-25 | reverse complement strand
TAAGATATTTTTTTTCATGTATATTATTCTTTAAAATAACGCACAAAACTGCGCACATTTAACCTATTTTTCAACCTTTTCTGGTAACCTATAAACAAAAGATCAAACATGTAAAGTACTTGATTTTCAACTTATTAATGATTTATGATTATCTGCGAATACTCCAAATTAGTGTGGACCACACTAATCCAAATTCCTATCCCATCAACTTCATAAACACCCCAACATCTTTCAACATTTTCTCGGTAAATTCTAGGGGTTGGTATAAGGCAACGCGTATTTTTTTATCAATCAAGGTTTCCGCCTTTTCAATTAACTGATATAAATAACTCTTATCAACATCACCCACTATTACTAAATCCACAAAGGGATTGTTTTTTCCTAAAGCTAAATCTCCGGTTAGGTATACCTCATCTACATTACCCAACTTATCCAATACATTCTCAATAATCTGATCCAAGCCAACATATTGCATAATTACACCTCGCAAGGATTTAAACATGGGGTGTTTTGTGTTTACTGCGTAATGTTTTGTTTTTGTGTTTTCGTCATCGGTTTGCTCCTGTATGAGTTGCATGTCCGATAACTTATTTAATTCCAAACGCACTGTATTACTACTTACACCTAAGTCACGTTCCAAACCGCGCAAATACACTGTGCTAGCGGGGTTGAGTAGTAATTTGGTGAGTAACTGCACTCTTATTTTACCAGTAAAAATTTTATCTAAGATCATTGGGGTAGATGAGATGTTCGAGGAAGCATATGACGGCTTCGCCTTTCTGAGTCACATTTTAATTATGTAAACTCAATATTTTTCAACAAATATAGCGCAATATTGAGTAGTTTAATTAATAATTATTGAGTAAGATAAAGAACAATTAATTTGCTTTAGAAGTTCCTACCCCCCCCCCGTCATATCCAATATCTTGGTTTGAAGGCTAGGGTCCAGGCGTTCAAAAATGCTATTATTGCTAATAAACTCAGGAACCAATTCCTTCATTTTACCCACCAGTTCCATTTCATTGGATACCTTGGAAGCCGAAGTCACTAATAACCTAAGGTCATTAAAGCTTTCATTAATGCTGGTTAGTTCCACCTCCCTAACTTTAGCAATCAATATTTTATCATGGTAAGTGGCCAAGGTGTTTTCAGCGTCGTTTAATAATTCCTCATATAATTTTTCACCAGGACGTAAACCACTGTAAGTAATATTAATATCAATATTCGGGATCATACCATACAAACGAATCATTTTTTTAGCTAAGTCGGCAATAGCCACCGGCTGACCCATATCAAAAACAAATATCTCCCCTCCATTACCCATACTACCAGCTTCTAATACCAATTGACAAGCTTCAGGGATGGTCATAAAGTATCGTGTAATATTGGGGTGTGTTACCGTTAATGGTCCACCTTTTTCAATTTGTTCCTTAAACCGATTAATTACCGATCCGTTACTTCCAAGTACATTTCCAAAACGAGTAGTAATAAATTTAGTGGCTATATTTTTTTCACTAGATAATCCTTGTACGTAAATTTCAGCCATTCTTTTACTTGCACCCATAACATTAGTTGGGTTCACCGCTTTATCGGTACTGATCATTACAAACCTTTCAGCATTGTATTTTACAGCTAAATCAGAAACTATTTTAGTGCCAATTACATTATTACGAACTGCTTCAGTAGGGCAAAGCTCCATCATAGGTACATGCTTATAGGCTGCAGCATGATATACATAATGCGGTTTAAAACTTTCAAATAAACCCTCTATTCTTTTTTCATTCGTGATATCCGCTAAAAAAGATATGCAGTTTACACGTGTACCGCGTTCTTGTAATTCTAATTCAATATTATGTAATGGGGTTTCGGCCTGATCACACATAATAATCATTTCAGGAGCATAGGGTATTAATTGTCTAACAATTTCACTTCCTATGGAACCAGCTGCGCCTGTAACTAATACACGCTTACCTTTTATTTGGGAACGGATTTGATTATTATTTATCACAATAGGATCACGCTCCAATAAATCCTCAATTTTAGTAGTCTGTAATTGGTTGCTGTTAAATTTACCTTCTGCCCATTTGCTATAAGGAGGTACGCTTAACACTTTAATATCATGGTCCAAACAAAAATCAACCAATTCATTTTTTCGTTTTGTAGGGATAGTAAAGCTGGCAATAACTAATTCATCAATAGGTTGCAATGTAGCAATTTTTACAAATTCTTCAAAACGTATAACAGGGATGCCATTTAAATTTTTATTGCTCTTCTTTTTATCGTCATCAATAAATGCTACAATATGTATGTTATTGCCTCCGTGATTTTCGAGTACTCTTTGTGTAGCAACACCTGTATCTGCAGCGCCAAAAATAACGACGCTCTTTTTTTTCATTTTGTAGTTTTTTGCATAAGCAAACAAAAACTTAACTAGTACGCGGTAGCTTACTAAAATTAAAAAACTAAATCCTGCATAAACTATGACAACCACCGAGCCTAAAGTAAATTCCTGACTATATCTATTTGAAATACTATTCACTACAAATAAAAATCCTGCTGAAGCAATAATAGATATGCTTATTCTAAAGGCATCCTGTATACCAGTATACCTTACAATACCTGAATAGGTTTTAATGGAAGTAAACACCAATGTATTAATTATAGTAACCAATACAAATGTATTAAATACAGCTTCCCAGCTTAATCCAATTAAGGTTAGGTTTTGCTTTATCGCAATGGCTAAGAAAAGCGAGAACAAAGTACCCCCAATGTCTAATAAAAATATAATCCACCTAGGGACAATAGTAAAATTTTTAAACATAACGTTTGTTTTTGGTTGAATCATACAACGGGGGGATTGTATTAATTATTTTTAAAGCCTAAAAAAAGCTAATTAATTACGCGATCAATTTTTTATATAAACTCGAAAACACTAAATACAATATGGTTAAAAAGCCGGCTAAAAAACCTCCTAATACCAGCGACTTTAGTTTACCTACTTTTTCTTTTTCCAAAGGAAAGATAGGTTTATCAATCACCTGTATCAATGGAGTTTCCTTGCGAAGAGCCATTTTTGACATTTCTAAATTTGTTACTAAACTTGTAAGCATCGCTGTATTGGCTTGTACATCTACCTGCCTGCGTGCACCTGGGCTTCGCTTTACATTCATAGCCATGTTTAAATTAAAAACATTGTCAGCTGCGCTAGCTACACCTGTGATTGCACTATTTAGTTCGGCACGGATACTATCTGTTTGCTTTTGTAATATTTCAACATTCAAGCGCGCCTTTTTGCTTTTTATTTCAATATAGTATTCGGAAGTTTCAAATGCCAATGTTTCACAAAATGCTTTAGCAAATTTTTCATTGATTGAATTTACTTCGATACTTAAGATGCTAATTTTTTTATCTTTTTGACTTACAACAACGTCTGTTTTTACCAACCCCGTTGAAATATTTTTTAATATTGAATCCTGTTGTAGCGTAAATTTTTCGCGATCTGCATCAACAGGGAAATTAATGCCCTTTAATGCCGGTTTTTCCTCCCAACTCTTTTTCACTTCATTAAATTCCAAATAATAGTCGGCCAAGCTTTGTGTTTTGCCATTTACGGTTATAGGAGATAACAATGTTTTTTCAACCAATTTTCGGCTCTTCATTAACTCTATTAAATTAGAACCTGCAAATGCGCCACCCGCACTTGAACCTAAGTCAATACCTAGCGTACTAGCTAAACCCAATGCGCCACTCAAACCTCCGCCACCGCTTTTTTCTTCCTCCATGGCAAAAGTAAGTACAGCCTTATAAGTTGGCTTTTGAAAATAAGCATAAGTGAATCCAATCAATCCACCAATGATGCCAGCAAGTACAATTAAATTCCATTGACTTAATAGAAACTGATACCACTCTTTTATTTTTAACACCAGTTCCTTTAACGATATTTCGTCGTTATCAATTTGGGGTGTATTATTTTGATCAACCATAATTTTTTGTATTAAACTATTGGGGGGATAATTATTTGCTTAACAATTGTAGTGTTGCAAGTGAAGTACCTATTTGTGCAATAATGGTTACATATTGCAATATCGTTGTCATTGCATCTTTTCTTACTGCACCTTCAGGTAATACCACTTCCGATCCTGGTTCAATGCGTGGATTAAATCTAAAAAATCCAAATGTTTTGGTTCGTTTTGATCTTCCATTATAATACACTACATAAGCTTTATTGCGCCTTGCGTTTTCGTTAATACCACCCGCTGCACTAATACATTCGCCCAAGGTGATGCCTTCATGGTAGGTAATCGTTATAGGTCTCAACACACCGCCACGAATAGTTATTTTGTTATCCAATTTAGGAATTACAATTTCATCCTTATCAGTTAAAACCAAGTCATAATAACTGCCGGGATTTTTTAGAATTTGTTCAATATCTAAAGCAATGTTTTGAACATTAGATGGCAGTTCATAGGTAATGCCCATTTTCTTTAAGCTATCCTTCATCAATTGTGATACCGTATCTGCTTTGATACTTTCTCTTTTTATAAAGGCTCCTTTTGCATAGGCATCACCAATTAATCCACCTGCACGTTTTATTACGTCGCTCACTCTTTCCACCCTACTCACTAAACTATATTTGCCTGCAAATTGCACTTGACCAATAATAGATACAATTTGATTTTCGGCAAAGCCTACTCTTTTTGCAATACTTACTACATCATAAGGTTGTAAGATAATATCGCTATTGCCTGGGGTGAAATTTAAATTGGCATCTAACTCAGTAGTCAGCAAAGTAGCAATTTCAGTGTTGTTTACTTTACCGTCTTGTTGTTTGTATAACCTTGCAACTTCTACTTTTTTATTCGCTGCAAATGTGCTTCCACCTGCAAGTGTAATTAAATCCTTCACTGTCATGCTATCAGCATAAGTAAACTTTCCTGGGTTATGCACTTCACCAAATATTTTTACATTAAAACTATCACGTAAGTCCAATACCGAACTTACATACAACTCATCCTCTCTTTGCAAATAAATATTTTCAGTTTTGTCTCCAGCCAATGCTTTGTTTAAATCAATGTTCACCATTTCTTTAACTAAGTTGGGCTTTAATCTAAATAATTGAGCGCCTCCAGTGTAAGCATCTTCCTTTAATCCATCAGCTTTTTTTATTAAATCCGAAACGCGCATGCCTTCCACCAATTGATAAGTATCAGGACGGTATACTGCACCTGTTAGCTTTACCCTATTTTGGTAACGGTTTAATATTTTACTCACCACATAAACATCACCTCCTTGGGGAGCATAGCTAGCAAATTCTTCTTTCCCTAAATCCTTTACTAATAATTCACGGCCATTTTTTTGAATCACTTTTACATTGCTGGTATATGCTGCTTCATCAAAGCCACCTGCAAATGCCAAAATGTTTTGAAAATTTTCCTTACCTGTTAATTCAAATATGCCTGGACGTTTTACTTGTCCGTTCAATTCAACGCGGTTTTCATAAGCCGGTATACGAATTACATCATTGTCCTTTAATCCGATATTATCCGTTTGATCCCCGTTAAGTATGAAATGATATAAATCCACTTTACGAATTACTTTGTTATTACGCACCAATTCAATATTACGGTAACTACCTATTGGAGAAGGACCACCAGCTAATGACAAAGCACTAAACACCGTACTTAAGGAACTTAAGTCATAGGTGCCTGGTTTTTTTGCACCAATAATAGTCACATGTATAGTGCGAATATTAGATAAAGTCACTGATAATTTAGATTCGCCTGTACGTAAACTTACATAAGCCGTGCGCGCCATTTGTTGGCGTATTTTGTCGGTGGCTGCTTCAATGGTTAAGCCTGCTACTCGAATTACACCTACGTTTTGAACGGTTACACTGCCTTCATAACTTACTCTTAGTTCAGTCGCAAATTCCTGTATACCGTATAAAACAAGTTTTAATATATCATTGGGGCCTACTTCGTAATTTAAGGGAGTAGCAATATTTGCATTAGAGGTTAATGAACCTGCATTTTGGAAAAGTTCGGATCCGAATATGGGATTGCTTTGTTCAATATTAGTTTTACTCACCGAATCACTGCCTGTTTGCATGGTACGGTTATTACTAAAATTGTCCAGTTTATTTCCAATATTGTTTACAGAATTATTGGTGGCACTTAACCTAGTGCGTAATTTTTCAAACTCAGCTGCGGGCATGCCTTTTGCTGTAGCCTGTGTTTTGATTTGATCAATGCTTAATTCGGAGCTTTGTAAGCGTTCCTTTATTTTGCTTATATCCGCTTCGGATAACATTTCCACTTTAAATTGGCTTAAGTCCTTTTGGGCTAAAAAGCCTTGCGCGTTAGCAGTTTGGGCAATTATAGCAAATAACAGGACCAGGGTTAAACTGCGAAAAAAATGCTTGAATGTTGCTTTTGTTATCATTGTGATCTTGAAAATTTAAACGTTAAAAGGGGAGTTGTTTGATTTTTGTGCAAAGCTTCGCTTTTCTTAGTCCCATTATAGATACAAAAAGGGCTAATAAACAACTATTTATATGTACAAAATCAATTTTTAAGTGCCAATAAAACAAATGAAGTGGTACTTAAAAATAGGTTCGTATTTGTTTTAACAAGCAAAGCATATTAAAATTCATACCAATAAATTTAGGGGGGTGGATTTATCAGACAAAAGTACTCGAATAATTACTCAAAAAAAAATTTATACAGTGCTTATTTACATTTGGTTAAGCATCATTTTTTATACTTAATTTAATGTTAATTATGTACTTAAATAAACTGTCCTTTTAATAACGTTTTTGCAGCTATACTATTGTAGTGAATGTAGAATAAACTTAAAATTGGCGAAAAACTTAAATTCAAGCCTCTAAAATCGGTATTTACCTGTGAGATGGGGTATTAAATTTCCTTTTAATTGATGGTAATTAAGAGAAATAGTACAGTTTTTAGCTTAAAAGAGGCAATTTGGGGTAATTTTTGAGGATTTTAGGCTAAAAATGGGCAAATATTGAAAACTGTAAAAGAGATGATTAATATCGTTACAGAAATATTGATATTTTAAGTGACCTAAATATGGTGGCAATGGCGTTAAATCAAAGACTAGTTTTAAACACTAAAAAGTAAAGTATGCTTGAAAAAAAGCTTATAAATAAACCAATGAGCAAGCCCATATACCATTTTGTTTCACTTTTTTCTAAAGGGAACACAGGGCTATCCACTATTTGTACAGTAGGTGTTTCCTGAATTAAAGAAGCTTTAGAAGCTTCTAAATTAGTAACAAGTTGGCCATATATAGAAGTAAGCATTCCCTTGTCCCTTTGAGATATTTCTGAATTTATTGCCTCGTTCACATTTGAAAAATTACCATTAAGCAAAAGTAAGGCGTCCTGACGAGTTGATTGTGTTTTATAATTTAATAATACATAAATACTATCCGTCCTTTTCTCAAGTCGTGCTACATTTTTTCTTAACCTTCCTACTTTTGTTTCAATATAAAAGTCGGTCGCTATTTTTAATATTTTTTCGGAAATTAACTTACTTAGGTTTTCTTCTTTGGTAATTACTGTCATTTTAAAAAAGCCTAATTTTTTATCTGGCTTTACAACAGTTAATTCTTTTTCCTCAATTCGGTTAATAATAATTTTTAATAGACTGTCTTGTAATCTATAATCCTTATCGGGCTTAGCGAATGATATTTCCCGACCTATTTTAGAGTCATTTGCCCATTTCGATTTGTATTTATAAACCTCAGCATATTTATCGGCTATGCTATAATTACTGTCATTTGAATATGGCATTTTCAAACATTGTGCCATAAATGTTTTGGATTTTAAAAGCTCCAATACATTGTCGCCTGATAATACAGTATTATTAGAACCCGTTAATCCAGTAATATCCATACCTAATGACCCACCTAGTGATGACAACAATCCGCCACCAGCCATACTTTTACTTTCTTCCACTAAAAAAACAGTGTCCGCAATATACCTGGGTGATTTTAAAAAACTATAAGTAATGCCCAACACGCCACCTACAAGAGTAGCTAATAAAATTATTTTGAAATTATTTTTCAAAATTTGAATTATTAAACTTGCCCATTCTTTTACCCATTCACTCATTGAAAAATTGGGTTCATTAATTATATTGGAAGTGTTGTTTTGATTATTTTCAACTGACATAGTAATAATTATAATTTTAATATAGCCGCTAAACCAACTAATGCTGATAAAATACTGGTGATCGCCGATAATTCAGCGACCGATAATCCTTTTTCTTTATCAGGCATTTCAGGTACAAATATTTTACTACCTGGCGTGACTCTTGGATAAAATTTAAAAAACAAAAAGTGTTTTTGTTTTTTATTAATCCCATTTCCATATTGTATATAGGCTTTCGCTAATGAAGCTCTATTTTTTACACCACCTGCAGCTGAAATATAGGACTTAAAACTTCCTGATTCATACCTAGTTAATTGTGGACTATATACAGCACCAATAACTTGTACAAATGGATCGTTACGTGAAATAAACAAACTATCTCCGGGTAATAATGCCAATGACAAATCACGAGAATTATTATTGGCAACATCTAAGTTCACCCCAATCAAAACCCCTTTTCTGTATACTTGCAAATCCTTTAATGAGCCGTACTTAGTTAAACCACCTGCCCTTGCTAAAATGTTTTCAATAGTTTCATCTCTTTTTTCCAATACATAATTGCCTGGAAAATAAACTTCCCCTGCTACTTTAATATCCCCTAAAAATACGGAGTTCAATAATCTGGGTACAAAAATATAATCTTGCGCTTGCAAAGTGAAAGTGTTATCTCTACTGGATAAATTTGAATCTAATTCAAGTTTGATCAAGTCCACTAATTGATTAGCCAATGAATCAGTTCGGTTGTTTTTTATTCTTGACAGCTCAACCCTATGATAAGCGGCATCTTTCATAAATCCCCCACTCATAGCAATCACATCCTGTATTTGCATACCCGCACGGAACATTATTTTGCCTGGGTTACGCACATGACCGCCAACGGTGATATATTGCACTTCCTCTAATTCTTGCTTTGTATATATTTGAATGCTATCCTCGCGTTCCAAAATAAAATCAGTACTATTTTGAGCAAACTTGTTTAAATCAACTGCTACCAAAACACGATCCCTTGCATTAGTTAATCGATAAATGGTTGCTCTTTGCATAAATGCATCTGATCGTAAGCCATCCGCTTTTTTTATTAATGCTTGTAAAGTTAATTTTGGTTGAAACCCATAATCACCAGGGCGATATACTGCACCTGTGATGCTTACTTTGTTAATATATACTGGTGCTTTTTTTTCTGCATAAATAGAATCGCCTGGTGAAGGAATGTAGTTTGCAAATAAATTGGCATCTACTTCCTTATATGTTTTTTCTGAGCCATTTAACTGAACAATTTTTAATCTATCAGTAAAGGCAGAATCGTTAAACCCACCAGCATATTCTATTGCTTGTTGTATACTTTCATTAGGTCTTAATTCAAATACGCCAGGCCTTTTTACCATTCCCCCAAATTCTACCCTTTTTATATATGGGCTATACATGATCACATCCTGGTCCTCCAATCTGATATCCTTCGCCATTTTGCCATTTTGTAAAAACTCATACAAATCAATATTGGCAATAGTTTTATTATTTCTAATTACTTTAATATCCCTTAAAGTACCGTTTTCAGTAGGTCCCCCAGAATAATACAATGCATTGAATACCGATGATAATGCTGAAATTTGATAGCCTCCTGGCCATACCGCCTCGCCAATGATTGTTATTCTTACACTTCGATAATTAGTCATTGTAATTGTCAACTGTGTTCTATTTAATTTTAAAGCTGGATAAGCTGTTGACATTTTTGCTAAAATCCTTGCCTTTGCTTCATCCATGGTTAATCCACTGACATTAATTAGTCCAACATATTCAATTTTTATGTTACCATCGGTGTTAACGGTACAATTAGCTGTTGTTTCATTTAAGCCTGTTAATGTAACATCTAATTCATCATCGGGCCCTAGTATGTAATTTTTAGGGGTGGCAAGTCGTAAGTTGGGTTCAAATTTTATATTTGGATTTGCAAAAAATTCATACCCATACTTGTTCGTAATTTTTTTTATAATAGGCACTTCTAATACCCAAGTGCTATCACGCATAAAACTAGAAGTATCTTTTATCATACTCATGTCGCTAAAGGAACTTTTTTTGGCACCTTGTAAAGCAACTAATCGCTTTTTAAATTGACCTACTTCAGAGGGTCTCAAGCCCTTTTTTACCAAAAAACTCATTGCATCACTTTCAGACATCCCATTGGCAGATGCTTGTATCCACAATTGCATGATTTGTTGGTCCGAAAATTGACTAATTCTAGCGCTACCCATATTTACATTTGCGCCACTGCTAATTTGTGCTTGTAATGGTTTAAAAACCAATAAAATAAGCACAAATATCACTAAAAACTTTCCTAATAATTTGATCATTTAAATTAACTTATAAGCGTAAAAATACGACAATTGCGTCATAAAGCACAATTCACTAATAGGGCGAAAATACGAGCCCAATATTTACCATATCACTAGTTATGGGATTTTGCAATAATGGCTTCATTTGATATGCACTATAACCAAATAGAATGTTTACATTACTATATAACTCATAGCTACTTTCAAAACTGAATTTGTTTGTTTTATATTGAGGATCAAAGCCATAGATAGGTGAAGGGGTTAAAAAATATTGCTGCTCTATTGATCCAGCCCCGCCCTTTGCCATAACACGATAATACACCCTTAAATTAAGCCGTGGCTTAGGATGATAATTGGCAATGAATTCAAAACGATCTGCATTAGTGCCCATCCAATCACCAAGGGGATAATTACTATTTGAATAATTTTGTGCCGGTAAAAAATTACGGTACACAAATGGGTATACTTTATTAAGCTCGGCAGTTAATGTAAGATAAGGCAAACCTATATCCGTAACACTCGCTCCTATTTGATAAGCTATTTGATTGCGCGACTTAGTGGAATTAAAAATATTACTTACCCTAATTTCATCAATAAATAATTGGGCATACAAATGCGTTTTAGGAATTTGATTTCGACTACTAATTCCCATAAAAAACTGTCCATTGGCACCTGTAGTAATTTTATCATTGTATTTATTGTTGTCATAGGCCTTAAAAAAAGTTAAAGGCATAAGATAAGCAGGTTCCAATTGATCGGTATACACTATGGATTCTCCTAAATGAATACTTAATCCCTTCATCGGCCTAACTTCAACAAAGTGTATTGCATAAAACTTAGGTATAAAGGATTCCCTCTGACCACCATACACCGAATTACCTGTGCCGTAGCTTTTTAAGGAATCAATTACCCCACTTTGCAACCATGCATGCATATAGTTAACACTCATCCATTTTGTTGGATTATATTGAAATCGATAATAGGGATAAGAAGGCGATTTGCTTGACAAAACCAAATTACCCGTTTTACCATAACCCAATACATTTTGATCCTGTCCCACGGTGATCATCCCCTTATTAAATCGATAACTCATATTGGCATTAAACTGACTATAAGATAATAAGTTGGTGTTAATGGTTTGTTTGCGATTAAAGCCCATGAGTGTATTATCAATTCTTAAGGAATCATAATCACCCGTCTCATTCACATCTCTAACACTTAACTGAAAACCAATACGCTTACCAGCATAACCCATCATTTGAAAACCAGTACTCACCAACTGACTTGTTTTTTTTGAACCCTGAAATCCTATTTCAGCCAATGGATCTACCATTAATCTAAAATTATCATCACTATAATTCAAGATATGTGGTTCCTTAAATAAGTTTTTTTTGATTTGTTTAAAGACCGTTAAACTTTTAGGGATATATGCTTTTTCTAAATTATCAAAACTATAATAACTTATATAAAAAGTAAGTTCATCACGCTCAATCTTTGTAAGATTTTTATTTTGTTGTAATTGATTTAATAAATTAAATACAGTTGCCCTATCTACTGGCTTCATTAAATCATTAAATTCTATTGCGCCTTTTTGTGCCATCCTTTCTAAATAGGCAACAACCGTTTGTTGATGTGTAAATACCTGCGCAGTTCCTGGATTAGCATTAAATAAAAAAATGCACCCAACAATAATGAAAAATAATTTTACTGAATTCAATGTGTATGTTTTAATATGCGCCTTGATCGCGTAACATTTTAATAATGGTTTGCAAAATAATTTGCAAATCCAATGTAAATGACCAACGATGTATATAATATAAATCAAAATTAACGCGCTGTTCCATTTCCTGATGGGTGCGCACTTCGCCCCTTGAACCATTGATTTGAGCCCATCCCGATATGCCCGGCTTTACAATATGCCTTTTTAAATAGTTATTTACAGTTTCCATGGAAGCAATATTCATAGGGGTTGGATGTGGCCTTGGCCCTACCACCGACATTTCCCCTTTTAATACATTCCAAAATTGAGGAAGTTCATCCAAACTAAATTTGCGTAAAATACTTCCTAAGGGTGTAATTCTAGGATCATGGCGCGATGTTTGATCAAAGGAATCTTGCACATCCTTAATATACATGGTTCTAAACTTATAGCAAATAATGGGCTTGTTATTGAGTCCCCATCTTTCTTGCTTATATATCACTGGACCTCTTGAGGATATGCGAACGAGTAGCCAAATAATGGGTAATAACCAAAAACCAATCGTGACAAAAAACAGTATCGAAAACACAACATCAAAAATGTTTTTTAGTAATTTATTCTCCCATTTATCCAATGGTAAAATATTTAAATTAATAACGGAGATCAATCCGATGGTATCAATTTCCTCTGTTTTTGAAGTTAAATCCTCCAGCTTTGGCATGATACGAACACGCACATTGTAGTGATCACATACCTCAATACACTTTCGGATAGTGGCTTGTTCGTGATGAGCTAAGGAAATGAGCACCTCATCGATATGTTGTTGCTTAAAAATATTTTCCAAATCCTGCACCCTGCCCAAGTATGGCATGCCTGGCGCTTCTATATTATTTTCATCAATAAACCCGATACATTTATACCCGTAGTATAAATTTTCAGAAATTGTTTTATTAAATTCAACCGAAGTTGCATTATATCCTATAATAACCAATGCATCATAAACAAACCCTTCGGCAAATGCAGAATGTTGTTGCTTTCGAATAAAATATTTTAAAGCAATGGATACAAAAAAATGAATAGTAATAAAATGACTGAATCTGAAATAATCACCATAAACCGATTTACTTAAAAATAAAAAGGAGCTTACTAAAATTAAAAATAAAATATTAGTATAGGCATTATACAGTATCTCCTCTGGAAATTTTTTATTAATTCTATTGCGATACAACCTACATTCATTCGCTGCCAAAAACCAAATGACCAACAATAAAAAAATAAAAGAAAAATCATAAAAGGTTTTAGGAAAAACAAACCCGCCTTTTTTAATAAATACCGCTAATAATAAAGATAATAGTAAACAAACCGAATCAATGCCTATTTGGAGTTTTTTGTAGTACTTATGATTCCATTTCATTCAGCTCACTATTTATTGATCAAGGAATTGATATGGTAAAGATATAATTCAGTTATCAAATCCCAATCATATTTCTCATTTAATCCATTGGCAACTATTGATCTTAAAGCAGTCAGTTTTTCGGGATTTGCTTCGGCCCATTGGAACCAGTGGCTTAGTGTCGATATATCTTTTTTGAAATAAGTGCCAAATTTATCGTTTTGTAGTACTTCCCTACTAAAAACAGTATCAATGGCGCCTATCGCACATCCATTGGCCATAGCTTTTAATAAAGTAGGATTGGTGCCTCCAAATTCATGGCCATGCATATATGCAAAACAATATTTATATAAACTTGCCAATTCATCCCCGTTGGTGATATAACCTGTAAATACCAACCGGTCATCCTGGTAAGATTTTATTTTTGTTGCATACGCATCTTGATAAGGAACATCACCCACGATCACCAATTTTTTTGTGCTACTTGAATTTATAAAACCTTCAATAATAATATCACTATTATTATCAGGTATCATTCTGCCCACAATTAAATAATAATCCTGCGATTGTAATTGCCATTTATTCAATAAAGCTTCCGAAGCTCCTTTATTGCTGTCGGCCCCATAAGTGATTACCACCGAATCAGTATTAAACTCTTTTTTATAAATGGTTTGCATGGCAATGGCGTCAGTAACAATTAAGTCCATCCACTTAACCGCCATTTTTGCTGCCCATTTAAAATATATGGCGCCAAACCCTTTCCATTTAGGGCGCATCCATTCCAATCCATCAACATTTATAAGGGTAGGCTTTTTAAATAATCTGGTAATAAATCCAAAGGGTCCATTGGAAACATTTAAGACCAACACCACATCTGCATTTGAAAATGCAGCATGCCAAAAAGCAAAAAATGAATGTATGGGTTGGCTTAAGCTTTTACTTTTTATAGTTGGTATATATTTTAGATGTATCCCATTCAATTGTTTTGGTTTTTCCTCAAATAAATAGGAATGGCAGTACACAGTCACCTGCACTCCTTTGGCTACCATCCGTTCCCCAATATTTTTTACCAATGTTTCATAGCCGCTATATACATAGGGGTAGCCACGTGAACCAATGATCGAAATTTTTAAGGGAGGTTGACTCATGAATAAATTATTTTCCCAATTTGGTTTTCAAAGGACTTCATACTAAAATAGGTTTGCACTCTTTTTATTGAATGCGCATGGAGGTTATTGTAATTATTACTTTGAATTAATTCAAATATTTTATCGACTGCAACTTGAACATTGTTGATTGGGATGAAAATACCAGTTTCATTTTCTGCAATCATTTCTAGCGCCCCTCCTTGTTCAGTGGCTGCAACAGGAACTCCATACTGCATTGCTTCTAATACAACCGTAGGTAATGGATCAGGTAATTTGGAGGGAAGAATGAGTAAATCAATAGAAGAGTAAAATTTATCCATCTTATCCTCAAATCCGGTATAAAAAATTCGTTCGCCCAGATTATTCTTTTTGATGAAATCTTGCATCTCATCAACCAAATATTCATAACCCGGAAATGCATCTCCAGTAATGATAAAATACAAAGGTGTTGCTTTATTGCTATATGAATATTGATTTAATAATTGCTGTGCGATTTGTAAAAAATATTGTTGCCCTTTCCAATAGTGAACCCGACCGGCCATTCCAATCACAATAGCTTCCTTTGGGATTTGATATTTTGTTCGAAAATTTGCTTCAGTTGATTTTTCAATGGGCGCAATCCCGTTATATATGACTTGCATTTTATAGCGTAATGATAAGGTATTTTTACTCCAATGATCCTGCACTGCTTTTGAAACACAAATGATTGTTGAAGTATAACGCTTCATGATCCATTGAATGGCAAAGAATAAAAATTTAGGCTTCCCTATAATTTCATGTACATGCCAAACATGTTTGATTTTATTTTTATGGGCTAAATAGGCCCCTAGTATAACTGCAGTGGTATTGGCGTAAACTAATTCAATATTATTTTGCTGTATATATTTATTTAAAAAGGTATTCGCTTTTTGCCATTTATTGATTCTATTTAAAATACCAAATGGAGTGAAATATTTTCTTCTTATTATGCCAAGATTTATTACAGTTACTGGGACACTGTCCTGTTTTAATTTATCAACCAATGGGCCTGCAGATGAAACTACTACATGACAAGTATGCCCTTGCCCATTTAATATTTGTACTGTTTGTAAAAATATTTTACTAGCGCCATATAAATCCGAAGAACTATGTAAAAATAAAATGCGCATTTAGCAATGTTAGGGCTTTCTTGATTTAATAAACTTTGCAGGAACTCCTGCCACTACACTATAAGCTGGCACATTTTCCGTTACCACTGACCCTGCTGCCACTACACTTCCTTGACCAATAGTTACCCCTGCTAAAATGATGCTATTTGCCGCTATCCAACAATCATCCTCGATTATAACCTCTTTTTTTTCAACGCCCTGATCTCTGATTAATAGTTCTGGATGATCAAACACATGGTTTTCGGCATAGATACTTACCCTAGGTGCTAACATCACATTATTGCCAATGGTAATTTTTCCTGAGCAGCCGATGTAATTATAGGGCCCAATATTTGAATTATCCCCCATAGTTAAACCCTCGCCAATAGGCCCTCCATATATATTGGATGGCCTTATGATGGCATATTTTCCTATTGTAACTCTATTCCCCAATTTAATACCTTGTTGGGACAAGCAATTAATTTCGGCACCATCTTCGATAATGGTATTATAGCCTACTTGTAAATTTTTAGGATAAAATAAGCGCACATTTTTACCAACCAATAATAACCCTTTGGCTGACTTAATCCAAAAGCGTATTTTCAATCCCCTTAGAAAAAAGAAAATTAAATAATAATAGGTGATGAGTTTATTTTGATAGCTCCATCCTTCTTGAAATCTATTTTTTAATTGATTATTCATGCTATTGTAAAAATACTTTTAAGGTAATAGAATATGAAGTAAATTGTGGCATCCAATACAAAATGAAAGAAAAAGTTAAATATATATTTATTAAAGTATTAGATATAGTCCTACTTCCTTTGACTTATCTTTTGTTGCCCATATATAAATTAGTAAAAAAATATGGGATCATTAATTTTCCTTTACAAGTGAAGGCCTTTGTCAAAACCGGTATCTTCCCAATGCAGGACCATTATTATAACCCACAATTTGTATATTCAAAGAGTTTTGATGCTAATAAAATTCGTAATCTTCATTTAAACTTTAATCTTGACAAGCAATTAGTGGAATTAGCGCGACTCAATTTTACTGAAGAACTTGAATTTAAAAAAGAAGGCGATCCTTACCAAGGCGATTTTTATATTAACAACCCCGCCTATGGCCCCGGTGATGCTGATTTATACTATTTAATGGTGCGTAACCTGCAACCAAAAAATATTATCGAAATCGGATCCGGATTTTCAACCATGGTTTGTTTACTTGCCATTGAAAAAAATAAGGAAGCAGGTGCAATTACTTCTCTCACCTGTATCGAACCCTATGAAATAACATGGCTGGATACTACTAAAATAATTCACTTGCGTCGTGAAAAAGTGGAAAATATTTCTGTTGATTATTTTAAACAATTACAGGAAAATGATATTCTATTTATTGATTCCTCACATATTATCCGCCCCGAAAACGATGTATTATTTGAATACCTTGAAATTTTACCTGCCTTAAATAAAGGAGTCATCATTCATATTCATGATATTTTTTCACCCAGACATTATCGTGCCGACTGGTTACAAAAGGACCTTCGCCTTTGGAATGAACAATACCTATTAGAAGCTTTTTTATATTATAATGATAGTTTTGAGATTATTTATTCCTTAAACCATCTTAAAACCACTCATTTTAAGGCTGTTCAGCAATCATTGACTAATTTGTCGGAGCAGGATCAGCCTGCCTCCATATGGCTAAGAAAAATTAAATAATACTATAATTTTATAGCCGTATACGATTTAGGTATACCTAAAAACCTTTCCACTTGAATTTCGGCATCTGGGAAAAGCTGTTTAAAGCGTTTATGCGTAAACATTAAAGTGGAGTGTGAAACTATTATTGCTGCTTTATAAGTTGTAGCCTTTGGAAAATAGTTAATATTAAAAGTCATGATCAATAACGCCCTAAATGAATGCGGTAAAAACTGGAATAAGGGTAACAAACTATGCGGCTCTAATGGGAACCACAGGGAAGGGGTTTGTATAATATACTTATCTGAAACACGCCTTACTTCATTCGCAAATATTTGCTGATTTTCATAACTACCCACATGTTCAATCACTGAATTTGAAAAAATCAAATCCACATCCCCTTTTTTATATTCCAATGCTAATCCATTACCCACACTACTAGAAAATTTATTTACATCGCTTTGTGGTATTTCACTGGTGTATAAATTCAATAAATGAATTTGGCATGATGGATGCTGCCAGCCAATATTTTTCCAATATTGAATATCTCCGCCAATATCTAATATTTTAAAATGATCCTTTTGTATTAATTTTTCAATCCGATTTTTTAAAATGTCAAACCGCTTTTGTCGAAACTGATTTACAAATGAACCTTTTTTATTATGATCCACTAAAAATTTAAATATACTCATGAATCTACTACTGCTTTTTTAAATAGTTGCATTAATGAACCGGCTGTTTTTTCCCAAGAAAATTTTTGTAGTTGCTCCTTTCCTTTTTCAATATAAGATTGGCGCAAGGTTTGATCATTCAACAATAGTGTAATTGTTTGCGCAATTTCAGTGATATCATATGGATTAAAGCTTTTAGCCCCTAAACCAGCCACTTCGGGTAAACAAGTATTGTTTGCAATCACTACTGGCACATTATGTTTAAAGGCTTCTAATACTGGTATCCCAAATCCCTCGTTGATGGAGGGGAATACATACAGTTTAGCATTTTGATACAATTGTTGTACATCCTTATCATGTAAGTAACCGGTTAAAATTACATCCGCTGATAGTTGCTTCTGATTGATTACATCCCTAATTGCCAAACTATCGTCTAATGTTATTTTATTAGATGCTTTTCCCACCAACACCAATTTTAAATTTGGGAAGCCATTCGATTTTACTATTTTAAAAGCACGAATTAGCGCTGGTATATTTTTTCGTTTTTCTAAAGTACCCACATGTAAAATATACGACGAATTTAATATAGCTTGTATGTTTTGAGAAACGTTACCCTCCATATTTTGATCCAATATTGTTTTGGGCGCCTCCCCAATCACCGCAATTTTAGCTTGCGATGGGCCTGTGTATTTTGACAATTGATTGGCGGCATATTGTGTAGGTGCAACTAGGTATGCTGACTTTTTTGCTGCTGCGAGTCCTAAATTCCTAAAAAATACTAACCAATACTTATTATAATGTTCTGGATACTCCCAAAAAAAAGCATCGTGGAATACAGGGATGGTTTTGATACCCAATGAAAAATACGGAACCATAAAATCAGAACAAAATAAAACGGAACAACCTAGTTGTTTGGATTGATAAGGCAATATGATTTGTTTCCATAAAAAATAATTGAGCTGCTCTTTTACTTTTAACAAAAAGTGGTTTCCTGTGTATGCCTTAGTATTCGAATCTAAAAAATAAAACCTAAAACCTGCATGCTCCTTTTTAAATTCAATGATCAAGCTTTCTAAATAACTGCGCGCACCAGAGGCTGCGATTTGTAAATCGCGAACATCCACTGCTACTTTTATTAATTCCTTACTCATGCCGTAATCACTTGCCTGTTTTGTATGTGATTAATCATGTAGCCTGACAAATACCAAGAGAAATAACTTAAGTACATATAAGAATCAACGTAAGCAGTAAACATTGGTACAAACATGCCAATTTTGATAAGTACAATTGCTAAAATTATTTTCCATTCCTTTCCGGCTGTGATTTTTAATTGCTGCAATCCAGTTTTAATTAATTTAAAATAGATGTATATATACAACGCCATCGCTAATACACCTGCCTGTACGCCAATAATTATGAATTGATTTTCACCGCCAATATTATTTTGATTCGTCATAGATACCCTACCCGATTCACCCAAGCCCAAGCCCCAGGGTTGTGTTGCCATGGCGTTTAATCCATCCAACCATTCTAATACATGGCCTAAACTTGACTCATTTTGAAATGTAATAGTATTCAATATAAAATCATATAAGTCACCTTCCAATATATAAATGACATACAATACAATAATAGCAACTACGATATGAAAAAAATATACAATTTTTTTATTTCCTATAATCCAACCAAAAATATAGATAACTAAAAAATAGCTTATAAAGGCGGCTCTTGACAAGGCTAAAACAATACATATAAAACTAGCAATTAAACCAATAGATACTAATGAATTGATTTTTATTTGTACTTGCTTATTTATTTCGTTATTATTCTTTGAACTTATTAAAGCCAGCATAATAGCTAAGCACATTACAATCGCAGAAGCAAATTCCAATGGATTCGCAAAAATACTTCCAAACCTTTTTGCCGTTGATTCTGTTTCAAAGGTCCACAACAATCCATAATTACCTGAAGCCGCGGTATTAAAAAAATAAAAGTTATAATCACTAAAACCAGTAAAACTCTGCAGGTGCTGATTTAATATTCGTTCGCCAAAAACAACCATGGCGGCAACCAACATTACCGTAACAATAAATGAAAATAATTTATTAATATTCACTTGATCCTTATCACAAAGCCTTCCTATAAAGTACAATATACAAAAAAAGGATAAGTTTTTTAACGCCATCAATTTGGCTATTATAGTATAGGACCCAATTGGGACAATGACATACAATAAAGTATATACAAAAAAACCAATAATTAATTTATCAATAATATGCAATACTGGCTTTTGTTTTATTTGTGTTGCCACTAATAAACAAGCCGACAATACGGCCACTTCCTTAAAAGATTGTAATAAGGGTATCCACCTACCAAACCCATACATAAAACTAACCGACATCGCGTTGATATAAATAGGCAGGCCAACAATAACAAAAATTAAAAAGCCTTCGATTTGCTTTTTAAACATTTGTGTTAATGCATAAAAAAAAGAACCTAAATAAGCGAGTGGAAATAAAAACATAAAAACTATAAATAGCGTATGCCAATTTTTAATAAAAAACTATCTACATCATTGGGATTCTCAAAGCCGAATCCGGAAGCCGTTGCCGGTTGTGAAAAATTATAATTAAACGAACGCTTCCCAATCAAGCTAGCCGATAATAAAAAATGTTTGTAAGGATGATCATACAATATTCTAAAGCCTATATCCACCCATTTTGTTTTGCTCGGATTTTGAAAAGCAAATCTAGCTTCATAATCATCGGTATTTTTAGTGGTGCTTTCCAATTGGATAGCTAACTGCTTCATACCTTCAAATTTACTTACACGCATCATAAAGTAATTTCCACCTGATCCAATGGGTGCCCCTAAATTTTGGCCTAAATTGTTATAACCAGATGGACGATATCCTCCATGTACATACCAGGTACCTGCACTTCGTACTGGGAAATTTGATGCTTGTTGAATACGGGTATACTCGCTCATCAACTGCCAATACTTTAAAGGCTGTTGTTCATTATAATTAAATAATTTTCGAAAACCATAAGTATAGGCCCTGGAATGTTCCGGATTCTGTATAAAATCGCGCAAATTGTAAAATGCATCGTTGCGGGACCATTCCGTATAAAATTCAGCATGCGATGGTTCCCAAACCCATCTTAAGAATGCACCAGCGTATTGATCCGTATTATCTTCCACAGATCCAGTCAACCAATTACTAAATTGTTTTACATCATTTGCCCTTGAAGCATTTTTTAATATTAAACTCCATTCTGGTATTGTTGTACTTGGGGAAGCACCGCTATAATCCAATAATAATAATTCTGGTTCTTGCACAATTCTAGTCAACCCCATACTTAACCCCTTAATCCATTTGGGTTGATAGCTTAACATGGCACCATTAAAATATCTTTTTTCATCCTTAGTTTGTCCTGGTCCATAGCCCAAATAATTTTCGGCCAATCCGCGATACGCTGGATTTATTTCCTCCAAATAAGCTGCAACCCATTGCCATTCAAAACTTCCAATTTTAGTGCGCCAAGGGCGGCGACTATTAAAACTTAAATGCATAAAGCCTCCGGGGTGCGAACTCATAATTAATGGATTCATTATAGAAGGTCCCCAGATTAAGTTTTCGGAACTCACCCCCACACTTACCGGGCCCGCATTTAAGCGTATACTTGAATTGCCCAATAAATTATTTCTCAAAAAAGGTGCATCAAATATTTCATTAAAAACTAAATTGTTTTTTAAATGATCATAGCTATAGTTATCGGGAAAATTATAATTAGGCGTTTGAAGGGTGCCACGATAATTTTTATTTTCAGCCCATACAAATTGGGGTTGGTATTGTATAGTTAATGGTCCTAGTTTTAAAAATACGCCACCACTGATATATGTTTGCCTTCCGCTACTTGCAACCATGGGGCCATCCAATTCCTGAAATGGATGTTCCGTTACATATTGCCCAGTTACTTGTAATGGTAATATAGTTGCGTAAAATGTATTGCCTAAAAACTTTTTACCAATGGGGTGTAATCCCTTTTTAAAATACACCGGATCCAACCATTTCAAAGCGCTATCCCATGCACCAATTTTGGTGGGTTGCAACGGACGTGACATAAATGAAATATCAGATTCAATTTTCCCCATCAATTGCAAACGCCTTAACGCATCCTCAATGGGTAATTGATCCATGCTGATGGTTTGTGCTTTTGCATTTTGAAAAGTTAAAATGCTTGCGCAAATAACAATTGCAAAAACAATGGCCTGTGCCTTTATATAAATTTTACCTATTTCTTTTTTTCTTTGCTTCACTTATATTTCAATATAATATTCCTTGCCGCTGTTTGAATTGCTTATTTGTTTTTCCAAAATCCATACAAGCCTTTTTCTAACTCATAGGTTTCCCATGATTTTTGTTCTCGCTTAGGTTGTTGTTGTGCCCACTGCCACATGTCTGTTAATCCAGCTTCTAAACTAGTGTTATCTTTATAATCCAACAATTGCACACTTAACTCATGTGCCGGTAATGCATCCTTTACTTCGTGTCTTGCTTGTTCATGTTTTATTTCACCAGAACCAATTACTTGTTTTAAAACATCAGCCGCTTGCTTAATGGAATAATATTTCCAACTGCCAATATTGATAATTTGTTTAGAAGCCCTCGCGTCATTCCCCGCCTTCCACAATGGCAATAGGCAATCGTCAATACTTGAAAATGCGCGTTGTTGTGACCCATCACCAAAAATGGTAAATGGTAACCCGTTGATATATTGATACATCCAAATGCCTAATACATTTCGGTAGCGATCCCAAATATTTTGATTACGGCCATATACATTATGTGGTCGTATAATGCACCAATCCAAGCCATGTTGTTCTCCTGCAATTTGAATATCCATTTCACAAGCATATTTAGCTACACCATATGGATCAATGGGTGCTGGTTTATCTGTTTCCTTAAACGGAGGTGTTCCTATGCCATACACTGCCATACTCGAAGTGAATACCAACCTTTGTACATTATGCGTAATACAAGCATTTACTACATTCGCAGTAGCGACCAAGTTGCAGTTGTAATTAAATTTTCGAATAAACGGACTTAATCCTTCAGCCGCATAAGCAGCAAAATGATAAACGATGGATACCTCTTTAAATAATTCATCAATATTATCCTTGCTTATATCCAATTGATGAAATACAACCCCCTTGGGTACATGTTCTTGATAACCGCCCGATAAGTCATCGATACCAATAATTTGTGTCTCTGGTTGATTTTCCAAAATCCATTCTGCCATGCGGGAACCTAATAAACCCGCTACGCCTGTGATGATAATTTTTTTCAAATGTTTTAATTTAATATTTTAAGTTTCTTATTGAATTTATTACGATTGTATTCCAAATTTTAAACCCTCGCCAATTCCTTTATACAATGCTTTTATTTTTTGCCATCTGCCTCGGAGTATAAAATAAGCTGTGACACTTAAGTAATATAAACTTTGGTACAATATCACTGTAGGCGCATGCAATAGGTTCGTATATTTTTTTAACAACCAAATATGATTACGCGCATTTAAGTAATGCACCTTTGGGCTCACATAACCTTCAGTGGTTTTTTTGGTTGATTTATGTGACATCCCAGCTATATGATAAATAACGGATGCTGGCACATAGCCTAAATCATACCCTGCATTTTTTATTCGAAACGACAAATCCACATCCTCATAATAAATAAAAAATGGATCGTATAATAATCCCACTTTTTTTAACAGTTCTGTTCTCACCATAAAAGCACATCCAGTAATCCAATCTATTTTACTTGCAAAGCCTTGGTTTTGATTTCGATACGTATGTTGCGCATCTTTTTTATTATACCCAATAGTTTTTGTGATACCCAGCCATTGATTAAATTTGGTGCCCGCATTCCAAATTAAAGTTCTGTCGTGATGAAAATATATTAATGGTTGTACAGCTCCCATATTTTTATTGGCATCCAAAGCGCCTAATAATGGTTCTAAAAAATCACTTTCAACCGCTACATCATTATTCAACAATAGCGTGTAAGTATATCCATGTAGTATCGCATATTGCATTCCTTTATTATTCCCACCTGTGAATCCTGTATTTTGATCACAGGTTAAAATAATAATATTGTTATGATTTGTCCTTAATTGATTTAAGGATTCATCGGTTGAAGCGTTATCAACACAAATAATATCATAGTCCTGATACGAAGTTTGATACAGTGATTGTAAGGTGTCATTGGTTAATTCATAACTATTCCAATTCACTAATATGATGGCTAACTTTTTAGACATACGCTTGTTGATAAAAATTAGTACTCATCATAAATCGTACTGCAAGTTGAACTGTAACATTACCTGTTGTATATCTCGGCCAGGAATCCATCCCGTTTTTTTAGTAGGAAACCACTCCCATTGGTAATTATTGGTTTGCATATAACTTACCCTTGGGCCGATTGTATATTTTTTTATACGCCAATCAACTTTGAGGGTAGTGATAAAATCAACATAGTATTGTTTAAACTGTCCTGATGCTGCATAGGCTAATTGATAGTAGTCATTGTTATGCACGCGTCTTTCCCCTGTAATACCTATTCGATTATTATTTTTTCGCCAATTAAATTCAACAGTTTGTGAGGAGCCGCCAGGACCTACGCCCGCGCCTAATAATTGTCCATCATGCGTATAGCCTTGCCTTACATGCGATCCCAAATACCAGCTGGTCGGAATATCTGTACTAAATTGTTCGGCGCGTGTTAACAATTGCACTTGCGTTAGTTCACCCAATAGTTCCCAATAATGTTTTTTGGTAGTGGTGAATATTTTTTTAATCCCCCAGGTACTTGCGTATCCTTTATCGGGTTGTAATACCCAATTTCTCAAACTTGTTCTTTGTAAATTCCATCCCACTTCACCATATATTGTGGTGTTAGCCTCTGGCATGGTGTAATTAAAATAAAATGCTGTTAGTATAATGGGTTTTATAATTCCATCATCAGGGATATTATGTAAAATATTTTTGACTGGTATATAATCCGTCCATTTGGTCATATCTTTTTGATACTGAACATGGGTTTGTTCAAAACCAATATGTAAGTTTGAAAACCATTTGGGTTGATAGCTAATATTTATACCATTAATTATTCTGGTATTATTTTCTTTTGGAAAAAATAACTGATTGCCGCGTAATGGCATAAAAATACTAGGCGGCAACCATCCACCATTGGTGAGCTTACCAGTGATGAGTTCAATATTAAAATTTCCGATTCTTGAATTGACCGGTTTGCTAGTTCCTAAAGTTATGTGCGGAAATCCTGCCGCGGTATTTGAAAGCAATAATGCATTGCGTTGTGCAGGACCCCACCATTTATTTTCATTTGATAGCCCTACCTGCCAATTTTTATAATGCAATTTTAAATAAGATTGCCCCCAAGACATTTTTTTATAAGGATTATCCCCCATGCGTTCTGGCAACTCAATAAAATTATAAAAACGGTAATAATCACGCCACAATACTTCATCTGCATCTAAGGGCAGACCATCAAATAATTGATTTTGCGCCATTCCCATTTCTGGGGCTATTTGTACTTCAACAAACTTCCATTGTGCATTTACCCCTGCTCGTATAAATTGTTGCCACCCTTTTGCAGGAACCATTGCGCCATCATTCCAGTTATAGGGATGTGCTTGTACATATTGCAATTTGTTTAAGAAGGGCACCCATCTTACTTGGATACTATCTTTTTTATATAGCTTAACTGTTCCAAATTTTGAACTATCTCCCCATAAATTTTTAGTGAGAATATAATTATCCTGCTTAAAATCCGTTTGTGCTTTTACAACAAATGGAAATATAAAAAATATAAAAAATAACTTAATTTTTTGCAAACCTAATTCTTTGTACAATAAAAAATGAGGTGGCTAATGCAACTGCTTCAATTAACATTGGATAAAATCCTACATACTTTGCATCTACACCTAACTGAAACGCGTCAATACTTAATATGGATATAAATAAAATAAATACCCCTGCGCCAAAATAGGAGGTATACTTTTTTTCTAAAAATATTTCTGTCACATTTAATACGTTTAAGGCAATCAACATTGGAACAATACTGATATATTGTATTAGCTGTTGTACTTCCATAAAAAATGCCAAGTTATTATCATGCTTCCCCATAAGTAATATGGTTAACAATTGTTCTGGGAAAAAAAACATAACAGCACCAGCGAGTAAACAAAATAATGATAATAAAATATTTTGTTGTTGTTTTAATTGCTTCCATTCTTTAAATCCCAATTGATGCGTACCTGCAGCATGGGGCATCACGGCTGATCCATAAGCATTCACCAACATCCTAAAACTAGATATTAACTTATCTACAAAGCCATAAGCAGATAAATACAATGGAGTTACAAAGGAAGGTATCGCGAATAAAAACAAAGATTGTTGTAAATGCACTGTTAATCCATTGCCCAATACCAAACTATTTGTTTTTAATAACTCGAGTAGTTTGTCAGTGCTTGGGTAATATTCGGATAAGCCTTCTTGGAAAAATATACTTTTCAAATAAAATGCATTGAGTAACAACATGACTATTCCAGTTCCCAATAAACTGATTTGAATTATATAAACACTATCTCGCATTATATAAATCAATAGCAGTAAAACCAATCTAAAAAATAAGTTGATGAAGGTGTACTTGTTGATATTATAAGTCGCTATTAAATAAAATTGCGGATTGATAAACTCCGCTAATATCATTGGGAGTATCATAAAATAATACACCCCATTTTTAATAAAGATGGGTAAGGTAGACACAATAACAATAGCAATTAGCAAGGGTATGAATCGCATAGCCATGGTATTGGCTATTACCCTTTTTTTATCTTCCATTGTGACCGCCTTTTTTATTTCAACCATGCTTGTTTGCATGGTGCCATAGTTAACAAATATTGCGATGAGTGAACCAAAGGACAATGCTAAAAAATACATGCCTAGTTTTTCAGCATTAATATGATGTACCAATATAGGTATAACCATTAATTGAAAAACAGCATTGGTTATACTGAAGATCAATAATGATACAAATTGGTTAATAGTGGGAAAGTGTAACTTCATTTATTTTTTACAATTAAAATTGTATGAATATTTCGCAAAATTGATTGCTTGAAATACTTACTCTGGTGTGTTAATTATTTTGATAATTAAACTTCCCATAGACCATGATTCATCGCACATTTGATCCGCAACATTTTTTTGAACCAACAAATCTTTAAAACTTATAGTTACTTTTGAAGCACTATGTTTTATTGTTTTATCAATTTTATATACTGAAGTTTTAAATACATCTGCCATATGACATATACCTGCAATATCCATATAAGCACCAGTTTTAGGTGGATTATTGATTAAACCATAATCTGCTGGGTAAGATTGATATAAACAATAAATTGAATTACATGGTGTATTAGAAAAAGTTGCATTTAACACCGTTGTTCCATCCATATTGATATTCCAAATATCTGGACCATCTATACCACCATAATTATTGTTGCCATCCCAGCTATCATGAAAGCGCGGTTCCGCGATTATTTCTATTGCTTGATGCGCTGGTAAATTATCCAGATTTATGGTAAACCCATTTTTATTATAACGACCTATTAAATACTCGCCATTGTTTTTATATAAGATAGCGCCCGTTAATTTATCGGTTGATCCTGATTTAAAATTATTATTGTAAACCATCACTTCGTTATATCCCGACTTTGCACATCCCATTACTAACATGAGCAACGATATTGTGATAATTATTTGAGCTTTTTTTGTAACTGTTTGAATGTTCATAATTGATTTTTATGATTTTAGGTATTCCTAACCTTGTTGGTATATTATAATTTTTTATAATGCTTCGCCATTCTTAGTCACATTTTTGACATGCAAATGACTAAAAGACAAAGGTTTATCAGTATATAACAAATTTATTCTAATTATTATTATCCACCTAAAATTGGAGGTTAATTAATGGCTTTTTAGCAGCATCGGGGGCTGTCTGCGCTCCCTTAAAAGTAAGGAAACTATATGATTTATAGCAATTTAATGGGGGCTAATAGGTTGCCCTGATTAGGGTACAACTTTTCAACCGAATTTGACACCTAAATTTTAGGTTTTTCGGGTCTTTTTTCCCGAATTCCCGCCAAAATTTGCAGATTTTTAGGTCTTATTCCTACTCCACCACCCCATCGGTTATCACTACATCGCTTAAGGCGCCGGTGCATAAGCCTTTGATGGTGATGGATTCGCCCACTTTTTGAGTAATGGGTGCGGTGCTGATCATGGTGACGGATAGATTGGAAAATGAATCGCTTCGGCCAATGACTAAGGTTGTTTTTCCTTCCTGATTTTTATCGATACTCAAAATTACCCCGGTTACTACTACCGCCTTATTTAAATATAAGCTATTCGCTAATTTTTCATCGACCTGGTATTTTGCAATCAAGGAATCCGAGGTAATTACAATGCCGGTTTCTGATTGTACTTGTCTACGATGTTGACTTGAATATACAAATACGTAATAGTAAATACCAAAAGCAATAGCAGCTATCAAAGCTATTACAATAATTATTTTATTTTTTGTAGACATGACTTTCGGTTTTTATTCGCCCTATTAAAACTTTAAGTTCTTCAACTCTTTCGGCTTTTTTAAAGTAAACACCCTAGAGATATTAAATCCAAATCGTAAATCACCTTTGCCCCAGCTGCCTGTGGTTTCATTGATAAAAGTACGCTCTGTCATGCCTGTTGAATTAGATACATGTAACTGAAACACATGGCCGCCAGTTTCAATGTCAACCCCTACTGTCAAAGGATCGTAGTAACCATCCAATTTATCAATACGATAAAAATATTCAGTAGTAATATTCACGCGCTTACTGATTCTTTGTCTAAAGCCAATACCCAAAGAATAAAAGTCATTGGGGATATTTACATTTTCAATAATATTATAACGTAAAAGGATTGGCGTCAACTGTAATGAAAAATAGTCATTAAATTTTCTTGCAAATAAAATTTGATGCACAAATGAAAACTTATCTGAAACATAGGGTTCGTAGATAGTCGTGGCATTCTTCAGTGATTTATAAATAGTACTTCCGACGTAACTTATACTAATCGGGATATTATGTTCCCCTACTTGTTGGCGAATAATTTTATATTTTACAAACCCATCAAATTGTTTTTGAAATGTGCTACGCCCAATACCAATCATTAAGTTTTTGGTAAGCCCATAATCCAAGCCCATACGCATGGTCGCCTGATCTAAACCAAAAAATTCATAGCCTCCCTGATTGATGGCTCCAAAACGATGCATAATTTTAAAGTCTAAAATCCCTGCCCCTACATTTTCAATGGAATGGCCGTTAACAATACGGGTAGTTTTAAAACTGCTAGTAATAATATCATTGGAGGGTTTGGATACGCTATCAGCAAATAAATCAATTGTTTGCGCTGTTGCGTTCAATTGCATTCCTAAGATGCATAAAAAAAGTAAGCAGGCTTTCAATTTAATCATAATGGGTAATTTAATACTAAAGATATTAATATTTACAATTCAATTTAATAACAGCTTGGTTGGCAATTTTATCTCCAATATACATTCCAGATATCCCATAATCCTTAATCTTAACATTAAACTCTCCTACAATGGTCGGCTTGCCTTGCGTTAAAGTTAGTGTTCCTTTGGTCGTGATTTTTTGGGCTACCCCATGTATGGTTAATGTCCCTTCCACTTGAATGGGATAAGTACCATCCTTTGAAAAATTAATTTCTTTTATGTTCGTGATATAGCCTTTGAAGTCCGCCTTAGGGAACTGCGTGGATTCCATATAATTTTCATTAAAATGATCCTCCATTAATTGATTCTCAAACTTGAAGCCTTTAATTAACACACCAAAGATGATTTGTCCAGTGGCATCCACAAATTTTGAATCCACCTGATTATTGACTGCAGCAATTTTTACAAGAGCACCTGCTGCATTAAAATATATTTGTCCTGATTTAGTCGCAAACACTTTTTGCGCACTGGCTGTTTGCGTCATACCAATGAGTAAAAGAATTATGATAAAACTTAATACACTCGTTAATTTTAATTTTAGATTCATAAATTTTATTTGCTTGAATAAATGATTGTTAAAATTCATTATTCAAAATAAAGGTACGAATTTTATTAAGAGGTGTTTTGATAATTTTTTGTTATATAAAAAAATGGCCATATGATTTATATCAGTCCTCTGGCCATTAAAATTTTTAAAAATATTTTATTGCTAATTGCACTTAATCAAACTGCAAAGGGACATTTATTTTTAAACTAAAATTTCGGCCCATATTAAAAACGCCCATTCGACCTGTGGCCTCATTCGTTGGGCCATATTTTAAACGATTCAAATGGTTTTGATAAGCAACGTCAGCCATGTTTTGACCAACCAATGAAACATTGAATAATGTTTTATTTTTTCGTTGCACTTGTGTACTAAAGCCAATATTTAAAAGCGTATATGCGGATGTAACCGTTTCCGTATTATATCCAACAAATGGATTATTTTGTGCAAACACATTATCTAATTGAAAATTGATAAAGCTATTTCGGATGGCTTTGGATTTCTTAAACATTTCAATTCTTATTTCAGACAACCATCTTGCACTTGGTATACCTGGTAAATTAGTTGATCCATCTAGAGCTTCTTTAAATTGTCCGCGAATTAAACTAACACTATTTTCAACATGCAACCAATCTAATGGATGTGGATGAAAATCAACATTTAATTCTGCACCATATAAGTGTGCATCTTTTTGTCTAAATGCAAATGCATACAGATCATCCCCATTTTCAACAATAATGGAGTCGCCTCCTGATTTTGCTGTTAATTTTTGATAAAAAATATAATCATTCACGGTATTGTAAAATACATTTCCAGCAACACTCATATGCTCATTACTCCATTCTAGGGCAGCATCAAATTGTAAACTTTTTTCAGAAATTAATGCTTCATTGCCATACTCAAATCTGTTGGTTCCCTCATGCGCACCAAAGGAAGCAAGTTCGGCCATGTTAGGCGCGCGGAACCCGCGCGCAATATTAAATTTTATAGTAAGCTTTTCACTTAAATCATGGGCTACACCAATAGCCCCTGAAAAATTACTGAACTTCTTATTACTTTCTTTTGGATCATATAATGCAATACATGCCATTCCTGGTGGACATAAAAACTGTGCGGGGTTGATATAATTCATGAATTTTTGATCATAACGAAAGCCGCCAGTCCAAATAGTTTTATTTATGCGCTTTTGCGTATAGTAAAATGCCCCAATATCAAAACTAGTATAGTTCGGCACCAACACTTGCAAACCTCTATTGGTATTGATTTGTTGCATACCATTTACCCCATACGTGTTTTTCCAGTTGTTCTTTTCTGATTGTAAATACTGTACCGCATAGTTGAATGTTTTTAAATCGAAAAACAATTCTTTTTCATCGATATCCAATATATTGCCAAATTCCATTCTTTGGTTTCTTTGTAATCCAAATGTGGCTTTCAATCGGTCGTTACCAATCTTAATATTATTATCGAGTGTATATTTAGTATGTTGGATTTTTTGCATCGGTACGCGCGGCATAAATCTTTTTGCTTCTGCAGCATCTACAATGACCTCCTCCGCGATACCTCCAATGTCCTTTAACATCATAAATCGACCATCATCAGCACGATCTCCTTCAACGATACCCAGATGTTGATAAAAATTACTAAATGAGAGCATTGAATAACCCCAATTTTTATCTAATCCAACATAGCCCCCGTCGTTGCGTTCAAAAAATCTGGAGTTGAAAACATTTCCATCATATTTGTTTTTATAATCTCCAGCTTTTTTTTGACTTAAATTAAACCCCCATAATAATCCTTTTTTATTTCCAGCTATATCAAAATGATTGCCAAATAATCTATTATTAGTTTGATAATTTGAACTGTAATTACCTTTTATCACACCATCACTTACTGGAACATTTGAAATAATATTAATAACGCCAGCCAACGCATCTGATCCATAAATTAAAGAGGCTGGAACCTTTAAAACCTCAACCCTACTTACATTATATTCATCTATTTCAATGCCATGTTCATCTCCCCACTGTTGCCCTTCTTGACGAACTCCATCATTGATCACCACTACTCTGTTATAACCTAAACCACGAATAATAGGTTTTGAAATAGCAGGGCCCGTAGTAACCTGCGAAACACCTGGCACTTTAGATAAGGCGTCAATTAAATTTGTTGCTCCACCTCTAAATAGTTCCTCTTTTTTAATAATGGTAACAGGCGTGGGTGTTCTCCGAGTTGAAGTTGCGCTTAAAAAACTTGTTACGATAACATTACCTCCTTCAAGCACTGAACTAACCAGTGTAAAATTAAGTTCTGTATTTTTTTGAAGAACTACATTTTCAACATCAGTAGCATATCCAACATAACTAATTTCCATAACATGTGACCCTGCTTCCAATTGTAATTTAAATTTGCCATCCGCGTCAGTAATAGTGCCTTTTTTAATTTCTGGCAAATACACACTTGCGCCTGGCAAAACTTTTCCTGATGACTTATCCAATATTTTACCGGTTAATGTAAATACTTGTGCATTGATTGCAGTTGTAAATCCCATCCATACAATCACTAAAAGAGAGATATATTTATATTTTTTCATATTCAAATGATTAAATGTGTATAAATCTTGCAGCAATGCTAGGTATTACATGTGTGTCGAAATAAAAAGCCACCCCATTTTTGGGATGACTTTTAAATAGATAAACTAGGTCGATTTATTTAGAAGACTTAAACATATAACCTAAAGAAATACTAAATAAATTGTTTTTCCAGGTTTCTGCACCTGGTTTAATATCTGTTAATCCCATAAGGCTATTTCCACTTATGAACATACCAGATTTAGTTTTATACCCAGCAAGTATATTTAACCCTAGATCTGCTCTTGTGAAATTTTTTCCAGAGCCAAATGTAAAAGAATAGTTTTCAGCGGGATCATCTTCGGCATCTAATTTGCCTGATAAATTATAACCTAAGTTTAAGCCTGAACCAACGAAAAAACCACTTTTAGAATTAAAAACTAAATTAAGTGGAATGTCTAAAGCAGAAAATTTATATTTATCTGCGTGGCCTTCATGTGATACAGCTACTCCTTTTGTACCATAATTTAATCCAGATTGAAAAGAAATAGTATTAGATACTTTGATATCAACTATTGCACCTAAGTTCAATCCAGTTAATGCTTTTCCGTCAGCTGTAATTTCTTCGTCACTTGATTTTGTTGTTGCTGAGTTAAATCCTGCTTTTAATCCAAAACTTACTTGCGCTATTGCTGAATTTGTTAAAATTACAGCCATTAAAATTGTTACGATTTTTTTCATGATAAGTGGTTTGTTTATAATTTTTAATTTATTTAATAATTGTTGGCATACTAGTTTGTATGTCGCTATGTCCAACATTTGGGCCATCATTGGCCCCCTTTAATGCAGTTTTGTGCATTAACTTTAATAGAATTGACCCCGATCCTGTAGTTGAAAATTGCCAATTGCTTTGGAATCCAACTGGATATCCGTTCTTATCCTTATCAGTTTTTTGAATAACTGCAGTAATTCCTGAGGGTATAAAATATAATTCGTGTGCAGCCGCTTGTGAAACTATACTAGCTGTCACCTCTTTAACTACACCAGAACTTATATTAAATAGTTTAACCGATACAGAATATTGTTTTCCAGTAATTACAAAAATTGTGTCTATCCTCGATGGCGGATTTCCTCCATCTCCATCAGGGTCTTCCACAATATACGATTTTGGAGTAGCACCATTATCTGTAAAAATAAGCTCAACTCTATTGATGGATTCATGCTCATTTTCATCATTTGGCGTACTTACACTTTTAGTGCAGCTTATTATAATTAATATAAATAGTACTCCAAAAATATATTTTTTTAATTGTTTCATAATTTTATTTTACATCTTAAATTAATTGATCTACCGGATTCGTCATTAAAGTATCTAAAACGATTCATATAATCTCTATACCTTTCATTCAACAAGTTAAATATTGTTATTCGAAAGTTTATTGATTTTTTGCTAAACATTATTTGTGTGCCAAAGTCAAGATTTAATAAATTATATGCACTTGGTGGTTGTATGTAATCAACAAAATTTTTAAGAACTCTAGTTTGTTCCATTACATGTAACCAACTAAATTCAATTTCTGATTGCTTTAAATACTTAGTGTTAAATGAATAAGTTATATTTCCTTCAATTCTATTTGCAGGCATTTGAATTAACCAGTCATTGGTTTTCTGATCTACTGCCCATAAAAGCGCTGTTTTAGTCCCAGTTGATAAATGAGTCGTTATATTTTTTTGTAGACTAAAATCCACGCCTCGTAAGATTGCATTTGTTTGAATATATTTAAATGTAGGATATGCGCCTCGTAAGGTTAGGGTAGCAGGTGTAGTTGGTATTATATTTATAAAATCATTAATGATATTATTGTAAATTGTAAGATCAAGTTTCCAGCTAGAATCGTATTGGTATTTAAATTGTGTTGAAAAATTAACTGCTTTCTCACTGTTTAAATTTGGATCACCAATTTCAAAACTAGCTGTTCCATGATGCAAGCCATTTACATACAATTCATTGACTTGTGGTGCACGCCATGCAAAAGTGGTATTGAATAACCATTTTAATTTTGAATTTATTTTATACGTTGACCCAATAGTTCCGGAGGGATTTCCAAATGTCCTGTCAATTGAACTTACTGCATCACTCTTATTTCTGTAAGTTGTTAAACTTTTAAAATCATACCTTATTCCACCGTCAATCATCCATTTATTAATATTAATAGCATGAGTTACATACATAGCAACATTTTGAGAACGAAAGTTTGGAATAAAAAATCTACTGCCGGTCCAAATATTTTCCTGTAGTGTTGCATTTGTACCAAAACTATATTGTGAATTTTTTGAGGAAGCACTTTCATAATTAACATCAACTATTGTTGTTGTCATAGCTAAATCAAGCTCAGGTCTTGGACTTAACAATGCTCTGTCGAATTCTTTTCTTTGATTGTTTTGATAAGATACTACAAGGTTTAATTTATGATCATTCAAAAATAAATATTGGATTTTTGATTTAGCCGTAACATGATGTACGGATTGACTTGGCCTTATAATATCATAACTAAATTGATCAATGTTTTGAATCGGCCTACTACTTTCTATAGCATTTTGAAGGTCCGTTAAATTTCCAACATGCGCGCCTAAAAATATACCCAATGATGTTTGAAAGCTACTGAAAAAAAACTCCGTATTAAACCTGTTCTTTCTCCATCCCGCTGTTGCAGAATAATTAAATTCTTCTAATCCAGTGTTATATAACCAATAATCTGGTGTTTTAGCATTTCCTCCTTTCTTATATGTCGCTTGGATTCTATAACTAAATTCAGGTAAATTTATTGGACTAGCTTCAAACATTCCATTGATAACATATTGACGACTATTAGAGAAATAAGTGGTATTAATTTCACCCATTTTTCCGGCTTTTTTAGGTAATGGCTTTGGTTCAATTAAAACAGCTCCCGCAATTGCATCATTACCAAATCTTAAAGCGCCTGCCCCTTTTAAAACAATAAATTTATCTGCAATAAATGGATCGATTTCTGGTGCATGGTCACTACCCCATTGTTGACTTTCTAATCTAACGCCATTATTTACTAATAAAATTCGTTGACTATGCAGCCCATGGATAACTGGTTTAAAAATTGTACTCCCAGTTTGTAATACCGCTACACCATTCACATTTTTTAATATTTCTCCTAAAGACTGTCCCCTAGTTGCATCTATAATTTTATTGCTTAACTCTTCTTTAATCGTATTTAACGTTATGTCTTTTTTTGCACTTACGCTTACGGTTTCCAATTCATTTAAAGAATGAGGTAGTCTAAAATTCTTAATTAAATTTTTTTGTATTTGTATTTTTAATGTAATGCTATCACAACTGATATGGTTCACCACCATCGTATAATTACCTTCACAAAGGTTATAAAAATGATAATGCCCTTCGAGATCCGTTATGAACTTTAAACCTAGTTCTCGAATTTCAACTACAGCTCTATCTAATGGTGCATTATTAGACGCGTCTACAACAACCCCAGACAAGACAATTTTACATTTTTGTGATTGTGCTAAGGATATTGATAATGCCATTATAAACAGTAAAGACAGTAAGCATTTTTGTGCATTCAAAATAATTCAATTTGATTTTTAAAAGACCCCGGTAAACTTTAAGAGAAAATAAAATTAACAGATAGGGGGGCCCCTTGAATCGGAAATAATTGATATTTTTTTAATTCCCGATATTATTACAGCACCGCGTTTTGTATTAGTAAAAATTGGTGCTGGTATAATTATAGTAAAATCATACTCTGCGAAAGGGGTAGTCGCTACTTGAAAATCGAATGTGCAATGAAGGTCTGCTTTTTCAATTTGTTCAATGGGCAAATCCTTATGTACCGAACATCTTGCTGGGTCGATATGCTTGGCAACTACATCATGGATTGATTTTTGGGGCGTTATACTAAATGCAAAAACCACCAGCATCGCTAGCGCTATAAACTTCCGTATGGTTTTTTGGTATAACATTAATATAAAATCATCTATTTGAATGTAAAGTTACAATAAAATCAGTTGCATATTTAATATATAGGATCTCCAATAGGGTGTTCTGCTTTAAAGGGCTGGCCAATTAATTTGGTAATGGTGGCGGCTAATTGCTTTTGGAATAATTGTTGGTCCTTGGTTTGTTCACCCAAGGGTCCTATTTTTTTAACTTCAGGTCCTAATAAAGCAAACCAAATACTTGACGCACCTGGTACTTTTGCGCCATGACTTGTCCATTTATCAACAAAGCCTCGTCCATGATCGGTTGTAACTAATATATAAGTATTGTCCTTATAGCCAAGGGTTGCTTGAGCCCAATTCCAAATTTCTTTAATCCACGCATCCACTTTATGCGCAGCATCTAAATAATGATTGTATGCACCATAATGCGCCCACTCATCTGTTTCACCAAAACTAATAAACATCGCTTTTGGTTTTTTTGTATTTAAATAATGCATTGCTTGATAATAAGTAAATACGTCCAAACATTCTGTTTCGCGCCATGGTTGATAAGAATCACGCAGCATACTTGAAATTAAAATAGATTTTTCATCTTTTAATATTGATGAAATGGGTTCACTACTATTAATCACCGGAAACCCAGATACTTTCTCATTTAAGATGCGATCAAATGCATTCCAAGCAGCAAAGGCGGCAATTTTATTTTTATAGGGTTCTTGCTTGTTTAAATAAGCAAACAAATTACTATTTGGATTAGGTGGATAGTCGTTGCTTTGAATAGCTGTATCAAAATAACCCGTTAATATTTCATTATAGCCTGGATAGGAAAACCATTGGTCATTAGCAACATCCACTTTATTATTTTTGTTGCGGTTGCCATAAATCTGTCCTTGTGTAGCAATCGTGTTCCAAAAAAACGGCATTAATTTTTCACGACGAACTTCCGGAGTTGCACCACCATAATTATTAAATAAATAATTACTATCCCCACGATGGAATTTTTTTTGATTTACGATATCATCTTGCATACCGTTAAAAAGTTCCTGCCATCTTAAACCATCTGTGGTGATGATAAAAAAATTAGGTGCTTCTTTTGTTGCAGTAGTATTATTGTTTTGTGCATTTAATTGCACTACAGCAAAACACAGCATCATCATTACTAAAGGGAAACGTTTCATATTATTTATTTTATCTATGTATATGTTGAAATTAATCAGCTTAAAATTAAGAAAGTTTGATGGGTTCGGATGTGATGATATTATAAAGATATTTGGTGGGAATAGATATAAAGCTTACTTTTAATGTTCAAACATTGAAATCAAACAAAATATGAAATTAATAGAAGCTTTAGAATGGCGTTATGCTGTTAAAAAAATGAACGGGAATAAGATTCCTGCGGACAAATTAAACACCATTATCGAGGCAACTCGTTTGGCGCCAAGTGCTTTTGGTTTAACGCCTTACACCATTATTGTGGTGGAAGATGAAGAGACTAGAAAAAAATTACAACCTGCTTTTTACAATCAATCTCAAGTTGTTGATGGTTCAGCTGTAATTGTTTTTGCTGCATGGAACAGTATCACTGAAAAAGAAGTTGGGGAGTACATGCAAGACATTGCTGAACAAAGAGGTGTTCCAGTTGAATCATTAAATGATTTTGCAGGTTATATCAACGGTTCATTAAAAAACTTAACGCCAGAACAAGCAAGAGTATGGGCAGATAAGCAAACATATCTTGCATTAGGTTTTGGTTTAGTTGCAGCTGCTGCTGAACAAGTAGACGCTACACCAATGGAAGGATTTGCACCTGATGCAGTTGATGCAGTTTTAGGATTAAAAGAATTAGGATTGCATAGCGCAGTTGCTTTAACATTAGGTTACCGCGACGCAGCAAACGATTATTTAGTAAATGCTAAAAAAGTGCGAAGAACGCATGACAAATTAGTCATCAAAAAATAATTAGTACTTACCTTTTTTATATAGCCTTCTCGATTTATCGGGGAGGCTTTTTTATCCAATAGAAAATTATTTATTAAGCATCCAATTTTTAAATGCAGTATAATTAGGCGCTAAGGGTATTGATACTTTTTCCTTTTCAAATAAATTTTGAACAGATGCTGGGATGGATAAGGCTTTTCCTATTGCTTCTTCCACCACTTCAGGGAATTTCACTGGATGTGCTGTTTCTAATATAATGGCACCTGCGTTGAAAGTGTCTTCAGTGGTACTAATCGTTTTATTGTTTACTTGTTGTTCCGATAAAAATTGTTCAGCCGCAATAAATGCAACTGCTCCATGCGGATCCAGAATATAATTATTGGTCTTATATACGCGTGCAATGGTTGCTTTGGTATCAGCGTCTGTAATGCTATAACTAGTCAATGCATTACTTAATGTAGTAAAATTGTTTTGCATCATTTCTAGGATACGAACAAAATTGCTAGGATTGCCTACATCCATGGCATTAGATATAGTCACAACAGAAGGCTTTACTTCATATTTTTCAGTAGCCATGTATCTTGTGACCACATCATTTGCGTTACATGCCGCAACAAAATGTCCCAAGGGTAAACCACTCGCCTTTGCAATCATGCCTGCGCATATATTTCCAAAATTACCACTCGGTACTACAATATGCATTGGCGGATAGTTACCATCCGCATCCTGATATTTTGCTACCCATTGTTGCCATGCGAAAAAATAATATAATTGCTGCGGTAACCATCTAGCTACATTAATTGAATTAGCAGAGGTTAAATTATAGGCTGCATTTAATTCCCCGTCCATAAATGCTTCTTTCACGATTGCTTGACAATCATCAAAACTTCCATCCACTTCCAAAGCCGTAATATTTTGCCCCAAGGTGGTCAATTGTAATTCCTGAATAGGACTCACCTTCCCTTTGGGATATAATATAATAACATCTACCCCCGCCACCCCTAAAAACCCATTGGCCACTGCCCCTCCAGTATCTCCACTTGTTGCGACTAGTACAGTGCTTGGTTTTTCACCTTGTTTTTTATCTTCTTGAGATTTGTGATCATCCGCTGCAGCATTTTCTGCGCGCGCTTGTTTAGAAAAATAACCCAAGCACCTACTCATGAATCGCGCGCCCACATCCTTAAATGCAAGTGTGGGGCCATGAAATAATTCAAGAGAAGAAATGGTATCGGTGATAGGAACTAATGGAAAATCGAAATTGATGGTTTCGGCGCAAATATTTTTTAAAGTAGCATCATCAATGGTACCGCCTACATAAGGGCGCATTACCTCAAAAGCCAAACTTGCTTTATCTAATGTTTTAAAATTCTCAATTTGTGCTGCAGTATATTTTGGTATCTCTATTGGAAAATACAATCCCTTATCAGGCGCCTGCCCTGTAATAGCCGCGGCTCTGAAATCAACATTGAGTGATTGTTTTTGTAAACTATAATACTGCATTTAGACTACTATTTATATTTTCAGTTGATTTTAATTTAGTTTTATTTCGAATTGAAATTGCTATTTATTATGTTTTTAGTTTAAAGTAAAATGTTAGACTATATGATCCTTACTACCATTGAGTTCTAGCAACCCCACATTTAGTTATAATTAAAATCTAAAAAATCAATAAACATATATAGCATCCAATAAGTTTAAGTCCCGGTGTTAAATAAAATCAGCTAAAATTTCTACGCCTTTTTGATTGATGGTAGTTACATAAGTGTGATGTGGTAAATTCATTCCCGCATACAATTCATGCATTTCCTTTTCAACCGCTTTGGCAATTTCATCAGTCTTGCTTAACATAAATATAGAAGGACCAGAACCTGAAATACCACCACCTAATGCCCCTGCTTGTTTACAGGATAATTTTAATGCATCAAAACCGGGGATTAGTATAGATCTCACGGGTTCAATAATCACATCCTCCAATGACCTTCCGATTAAATCATAATCTGATTTCATTAACCCTGCCACTAGTCCAGCTATATTGCCCCATTGTTTAATAGCATCTTTTAATAATACCTTTTGTCTTAATATACTTCGTGCATCAGCGGTACGAACTTCAATTTGTGGATGCACAATAGTTACAAATAATTCAGGTGAGGGTAAGGTAACTATTTCTAATGGGAAGATGGACCGCACTAACGTAACGCCTCCAAAAATACATGGAGCGATATTATCCGCATGCTTTACACCGGATGCCACTTTTTCACCATTCATGGCAAAACGTACTAAATCATCCTTGGAAAATATATTTCCTAATAAATAATTTGCCCCAACTACTGCACCTGCCGAGCTTGCCGCACTTGAACCCACACCACTTCCGGGTTTGATGCGCTTATTAATTTTTACTTCAAACTTAATATTTGTTTTATCATACTCTTCCAACAAAGCGAGTAACGCAGCGCCCGCTACATTTTTTTCTGGTTCAGTAGGTAAGTTATATTCATCCAAATTAATAATAACTATACTTGGTTCCTGCTCAGTACGCGCAACCCATCTCATTTCCATTTCATCATAGGGATCGTTCACGGCAAAGCCCAATATATCAAATCCACACACCATATTTGCTACGGTGGCAGGGGCTTTTATTTTAATCCATTGATTACTTGGAACCATAATAAATATTTTAAACTCTTGCAGCTCTGATAATATCTGCAAACACACCCGATGCTGTAACGTCAGCTCCAGCACCCGCACCCTTTACCACTAGTGGTAATTCAGGATAACGGCCTGAATAAAACAAGACCAAATTATCCTTGCCATACAAATGATAAAAATCGGAGCTAGGTTCAATATGTTGTAATCCAACTTTGGCAACCCCTTTTCCATTCGCATCATTTTCAAAATTAGCCACAAATTTTAATTTACAATTTTTTGCAGCCGCTGCATCATATATCTTTTTAAAATGAGCCTCTTGCTTTTCCATTTCTTTATAGAAATCTTCCACCGATCCATCAAAATATGTTGCAGGTAAAAATCCTTCATTCTCAATATCTGACATCTCAATTTTATTGCCCGCCTCTCTTGCCAAAATCATTATTTTACGCATAACATCTGTTCCGCCCAAGTCCATTCTTGGATCTGGTTCGGTATATCCTTCGGCTTGTGCCTGACGCACTACTTGTGCAAATGGCACTGTTCCATCATATTGATTAAACACAAAATTCAATGTGCCCGATAATACGGCTTGTATTTTATTAATAGAATCACCACTTAAGATTAAGTTATTCAATGTGCCAATAATAGGTAAGCTAGCGCCCACATTGGTTTCAAATAAAAACGAAGCATTGTACTCGCGCGCTAATGATTTTAATTTCAAGTAATTATCATACGGAGATGAGCAGGCTATTTTATTACATGCCACCACCGACACTGCCTTACCTAATAACTGTGCATAGGCGTTAGCAACTTGTTCATGTGCAGTTACATCCACAAACACACTATTACGTAAATTATTTTCAATAATAGTGTTAACATACTTATTGATATCGCCCAAAGGCGCTTCTACCATCTGTTCCCGCCAATTAGATAAATCAATGCCGTCCTGATTAATGATTTGTCGTTTACTATTGGCAATACCTACAATGTTTATTTGTAAACGCAGTTGTTCCTGCACATATCCTACTTGTTTCTTAATTTGATCTATTAATTTACCGCCCACATTTCCAACACCGGCGATATATAAATTCACTTGCTTATAAGAGGTTTCAAAAAATGCTTCATGCAATACGTTGATCGCTTTACGAACATCTGATGTTGCAATGACCGCTGTAATATTTTTTTCAGAAGACCCTTGTGCAATGGCACGTACATTAATACCATTGCGACCCAACACACTAAACATTTTTCCACTCACCCCTGGGTGACTTTTCATTTGCTCCCCTACTAAAGCCAATATCGAAACTTCCTTTTCAATAATTAAGGGTTCTACTTTTTGTATTTGTATTTCTTTCTCAAACTCAGCATCCACAGCGATTTTAGCTTGATGCGCATCCTGTATATTTACCCCAACACATATTGAATGTTCGGATGAACTTTGCGTAATTAAAATAATATTGATTTGCTTATTCGCCAAAGCCTCAAATAATCTTTTTGAAAATCCGGGTATGCCTACCATACCACTTCCTTCCAAGCTTAACAAACAAATATCTTGTATGCTTGATATACCACGGATAAAATTGTCATCCTTCGGTGACTCATTTTGAATGATTGTTCCCGGATGATTTGCATCAAAAGTATTTTTTATTAATACCGGTATGTTTTTATGCATAACCGGTTGTATGGTCGGCGGATAAATAACTTTTGCACCAAAATGCGAAAGCTCCATCGCTTCCTGATAAGATATTTGTGGAATTTCTTTTGCATTCTGCACAATCCTTGGATCCGCAGTCATCATACCACTTACATCCGTCCAAATTTCTAGACGCTCAGCATCTAATGCTGCAGCAAATATGGCGCCTGTATAATCGGATCCGCCCCTGCCTAATGTAGTGGTGTTGCCTTCCTTATCGGAGGAAATAAATCCGGGTGCAATATATAAGTCAAATGCATTGGCAGGATTTTTAAAATAATCCTGAATTGTTTTATAGGTTAATTCCTTGTCAACCACTGCATTTAAAAAATTAGAATCTGTTTTAATTAATTCACGTGCATCCACCCATTGTTGGTTAATTCCTTTAGCTGCAAATGTAGCTGCAATAATTTTTGAAGACAATAACTCGCCATAACAAACAATTTTATCCTTCATGCGCGGCGATAACTCCTTTAACATGAATAAGCCTTCGCAATTTGCTTCTATCTCGTTGATTAATTGTTTGACAATACTTAAAGTAGCACTTTGTTGTTGTATCGGTAATAATGTGCGAACAATATCCAAATGCTTTTGCTCAATATTTTCAATAATCGTTTTATAGGCCTCATTTCCTTGCGCTGCAGTTTGTGCTAACATTAATAGTTGATCCGTAACCCCTTGCATTGCAGATACCACAACAATACATGGTTTGTTTTGTAAACTTTGTGCTACAATTTCAACCACGCTCCCTATCGCTTTTTCGCTTCCTACCGAACTCCCGCCAAATTTTAAAACCTGCATATCCCTATTTTTTTTTGATCCTATTTTATGCTGCCCTATATTAAGTAGCCATAAATATTATCGTCTTTGTTTATTTCATTGTAATTGATCTGATACTTTTTCATATTGTTTATGAGTGTTTCATGATCTTTTTTAGATCTTAATTCCAAACCCACCAATGCTGGACCAGCTTCCTTATTGTGCTTTTGTACATATTCAAACCTCGTGATATCATCATAAGGTCCTAATACTTTATTTACAAATTCCTTTAAGGACCCTGGACGTTGGGCAAATCGAATTAAGAAATAATATTTTAAGCCTTCATACAATAAAGACCTTTCTTTAATTTCTTGCATGCGTGCAATATCATTATTACCACCGCTTACAATACATACAATAGTTTTACCTTTTATTTGCTCCGCGTAATCATCCAAAGCTGCTATGGACATGGCACCCGCTGGCTCAACCACCATCGCTTCCTCATTATACATTTGCAAAATAGTGGTACAAATTTTTCCTTCTGGTACCAAATGCATATCATCTAGTGCATCTTTACAAAATGAAAAAGTAATATCTCCCACTCTTTTCACCGAAGCGCCATCTACAAATTTGTCAATGTTTTCTAATTCAACAGGCTCGCCTGATTTCAAAGCCCAAAACATACTTGGTGCACCTTCTGGTTCCAAGCCAATCACTTTTGTGTTCGGTGACTTTTGTTTAAAATAAGTGCCGACGCCTGCACTTAGTCCGCCACCACCCACGGGTAAAAAAATGTAATCAATGGGATCAGGAGTTAATGTTTTTATATCATCTAAAATTTCAACACCTACGGTTGCTTGTCCTGATATAATTGCTGGATGATCAAAGGGAGGAATGAATGTCATACCATGTTCAATGGTATACGCTTTTGCTGCAATAGCAGTATCATCAAAAGTATCTCCCACTAAAACCACTTCGACAAACTCATCACCAAACATTTTTGTTTGGTTTACTTTTTGTTGCGGAGAAGGGATGGGCATAAATACCACACCCTTAACGCCTAGTTTTTTACAACTATATGCAAAGCCCTGTGCATGGTTACCCGCACTCGCACAAACTACACCCTTTGCCAATAGCTCAGGTGATAGTTGATGCATCATATTATATGCACCTCTTAATTTATAAGAGCGTACAATTTGTAAATCCTCTCTCTTTAAATATACATTGCACTGATATTTGCGAGATAAGTTGGCATTAAACTGAAGTGGCGTATGTGTTACGACCGACTTTAATCGTTCTGCTGCTCCGGCAATATCCAGTACAGGTTTATTTATATTCTTTGCTTCACTCATATTTTCCCTTTAATATGATTCATCCTTCGATGAATTATTTGATTCAAATAAATTGAGTAGCGCTTTTTATTATTGTGCTACCCAATTTATCATCATCTATCGTTTAACCAACCTTATTTGCCTGGTTGATTTTCTGGTCTTAAACTTCTTACAGTTCGTCCCGCTTGCCACATTTCACTATTGTGTAATTCAGCTAATTCCACTTCTAATTTTTCACGGTAATCAGGCTTACTGTTTAAATCAATGGAGCGTGCCGACTCAACGCCAGTAGCAACACTTTTATATAAGTCACTAAAAACAGGTAATGTAGCATCACGGAATTTTTTCCACCAATCCAATGCACCTCTTTGTGCAGTAGTTGAACAGTTTGCATACATCCAATCCATTCCATTTTCAGCAACCAATGGCATTAATGATTGTGTTAATTCCTCCACAGTTTCATTAAACGCTTCTGAAGGGCTGTGTCCGTTTTTACGCAACACTTCATATTGCGCTGCAAAGATACCTTGAATTGCGCCCATTAATGTACCTCGCTCCCCAGTTAAATCAGAAAAAACCTCTTTTTTGAAATCTGTTTCAAATAAATAACCTGATCCAATAGCGATACCCAAGGCAATAACTCTGTCCCAAGCCTTTCCGGTAGCATCTTGGAAGATGGCATAACTACTATTTAAGCCACGTCCTTGTAAAAACATTCTTCTTAAAGAAGTTCCTGATCCTTTAGGGGCAACTAAAAATACATCCACATCGGCTGGAGGTACAATACCTGTTTGCTCATTAAAAGTGATACCAAAACCATGAGAAAAATACAATGCTTTTCCTGGGGTTAAATGTTTTTTTACTGTTGGCCACATTGCGATTTGCGCAGCGTCACTTAATAAATAACAAATAATAGTTCCTTTTTCTAAAGCCTCTTCTATTTCAAATAAAGTAGTACCTGGTACAAAACCATCTTTTACTGCCTTATCCCAACTTTTTGAATTTTTTCTTTGTCCGATAATTACATTTACACCATTTTCTTTTTGGTTTAATGCTTGTCCTGGACCTTGCACTCCATATCCAATCACGGCGATAGTTTCATTTTTTAAAACTTCCTGTGCTTTTGCTAACGGGAATTCGTCACGGGTGACTACATTTTCCTCGGTACCTCCGAAATTTAATTTTGCCATTTTACTTTTAGTTTAATTAAGATTTAAAAATTTTATTTATTTGTTATTATTATTTGTGTTGCTTGTTTATTTTTACATCGTGAATACCGCTTCTCTTTTCCCCAAGTATTCGTTTTCAATCACTTCCTCACTAGGTTCTCTGTTTTCAAAATCTTTTAACTTTTCATGAAACCCGCTGCTCTCTTTAATGATGGCTACGCGCGCGCTTCTAACAAACTCCACTAAGCCAAAGGGTTCCAAGGCTTTCATTAATTTATTCGTTTCCTCGCGATGGCCTGTAGTTTCAAATACAATAAAGTCCTTACGAATCGCTATCGCGCGCGCACCAAACTCTCTCAATAACCTTTCCACCTTTGCGCGCTCTGTAATTTCCTCAGACAATACTTTATACAATGCCAATTCCTGCCATACTATTTCATCATTGGTATTAAAATAGGTTTTTAATACTTCTACTTGCTTTTCAATTTGACGAACTAGTTTAATCACCACTGATCTTGATTCATGGATCACGATGGTGAATCGGTGTATGCCATCAATTTCAGAAGGGGAAGTGTTTAAGCTTTCAACATTAATTTTTCGACGTGAAAAAATAATGGCAATACGATTCAACAATCCTACCTGATTTTCAGTGTACACCGTAATAGTGTATTCCTGTTTTTCCGTATTTGTATCCATAGTTTCTTTTTTATTTTAATCTGATTTCTGAAACGCTACAACCCTGTGGTACCATTGGGAATACATTGTTTTCCTTTCCGACCATCACCTCTAATAAATAGGACCCCTTGTGTGCCAACATGGTTTTTATTCCTGCCTCCAATTCATGTCGGTGTGAGATTTTTGCACCTTCAATGCCATAAGCTTTTGCCACCATTACATAATCAGGACTTTGAATATCCACAAATGAATAGCGCTTGTCATTGAACAACTGTTGCCATTGACGCACCATTCCTAAAAACTGATTGTTCAATATCATAATTTTCACCTCCACGCCTGTTTGCATAATAGTGCCTAATTCCTGTATGGTCATTTGTATGCCACCATCACCAATCACCGCAATCACTGTTCTATCTTGTGCGCCAAACTTTGCACCAATAGCTGCAGGCAAGCCAAATCCCATAGTACCTAATCCACCTGATGTTACATTGCTCCTGGATTCATTAAACTTTGCATAACGACATGTCACCATTTGGTGTTGCCCTACATCCGTTACCATGACTGCGTTTCCTAGCGTAGTTTCGTTGACTAATCGGATAACTTCACCCATCGTCATTTCATCTGTTGCTGGATATACTTCATCTTTGATACATTGATCATATTCCTGTTGCGTATAAGATGCAAAAACTTTTAACCATTCAGATCGATCCTTTTGTTCAATGCCTAAAGTAAGTAATGGTAATGTTTCTTTACAATCACCCCATACGCCCACATCTGCTTTTACATTTTTATCAATTTCAGAAGGATCAATATCTAAGTGAATCACTTTTGCTTGCTTTGCATATTTATCCAATCGGCCTGTAACGCGATCATCAAAACGCATACCCACTGCAATTAATACATCACACTCATTCGTTAATACATTGGGGCCGTAATTTCCATGCATACCCAACATGCCCACATTTTGTGGATGATCTGTAGATAGTGCACTCAATCCTAAAATGGTCCATGCAGCTGGCATACCCGATTTTTCAATAAACTTTTTAAATTCATTTTCTGCTTTTCCTAATATCACCCCTTGTCCAAAAATGACCAATGGTTTTTTTGCATTATTAATTAATGCCACGGCCTCATCAATAAAGTTTTTACGAATCACCGGCTTTGGGCGATAACTGCGGATATGATTACAAGGCGTGTATCCTTCATAATTGAAAGATTGTATTTGTGCATTTTTTGTAATGTCAATGAATACAGGACCAGGTCGTCCACTTTTTGCCAAATAAAATGCCTTAGCTAATATACCTGGGATTTCAGTGGCATCGGTAATTTGATAATTCCATTTCGTTACCGGCATGGTGATATTTATAATATCTGTTTCCTGAAATGCGTCTGTACCTAATAAATGTGCAAACACTTGGCCAGTGATACATACCAAGGGTGTACTATCAATCATTGCATCTGCTAAGCCTGTTACTAAATTAGTTGCCCCTGGACCACTCGTTGCAAAAACCACACCCACTTTTCCAGAGGTACGCGCATAACCTTGTCCAGCATGTATGCCACCTTGTTCATGTCTTACTAAAATATGTTTTAGTTTGTCATTATAATCATACAACGCATCATAGATGGGCATGATGGCACCCCCCGGATAACCGAATATGGTATCAGCACCTTCTGCAATACATGCTTCGAGTACCGCTTGCGAACCGGTCAAAGTAGTTGGTGCTATTTTCGCGACTACTTTATCTTCTGTTGTTTTTGCAATTATCGTTTCCATAAAATCATTTTTTTAATTTTCGTCCGTTACACATCCTTCACTTGCATCCTTCACCAACTTTGCATATTTCCAAAGCACTCCATTGGTCACTTTTAACACTGGCGCTGGTTGTGCTGCTCTTCTTTTTGCAATCGTTGCTTCATCTACTTTTAAAGTCATGGTTCTTTTTGGAACATTTAATTCAATAATGTCTCCATCTTCTACCACGCCAATCAATCCACCTTTGTAAGCCTCCGGTGTAATATGTCCAATCACAAATCCATGGGTACCGCCACTAAAACGTCCATCCGTAATTAATGCCACTGACTTTCCTAATCCTGCACCAATAATGGCAGAGGTTGGTTTTAACATCTCCGGCATACCAGGTGCACCAATCGGTCCAACATTTTTTATAACGACTACATCACCTGGTTGTATCTTTTTTGAATTAATGCCTTCAATCAATGAATGCTCTCCATCAAATACGCGCGCAGGACCTTCAAACATATCTCCTTCCTTTCCAGAAATTTTTGCAACACTTCCACCTGTTGCTAAATTGCCATACATAATTTGTAAGTGGCCTGTTGCTTTGATTGGGTTTTCCTTTGGATAGATTATTGTTTGTTGGTCAAAATCTAAATCAGGCACGCCTGCTAAATTTTCTGCAATGGTTTTTCCAGTCACAGTCAAGCAATCGCCATGTAACCATCCTTGTGCTAACATATATTTCATCACTGCAGGCACGCCGCCATATTGATGTAAATCCTGCATTAAATATTTTCCAGAGGGTTTGAAATCGGCCAACACTGGAGTTTTATCACTGATTATTTGAAAATCATCCTGCGTAAAACTTACGCCCACACTTTTTGCCATTGCAATCATATGCAATACTGCATTCGTGCTTCCACCTAATACCATAATAACCGCTACTGCATTTTCAAATGCTTTGCGTGTCATAATATCTCTAGGCTTAATATCACGTTCTAATAATAATCGAATGGCTGCACCCGCATCCTTACACTCTTGTTTTTTTTCATCACTCAATGCTGGGTTGGAAGAAGAATAAGGTAAACTCATACCCAATGCTTCAATAGCTGCTGCCATTGTGTTTGCGGTATACATACCACCACAAGCGCCAGCGCCCGGACATGCATGTTTTACGATACCCATGAAATCGGCTTCATCTAATTGTCCTGCCATTTTTTGACCTAATGCTTCAAATGCAGAAACAATATTTAAGTCCTGTCCATTGTAATGTCCTGGTGCAATGGTACCGCCATACAACATTAAAGAAGGACGATTTAATCGACCCATTGCAATTAATGTGCCTGGCATATTTTTATCACAACCTGGAACGGTAATTAATCCGTCATAATATTGTGCGCCACAAACAGTTTCAATACTATCTGCAATTACATCGCGACTCACTAAAGAGTAACGCATACCTGGTGTTCCATTGCTCATGCCATCACTTACACCAATCGTATGAAAGGTTAACCCCACTAAATCGTTTTCCCAAATACTCTTTTTTACTTCAGCAGCTAAATCATTCAAATGCATATTACAAGTGTTACCATCATAGCCCATACTCACCACACCTACTTGTCCTTTATGCAAATCAGCATCCGTTAATCCAATACCATAAAACATCGCTTGCGCTGCTGGCTGGGTTGGATCCAGTGTAATTATTTTTGAATATTTATTTAGTTCCATAATGTATACTTATAAATGAGTGTATAAATTTAATCTTGTTTTACTTCTAAACCTTAAAACAATCGTTAGTTAAACGTTGATTTAGGTTTGTTCTCACTTTGTTTAAATAATCGTTGATTTATGTAAACGTTCGTGATGCACATGCCCTTCGCCCGAAATATGTCGCTCAATGTATTCCGAAATCAAATCACCTAATACTGAAGTACTATAACTATTAATAGGATCAATATCCTTGGAAACAAATTTGTTACTCAAACACCAATCCGCTGCTTCACGAACAATAGCTGCTTCAGCGGTTAAACCAAAATGATCCAATAACATAGCGGCTGATAAAATAGAGCCCATTGGATTTGCAATATCTTTTCCTTTTGCTTGCGGATAAGATCCGTGAATCGGTTCAAATAAAGCCACTGTATTTCCAACTGAAGCAGATGGTAACATACCTAATGATCCTGCCAACACTGATGCTTCATCACTTAATATATCACCAAATAAATTTTCAGTTAACATCACATCAAACTGTGCAGGATTTAAAATAATTTGCATCGCTGCATTATCTACAAATAAATAATCCACTGTTACGTCCGCATATTGTGCGCTCATTTTTTGTACCACTTTGCGCCACAATCTTGATGTTTCTAAAACATTTGCTTTATCAACAAGGGTTAACTTTTTTCTTCTTTTTTGTGCATGCTGAAATGCAAGATGTGCAATGCGTTCAATTTCGTTTACGGAATAAGAACAATTATCGGTTGCCACATTGCCATCATCACTGATTGATTTTGCACCAAAATAAATTCCACCCGTTAATTCACGATAAATAACAAAGTCAACGTTCTCCAACAACTTTGGTTTCAACGGTGTTAAATGTTGTAAGGCGTCATAGGTTTTTACCGGTCGGATATTGGCAAATAATTGTAACTCCTTTCTTAATTTTAATAAGCCTTGCTCTGGGCGCACTTTTGCATTGGGATCATTGTCATACTTTGGATCACCAATAGCGCCAAATAAAATAGCATCACTCGACAAACAAATTTTTATAGTTTCATCCGGTAAAGGATTTCCTGTTTCGTCAATAGCGATAGCGCCCATTAAACCATGCTCGTAGCTGAACTCATGCTGATAAAGCTTGGCAATGGTATTTAATACCTTAATAGATTGCTGTGTTACTTCAGGACCAATCCCGTCTCCTAATATGACTGCTATTTTCTTTTTCATATTCATTCAATTTTTATTTTAGCCCCTTGCTTTTTCAAATGCGGCTATCTCTTCTTTCATACTTAATAAATAATCAATATCATCATAGCCATTTAACATACATGTTTTTTTATACGCATTAATGTCAAAGGTTTCGCTTGCCCCAGTATTGTCTATAGTGATGGTTTGCTTTTCTAAGTCAATTGTTAAAGTTGCATCAGCATCTTCGGCAAATATTTGTTGCAAGAATGCATCGGTTACTGTTACTGGAAGCACCCCATTGTTCAGTGCATTGTTTTTAAAGATGTCGGCAAAAAAACTAGACACCACCACTTTAAATCCATAATCCTGTATGGACCAAGCTGCATGCTCGCGAGATGAACCGCATCCAAAGTTTTTAGCTGCAACTAGTATATCGCCGCTGTATTGTTTTTGGTTTAATACAAAATCGGCTTTTGGTTTTGTTTCGTCATCATTTTCATAACGCCAATCCCTAAATAAATTTTTTCCAAAACCCAGTTTCGTAGTGGCCTTTAAAAAACGCGCAGGTATAATTTGATCCGTATCCACATTTTCAATGCGTAATGGAATAAACCTACTTGTTATTTTTTGTAATGATTGCATGTATATTTTTAATTTAACATTGTTCTGATATCACTAATCTTTCCGGTCAATAAAGCCGCTGCTGCTGTGAGTGGGCTTACCAACATAGTTCTTGCACCTGCACCTTGACGCCCTTCAAAATTTCGGTTACTGGTACTGATACAATATTCACCTGCAGGAATTTTATCTTCATTCATACCCAAGCATGCACTACATCCCGCTTGTCTTATTTCCACACCTGCTGCTGCAAATATTTTATCCAAACCTTCCGCAATAATTTGTTTGGCAACCGCTTGCGATCCTGGTACAATTAATGTTTTTACATTCGGATCTTTTTGTTTGCCTTTAATAATACTTGCGACTAATCTAAAATCCTCAATGCGTGAATTAGTACATGAGCCTATAAATACATTTTGTACCGGCATACCTAATAAACTTTGTCCTGGGGTTAATCCCATATATTTTAATGCCTTCTCAAAATTTTGTTGCTCTGTTGGATCGGTTATACTTTCAAGTGTAGGTACAGTTCCTGTGACAGCCAATCCCATACCCGGATTGGTTCCATAAGTAACCATGGGTTGTATATCAGCAGCGTTGATATTTATTTCAACATCAAACTTAGCATCTGCATCTGTAAATAATTGTTTCCACTCAGCTAATTTTATTTCCCACTCCGCATCCTTCGGCGCGAATGGGCGTCCTTTGATATACGCATAAGTAGTTTCATCCGGTGCAATAATGCCACCACGTGCACCCATCTCAATACTCATATTACAAATGGTCATGCGCGCTTCCATGCTTAATGCACGTATAGCAGATCCTGCATATTCCACAAAGTAGCCGGTTGCACCACTTGCCGAAATTTGTGCAATGATAAATAAGATGATATCTTTTGATACCACGCCATTTTGTATGGCTCCCTCAATATTAATACGCATTACCTTAGGCTTGGATTGCATCACACATTGCGATGCAAAAACCATCTCCACTTCACTCGTACCAATACCAAATGCAATTGATCCAAATGCCCCATGGGTGGATGTGTGACTGTCGCCACATACAATGGTCATACCTGGTTGTGTAATTCCTAATTCTGGTCCAATCACATGCACAATACCTTGGTGCTCATGACCTAATCCATATAATTCAACACCATGCTTTTTACAATTGTCAATTAAGGTATCTACTTGAAATTTTGATAGTTGATCGGCAATAGGTAAATGCTGATTGATCGTAGGTACATTATGATCGGCAGTAGCTACAATTTGTTTTGGACGAAATAATTTTGCGCCTCTTTTTTCAATACCACTAAATGCTTGCGGACTGGTTACTTCATGAATTAAATGCTTATCGATATACAATACCGATGGACCATCTTCAATGATCTTTACCACATGCCTATCCCAGATTTTATCAAATATTGTTTTGCCCAATTTTATAAAATATTTTTGTCGCTTTTTTATTTTGTATACGCTGTGGCTATTTCTACAAGGTCGTCATGTGTGACTTCTTTTTTTCGATCCGCTAATTGTAAAAAGATAGGATATAAAACATCGATATCATTTCTTGTATACGGATAGCCTAATTTATTTAAACGATGCGCTAGTGCGCTACGACCACTGCGTGCAGTTAAAACAATTTTACTTGCTTCCGCGCCTACTAATTCTGGATTAATAATTTCATAAGTTTGGGCTTCCTTTAAAAATCCATCCTGATGTATGCCTGAGGAATGTGAAAACGCGTTCGCTCCTACGATGGCTTTATTGGGTTGCACACCCATGCGCATGATCTCTGCAACCTCATGGCTGATTGGATTTAATAATCTGGTATTGATATTTGTACGGTAGCCCAAATCACTATGTTGATTCAATACCATCACTACTTCCTCTAACGCAGTGTTACCTGCACGCTCACCCAAGCCATTGATGGTACACTCAATTTGTCGTGCGCCACCCATCACACCTGCAATTGAATTTGCAGTGGCTAATCCTAAATCATTGTGACAATGACAGGATAAAATTGCTTTGTCAATATTGGGAACATTGTTGACCAAGTATTCCATTTTTGCTTGGTATTGATAAGGCAAACAATAGCCTGTTGTATCTGGAATGTTTAAAGTAGTTGCACCCGCTTTTACCACGGCTTCAATGACACGCGCTAAATATTCGTTATCGGTACGTCCTGCATCCTCTGCATAAAATTCAACATCGTCCGTAAAGTTGCGCGCTAATTTTACTGCGCTAATTGCGCGTTCAATAATTTCTTCACGCGTTGCATTAAATTTATATTTGATATGCAAATCAGAAGTACCAATCCCCGTATGAATCCTAAAACGCTTCGCAGGTTTTAATGCTGCAGCTGCTACTTCAATATCATTTTGTACAGCTCTTGACAAACCACACACCACCGTATTTTTTAAAGTCTTGGCAATTTGATTCACCGATTCAAAATCACCTGGACTTGAAACTGGAAATCCGGCTTCTAAAATATCAACGCCCAACTCCTCTAGTCTTACCGCAAGCGCTAACTTTTCCTTGGTGTTTAATTTACAACCCGGAACCTGCTCGCCATCACGCAAAGTGGTATCAAAAATGAAAACTTGTTGCCCCATCGTTCAATCGTTTAAAATATGTATAATTCTGGTCTCTTTTCTCAGTTTTTGTAGGGTTCAGATTGCAAGCATCTTATTGATTATGAACCTCTTACAGATAAAAAACGGGCTTTTCGCCCGCTTATTGTTCAAATTTAACCCCTATTCACAAGTAATCCACATCATTTTTATGACTAAATTACAATGTGTAATTAGGGTCAATTTTAAATAAACTACTGATTATCAAGTAATTGAATATAAATTAGCTACGATGCCCAACCTTAGTACCGAGGTTTTATTTATTTTGGTTAAATCCCTGGAAAGGGCTGAAAAACGCAACTTCAAGTTATATGTGAAGCGGAACTCGGCATCGGCTGATTTGAAGATTATCCAATTATTTGACGCCCTGGACAAAATGAAGGAATACGACGAGGAGGAATTGCTACGCAAAAACGAGTCCATTCAAAAACAGCAACTGTCCAATTTAAAGGCGCATTTGTACGATCAAATTTTATCCAGTTTAAGAATTGTAAAACAAAATGAAAACATTGACTTACAAATTCATGAGCAACTGGACCATGCAAAAATTTTATACAACAAAGGTTTATACATTCAAAGCTTACGCTTACTTGAAAAAATAAAAACATTAACCAAACAAAATAATCAGGTTACTTATTTATTACAGGTATTATTTTTAGAAAAAAAGATTGAGGCCTTGCATATTACCAGAAGTATGCAAGATCGCGCACAACAATTAAGTGTTGAAATTGATGATGTTAATCATCGCTTAGAATTAATTGCAAAATCGTCCAACCTTTCCTTACAATTATATGGTTGGTATATTCAACATGGACATGCACGCAATGAGGAAGACAGAATTGAGCTTGACAAACTCATGCATGATCCCATCATGGATATGGTAAAATCATCTAATGGATTTTATGAAAACTTATATCGGTACCAATGTTATTGTTGGTATGGATTTATAACACAGGATTTTTTATCGCACTATAGGTATTCTCAAAAATGGGTGGACTTGTTTGAAGCAAATGAGAATATGAAACAAATTGAAACAGCACAGTATATTAAAGGCCTTCATAATTTAATTACTTCGCATTTTGATTTGAAAAACTTTCAAAAATTAAAGGAAACTATTTCAATTTTAGAAAATTATAGCGAAACGCACATTGTTTTAAATAACAAAAACAACCTCATTCAAAGTTTTATTTATTTATACATTGCAAAAATAAACCAGCACTTTTTAGAGGGTAGTTTTAGCGAGGGCTTAGCCATGATACCCTCCATGGAAGCCAAGTTAAAAGAAATTGAATTATACCTGGATAGTCACCGTATATTGGTGTTTTACTATAAAATTGCTTGCTTGTATTTTGGTGCTGGAAAGCCCGCGAAAGCAATTGATTATTTAAATAGAATTATCAACTGGAAACTGAACCTACGGGATGATATCCAATG
>SXGR01217196.1_pt1 | contig 56540 bp, 41 predicted proteins | sample 3174711 | NCBI WGS metagenome assembly SXGR01 (sample SAMN11356860, study PRJNA531348) | freshwater metagenome | isolation source: freshwater sample F1-60 | place: China: Fuxian Lake, Yuxi | collected 2017-12-25 | reverse complement strand
GGAGCTTTCTGCCCCTCTGGGATCAGCGTCGTGTATTGCTGATCCGCCATCGTCTTCTTGAGATCTTCGCGCGCTCGCCGGATTAGTTCCGGTGAGCGGAATAGATCGATCGCCGTGCCGGCGATGGTCTTGGCGGCTACCATCATCCCCTTCTCGCCAATGCTCGTGCCGGTGCACGCCACGATCTGCCAGCTGTGGCCCGGCGCACCGTAGGAATATGTCGTTGCGGTGAACTGGCCGACCGGGAAGAGCCAGGTGAGGTCGCCGACGTCCGTGGAGTGCGTGCCTTGCCGCGGCGGCGTCGAGGGCAGCGGTTCGACCCGTTCTGAGAGGGCCAGAGCCGGCATCGGCTTCAGGTCCTTCTGCGTCGCTCGCGCGAACGCCTTCTCGCGCTCGTCGAACTTCGGCGCGCCGATCAGCTCCAGGTTGTTCTGGATCACTTCCACCAGCGTGCGGTTGGGCAGCACTTCGTGCATGTCGGCGTCGATGCGGGTTTCGATCAGTTTCGTCCGGCTCATTGCCGCCGCGGCGCGGGCAATTTCGCTGAGCCACACGAAATACTCCTCGACGTCGGTGTGCTTGTTGGCGCGCAGGTAGTACCAGACCTCTGCTGAAGGCGGCACCACGTTGGGCTGGCCGCCGCCGTTGGTGATCACGTAGTGAATGCGCGTGTCTTCCTTGACGTGCTCGCGCATGAAGTTGACGCCGACGCTCATCAGCTCGACGGCGACGAGCGCGCTCTGACCTTGGTGCGGCGACACCGAGGCATGCGACGGCAGGCCCTCGAACTTGAACTTCACCGAGACCATGGCCTTGGAATAATCCCAGGCCGCGGCCGTCAGGTCGCCGGCGTGCCACGCGAGAATGGTGTCCACGTCCTTGAAGATGCCTTCGCGCAGCATGTAGGTCTTGCCGATGCCGGTCTCTTCGGCGGGCGTGCCGAACAGCTTGACCGTTCCCTTGATGGCGCCCGACGCGAGCGCCTGCTTGACGGCAATGGCGGCGCCGCTGCTGGCCGTGCCGAACACGCTGTGGCCGCAGCCGTGGCCGGCGGTGGCGCCGACGCGATTGGCGCGCTCGGGCGAGGCATCCTGCGATAGCCCCGGCAGCGCGTCGTACTCGGCGAGGATGCCGATCACCGGCTGGCCCGTGCCGTAGCTCGCCACAAAGGCGGTCGGCATGCCGGCCACGCCGGCTTCCACCGTGAAGCCATTCGCCTTCAGCAGCGTCTGCAGCTCTTCGGACGACTTGGTTTCCTCGAGGCCGGTTTCCGCCCAGGTCCAGATGTTGCGGTTGACGCGATTGAGCACCGTGCCGTTCGCATCGACCCAGCCGAACGCGGCCGTCTTGGGATCCGACTGAGCTGACGGTTGGGCCAGTAGAACCACAGCGAACAGCGGCAGAATCGCGGGTCTTCTCATGGATGTATGCTAGCCGGAATGGTCAAACGTTTTGTTGCCGTTTTCATTTTGGTGCTGGTGGCCAGCACCGCGTGGGCGCAGGCCCCGGTGGAGTACAAGCTCTCGTTCCCGTCCCCCGAACACCGGTGGATGCAGGTTGAAGCCAAATTCGCCGCCGTGCCTGCGGGTGTACTGCAGTTGCGGATGGCGCGGACATCTCCTGGGCGCTATGCGCTCCACGAGTTCGCCAAGAACGTGTTCGATGTCACGGCGGTGAACAGCACGGGCCAGCCGCTCACGGCGACCAGGCCGGATCCCCACCAGTGGGACTTCGCCACTCACGACGGCACCGTCGTCGTGACCTACAAGATCTTTGGTGACCGCACCGACGGCACCTATCTCGGCATCGACTCGATGCACGCGCACATCAACATCCCCGCAGCGCTGATGTTCGCGCGCGGCTGGTTCGAGCGGCCGGCTTGGGTGACGTTCGTGCAGCCGCCCGGCAAGACCTGGAAAGTCGCGACCCAGTTGTTCCCGACGCCGGATCCGCTCGTGTTCACGGCGCCGAACATCCACTACCTGATGGACAGCCCCACCGACTTCAGCGCGTTCACGCTGCGCGAGTTCACGGTCGACGATGGTCAGAAGCGGACGGGGCCGCCGCCAACCTTCCGCATCGCCCTGACGCATGACGGCACCGAGGCTGAAGCCGACGCTTTTGCCAGGGACGTCGAGCGCATCGTCCGCGAGACGATTCCCATCTTTGGCGAGTTGCCGCAGTTTGAAACCAACACCTACACGTTCCTTAGCACCTACCTGCCGTGGGCCAGCGGCGATGGCATGGAGCATCGCAACAGCACGTCGCTGACCAGCCCCGGTGCGCTCCGCAACCCCGGCCAGCGCCAGGGTATTCTCGGCACCGTCTCGCACGAGTTCTTCCACGCCTGGAACATGGAGCGCCTGCGCTCGGCGGGCGTCGAGCCCTTCGACTTCGAGCAGGCCGACATGAGCGACGACCTGTGGCTGGGCGAGGGCTTCACGAGCTACTTCGACAGCCTGATCCTGCATCGCGCCGGCCTGCTGCCGCTCGATGGGCTGCTGGGCGAACTGGCGGGCTCCATCAACGCTGTCACGCTCGGGCCCGGCCGCCAGTTCCACAGCGCCGTGGACATGAGCCGGATGGCACCGTTCGTGGATGCGGCCGCGGCGATCGATCGCACCGCCTTTCCGAACCTCTTCATCTCGTACTACACCTACGGTTCGGTGATCGGGCTGGGACTCGACCTGTCGCTGCGTGATCGGTCGAACGCGCAAGTCACCGGCGATCAGTTCATGAAGGCACTGTGGACCCAGTATGGCCGGCCGGGACAGCAGACCCCTGGCAAGGTGAGCACGCCCTACACCATCGACGGGCTGAAGGAGTCGCTGGCCAAGGTGGCCGGTGATCGCGGCTACGCCAACGACTTCTTCGGTAAGTATGTCGAGGGCCGCGAGCTGGTGGACTACACGCGCCTGCTGGGTAGGGCCGGTATGGTGCTGCGCAAGCGCGGCGCGGGCAAGGCGTTCGCCGGCCAGGTGCAGTTGCAGAGTGGCGGCAGTGCCTTGCGAGTGTCAGGCCTCGTGCCGTGGGAATCGCCGCTCTACCAGGCGGGCGTCGCGCAAGACGATCAGCTGGCGAGTCTCGGCGGCGTCGACCTGACGTCAATGGCGGCGTTTGAAGCGGCTCTCTCGAAGCAGAAGCCGGGCGCGGCCGTGCCGCTGCGGTTCATCCGTCGCAGCGGCGAAGTGGTGAACGGCACCATCACGCTGGTTGAGGACCCGCGAATTGAGATCGTGCCGGTCGAAAAAACCGGCGGCACACTGACCGACGACCAGAAAAGATTCAGGGAGTCATGGCTCAGCTCGCAAAGACGGTAGTCGCAAAGCAGCGGCGGGTTTTTGAGATCCGCCTCTCAGCCAACCGCCGGCTCGATCATGCGAATGGTTCCTTTCGCCGCATCGACTTCAACCTCCGCACCATAGGGCAGCGTGAATTGCTGGTCGATGTGACCGATCTGCGCGCCGTGCCACGCGGGCACGCCGAGCGGCTTGACATGCTCCACCAGCGCATCCTCAACGGTTAGTGAGCCGAAGCCGCTGCCCGGCTCGCAATCCGTGCAGTTACCGAACACCACCGCGCTGGCCTCGGCCAGAATCCCAGCCAGCTTCAACTGCGTCAGCATGCGATCGATGCGATACGGCGCCTCTTCGACGTCTTCCAGAAACAAGACGCACTTCGAGAAGTCCGGCAGGTACGACGAGCCGACAATCGCCGTCAGCACCGTCAGGTTACCGCCCAGCAGCCGGCCGCGCGCGACCCCGGGCGTCAGCGTGCGGATGCGGTTCTGGCGCTGCACCAGCGTATCGTCCTTGTCGAACGACTTGTCATTCGCGAAGATGACGGCCTCGCCATCGAATAACACGCGCCGAAGCCAGCCGACGTTAAACGCGTTCCACTGCGAGATGCCGACCGGTCCATGGAAGGTGACGAGTCCGGTGCGCGCGTGGATCGCCGAGTGCAGCGCAGTGATGTCGCTGTAGCCGAGCAGGACCTTGGGGTGGCGACGAATCAGGTCGTAGTCGAGGCGCGGGATGATGCGGGCGCAGCCCCAGCCGCCGCGGATGCAGACAATGCCGCGGACGTCGCGATCCGCGAACATCGCGTTGACATCGGCGGCGCGGTCCTCGTCGCGACCGGCGAGGTAGCCGTAGCGATCGAGCACATGCGCGCCGACCTTCACCTCGAGGCCGAGGGCCTCGAAGGTCTCGCGAACGATGTCGAGGTCGACGCCGTTGTAGGTGGCGCCGGCGGGATTGATCAAGCCGATGGTGTCACCGGCCTTAAGCCGCGCCGGCTTGACCGGCACTGCCTGAGCGGTGAGCCGGACGCCCAGTGCCGCCGTGGCCATTCCGCCGAGGGCCAGAAAGTCTCTTCGTGTGGTCATAGCGTCCTGTGGGGACAAACCTTCAGGTTTGTCCGTCATCGCGTTAATCGCGCTTGCTCGTCCTTCATCCACTGGTCCCAGCCGGCCGCGGTCACCACGTGAAGCTCACCGCGCATTCGGTAGTGCCCCAGCCCGCATAACTGTGAACACGCAATCTCCCAATCCCCGGTCCTGGTCGGCGTAAACCACGTCCGCGTGGTCATGCCTGGCATGGCGTCCTGCTTCACGCGCATCTCGTGGAGTGTAAAGCTGTGGACGACATCGCGGCTGGCCAGTTGGATCACGATCGTCCGCTCGACGGGCAGCGTGAGAATGTTCAGCAGTCCGATGTCGTCCCTGGCGGCCGCGTCGTCACGGTCGATCCCCACGGGGTTTGACGCGCTGATCAACGAGTTGTCGATGCGTCCGAACACTCGGTCCGGTCCCGGGTAGTGGATATTCCAGGCGAACTGCTCGCCGGTGACGCGTACTTCGATTGGCGTCACATTGGCCGGTGGCGGCGCGATTCGGGCCGACCAGGCCGGCAAGGCTTGTGTCGTGAGAATGACGGCGTCGCCGATGACCACACAGCCGATCGCGATGGCGGGCCATAAGCGTCTTGCTGCGGTCGGTCGCGGCTCCGGGTTCGCGCCCTGACGGAATTTGATCAGGATCACGACCAACAGCGCCAGCCACGCGGTGAAGATCAGCAGCATGTGCCAGTGGATGCCGAACAGCACGGCGTCCAGTGCGGACGCGTGGGCCGAGGCGGCAACGGGCAGCCAGCGTTCGATCATGCGTTGCGATTCCTGAGCACCCACAGGCGCCACGCGAAGCGCGCGATCCCCAGCACGACGATCGCCGTGACGATGACCAGTGTGCCGACTCCGGCGCGAATGCCGGCGGCAATGGCCGCGCTTTCAGAAGGTCCGCAGATGGCGCAGCTCATATGAAGAACGCGCCCACCAGCGCGAGCCACACGATGTCCACGAAGACCCAGTATCGCCGCGTCGTCTCGATGCGCGCCAGCCAGCGTTCGCGCTGACTGGCTTTCATTGCGAACGATGGACCCGCCAGCCAACCAGAGAATACGGCGGCGCCAAACACCAAGGTGGTGTGCACGGCGCCCAGGGCGTACCAGCACGCCAACTGCACGCTGGCCGAGGGCGCCAGGCCCTGGCGAATCATGAGCGCGTCGTTCATCAGCCTGATGGCGACAAAAGCGAGCCCGAGCGCATGTGAACTGATCAGGCGGATGCGCGCTTCGCTGAACACCGCGGTGGCCCCGAGCAGCAGCGCCGTCTCGAGCCACGGGAACTGGGCGAGCGGTCCCGGCCATTCGAGCGATCCGGCGCGGAGCATGACGTAGGCCGAAAACAGCGACCCAAAGAACATCGTCAGCGAGGCGAGCAGCAGCCAGGTTCCCAGCGCCGCCGCCGATGTGCCGGTGTCGGGTCTAATCACCGCCGCAGATTCCGCTCTGCTCACAGCCGCCAATGGCAGTTGCCACTCACGGGTGCTTGCTTGCCATGGGTTGTCGACGCACCGATCCGGCTTGCGGCTGCTTGACCACAGATTCCAAAGGAAAGGCAGTTGGAACATGCCGAGCAGGACCGCGGCAGAGGTCATGTGCGCCTGCCAGATCAGTGTTGGTTGGGCCAACGCGTAGCTCGCACCGGCGTCATACAGGCGGCGGTTCACGCCCATCAGTCCGACCATGAACATCGGCATGAAGATCAGGTTCATGCAGATGAACGATCCCCAGAAATGCACCTTGCCGAGCCGCTCGTCGAGCATCCGGCCGGTGATGCGCGGGAACCAGTGGTAGATGCCGGCGAACAGCGCGAACATCGTGCCCGGCGCCACCAGGTAGTGGAAGTGCGCGACGACATAGTAGGTGTCGTGCAACGAGACATCGCTGGCCGCAAGACCGAGTGGCAGCCCGGTCAGGCCGCCGATGCCAAACATCGGCAGGAACGCCAGCGCGAACAGCATCGGCGTGGTGAAGCGGAGCGACCCGCCCCATAGCGACATCACCAGCGACGAGATCAGGATCACCGACGGAATCGAGATGATCATCGTCGTCACCTGGAAGAACAGGCTGAGCGTCGTGCCCATGCCGCTCAGGAACATGTGATGCGCCCACACCACCATCGACATGCCGCCCATGAACAGCACTGCGCCGACCATCAGCCCGTAGCCCCACAGCGGCCGCCGCGCGTTGGTGGTGATCACCTCGGCGACAATGCCCATGGCGGGAAGGATCAGGACGTAGACCTCCGGATGCGCGAGGAACCAGAACAGGTGCTGCCACAGCAGCGGGTTGCCGCCGCCGCTCGGTCCGAGGAGCGGTGCACCGCCAATCACGAGGCCGGTTGGCAGGAAGAAGCTGGTGCCGGCGACGCGGTCCATCAACTGGAAGATTGCTGCCGCCTGAAGAGCGGGGAACGCCAGCAACAACAGCAGCGCCGTGACCAGCTGCGACCAGACGAAGAATGGCAGCTTCATCCACGTCATGCCGGACGCGCGGCCCTGGACGATGGTGGCCAGCATGGTGATGGCGCCGAGCGTCGATGACAACCCGATCAGGAAGATGCCGACGAGCCAGAAGTTCTGTCCTGCCGAGGCAATGACCGCCAGCGGCACGTACGACGTCCAGCCTGAATTCGGCGCGCCGCCCTCGACGAAGAAGCTCGCGAGCATGACGAGGCCCCCGGCGAGATACAGCCAGTAGCTGAGCGCACTCACCCGCGGGAACGCGACGCCGTGGGCGCCGATCTGCAGCGGGACGAGGTAGGTGCCGAACGCGCTGGCGGCCAGCGGCACCACCGCCAGGAAGACCATCACCGAGCCGTGCATAGCGACCAGCTGGTTATAGAACTCGGGCAGCATGATGCCGCCGGGCGCGTTGGCCTCGCCCAGTATCGGCACCAGCCATGCCGGCAGCGGCTGGCTGGGCCACGCCAGTTGCCACCGCATCAGGATCATCAGGAGGAACCCGACCAGGAGGAAGCAAAGGGCGGTCAGGCCATATTGCAGCCCCACCGTCTTGTGGTCGGTCCAGCGCACAGAATGATTCTACAGGCTTGCCCTGCCCGCCGTAGCCTTAGCGAAGGTGGGTAGAATAATAACCACCATGAGCCGTTCCAATCTTGCTGCCGTGTTGTGCGCGCTTGCGCTCACTGTCTCAAGTTCGCACCCGCTGAGCGCCCAGGCGGTGGAGCCGATTCGCTACACGTTGCGCTTTCCGGCGCCTCAGACCCACTACGTCGAAGTCGAGGCGAGTATCCCGACGGCGGGCCGTCCCGACGTCGAGGTCTACATGGCGACGTGGACGCCAGGGTCGTACCTGATTCGCGAGTACGAGCGAAACGTCGAGGCCGTGACCGCCAGCAATGGCACGACCGCGCTGGCGGTGGAGAAGTCGCGCAAGAACCGCTGGCGGATCACCACTGGCGGGGCGCGCACGGTCATGTTCCGTTACCGGGTCTACAGCCGCGAGCTGACCGTCCGCAACAACTGGGTCGAGGCCGGTTTCGCTATGCTGAACGGCGCGCCGACGTTTGTGACGCTGCCCGATGGCGGCAAGCGGCCGCACGAAGTGAAGGTGGAACTGCCTGCGGCCTGGAAGGGCGTGCAGACGCCGTTGATGCCGGTCGCCGGCACCGCCACCACCTTTCGTGCGGACGACTTCGATACGCTCGTCGACAGCCCCATCATCATCGGCAACCCGATCGTGCGCGAGTTCACGGTCGACGGCAAGAAGCACGCGCTAGTGCTCGAAGGCGACCCGTCGTTGTTTGATGCCGACCGCGCTGCTGCCGATGTGAAGAAGATCGTCGAGGCCGGCCGCAACGTGATGGGCCCGCTGCCGTATCCGCACTACTACTTTCTAAACATGGTCACCGAATCCGGTGGCGGTCTTGAACACAAAAACAGCTTCCTCGGCATGTCGGGCCGCTTCACCACCCGCACGCACCGCTCCTACATGGGATGGCTCGGCTTGATTGCCCACGAGTATTTCCACAACTGGAACGTTAAGCGGTTGCGTCCCGTGGAACTCGGCCCCTTCGACTACGAGAATGAGAACTACGTGAAGATGCTGTGGGTGGCCGAGGGCTTTACTGACTACTACGGCGACGTGCTGCCTCGGCGCGCCGGCATTGCGACCCGCGAAGAGTTTCTGGACGGCCTGTCGAACCAAATCGAGGCGGTGCAGACCACGCCAGGCCGGCTGGTGACGCCCGTGAACATGTCGTCGTACGACACCTGGATCAAACAGTACCGTCCCGACGAGAACACGGCCAACACCAGCATCAACTACTACCCCAAGGGGGCGGTGATTGCGTTCCTGCTCGACGCCAAGATCCGCAAGTCGAGCAACGAGGCGCGCACGCTCGACACCGGCATGCAGTGGGCCATGCAGCGCTACTCCGGCGACAAGGGTTACACGCCGACGCAGTTTTACGACGTCATGAGCGAGGCTGCCGGTACGGATCTCAGGGGCTGGTTTGGCCAGGTGGCCGAGTCGACCGACGAACTGGACTACACCGAGGCGCTCGACTACTTCGGCCTGCGGTTCCGTCCCACCGATCCGCGCGGTGCCCGCGCCTTCATCGGCAGCGGCACGCGCAACGATGGCGGTCGTTTGGTGATCACGTCGGTCCGTCGCGGCACGCCGGCCATCGAGGCGGGCCTCAACGTGGACGATGAGATCCTGGCGATCGATGATGTGCGCGTGCGTGCCGATGGATTGGTGGTACGCCTCGAGCAATACAAGCCCGGCGACAAGATCGCGGTGCTGGTTGCCCGCCGGGACAAGCTGACAAAGATCGACGTGGTGCTCGGGACCGAACTGGGCCGCGCGTGGCGGCTTGAAGTGTCGCCCACCGCCACGGCCGAGCAGAAGACCCGACTGGCGGCCTGGGCCGGTCAGTAAACTCTGCCAGACCGGCAGCTTCCCAGGTTGGGCGACTCCGCCCAACCCTTTTCCGGGTAATTCCGTCTATTCAACGTGGTCATGCAATTCCTGCGTTGCGGCGTGCTCGCCACCGCGTCCGCGCAACACTAGCCGCTATACTGTCAGCCGTTTGAGCCTCACCGCCGGCGCTTCTTGATCAACACGGTGCGCAACGAGGTGGCGGCGCGATCAGCTGGAGTCATTCTGTGAGCGGCCAACGATACTTCTTGAGGTGCCCCATGCGATTCGTTGCGCTGATGGTTTGCCTCGTTCTAGCTCTTGCCATGCCGCGGCCGGCCGCGGCCGATACTCTGTCCGATCGAATCGCCGCGCTCACCCGCGGCTTCAAGGGCACGGTTTCGGTCTACGCCAGGAACCTGGACACCGGGCAGGACTTTGCGGTCGGCGCCGACACCAAGATCCGCACAGCCAGCACCATCAAGCTGCCCATTCTGTGCGCGCTCGAAGACCTGGTGGCCAAGGGCCGCATCGCATGGACGCTGCCGGTGCCCGTGCGCGCGGAAGACCGCGTGTCGGGCTCGGGCGTGCTGGCCGAACTGTCGCCCGGTGCCACGCTGCCGCTGCGCGACGTCGCCACGCTGATGATCATCGTCAGCGACAACACGGCCACCAACCTGGTGATCGACCGCATTACGGCCGACGCGGTGAACGACTACCTGGACACACTTGGCCTCACCGCGACTCGCTCGATGAGAAAAGTGCGCGGCGACGGCACCGCCCTGAAGCCCGCCGAAGGCTGGAGCCGTGCCGGCAAACAGCCCGAGAACCAGCGCTTCGGCATCGGCTCCTCAACCCCGCGAGAAATGGTCAGACTGCTCGAACTGCTCGAGCAGGGTCAGGTCGTCAGCCCGACCGCGTCGAAAAATGTGCTCGATCTGCTGAAGCGCCAGCAGTTCAAGACGGGCATCGGCCGTCGCGTGGGAGGCGAGGTGCAGGTGGCGAGCAAATCGGGCGCGCTCGATGCGCTGCGCAGCGATGTGGGGATTGCCTATACCAAGGGCGGCCGCATCGCCATGGCCATTACCGTCGACGACATGCCCGCCATCGACTACTCACCCGACAACGCTGGCGAAGAGTTGATCTGGGAGATCTCAAAGGTCCTGATGGCAAGTCTCGCCCGCTAACCGATCGCGAGGAGGGCGACGGCTTTAGCCGTCGCCAGGCGGAGGCTGAAGCCTCCGCCCTCCGAATGCTAGTCCGCGAGTGTGCTGGCATTGGCCTGCACCGCAGCCGGCCGCGGCTGTGAAACGAGTCCTGAAGGCCAAAGATCGCAAGAAATTCACCGTAAATTGGCATTCCTCGACGCCAGGCGGAAGTGCCTTCCCGGCCTACTGCGCTTGCGCGCTAACGCAGGCACGCCGCTGCTGCCTCCCGTCTGGAACCGTCCGGCGCTATGATCGGGCGATGTCGGTTCGTCAGAATATCCGCGATTTCCTCCACGGTGCCGCCTACGGCGCCTACGAGCGCGAATTGCGGATGCAGGCGGCGGAGTTGAATGATTTGTTCCTGCTGCTGTGTTACCTGGAAATTGTCGGCCTGCCGAACCCGGCGACGCTGTATCTCCTCGACGTCTATCCCTACCTGCTCGAGCAGTTCCACACCTGGCACCAGCGGATGGGGATGGACCGTTCGCCGCTTGGCAATCTTCCATGCTGCTGACCATGCGCCACTTGCTCGAAAAGAAAGTCCTGTTTTTTGGCGGCAAGGGCGGCGTCGGCAAGACGACGTGTGCGTCGGCGACGGCGCTGGCGGCGAGTCATGCCGGCAAGCGTGTGCTGCTGGTGTCGACCGACCCGGCGCACTCGACCTCGGACATCTTCGAACGCGAGATTGGCCCAGAGCCGATCGAGTTGCTGGCGAACTTGTGGGGCCTCGAGATTGACGGCGCGCTCGAGTCGCAGCGCTATGTCGCCAACGTCAAGCAGAACATCCAGGGGCTGTTCGGTCATCACATCCTCCAGGAGGCGAACAAGCAGATCGACCTGGCCGCCAGCATGCCGGGGGCCGAGGAGATGGCGCTGTTCGATCGCATCGGCGGCTTGATCCGCGGCGAAGATACGCGCTTCGACTTGATCATCTTCGATACCGCGCCAACCGGCCACACGCTGCGCCTGATTCGCATGCCGGAATTGATGGAGGCCTGGATCCGTGCGCTATCGCGGTCGCGACAGGCGATGCTGGGCAATGAGCAGGACGACAAGACTGATCCGGTGTTGATCTCGCTCACGGCCCGGCTCGAGGGCCTGCGCGAGTTCCGGGCGCGGCTGCTTAGTCCGCGCGTCAGTGCGTTCATGCTGGTGCTGGTCGCCGAGCGCCTGCCGATCGAAGAAACCGGGCGCGCCATCGCGCAACTGGACGAGGCCGGCGTGACCGTGGGCGGTTTGATTGTCAACCGCGTGCTGCCCGCCAGCAGTCCCGACCCGTTCCTGCAATCACGCCATTCCCAGGAAGTGGTTTACCTCGACGAGATTGACCGGCGATTCTCGAAGTTGTCCCGGGTGCGCGTGCCGCAGTTACCTTCGGATGTGCACGGGGTCCAAACGCTAGAAGCGCTGTCGAACATCCTCGTGCCGCCAGCGCATGCGATAAGCCCTAAACTCTAAGCCCCCAAGCCCCCTGCTATGACCATCACCCGCCCCGCTGAAACTGAGTTCGCGCCCTTCTACGCCGGCTACATCGCCACGGTTGGCGACCGCGGCCCGATGGCCTTTCTCAATGCCCAGGTGACCGAGCTCGAGCGGATTCGCGGCCTGGCCGAGGACAAGGGCGACCATCGCTATGCCGAGGGCAAGTGGAGCGTGAAGGAAGTGCTGGGCCATCTGGCCGATGCCGAGCGCGTGTTTGCCTATCGCCTGCTCCGCATTGCCCGCGCCGACAAGACGCCGCTGGCCGGGTTCGATGAAAACGCCTGGGCTGAAGTCGCACCCCACGGCCGCCGCCGCCTGGTTCAGGTGGTGGACGACCTGATGGCCGTTCGTCGCGCCACGATCACGCTCATCGAATCGCTCGACGACACCGCGCTTGGCAAGCTCGGCATCGCCAACAACAACCTGGTCTCCGCTCGGGCCATCTGCTGGATCATGGCCGGCCACGCCCAGCACCACTTGGCGATCCTTGCGGAGCGCTACGGCGTGAGGATTTTGTGATCTCGTGATTTGGCGAGCTGGTGATTGCGAGCGCTGATCTGAAGAGCTCCAGATCTTGAGATTTGAAAATCATGAGAGCCAAATCATCAAGTCGCTAAATCACGAGATCGCGAAATCATCGACTGCCGGGAGCGAGCCGCGTGACGTTTTTGGTCACTGACTCAACCTTCGTCCGCGAGTAAGCCACTGGAAAGTACGATCCCTGTGCCCACAGCGCAAACAGGTCGCGATAGTGCGGGCTGTCAGGATCGCCAGACTGCCCTGGGGTGTTGATGCCCACCGAGTTGTCCCAGTCGTCCGTGTCGGCGATGATCTTGAGCGACCCGCCGGCGGCCTGGTTGTCGCCGGCGCCAGTCGCGCTCACCGTCACGTTGTCGCCGCCGCGTGGCAACGGCCCGACTTCGAGCCTGGCGCGCGTGGCGGCGTTAACCGCCGCCGACAGCGGATGCGTCAGCTGCGCGTGGTGATACCGCTCCTGTCCGTACTGCCACTTCGGCATGTCAGGGCCGAATCGTTTCGTCAGCTCGGCCACGGCCTGATCCATGCTCCGCGCGAGCAGCGTGTCCCGGCCGGCGATCGGGTTCGGGCCAAAGCGGCCATCGGGCGCGTGTAACCAGTCAATCAACTGCTTGGTCGTGACCGGCGAGATTTCGGCCTTGCGGAGCGCCTCTGGCAGGACCACGTCGCGCGTGTTGGCGAGGATTCGCCGCTGCCACATCGCGTAGACGCCGGCGGCAGTTGAATTCTTGTCGAGGACGAAGTCCCAGGTCGCCAGCAGGTCGCGCGCCTTCGCGCTCGCGGGGTTCGACAGCGGCACGCGCATCAACAGCGGTGCCAACGCGCGAGCCACGACCGACAGATCGTCGTTCTGCAACCGCGCCATCTCCGGAACGGTAAAGAGCCGGCCTGACCCAAGCACCTCGGTGATGCGCGAGGCGCGGAACGCATCCGCCCAGTTCGTGACGTGCAGCAGATCCTTGTAGGGATAGGCCTCGGGCAGCAGGTAGTTGTTGGCCGTGGCAACGTAGCCGCGCGACGGGTTGGTCTCGGACGGCAGCGCCATGATCGGCAGGTAGCCATCCCACTCGTAGCGGCCATCGCCTGGAACCGGCAGCACCCCGCTCCAGTTGCGGCGGATGGGCTGGATGCCGGCGGCCTGCCAGCCGATCGTGCCGCTGCGATCCGCCCACACCATGTTCTCCGAGGGCATCTGGTTGTGGCTGCAGGCCTCGAGGAACTCCTCCCAGTTGCGGGCCTGATTCATGCGCAGGCTGGCCAGGTAAGGCGCGCTGCCCGGTTCCATCCAGCCCGCGCGCAAGGCGTAGGCCTTGCGGTTGGCGCGGTCTTCGAACACCACCGGACCGTGGCGCGTGAACTTCAACTCGACCGCCTCGGGTTTCGCGCCCTTCACGGGAAGGGTGTCGGCGATCACCCGCATCGGCTCCCAATTCCCCTTGTAGCGATACTCGTTGGCACTAGCAGGATTGGTGTCGTACACGTACAGGTCTTCCGCGTCCTGGCCGAAAATGGTCAGGCCCCACGCGCCATGCTCGTTGTGGCCGATCGACACGCCGGGCAGCACGGGTTCGCCGCCGCCGATCACGTTCCAGCCCGGCGCCACCAGGTGCACCCAGTAGCGCAGCGACGGCGCCGCGACCACCCGGTGTGGGTCGTTCGCCATGATCGGTTTGGTGCTCACGGTCTTCGATCCCGATACGACCCAGTTGTTCGACCCGATGTCCCGCGGATCGGCTTCGAGTGTCAGCGGGCCGGCCGGGTCGGCGGCGAGGTCAGGCAACCCTTCGACCTTCGCCAAGGCTACTGCGGACAAGGAAGGGTTGCCGCCACGAAATTCGGGCAGCACATCCTCGGGCTTGAACTGGATGGCGGTGCGAAACGCGGTATACAGCTCGAGCACGTTGTCGGGAAACGTCTTGGGGTCGATCGCGGCGTCGAGTTCGAATCGGGGATTGCCGCCCTGGAAGTAGATGAGCGCGCGCGTTTGATCGATGCCGATCGCCTTGATCGCGCGCATCGAGCGCACCTCGTCGCCGGCATTCGCCGCCAGCGCCTGGTGCCGCGAGATCACCACCGCGGGAGTCCAGCGGCCCGGCGTGATGCCGAGCATCCGGAACTCCATCGGCAGTAGCGCCGCGTTCTGTTCGGTCTCAGCGATGTAGGCATTGACACCGCGCACATACGACTCGACGATGGCCTTCCCGCGCGGGTGATACCGGTTCAGCTCATCGTCCAAGTCACCACGAAACATGTGGAGGCGGGCGCCCAGGTCGCGCCGCGCCTCGCGCGGCCCCAGGATTTCGGCCACGGTGCCGGTCGCCTGCCGCCGCCACATCTCGAACTGGAACAGCCGGTCCTTCGCCGCCGCGTAGCCCTGGGCGAAAAAGAGGTCGGCTTCGTTCTGGGCATAGATGTGGTTGATGCCCCAGTGATCGCGCAGGATCTCCACCGGCTGGCTGAGTCCCATGACCTGGATGCTGGCGACCGGCCGCTGGGCCGAGATTGGGGTGCTACCGGCCGAGGTCAGGGCCAGCATCAGGAACAGCACGCCGGCGAGAGGGCGTCGTGGCTTCATGACCCACAATATACTGCTAGTAATGAGATTCGCCCCCGAGTACGTCGCCAACGTACTCCACGAGAACTTCGAAGACGCCAAGGCGCTGCTGCTCAAGCCCTTAATGGCCATCAACTACGCTCACCTCGTAATGTTGACCGAGCAGGGTATCATCACCAACGGTGACGCCCGCGCGCTGCGCACCGCGCTCGACGGCATCGCGCTCGACCGCATCCGCCAGGTTCTCTACGACGGCACCTACGAAGACCTGTTCTTCTATATCGAGCGCTCGATCAAGCAGGCGTGCGACCAAGACGTGGCCGGCCGCCTGCACACCGCCCGCAGCCGCAACGACATCGACATGACGATGTACCGCATGCTGCAGCGCGAGTTCATCGCGACGCTGGTGACGGCGACGCTCGACCTGCGCGACGCGCTGCTGGCGCTGGCCGACCGCCACAAGCACACGGTCTACGGCGCCCACACGCACACCCAGCCGGCACAGCCGTCAACAATTGCGCACTATCTGCTGGCGGTGATCGAACAACTTGAACGTGACACTATTCGCCTGGCCGCGGCGTTTGAGTCGACCAACCGCAACCCGCTCGGCGCTTGCGCCATCACCGGCACTGGCTTCCCGATCGATCGCGATCGCACCAGTGAACTGCTGGGCTTCAGCGGCCCGACCGGCAACACCTACGGCAGCATTGCTACGGTCGACTACTTGTTGGAGAGCGTCAACGCCACCAGCACGTTGATGGTCGGCCTTGGCCGCGTCGTCCAGGACTTCCTGCTGTGGTGCACGATGGAATTCGGTTACCTGCGCCTCAGCGATGGCTTCGTCCAGGGCAGCAGCATCATGCCGCAGAAGCGCAACCCCGTGGCGCTCGAGCACGCCCGCGCCATCGGCAGCAAGGCCGTCGGCCAGGCGCAGGCCATCACCACCACCGTCCACAACACCCCCTTCGGCGACATTGTCGATACTGAAGACGACCTGCAGCCGCTGGTCGCGTCGATGTTCGGCGATGCCATCCGCATGGTGACGCTGGTAGCCGCGGCTATGAAGCTGGCGGACTTCAACGTGGCGCACCTGGCATCGCGGGCCGCTTATGGCGGCACGACGCTCACGGAACTGGCCGACACGCTGGTTCGCGATCACAGCCTGCCGTTCAGCTCGGCCCACGCGATTGCCGCATTGTTGCTGAAGGCCCAAACCGAGGATCCGAATGTATTGCTGTCGGCGGCGCTGCACAGCGCGTCGAACGCCATCCTGGGCCGGCCGCTCGAATACACGGAGGCCGACTTGCAGACAGTGATGAGCCCCGCCCACTTCGTCAGCGTCCGCAAGACCTACGGCGGTCCGGCGCCCGAAGAAACCGGCCGCGCCATCGCCGCGTCGCGCCGGTTGCTCGACACCGATCGCGAGAGCTGGACCCTTCGTCGCGAGAGTCTTGATCGCGCCGAAGCAAACCTCAAGGCACGGGTGACCCAGCTGTGACGGCCATGGGCAAGACCTACCTCAAGGTCGCCGTCGCCTGGGTGGCCACCCTGGCCACCCTTTACGCATTCCAGGTCTACTTCACCCGCTAATGTCTGCCGTCGACTGGACGATCATTGCGGTGTACCTGGTGTGGGTCATCTGGGACGGCATTCGTCTCAGCAAGCACACCAATGAGATCGAGGGCTATTTTCTAGCCAGCCGCAGCCTGCCGTGGTGGGCCGTGGGCCTGTCGGTGATGGCGACGCAACTGTCGGCGATCACGATGATCGGCACCACCGGCCAGGGCTACGCCGTCGGCATGGGGCTGTTGCAGCAGTACTACGCGCTGCCGATCGCAATGATCATTCTTGCGGTCACGTTCGTGCCGTTTTTTCACAACGCCCGGATCTTCACGGCCTACGAGTACCTGGAGAAGCGCTTCGACGCCAAGACCCGGTCGTTTACGGCCCTGTTGTTCCTGTTCTCGCGCGGCATGGCGACCGGCGCCGTGATTTCAGCGCCCGCTGTTGTCTTGTCGGTGATGATCGGTCTCGACGTCACCACGACCTGCCTGCTGCTGGCGCTGCCGACTGCGGTCTATACGATGTTCGGCGGCGTGCAGGCCGTGACGTGGACCGACGTCAAGCAGATGTACCTGATCATGTTCGGGCTGGCAGCCGCCTGCATCGCGCTGATGCTCGGCCTGCCCGATAACGTCAGCGTCGGCGAAGCCTTGCACCTTGCCGGGACCACCGGCCGCTTGCAGGTGTTTGATTTCTCGACCGATCCCAGTGTCCGCTACACCTTCTGGACCGGCACCATCGGCGCCCTGTTCCTGTTCCTGTCGTACTTCGGCACCGACCAGAGCCAGGTGCAGCGCTACCTGACCGCCAAGTCGATCGACGATGCCCGCACCTCGCTGTTCATGAGCGCCTACTGGAAGATTCCGCTGCAGGCGCTGGTGATGATCATCGGCGTGTTCATGTTCCTGTTCTACCTGTTCACGCCGCCGCCCATGCTGTTCAACCGCGCCCACGACCAGCAGGTGCGGGACAGCGCACGCGCCGGGGAGTATGCGTCGCTCGAGCAAAAGTTTGGCGAGGCCGTGGCGGCGCGCAAACTGGCCGCCGAGCAGTTGGCGGCAGCACAACGCTCGGGCGCTGCGGCGGTGAAGGCGGCGCGCTCGGCGGCGTTCAACGCCGAGGAACAGCGGGTGACCGGCCTGCGTGCCGAAGCCGTGTCGCTCGTCAAGGACGTCACGGGCGACTCGTCCTACAACGACATCAACTACGTCTTCCCAACCTTCATCGTCACGCACTTGCCCGTCGGATTAATCGGACTGCTGATGGCGGCGATCTTCGCAGCCGCGATGTCGACGGTGTCGGGCGAACTGTCGGCGTTGTCCACGGCGACGGTGATCGACTTCTATCGCCGCTGGGTGAGAGACGATGACGACCAGGCGCACCTGCTGTGGGTGTCGAAGCTGGCGACCCTGTTCTGGGCGCTGTTTGCGTCGGTCGTCGCCATTTGGGCGTCGGAGTTGGGTTCGCTGATCGAAGTGGTGAACCGGTTCGGGTCGTTCTTCTACGGATCGATCCTGGGCGTGTTCCTGCTGGCGATTGGCTGGCAGCGCGCCAATTCAACCGGGGCGTTCGTCGGGCTGTTGGCCGGCATGGGCGTGGTGGCGTGGGTCACCATCAACACCTCGATCGCCTTCCTCTGGCACAACCTGATTGGCGCCGTCGTCGTGTTCGTGGTCGGGATGGTCGTGAGCGAACTCACCGGCCCCAGCAAGGGACCCAGCAGAGTAGGGGCAAACCTTTAGGTTTGTCCACCGCACCGATGGCCCGGCCACTCCTCGTCGCACTCTTATCCGTGATCGCGCTGATGGTCGCGTCGTGGGCGCTCGGCGAGTGGATCCGGCAGCGCAAAGACAAGTGACGGATCCCGGATCCCGGACTACAGCTTGTCCAGGTCCTCTTTCCCCATGACGACATTCCACGGGATCAGTTCGTACTGGGCCACGCCGCCAATGTAGTAAGGGTCGGCGTCGCGGATCGCGTCGAGGGCCTTCTGGGGGTTCTCATCGGGCACCCGCACCAGGAACATGCCGCCGAAGCGCGGCTCGTGAGGCCCGGCGGCGAGCACCGTGCCTTCGGCTTTGAGCTTGCGCAGGAATGCCCGGTGGGCCTCCTGGTGGACGAGCACCTCTTCGATCGGGCGACGGTAGCGGACGATCACCATGGCGTACATGCCACAAAGGATACCCCGGGGTCTATGATTGGTCCATGTCCTCGCTGACATTTCTAGGGGCCGCGCGCGCGGTCACCGGCTCCAAGCACCTGCTCGAGCTTGACGGGCAGCGAATCCTGTTCGATTGCGGTCTCTTCCAGGGACTCAAGGAACTGCGCCAGCGCAACTGGTCGGCACTACCGATTCCCGCCGACAGCATTCACGCCGTGGTCCTTACGCATGCTCACCTGGATCACACGGGTTGGCTGCCGCGGCTGGTCGCGTCGGGTTTCAAGGGCAAGATTTACTGTACCGGGGGCACCTTCGACCTGTCGAAATTGATTCTGCCCGACGCGGCGCACATCCAGGAAGAAGACGCGCGCCACGCTGACAAGCACGGCTTCTCGAAGCACCACCCGGCGTTGCCGCTCTATACCCAGGCCGACGCGGCCGCGGCGTTGGCGCGGTTCAGGGCGTGTGCGTTCCACACCAAAGTGCAGGTCAGCGACCACCTGGATGTCGAGTTCATCAACGCCGGTCACTTGCTCGGCTCATCGTTCGTGCTCGCGACCCGCCGAGGCACCGCGGGTGGGCGCGTGCTGTTTGGCGGCGACCTCGGTCGCTACGGCCGGCCGATTCTGCCGGATCCCTCGCCGGCGGTTGAGGCCGACGTGTTGTTGCTCGAATCCACTTATGGTGATCGCCTTCATCCGCCTGAAGACGACGGCGCGGCGTTTGCCGCGGTGGTGCAAGAGACGGTGGCGCGGCGCGGAAAGTTGATCATCCCGGCGTTTGCGATCGGCCGGGTCGAAGAACTGCTCTACTGGCTGCATCGCCTTGAAGACCAGGGCCGCATTCCGCAGGTGCCGATCTACGTCGACAGTCCGATGGCGCTGGCGGGCCTCGAGTTCTACGACCGGCGCGGCAGTGAGCTGGATCCGGAGCAGGCGACGTCTCCCCGCGCGACGCCGCGGTTCACGGCGGTGGAGTCGGCCGACGAATCCAAGCGCCTGGTCCAGACGCCCGGCCCCGCGATCGTAATCGCGTCGAGCGGCATGGCCCCCGGCGGTCGCGTCGTCCATCACCTGTTCGCGGAGCTGCCGTTCGAGCGCAACACCGTGTTGTTGGTCGGCTACCAGGCGGCCGGGACGCGCGGCCGCCAACTGCTCGAGGGCGCCGACCACGTCAAGATCTACGGCCAGGAAGTGCCGGTTCGCGCGCGGATCGCGAAGATCAACGGCATGTCCGCGCACGCCGACGCCGGTGAAATCATGCGGTGGTTGCGGACCTTCCCACGCGCGCCGAAGATCACCTACCTGGTGCACGGCGAGCTGCCGGTCCAGACGGCGCTGCAAGCACGCATCCAGAACGAACTGTCGTGGAGCGTGGAGATTCCCAGCCACGGCCAGACCGTCGACTTGCCTTTGTAGTTTCACATGACTGACACTCGCCCCTACTTGCTCGAACAGATCGACGACGCCGCGGTCGTCCAGTTGTATGCCGATGGCTTTGACAAGCTGACGCTCAAGGAGAAGACGCTGGTCTGGCACCTGTGCCGGGCCGCGATCGCCGGTCGCGACATCTACTACGACCAACGTCATCGCCATAATCTGGGCATGCGCGCCCTGCTCGAAGGCGTCTTGAGACACGCCGACGGTGTGCCGGGAGACACCCTCGCGGAACTGACGCGCTACACCAAGTTGTTCTGGCTCAATACTGGGCCCTACAACAACCTGACCGCCCGCAAGTTCCTGCTCAATCTCGACCGCGCGCGCATGACGGAAGCGATGGAGATCGCCACGCGCAACGGCGCCGACTTCACGCTGACTCAGGGCGAATCGATCGCCGATCGCGTCGAGAAGTATGCCCGGATGTTTTTCGATCCGGACTTCGAGCCGATGGTCACCAACAAGACCCCGGGCGAGGGCCAGGACATTCTCGCCTCGAGCACCAACAACCTCTACCACGGCGTGACCATGGCCGACCTCAAGGGCTTCACTGAGCGCCACCCGTTGAATTCCCGGCTGGCCATGCGCAATGGCGCGCTGGTGGAAGAGGTCTACAAGGTCGGCGGTCTCTACGACGCCCAGATTCGCCGCATCGTCGGTCACCTGCGCGACGCGCTGCCGTTTGCGCCACCGGCGCTGGGCAAGGCGCTGGCGGCCCTGGTCAGGTTCTACGAGACCGGCGACGACGCCGACCGCGAGGCCTTCGACATTGCCTGGGTCCAGAATCGCGACGCCGCGGTCGACACCATGAACGGGTTCATCGAGGTCTACATGGACGCCCGCGGCATCAAGGGCGCCTGGGAGGCGCTGGTCTACTACGCGAACCATGAACGGACCGAAAAGATCAAGGCGCTGGCCACGCATGCGCAGTGGTTCGAAGATCACCTGCCGATCGATCCGAAGTATCGCAAGCCCACCGTGCAAGGCGTGTCGGCGATGGCCATTGAAGTCGTGATTGAGATCGGCGAATCGGGCCCCATCACCCCGATCGGCGTCAACCTGCCGAACGACCAGCGTATCCGCGAGGTACACGGCAGCAAGTCCGTCTCGCTGTCGAACGCCCTCGAAGCGTACGAGAAGTCCCTGCCCAGCACGTTTCGCCAGGAGTTTGCGTGGGACGACGCGGAGATGGAGCGGGCGAAGACGTGGGGTGCGTTTGCGAGCGAGCTGACCACCGAGATTCACGAGGTGTTGGGCCACGGTTCGGGCCGTATGGCTGATCAGATCACGGTCACACCCCAGGAATTGCTGCAGGAGCAGTACTCGGCACTCGAAGAGTCTCGCGCCGACCTGGTGGCGTTGTATTTCGTCGCCGACCCGTACCTGGCGACGCTGGGCCTGGTGCCGGCGGACGAGCAGCAGGCTGTCGTGCAGACCGAGTACGAGGCGTATGCCCGCAATGCGCTGGTCCAGTTGCGGCGCGTCCGCGAGGGCGCGCAGCTCGAAGAAGACCACATGCGCAACCGCCAGGCGATCGTCCACTGGCTGCTGGCCAACAGCAAGTCCATCGACGTGCGGCGCCGCGACGACAAGACGTATTTCGTGGTGACCGACACGGATGCGTTCCGGACCGGCGTGGCGCGGCTGCTGGCCGAAGTCCAGCGGATCAAGTCCGAAGGCGACTACGCGGCAGCGCGCGAGCTGTTTGAAGCCTACGGCGTACATTTCGACCCGGATCTCAGGGACGAAGTAGTGGCGCGGGTCGACCACCTGAAGCTGCCGTCGTACACCGGCTTCGTGATGCCGCAACTCGAGCCGATCATCGACGGATCGGGCACCATCACGGACGTGAGGATCTCGTATCCTTGCGACTTGTCGAAGCAGATGCTCGAGTATTCGAGGTCCGCAGCAAACAGGAGTTGAAGAGATCAGGACACCGATGGCACACAAAATACTGATCCTCTTGATCTGCATGGCGACGCCGGCGGCGGCGCAATCCCTCCAGGAGCGGATGCTGCAGGCCGAAGATGCCAGGCCGACGACCGAAGCCGGCCTGGCGCCGCTGCTGGAAGGCCTGAAGGGCCCTGGCCGGCGGACGGCGATTCGTGCCATCGGCCGCCTCGAGCGGCCGGCGATGATTCCACTAATCGCGCCGGCGCTCGATGACGGTGTCGGCATTCGCGCCGAAGCCGCCAATGCGCTGGCGCAGATGGCGCGGACGCCGGCGGCGGTGGTCGAGGTCCAGAAGCTGCTGCTCACTCGCGCGGCCATCGATGCCAACCTCAACACCTGGGAACCATGGGGCGAGATCGCCGCCGCCCTCGGCCGCCTGCCGTACGACACCGCTGAACAGGTGGCCGCCACCGAGGCGGTCTTGACGACCGGCTTGCCGTCGCCCGACTCGATGAACGACGTCGATTCGGCGGCGCTCGTCGGATCAGCGCGCGGCTTCGAATCCCTGGCGCGGACCGTTCGCGCGAAGAAGCTGGCGGCGCTCGGCTCGCGGACGTGGGACTTGCTGCGATGGGCGGCCACAGCGCAGCGGCCCGCGGCCGATCCACGGTCGGTCCTGACGCGCCGCCTGGCGATGGCCGCCCTCGTCACCGGCAATCAGGTGACGGCGTCGGTGATCGAACGCGGCCTGCTGGATGCCGATCGGGAAGTGCGTCGCTTGGCGGCGGCGGGTCTCGCGACCGATGTCGCCATCAGCGACCGCGACGTGCTGCTGAAGAAGGGGATGGCCGACCCAAACGCCCGCGTCCGCCTGGAGGCACTGCGCGGATGGGGCCGTCACCTGCAGAAGACGTCGTGCGCACCAATGCGCGCGGCCCTGAAGGACGCCGACGTCCACGTTCGGACGCAGGCGATCGATCAGTTGGGCGCCGGATGCCCGGCGGTGGAAGGCTCAGCGGAACTGGGCGCGATTGCCAGCACGCTGTCGACGCAGCCGCGCGCCTGGCACGCGCCTGCGCATGCCCTGGTCTCGCTCGCGCGCACGCAACCGGCCGCTGCGGCCAAGATCCTGCCACTGTTTGTGGCGCATCCCACCTGGCAGGTCCGCATGTATGGCGCACGTGCGGCCAGCGCGCTCGGTGCCGTTGATACGTTGACGGCACTGATGGCCGACCCGGTCGATAACGTGCGCGAGGCCGCCCTCTCGGCGTTGATCGAGTTGCAGCGGCCCGAGGCCGTGGCGGCGGCGCTCGATTCGCTGAACCGCAGCGATTACCAGTTGGTGCTGACAGCCGTCCGCGCGCTCGCAGACAACGCCCTCGCACCGAAAGCGACCACGCCGCTCGTGACCGCCCTCAGCCGCATCACCAAGGAAAGCAAGGACCCCTCGCGCGACCCGCGCCTGGCGATCCTCAATCGCCTGCAGGGTTACGGTGATGCCTCGCAGGCCGTGGATCTCGAGGGCTATCTCAAGGACTTCGATCCGGCCGTCGCCGCCAAGGCTGCTGAAATTCTGACCGCCTGGACCGGACGTCCCCGTGTGGCGTCGGCGCAGCCGCTCATCGGTCCCGGCGTGACCGTAGCCGCGGTCAACGCGCTGCGCGGCAAGGCGCTCCGCTTTCACATGACCGGCACTGGCTCGTTTGACATCGCCCTGGATGTGGATGCCGCGCCGCTGTCGGTGCTACGCGTGGCCCGTCGTGCCGGTGAAGGCTATTATAATGGCCTCACGTTCCACCGCATTGCCCTGAACTTCGTGATTCAGGGCGGCAGCCCCGGCGCCAACGAATACACCGGCGATTCGTTCTTCATGCGCGATGAGGTGGGCTTGCATCTGCGCGGCACCGTCGGCATTTCCACGCGCGGCCGCGACACCGGCGACGCGCAGATCTTCGTCAACACGGTCGACTCGCCGCGCCTCGATCACACCTACACTGTGTTCGGCACCGTCACGGCCGGCATGGACGTGGTCGATGGCGTGCGCGAAGGCGATGTCATTCAGCGCGTTGAGCTGGTCACCCGCTGAATGACGTCGGCCCGTCTGCCAGTCAATCTGGAACCAAACGCGCTGGCGCGGGCCGTTGAGGCCAAGCGCCGCCGTGGCACTGCCATCGCCGATCTGACCGAGTCGAACCCGACCCGCGTCGGCCTGTCGTATCCACCGGATCTGCTCGTCTCGCTGGCGGACCCGCAGGGCTTGGCCTATGACCCGCTGCCGCTTGGACAATGGCCGGCGCGCGCGGCGGTGGCCGCCGACTTCCGCCGCCGCGGCATCGTGATCTCCGCCGACCGCGTGGCGCTCACCTCGAGCACGAGCGAAGCGTATGCGCTGCTGTTCAAGCTGTTCTGCGACGCCGGTGACGCCATCCTGGTGCCGCGTCCCAGCTATCCGCTGTTCGAGCACCTCGCCCGTCTCGAATCCGTCACCGCGCTGACCTACGATCTCGAGTATCACGGGACCTGGCGGATCGACATCGACTCGGTGCGGCGAGCCGTCAGTCCGCGCGTCAAGGCGTTGCTGATCGTGTCGCCGAACAACCCGACCGGCTCGTTCCTGCATCGCGATGATCTCGCGGCCTTGTCCGAGATCTGCGCGGCCCATGACTGGCCGATCATCGGCGATGAGGTGTTCGCCGACTACCGCCTCGAGCCGTCACCGGCGGCGACGCCGGTGATGGCGGCCGGCGACGTGTTGACCTTCAGCCTCGGTGGCCTGTCGAAGTCGGCGGGCCTGCCGCAGGTGAAGCTGGGATGGATTGGCTTCGGCGGGCCCGCCGCGAAGGTTGAGGCGGCACTGGCGGCCTACGAGATCATCGCCGACACGTACTTATCGGTCTCCACGCCGGTGCAGATGGCGGCGGCATCGCTGATCGAGCAGGGCGCCCTCGTGCGCGCGCAGATCCTCGCACGAGTCCAGGACAACCTGGCGACATTGCGGTCGTTGACGGCTGCCTCTCCGTCAATCGCGGTGCTCACCGTCGAAGGTGGCTGGTCCGCGGTACTCCAGGTTCCCGCCGTCCGCTCTGAAGACGCGCTTGTGCTCGAACTGCTGGACCAGGACGACGTGCTGGTGCATCCCGGATATTTTTTCGACTTCCCGCGCGAGGCGTATCTCGTGACCAGCCTGCTGCCAGCGCCGGCGGTCTTCGCGCCGGCCATCACTCGCTTGCTGCGCCGTGCGTCGACCGGAGCCGCGGCATGATGCGGCGGCAAAGCGGCATCAGCGTGCCCCTGTTCGCGCTGACCTCGACCGAAAGCTGGGGCATCGGCGAGTTCCACGACCTGCCGATGTTCGCCCGGTGGGCGGCCGAAGCCGGGCAGTCGCTGCTGCAGATCCTGCCGACCAACGAGATGCCGCCGACCGAACAGTCGCCATACTCGGCGATCTCGGCGATGGCGCTGGATCCGATCTACATCTCGCTGCCGCAGTTGGTGGACTTCGCTGGTCTCGGCGGTGAGCTGGCGCTGCACGAAGACGATCAGGCCACGCTGCGGTCGCTGCGGCAGTCGCCTCGCATCCAGTACGCGCAGGTCCGTCCGTTCAAGGAGCGCTGGCTGCGGCGTTCGTTCGAGCGCTTCCTTCACCTCGAGGTGTCGCGAGGTTCACCACGGGCCGTCCGCTTCGATCAGTTCATCGCCGACGAAGCCTGGTGGCTCGACGAGTACGCGGTGTTCCGCGCCTTGCACGCGTTGCACGATGACCTGCCGTGGCACCTGTGGCCTGAACCACTGGCCCGGGCCGACACCACCACCGTCGCAGCCGCCCGCCAGGCTCTGCACTCGGAGATTCGCTATCGAATGTACCTGCAGTGGATTGCCGCCGAGCAGTGGGCCGACGCCAAGCGGCTGGCGTGGCCCGTCCGCGTATTCGGCGACTTGCCGTTCATGAATTCCGTCGACAGCCCGGACGTGTGGGCCCGGCAGCACGAGTTCCGCTTCGACGCCACCATCGGCGTGCCGCCTGATGCCTTCAGCGAGACCGGCCAGGATTGGGGTTTGCCGCCCTGGCGTTGGGAGGAGATGGCGAAGTCTGACTTCGCGTGGATGCGCGCGCGCGCCCGCCGCTACGCGGCCCTTTACGACGGCTTCCGCATCGATCACCTGGTCGGCCTGTACCGCATGTTCATCCGTCCCATCGACAAAACGCGGCCGGCGTTCTTCGAACCTGGTGACGAACCCGGCCAGATCCGGCTCGGCGAGACCATGATTGCCGTGCTCGGCTCCCGCTCGCCGGCGCCGGTGTTGATTGCCGAAGACCTCGGTGTGATCCCCGGCTTTGTCCGCGAATCGATGGCGCGGCTGGAGCTGCCGGGCCTGAAGGTGCTGCGTTGGGAACGGCACTGGGACGAGCCTGGCCAGCCGCTGATCAATCCCACCGAATTTCCCGAACAGTCGGTGGCAACGACCGGGACCCACGATATTGAGCCACTGGCGGCGACCGAGGCGATCACGACCGATGCGCAACGCACCGACGTCCTCCGGTCGTTGTTGGCTGCCGGCTCGCGGCTGACCCTGATACCGTTGCAAGACGTGTTTGGCTGGACTGATCGCATCAACACGCCGGCCATCGTCGACGACCTCAACTGGACCTGGCGCGTGCCGTGGCCGGTCGATAAATGGCTTGCTGGTCCGGTCACCGTCGAGCCCGCTGATCGCCTGCGCGCCTGGACGCGCGACGCCGGCCGATAGGCCGTAACCACGAAAGACACCAAGCGCACGACCGATGAGTGAGAACGAAACGCCTGTCGCCGAAGGCCCTATTCCCGCACCAAGTCTTGACGGCGCGGTCGCGTGGTTGAATGTCGCCTCGCCGGTGTCGTTGGCGCAGTTGCGTGGCAAGGTCGTGGTCCTCGACTTCTGGACCTACGGCTGCATCAACTGCATGCACATTCTTCGGGATCTGAAGACGCTCGAGCAGCGCTTCCCCGAAGAACTCGTCGTGATCGGCGTTCACTCGCCCAAGTTCACGAACGAGAAGGACACCGAGAATCTCAAGCGAATCCTCGTGCGCTACGAGATCGAGCATCCGGTCGCGAACGACGCCGGTCACGAAATCTGGCGACGCTACGGCGTGCAGGCCTGGCCGACGCGCGTGATCATCGACCCGGCCGGCAATCTCGTCGGCACCGCCATGGGCGAGGGCAATCTCGACGGTTTCATCAGCGCCATTCGCGCGGTCGTGCGGGTCTTTGGTGAACAAGGTCAGATCAACCGCGCGCCGCTGGCACTCGATCTCGAACGCGCGCGACACGCCGACCGCCCGTTGCTGTATCCGGGCAAGGTGCTGGCAGACGAGGCGTCTGGCCGCCTGTTCATCGCCGACTCGAATCACAACCGCATTGTGGTGGCCGCCCTCGATGGCCAACTGGTTGAAACCATCGGCTCGGGCTTGCCGGGCGACAATGACGGTATCTTCACCCAGGCACGGTTTTATCGTCCGCAAGGAATGGTGCTTGGCTCCGACCGCGAGCTGTATGTGGCCGACACCGAGAATCACGAGGTGCGCGTCGTCGATTTCCCAGCGCGCGCGGTCCACACCGTGGCGGGCACCGGTAAACAAGGCGCGTGGAGCGGTGAAGGGGGCGAGGCCATGCGCATTGACCTCAACTCGCCGTGGGACCTGGCGATTAAGCCCGGCATCTTGATCATCGCGATGGCAGGGCCGCACCAGATCTGGGTGGTCGACCTGCTGCACGACCGCGCGTATCCCTACGCCGGCACCGGGGAGGAAGCGCGGAAGGATGGCCCGGTGAACACCGCGACTTTCGCGCAGCCGTCAGGTCTCGCTCTGGCCGGCAACACGCTGTATGTCGCCGATGCTGAAGCCAACATCATTCGCACGCTTGACCTGCCGCCCGGCAATGCGGTCACGACTATCGCCGGTGGCGACCTGTTCAAGTTTGGTGACGAGGATGGCAAGGGCGACGCGGCGCGGCTGCAACATCCGCTCGGGGTCGCGATCTACGCTGGCCGCGTGTTCATTGCCGACACCTATAACCACAAGATCAAGATGCTCCACCCCGCCACCAGGCAGGTCACGACCTTTGCTGGCACCGGCACGGCCGGCCACGTCGACGGCGCGGCGAAGACCGCGCAGTTCTTCGAGCCCGGCGGCCTGTCGGTGGCCGGCGACACTCTGTACATCGCCGATACCAACAACCACGCGGTCCGGACGATCGATCTCGGCACGAAGCTCGTCGCCACGCTGACCATCGAGGGTCTGACACCACCGCCGACCTGGAGTTACCTCCGGCGCACCACTTAGCGTGGCCGTTCTCGCATTACACTCTTGATCATGTTCTGCCGACTTGCGCTGGGCCTGCTGGCTGTCATCACGGCCATTGGTTGCCGTCCCGCACCCGTGCCGCCCGCCGATGCGGCGATCGTCATATTGATCTCGATCGATGGATGGCGCTGGGATTACCTGGCGCGGTTCGCCCCACCGACGCTGTCGCGATTGGCGGCTGAGGGTGTTCGTGCCGAGGGACTGATTCCGCAGTTCCCCTCCAAGACCTTCCCCAATCACTACACGCTGGTGACCGGCCTCACGCCGGCTCACCACGGCATTGTCTCGAACAACATGCGCGACCCGGTCATACCGGGCCGGTACTCGATGTCGAACCGCGACGTGCTGGCCGATCCCCGCTGGTGGGGAGGCGATCCGATTTGGAACACCGCCGAGCGCCAGGGCAAGGTGGCTGCCGCGATGTTCTGGCCTGGCTCGGAAACCAGGATCGGCGGACGGCAGGCGACCTTCTGGCGCGACTTCGATGACGACCTGCCGAACAGCGCTCGCGTGAACCAGTTGCTCGAGTGGTTGAAGTTGCCCGACGGCCAGCGACCATCGTTTCTCACCCTGTATTTCAGCGATGTCGACAACGCCGGCCACAGCTTTGGTCCGGATGCCGAGCAGACACGCGTCGCAGCGCTCGGCGTGGACCGCTCGGTCGGCGAACTGGTGGCCGGAGTCTCAGCCGCGGGGCTCACCGATCGCGTCAACTACGTCATTGTCAGTGACCACGGCATGGCGGCCCTCAGCCGCGGCCGGATGATCGTGCTGGACGACTACATCGCGCCAGACACCGCCGATATCATCGACTGGGCGCCGGTACTCGGGCTGACGCCGAAGGATGGCGACGTCGAGAAGATGTACGCCGCGCTCAAAGACAAGCACCCGCATCTGCAGGTGTATCGGCGCGACGAAATTCCAGCCGAGTATGGGCTCGCGGGCCATCCGCGAATATCGCCGATCATCGGGATTGCCGACGAAGGCTGGTACATCACCTCGCGGACCGAAACAGACCGCTGGGATCGACACGAGCGCGACCCGCCCGGCGGCACGCACGGCTACGACGCGCGCGCGAAGTCAATGCAGGGACTGTTCATTGCCGCGGGCTCGCGCTTTCGGCGCGGACTCCTCGTCAAGCCGTTTGAGAATATCCACGTCTACAACCTGATGTGCGCCGTGACTGGCATTCAACCCTCACCAAACGACGGCGACTTCGCTGTCGTCAAGGACATGTTGCGATAACCCATGGTGACCACGACACCTGCTCCGACCAGTCTCGCGTCCGATCGCATCACCGCTGCTGGATGGCGCATCGTGCTGCTGGCCAGCCTTGGCGGCACGCTTGAGTTTTACGACTTCGTCATCTTTGGGGTCTTCGCCAGGGACATCGCCGCTGCGGTGTTTCCCAACGCCTCGCCGATCGCGTCGCTGATGGCATCGTTCGCCACGTTTGCGGTCGGCTACCTGGCCCGCCCATTCGGTGGCATCGTCCTCGCCCATTACGGCGATCGCTACGGGCGCCGGAAAGTGTTCCTGTGGTCGGTGTTCGTGATGTCGGCGGCGACTTTGGGCATGGGCCTGGTGCCGTCATATGCGCAGTGGGGTGTGGCCGCCAGTCTCTTGATGGTGGTGCTCAGGCTGCTGCAAGGGTTCTGCCTCGGTGGTGAGCTGCCAGGCGCCCTGACCTACGTTGTTGAGACGGCGCCCCGAATTGCTCCGCTCGTGTGCGGCGTGGTGTTCGCCTGCGTGACGATGGGGGTGGCGGCGGCGACGGCCGTGAGCTTATCGGTGCGGACGTGGCTCGACCCGGCGCTGGTACTGGTCTATGGCTGGCGGATCGCGTTTGTGCTCGGCGGCCTCGGCGGCGTGCTCAGCTTCGTGCTGCGCCGCTCGCTCGAGGAATCGTCTGAGTTCGAGAAGATGCGGAGCCTAGCGTCGCGCCAGCCGTTGGTCGAACTGCTGTGCACGCACCGGACTCACGTGCTCGTCGGCTGCGCGCTGCTGGCCGGCACCGGCTGCTTCAACGGGCTGTTCTTCTCTCACCTGCCGGCCTACCTGGCGGGGGTGCTGCAGTACGATCCGAAGCAGGCCGTGTTTTCACAGACGGTCGGTGTGATCGCGTCAGCCATCGGCATTCTGGCGACCGGTTGGATTGGCGACCGCATCCCGCCGCGCTACCTGCTACGCACCGGCGTCACCTTGTTGCTGGTATTCGCTTATCCGTTCTATCTTGCGCTCGAGTCCCGGTCAGTCAATCTGACCCTGCTTCTGGTCCTGGCGGGACTGGCGGCTGGCCTCACCAACGGGTCCTTCGCTGTGTTGCTAACCGATCTGTTCCCGACGCGCATTCGCTTTACCGGTGTCGCGCTGGGCTTCAACGTCAGCTTCACTCTGTTCAGCGGCACCGCGCCGCTGGTTGCAACCTCCCTGATCGGCGGCACCGGGCAAATGGCCTCGCCCGCGTTCCTGATGATGGCCTGTGCGCTGCTCGCGCTAATTAGCAGCTTGTGGGTCGAACGTTATGGCGGCAATGTTATGAAAACGTGGGCGTGACGCCGACACCTTCCGCCCATCTGCTACAATCGCGGTGATGTCTTCCCGTCCCATCGCGTGGCCGACGAGCCTCGAGCGCTGCCGCTCGTTGGCCCGGGCGTCGGCCGTCGTGGCGGGAGCAGTGCTGGTCGCCTTCCACGGCTGGCTGTTTGTCTCGCAGATCGCGGCGGGCCGCCTCGACGATCCCTGGCTGGTCTTCCGCTGGATGGTTGCGGCCGGCCTGGTCGCCGCTCTCGTGGCCATCCGCCGCGGCGGCGCCTCGGTATGGAGCCGACAGGGCATTGCCATCTGGGTGCTGGCGGTGCTGCTGCACGGCCCCGCGGTGGCCACCGACTTCAGCCATTCCATCCACTCAATGGCGCTGCCCGAAACGGTGACGGCCGTCGTCCTGCAGTTGGCATCGACGACGGTCCTGGCCATCACGCTGTGGATGCTCGCCGGCGTGCTGGCGCGCCGCGATCGCCACGCGCGCCTCTACACCGGTCTTGTCGCCGCCTCGTCCCTCACCGGGATTTTCGGCGACGGTTTCTCGCCGCAATACTCCTCTCGACCGCCTCCGCGACGGATCTAAGAGCTCGCTCGCCTTCTAACTCTTAATCTCGATCTGTTTTCTGGACTCTTGGATTTGTGTTCCCGAGTCCGCGGAGCTATTGGCATGCGCAGGATTCTTGTCTTCTTGTTTGCGGCAGCGTTGTGTGCCGCCACCCCAGTGTTCGCCGGGACCATTCGCGGCACCGTTTCAGATTCCACCGGCGCCGCCGTCCCGGCCGCCCGCGTCGTCCTTCACGTCGTCGCCACTGGCCAAGAGACCGTGGCCGAGACCGACCAGGAAGGGCGCTATCGGTTTGATGCGCCCGCGGTCGGCACGTATCTTTTGATCGTGACCCGCGGCGGTTTCTCCCAGGTTGCGCGCACCGTCATCGTCGAACAGGTGGAGTCGGATCTCGACGTGTCGATGTCGCTGGAAGTTGGTGTGCTCAGCGCGGAAGTAAGCGTGACGGCCAGCCTGTCGGAACGCGAAGTGCGGCAGATTCCTCTGCATGTAGAAACCATCTCGAACGCGGCGATTGAGCAGGCGAACACGCTGTCGACGGGCGACGCCCTGGCGACGGCTGCCAACGTCACGCCGGTGGGCAGTGGCCCGTTTGGGGTCCGTCCCCGTCTGCGCGGCCTTGATTCCACGCGCCTGCTGGTGCTGGTGGACGGCGAACGCCTGAACACCGCCCGCCAGGCGACTGACCGCACCGGAGCCGAAGTGGGCCTGGTCTCGCCCGACTCGATCGAGCGCATGGAGATCATTAACGGCGCGGGCACGGTGATGTACGGCTCCGACGCGCTCGCCGGCACCATCAACATCATCACCAACGAACCGGTGTTCACTCCGACCAGGCAGTTGGTCTACGGCTTTAACGGCTTCTACAGCTCGAACGAGTCGGGCATGCGCGGCACCGCGACGATCGGTGCGACGACGCCGAGGTTTACGTTCCGCGTGCAGGCCGGCGCCGAGAATTACGACAACTACACAGCCGGAAAGTTCGACGTCGAAGACACGCGGCCCTACTTCGCCGCCGGTACGCTGAAGCAGGCCGACACCATTGACACCAACTTCGGCTTCGCCTTCAAGGCGTTCCCCGATCCGTTCAACGCGCCGTACGTCCGCACTGATAACGAAATCCTGAACTCGCAGGCGGGAGGCAAGTTCGTCAACGCCTCGTCTTTGATCAAGCTCGGCGACCGCCGCTCGCTGCGCATCCGCTACCAGAGCCGCCGCATGACAGACGTGGGCTTCCCCGACTTCGAGCAGCCGTACTTTTTTAACGACACCTCGCTGCCGGACAGCAACCTCGACCGCATTTCGGCGCGCTATGAAGCGCAGGCGGTCACGCCCTGGCTCGCCAATCTCTCGTTGTCGGCCCATTTCCAGCGCACCGAGCGCCTGCTGCGGACGACCTTGCCGGTGCAGTTCCCGGCACCGACACCGGTGGCGTTGCTCCCGATCTCGGTCTTGCGCCTCGACATCCTGTCGGACACCGACCAGCGCGTCTCGACGCCTGGCATCGACCTCCACGCCGTGTTTGTGCCGGCGAAGAACCACCTGCTGACTGCGGGCACGACTTTTTATCGCGACCGCAGCAGCGACCAGCGCACGACCTCGACGACGACCTCGCTCGTTGGCCAGATAGTGTTGGGGCCGCGCGGGCCAGCGCCCGTGGTGCTGCCGGCGCCGGTGGTGCTGGGGCCGGCGTCAATTGCGCGTCCCGTCCGCGTGCCGGACGCGAGCCTGCGCGATGTTGCGGTGTTTGCCCAGGACGAATGGCACGTGCGCCCCACGGTGTCGGTGATCGCCGGCCTGCGCGGTGATTTCTACACCGTGATTACCGAGAATACTCCCGGCTACGACGTCGCCAGCGTGGTCGGCAATGCCAAGCCGGCGATCGACCCGGCGACGTTGCCCAACCCGGCGGGCACGATCACTTCGCGCCAGGCCCTCACCGGCGACCTCGGGATCGTCGCTAACACCGACGGCGCGATCAATCCGTTCGTGCGCTTCGGCCGCAGCTACCGTCATCCCAATCTGGAGGAGATGTTGTTCGCGGGACCAGCGACCGCCGGCACGATCATTCCGAACATCACCGTGGAGCCTGAGACCGGCAACAACTTCGATGCTGGTGTGAAGTTCCGTGCCGGCAACGTCTCGGGCGGCGCCTACTACTTTCTGAACCAGTACCAAAACTTCATCGCCCAGGATCTGGTGGTGGCGACCAACGCCGCGGGCGCGCTGACGCAGGCGACCAACTACGGCGACGTTCGCGTCATCGGGATTGAGGTCTCGGCGGCGGCGCCGATGGTGTTTCGGCCCGGTGTGCTGACGGTGACGGGTGCGGCGGCGTTTACCCGCGGGATCATCACCGATGGTGTCAACCCGCTCGACAAGAGCTCGTTGGCCGGCACGCCGTTCGACAACATCACGCCGGCGAAGCTGATCGTCAACGCGCGCTTCACCAGGTCGAGTGGCCGGTGGTGGGCGGAATATGGCCTTCGCAGCCAGGCCGAGGTCACGCGCGTGGCCGAAACCCTGCTCGACTCGCCATTCCTGATTGCGCAGGACCTGCAGTCGCTCGCCGGTGTCAACGTTCAGCGCGTCGGCTTCGGCATCAACCTGGGTCGCGGCCGCGAGCGAGCCAGCCTGGTGTTCGCGGTCGAGAACTTGACCGACGACTTCTATCGCGAACAGTTCCAGTTCGCGCCGGCCCGTGGCCGCAGCTTCACGATCGGTCTCAACATCGGGGCGTTTTAATGGTCTCCGCGCGTGAAGAACGGGGGCAGCGTCGGCGGCGCTCAACCACTCCCTGAACGCGGCCCGTTCGCCAAGGACGGGACAGGCCACCCCCGATCCGTTCGAGGCTGGGCATGGCGCCAGTTCTAGTACGGGCCGGGACTGAAGTCCCGGCTTGCTAGTACTACTTGATGCGCTGCAAATCAGCTTCGGCCGCGATGAAGCCGAACGCATTCCAGCCGCCGCCAGACGTCACCTTCTGGAACACTTCACGCGCCTTGGCCGTGTTACCGGTGACGAAGTAGTAGTTGCCCACGCCGTAGCCCTGCGTGGCAATGGTCGTGTCGTCCGCCTTGGTGGTGTCGAGCAGCGCCTCGGGTTTGTCGAGGCCTTTGTACATCAGCAAGCGGCGGTGGTACGAGCCGTTCTCCAGGATGTCCATCGTCGGCGTGATGCGCTCCAGCACCTTGGCGGCATCGGCCTTGCGGTTCAGGTGCATCAGCGTCATCCACATCCAGTCGCTGGTCGCTGCCACCGAGTCGTCATTGTTCGACACCTTCATGCACTCGACGTAGGCGTCGTAGGCTTTCGCGTAGTTGCCCTGCAGGTAGTACGACAGGCCGAGGTGATACCAGATATTGAACTGCAGCGTGCTGCGCGGCTTGCCGGCCGGGTTCGGCGCGCCATCGGGCTCGATCTCGTCAGGCTGTCCCTTGATCAACTGCGCGGCCGTCTCGAAGTCGGCCTGCCCCTTCGCAAACTGGCGGACGCTGAGGTAACGATGGCCGCGGTGACGATAGAACTTCGCGTTGTTCGGGTACAGCTCGATGCCCTTGGAGAACATGGCGATGGCGTCGTTGTAGCGCCACAGGTAGCCCAGCCGGCGGCCCACCCAGATGATGGCTTCGGCGTCTTTCGGGTTGGCGGCCTGCGTCTTCTCGGCCTGAGCCAGGTCGGCGTCAAGCTTCTGCTTGTTGGGAATGGTCGCCGGCACCATCAGCGGCTTGCCAGACAACGACGTCGCTTCGGGCTTACTGGTCTGCGCGGGCAGGGCGATGGTGGAGGCCGCGACGATCGCGGCGAGGACGATGGCAACTCGCTTCATGAACGCTCTCCTGGGGTAGTTTCGGTTTCCTCGGTAGTGAGCAATCCCTGCTGCGTCGGCGCATCGAGCCGGCGCGCGACGGTTTCCAGCGGATCGATCAGCGGAATTTCCTTGGCGCTGCCGGCGCCCAATTCGCGGAACCGGCGAGCCTTGACCAGCACGTTACTCTCGAACGAGCCAATCACCTTGTTGAACGTCGAGAACGTTCCGTCCATTCGGCGCCGCAGGTCTTCGAGATGCTCGGCGAGTGTTGCCACACTCTCGTGCAGCGACCGACCGAGGCGGCTGATTTCTTCGGCGTTGATGGTCAGGCGCTCCTGCCGCCATCCAAACGCTGCGGCCCGCAACAAGGCAATCAGCGTCAGCGGACTAGCGATGATCACGTTCTGCTTCACGCCGTAGTCGATCAGCAACGCATCCTGCTCAAGCGCCGCCATGTAGATGGCTTCGGCCGGCAGGAACAGCACCACCATCTCGGGCGATGCGGGGAACTGGTCCCAGTAGGCCTTGGCCCCCAGCTTTGCCACATGGTCCTTCACCTGGCGCACATGATCCGCCAGTTTGCCACTCCTTACCCCATCGTCGGTGGCGCCTTGCGCATCAAGAAAAGCTTCGAGCGGCGCCTTGGCATCGACGACGATCGACCGGCCGCCGGGGAGGTTGATGATCATGTCGGGCCGCAGGCGTCCCGAGTCGGTGAAGATGGTGGGCTGCTCGTCAAAATCGCAGTGCTCCATCATGCCCGCCAGCTCGACCACCTTGCGCAGTTGCACCTCACCCCAGCGACCGCGAACGCCTGGTGAGCGCAGCGCGCGCACCAGGTTCTGCGTTTCTTGCTGCAGGTGCTGCTGGGTCTGGCCGACCAGGCTCAGCATGGTCCGCATGCTGGCGCTGTCGTCGACGCGGTTTTTTTCCACCTCTTTGAGCTTGGCGTCGACCTGGATCAGCGTGTCTTTGATCGGCCCGACGAGGGAGCCCAGTTCCTGCTGACGACGGGTGAGGTCGATGGCGGCTTCTTTATGGACGTTGCCAATTTTCTGATCGGCGAGCTTGATGAACTCGTCGGTGCTCGACTTCAAGGTGGCGGCGGCGAGCGACGCGAACGATTCACGTAAGTGCGCGTCCTGTGACACGCGCGTGCGCGAGGCCAGCATCCAGCCGGCGGTGAAACCAAGGACGAGAACAGCGACGACCGCGAGGGCGAGTTCCAATTCACTTCGGATGTTACCCGATGATTACCGAACCGAGGCCACCCGTTACAACATGACCCGAGTGCCCCCTGCTGCCAGCGATCCGCGATGGCTGAAGTCGATGGCTTTGGCCGTCGAACCCTTGGGATTGATCCGTCGCGGCCGAGGTTCAGTTTCTCGAGGGCAGGTCCGGGGGACCACCAGGTCGTCCGTGAGGGCGTAACTGCGCAGCTTGTCGTGCCCTTGCCACGTCGCGAACTCCTCTTTTGGCATATTTTTGCGCGTCGAGTTTTGCTAGGATCGACCGTCCTCGGTTCATGCGTAAAAGAGTCCTGATTCCGGCTATCGCCTTGCTCGTGGGAGCTGCGTCGTCGCCGCTGTGGCTGGTATCGGCCGCTGACCCGGTGTCGATGGCGCGCCTGGCCGCCGATGTGTCGCTCGAACGCGATGCCGACTACCTGACCGGAGTTGTCCCCACGCGCACCACCATCGGCTCGGTCTTCGACCGTCACCTGATCGAGGGGCCGGAGAAGGCCGCGCTGGTGGCATCGATTGGCGATGTCTTCGACCTGCGGCGCATCCGCGCCGGACAGCCCTACCTCGTCGATCGCATGCTCGATGGTCGCGTGCGCCGATTCGAGTACGAGATTGACGCCGACCGCCGGCTGACCGCGACCCGCGGTTCGCTCGATGGCACCCCGCGGTTCCACACCGCGATCGAACGCATTCCCAGGGAGACCTCGGTCGTGACTGTCGCAGGTGCCATCGATCGCGAGACCAACTCGCTGTCGGCGGCGCTCGACAAGGCCGGCGAGCGAATTGACCTGGCACTCGGCCTGGCCGATGTCTTCTCCGGAGAAATCGACTTCAACTCGGATCTGCAGCCGGGCGATCGCTTCCGCCTGCTGGTCGAGCGGCACACGCGCGAAGGCAAGCTGGCCGGCTACGGCCCGGTTCTGGCTGCCGAGTTCGTCAACGAGGGCCGCGAGTTGCGCGCCATTCGCTTTACGCCCGAGGGCGGGTCGGCGGCGTATTACGACGACCAGGGCCGGTCGCTCAAGCGCTTCTTCCTGAAGTCGCCGCTCAAGTTCGAGCCGCGCGTGACGTCGCGTTTCTCCACCTCGCGCAAGCACCCCATCCTCGGCTATGCCCGTGCGCACAACGGCGTCGATTACCACGCCGGCACGGGCACCCCCGTCGTCTCGGTGGCCCCCGGTGTAGTGACCCTTGCCGGCTGGACCAGCGGCGGCGGACGCACGGTCAAGGTGCGACACCCGAACGGCTACGAAACCGAATATCTGCACCTGTCGGCCATCTCGGTGAAGCAGGGTTCGCGGATTGGCCAGGGCGAGCTCGTCGGCAAGGTCGGCCAGACCGGACTCGCGACCGGTCCGCATCTGCATTACGGGCTGAAGAAGAACGGGCGTTACGTGAACCCGATCCTCGAACACCGCAACATGCCGCCCGGCGATCCGGTGGCGGCCGCGTTGATGACCGTGTTCTCGTCCGAGCGCGACCGTTATCTGTCGCTGCTGTTCACCCCACCTCTCGCTCGAGCGGCCAACAATAACTAATTCCTGAACTCCTCTGCTCCTGTTCGATAATTTACTAAGCATGTCTGCCATCTACCCCTTCAGGGCCCTGCGGCCGGCGCCCCCGTCGGCAGCCGCCGTGGCATCTGTGCCCTACGACGTCGTCAATACCGAAGAGGCCCGCGTGCTGGCCGAGGGGAACCCGCTGAGCTTTCTCCGCGTCTCGCGGCCCGAGATCGAGCTGCCGCCGGGGACCAACTCCCACGGCGACGGCGTCTACGACCTGGCCGCGAAGAACTTCGCCCGGCTGAAGGAGCTGGCGCCGCTGGTGGTCGAAGACGAAGCCAGCTTCTATGTCTACCGCCTCCACATGGGGACGCACGTGCAGTCGGGCGTGGCAGCGTGCTTTTCGATCGACGAATACGATCGCGGCCTGATCAAGAAGCACGAGAAGACCCGGCCCGACAAGGAAGACGATCGCACTCGTCACATGCTTGCCATTGGCGCGCAGACCGGTCCCGTCTTCCTGACCTATCGCGCCTCCACAACAATCGATGCGGTGGTGGCCAAGGCTACCGCAGCCGATCCCCTATACGACCTCGTCGCGTCAGATGACGTGCGTCACCAATTGTGGCGTGTGCCGGTGGCGATGAATCGGTCGATCATTGAGGCCTTCGCCGCTCTCGACAGCCTCTACATCGCCGACGGCCATCACCGCGCTGCTAGTGCGGCACGAACCCGCCGCTCGCTCGCAGCAAAAGGCGCCGGCGACCACGATCGCGTGCTCGCCGTTGCCTTTCCAGATAACCAGATGCAGGTGCTGCCCTACAACCGCGTGGTGCGCGACCTGCACGGCCTGACGGCCAACGAGTTCCTGGGCTCGTTGAAGCGGCGCCTGACCGTGACCGAGAGCGGTCCCGCTACCCCGGCCCGCAAGGGCGATGTGGCGATGTATCTGGCTGGGGCGTGGCACACGCTGACGCTGCCCACCAGCGCCCAAGCGCTCGACGTCGATATTCTGGAGAACACAATTCTCGAGCCGGTGCTGGGCATCTACGACGTCCGCACCGACAAGCGGATTGATTTCGTCGGCGGCATCCGCGGCACCTCGGCCCTCGAGCAATTGGTTACCAGCAAATCGTTTGCGGTGGCCTTCTCGATGTTCCCGATCTCGGTCGCGGACCTGCTGCGGGTCTCGGACGCCGGTGAGACCATGCCGCCCAAGTCGACCTGGTTCGAACCCAAGCTCCGCGACGGTCTGCTGTCACACTTAATCTGACCTGGGTCTTGAGGCTTGGAGTCGTAGGCAGTGATGAAAGTATTAATCGCCGACAAGTTTGAGAAGTCTGGCATTGAGGGCCTGAAAGCGGCCGGCTGCGAAGTGATCTTCCAGCCCGACGCCAAGGGCGACACCCTGGCCGCAGCCATCAAAGAGACCGGCGCGCCGGTGTTGGTGGTGCGTTCCAACAAGGTGACTGAGCCGATGCTCGATGCCGGTGCCTTGTCGCTGATCGTGCGAGCCGGCGCAGGCGTAAACACCATTGATGTGGCCGGCGCGTCTAAGCGCGGCATCTACGTGTCGAATTGTCCCGGCAAGAACTCAGTGGCGGTAGCGGAGCTGACCATCGGGTTGATCCTGTCGGTCGACCGCCGCATTCCCGACAATGTCGCCGAACTGCGGGCGGGGAAGTGGAACAAGAAGGAATACTCGCAGGCCAGGGGCCTGGCGGGACAGACGCTGGGCCTGATCGGCTTCGGCCACATCGGCCAGGAAGTCGCGTCTCGTGCCCGCGCGTTCGGCATGCCGGTGCTGGTGTGGAGCCGTCGCTTTAGTGACAAGGCCTCTTTGCGAGCGAGGGCGGAGAAGGACTTCGGCATCCAGGTAGTCGCAACCGCGGCAGAGCTGGTCGCGAACGCCGACATTCTGAGCGTGCACCTGGCGCTGACCACAGAGACCCGCGGATTTGTGAACGCCGAGCTGCTGGCGCATGCGAAGCAGGGCGCCTGCTTCATCAACACCGCCCGCGGCGAAGTAGTGGACTACGCCGCTCTCGAGGCGGCGGCTAAGGAGAAGGGCTTGCGCATCGGCCTGGACGTGTTCGCCAACGAGCCGGCCGACGCTACCGCGGATTTCACCGACTCGCTGTTAGCGCAGCCGAACGTCTACGGCACGCACCACATCGGCGCGTCAACCGACCAGGCGCAAGAAGCGATTGCCGCCGAAACCGTGCGCATCATCACCACCTTTAAGGACACCGGCAAGGTGCCCAATGTCGTGAACCTGGCCAAGCTGACGCCGGCCACTCACATGCTGGTGGTGCGCCACCGCGACAAGCCCGGCGTGCTCGCGCACGTGTTCGAGTACTTGCGCATCGCGCACCTGAACGTGCAGGAAACCGAGAACATCATCTTCGCAGGCGCCCAGGCCGCCGTCGCTCGCATCAACCTCGACGGCGCACTGTCGCCACGCGCGCTCGACGCCATCAAGTCTGGCAACGCCGACATCCTCGATCTTCAACTCGTCAAACTGTCATAACCGCAGAACCAAGAGAACCTATGAATCGCATCTTCAATTTTTCCGCTGGTCCGGCCGTGTTGCCGGTCCCCGTGCTTGAAGAAGCCCAGCGCAACCTGGTTGAACTCCCCGGCGTCGGCATGTCGGTACTCGAGATTAGCCACCGCTCGAAGACCTTCGAGGACATGCTGGCCAGGACCGAGGCTGACGTGCGCGCCCTCGGCAAGGTGCCGGCCAACTACCAGGTGCTGTTCCTTCAGGGCGGTGCGTCGATGCAGTTCTCGATGGTGCCGCTCAACCTGCTCACCCCCGGCGCCACCGCCGACTACCTCGTCACTGGCGCCTGGGCGCAGAAGGCCGTGAAAGAAGCGCAGCGCGTCGGCACCGTGAACATTGCCGCCACGACCGAGAGCGACAATTTCTCGCGCCTCCCGAAGCCGGAGGAGATCAAGCTCACGCCCGGTGCCGCGTACGTCCACCTGACCACCAATAACACGCTGTTTGGCACCGAGTGGCCATCCGAGCCGGCTGTTGGTGATGCGCCGCTGGTGGCTGACACGTCCTCGGATATGTTCAGCCGTCCGATCGACGTGTCGACGTACGGCCTGATCTACGCGGGCGCGCAGAAGAACCTGGGGCCGTCAGGCGTGACGCTGGTGATCATTCGCGAAGACCTGCTGGCACGTTCGCAGAAGTCGCTGCACACCATGCTGAACTACGCCGTGCATGCCGAGAACGGCTCGATGTACAACACGCCGCCGTGCTTCGGCATTTACCTGATGGGCCTGGTGATGAAGTGGGGCCTGGCGCAGGGCGGGCTCGATGCCATCAACGCCGTCAACCAGCGCAAGGCCGACAAACTGTATGCCGAGATCGACCGCAGCGGCTTCTACCGCGGCACCGCTGACAAGGCCGGCCGGTCGCGCATGAACATCACGTTCCGCCTGCCGAGCGAGGACCTCGAAAAGGTGTTCGTGAAGCAATCAACCGCGGCAGGCCTCGACGGCCTGAAGGGTCACCGCTCGGTTGGTGGTATGCGCGCCTCGATCTACAACGCGTTCCCGGAAGCCGGCCTCGACGCGCTGGTCGCGTTCATGCAGGAGTTCGAGAAGAAAAACGGTTAGCTTTCGGGTGGTTGGTTAAAACCGCCACGCCGGCCACGGCGGCGCCGGCCACGGCGGCGTCGGCCCTCGCCTGGCGCGCGGCCGTCGGCCGATGGCGCGCTCGGTTCGGCTGCGGGTGGGCGCAGGGCGTCGGGGCCCAGCGCCTCGATGAATCCCTTCCAGTGTTCAAGGACCATCGGCGCGTTGCCGTGAATCTCGAACCACGTCAGCGAGTCTTCAAACGGTCCGCGATGCATCAGCGTTCGTTTGGCCTTCGGCGACATCTCGAGGTCGGCGATGCGGCCTTGCAGCGACAGAATCTGGCGCAGCCGCTCCGTGTCGCCACGCGCGATCGGCAGCGATCCGATCTTCAGAATCGGCTCCTTCGGCGGACGCTTGAACCGCGACTTGTGAGCCTTGGCTGCCTGATGCAGAGGCCCGTCGTTGGACGCGCCCTCAACCGCGCCGTCCTCCGCCTCCTCACTGTTGCCGCCCGCGTCCTCGTCGTCGACATCGTCATCAAACTTGCTGTGCGACTTCTTCGGCATCAGTCCCAGCGGGATCAGCAGGGACCCCAGCAGGATCGGATTGCGCAACGTGGCTGGCGCCGATTCGAACTTGCGGCGATACGCATCGAGCGCCGCCAGGCTCTCCCACAGCGACACGTTCTTCGCGCCGCGCTGAATCTCTGGCGTCACCGGTTCCAGCAGCCGGTGCTCGACGAGCGCGCGAAAGGTCACTTCCGCCGCGCCCGAGCGGAGGATCTTGTAGTACTCCTCGATCAATCGCGCCGGCGATGCCGTGGCCATCAACTGCCGATGCTTCACGATCGCCTTGATCACCGGCTCGTCGATCCGAAACCCCAGCCGCGACGCCATGACAATGGCGCGGAGCATGCGGACGGGATCTTCCTGAAAGCGATCGTTGGGATCGCCGATGCAGCGCAGCAGGCCGTCCTTCAGATCCTTCAGGCCGCCGACATAGTCGATGATCGAGAAGTTGGCGATGTCGTAGAACAGCGCGTTGATGGTGAAGTCGCGGCGGAAGGCGTCTTCCTCAGGCGTGCCGAAAGTGTTGTCGTGCTTGATCAGCAGGTCGGCGGCGTCGGTGGCGTGCGGCGAGGGCGGCGCCTCGGCAGGCTCGGCTTCTGAGCCGGCCGGGATGTTCTTGCGGAAGGTCGCGACCTCAATCGCCTTCATCCCGAAGCGGACGTGGGCCAGGCGGAAGCGGCGGCCAATGATCCAACAGTTCCGAAAGAGCTTCTTGACCTGGAAGGGATGGGCCGAGGTGCCGATGTCGAAGTCCTTGGGCCGGCGGCTTAGCAGCAGGTCGCGGACGCTGCCGCCAACAAGATAGGCCGTGTAGCCTGATTCCTGCAGGCGGTACAACACTTTAAGGGCATCTGCATCGATATCCCGCCGCGAGATCGGGTGCTCAGCCCGCGGGACGATTACCGGCTCTGTCATCCAGCCTTTGATTGTATTCCGTAGTGAGGCCGTAAATACCGGTCCCGAGGCGCTGAAACCATCCGTAGTGGTTGTCTGCCATGATTCGTCTGGCATGCGGAACCCCGCAGTCCTTCGCCACGAGGGCCGCCTTGGTGGCGCCGCCCATCTTGAATCTGTGTAAAACTGAGTTCAATCCACTGTCGCGCTTTCGCGCTATGGTGGACAGGTCTGTGGCCGTATTAAAGTTCACGCTACCGGCGGCCTTGGCCGTCGCGCTCGCCTCCACCTCGGTGTTGGCGACACGGGCAGATCTCGCTCGCGCGCGGGCGCTGTTCAATCAGCGGCAATTCGGCCCCGCCATCGAAGCTGCTCTTGCGGCCCAGAAGACGCCGGCCACTATGGATGCCGCGACGGTCGTGCTGGCGCTGGCTCACCTCGAGCGCTATCGCGAGCGCGCCGATCCGGCGGATCTCTTGGCGGCTCGCACGGCCCTTGGCACCGTGCGCGTGGCCAACCTCGATGCCCGCGACCACATCGACTTTCAGCTCGCCCTCGGCGAAGCGCTGTTTTTCGAAGACGACTACGGTGCGGCCGCGTTGCTCTTTGAAAGCGGTCTCGACGGTGCGATCGCTCATGGCCCAGTGGCCGCTGAAGCGATGCTTGATTGGTGGGGCAGTGCGGTCGAACGCCACGCCGACAGCCTGAGTCGCGAGGTGCGGATTGGCGCGTTCACCCGCTTGCGCGATCGCATGACAGAAGAGCTCGCGAAGAATCCTGGCTCCGCAGCTGCGGGTTACTGGGTAGCTGTCGCGACCCGCGGTGCCGGTGATCCTGCTGCAGCCTGGGATGCTGCCATCGCCGGCTGGGTGCGTGCGCGGCTCGCCAGCGGCCGCTCCGCCACCCTGCGCGCCGATCTCGACAGGTTGATGCTGGAAGGAATTATCCCGGACCGTGTCCGCCTGCTCGCGCCCGATCGGCGCACCCTTGCCGAATCCGATCTCCGCGCTGAGTGGGCCGTGGTCAAGGAGCGATGGAAGTAGCTAGCTCTTCGCCTCTTTCCAGTTCTCGCCAATCCCCACATCGACATCGAGCGGCACCCGCAACGGGACCGCTGCGCTCATCTTCTGCTTGACGATGGCGGCGATCGCCTCCGCCTCTTCCTTCGGCGCTTCAAATAGCAACTCGTCGTGCACCGTGAGGATCATCTTCGCGCGCGGATGACTCTCCGCCAGCGCCGCGTCCACGTCGATCATCGCCTTCTTCAGGATGTCGGCGGCTGTGCCCTGGATCGGCATGTTCACCGCCGCACGCTCTGACGCCGCACGAATCATGCCGTTGCGGCTGGTCAGCTCAGGCACTGGACGGCGACGGCCGAAGATGGTCTGGACAAAGCCGCTCACGCGCGCGTCCGCAAGGGTCTTGTCGATGAACGCGCGCACCATTGGGAAGCCGGCGAAGTAGGCATCAATAAACGTCTGCGCCGCCTGCTGCGTCACGCCGATGTCCTTGGCCAGCGTGAACGCCGTCTTGCCATAGAGCAGGGCGTAGTTGACGATCTTGGCCCGACGCCTGAGTTCGTGTGGATCGAGGGTGCTGTCGACGCCAAACACCTTGGCCGCCGTCTGATCGTGAATGTCGTCGCCGCGCTCGAACGCGGCAATCAGCGTCTCGTCTCCAGACAAGTGCGCCAGCACCCGCAGTTCGATTTGCGAGTAGTCGGCGGAGATTAACACGTGACCCGTCTCCGCGATGAAGGCGCCGCGAATCTGGCGGCCGATCTCAGTGCGGATCGGGATATTCTGCAGGTTCGGATCGCTGCTGCTCAGGCGCCCCGTGGCCGCGACCGCCTGGCTGATCTGCGTATGGACGCGCCGGGTCTCGGGGTTGACCAGCGTCGGCAGTGCGTCGATGTAGGTGCCTTTCAACTTGGCCAGCCCGCGCCAGTCGAGAATCAACCGGCAGATGTCGTGCTGCGCGGCGAGCTCTTCGAGCACCTCGACGGCCGTCGACGGCGTCCGCGTCGTCCCGGTCCGCTTCAGCACCGGCAACTGCAGCTTATCGAACAGAATCTCGGCCAGCTGCTTCGGCGAGTTGATGTTGAACTCGCCCCCGGCCAGCGTGAAGACTTGCGTGCTCAGTTCGTTCATCTCGCGGTCGAGCACGGTTGATTGCGCGGCCAGCGACCGCACGTCGACGCGGACGCCCGTCCGTTCGATCTCGGCCAGGATCGGCATCAACGGCAGTTCCAGGTCCAGGTAGACCGGCATCAGGCCGTCGCGTTCCAGCAGCGGCCGGAAGTGTTCGGCCAGTTGCCACGCCAGGTCGGCGCGCTCGCCGGCGTAGTCCAGCACGCTATCCACCGGCACTTGGGCGAACGGGATGGCCTTGGCGCCCTTGCCGCGCACTTCGTCCTCAGTCAGCGCCTTGTATCCCAGCTGCTCGAGTGCAATCGGCTCCAGCTCATGGCTCGACTTGTTGGCGTCGATCAAATAGCTGGCGAGCATGGTGTCGAACGCCTTCGGGTTCTTGAGGTCGACCCCGTGCCGGCCGAGCACAATCAGGTCGGCCTTGATGTCGTGGCCGATCTTCTCAACCGCAGGATCAACCAGCACCGGCGCCAGCAGCGCCAGCGCCTCGGACTTGGCCAGCGAGAAGCCGCCACCGAAGCCCTCGTGGCCAAGCGGGATGTAGCGGGCCATTCCCGGGCCGTTGGAAACGGCAATGCCGACCAGCGTCGCGCGCACCGGCGCCGTGCCGTCGGTGATCACTTTCATGCTGAACCGCTTCGCGACGCGCAGTTGCTCGACCAGCGCGGTGAGCTCGTCGGTGGATCCGACCAGCCCGTAATCCTTCGCCACCGACGAAGCGGTGGGCGCGAATTCGGGCACCAGCGTGCGGAAGCCGAGCCGCGAGAACAACTCATAACAGCGCTCGCGCGAGGGACCACGATAGCGAAACGCCTCGACGTCGAACGGCACCTCCACGTCGGTGCGGATGGTCACCAGCACCTTGCTCTGCCGCGCCTCGTCCGCGTGCTGGAGCAGGCCTTCGCGATACTTCTTCTGCTTGACTTCGCCGGCATGCTCCAGCAGCACATCGAGCGACCCGTACTGCGCGATCAGTTCGCGCGCACCCTTATCGCCAATGCCGGGCACGCCCTTGACGTTGTCGCTGGAGTCGCCCATCAGCGCCAGCACGTCGATCACCTGCGACGGCGGCACGCCAAACTTTTGCAACACGCCCTCGGCGTCGAGCCAGGTGCCTTCGTCTTTTGGGTTGTAGACCTTGATGACGTCGTTGACGAGCTGGAAGAAGTCCTTGTCGCCCGTCACGATGGCCGCGTGCAAGCCGTGGCTGGCAGCCCTGCTGGCCAGGGTCCCAATCACGTCGTCCGCCTCAAAGCCCTCGGACGTGAAAATCGGTACGCCCAGCGCTTCACAAGCCTCGAACACCCACGGAATCTGCTCGGCCAGGTCGCTCGGCATGGGCGCGCGGTTGGCCTTGTAGTCAGCCGACATCTTTGCGCGGAAGGTCTGGCCGCCCACGTCGAATGAGGCGGCGATGTACTCCGGCTGATGATCGGCAATCAGCTTGCGGAGCATGTTGATGAAGCCGTAGACGGCATTGGTGGACTTGCCGTCGGGTCCGGTCAAGCCGCGAATCGCGTGGTAGGCGCGATACATCTGGTTGCTGCCGTCGATCAGGAAGAGCGTGGGTTGAGGCACCGTCCGTATATTATTCCTAAGTGCGCCTCGCTTTTGGCCTCGTCCTCGTCTCGGTCTTGCTGTCCACCGCGTGCGGCGGCATCGTCTCGCGCAAGTACGAGTACGAGGAAGAAATCTTTCTCGCCCTGGATGGTTCCGCCAGCGTGTATGTGAATGCGTCGGTGCCGGCGCTGGTGGCGCTGCGCGGCATGAACCTGCCGATCGACCCGAGCGCGCGCCTGGACCGGCAGGTGGTGAGCGAAATCTACACCTCACCAGTGACGCAGGTCGCCAACGTCACGACCTCGCGGCGCGACGGCCGGCGCTATGTCCACCTGCGCGTCAACGTGGCCGACGTCCGCAAGCTAAGCGAAGCGGCGCCGTTTGCCTGGTCGAAGTATCGCTACCTGGGCAAGGATGGCCTGTTCGAGTACAGCCAGACCGTTCAAGACTCGGCCGGCAAGGAGGTGGGCAACGTCGGCTGGGAGGGCAACGAGCTACTGGCTATTCGCGTGCACTTGCCCAGCAAGGTGGAGTTCCACAACTCGCCGTCGCGCACCATCGAGCGCGGCAACATCATTGTGTGGGAACAGCCGCTCGCCCAACGCCAGAAGGGGACGCCGCTCGAGCTCACCGTGCGGATGCAGACCGAGTCGATCCTGTTCCGCACGCTGACCCTGTTCGGGATGATGGCCGTCGCCGCCGCACTCACGTTCGTGGCTGCGATCTGGTTCGTGAAATCTCGAAAAGCCACGTAGGGTCCCCCTTTACGGGAGGCCATCCGGTTAGTTCGTTGTTCGCGGTTCGATTACCGCCCTGACCTCGGCATCGGTCTTTAGCAGGTTCTTCACGTCGAACTCCCCGAAGCCGGACGCCAACGACCGTGCCAGCATCCGTTCCACGTTACTCTGCACCACGCCCTCGAGGTCGTTGAACACCTGCAAGTCCTTGTGCTCCGGTTCCTGCGCCATGGCAGGTACGGCGCCGAGCAAGAACAGCGAGACGAACGCTGCTGCGACTACTGATTTCATAATGGACCTCCCCCAATGCCCTTTGCGGGTCTTGTAGGACACCCATTTACGGGGTGCGAATGCGAAGGGCATGCCAGCGGATTATGTCCACGACCTGAGAATCATGGCGTCGCGACGTAACCCTTGCGCGCGCGCACTTGGAGCGTAGGGTCCTTCACCTCGACTCGGATGGTGTGCCACCGGCCGTCGCGCAAGCCCGGACTTGGATAGCCGAGATAGTACTGCTGGCTGAGCTCGTCGGCGATGCTTGCGACCGCCGGATCCAGGTCGCGCGGATTACCTACGATCTCGGTGCGGCCGCCGCTGTCGTCAGTCATCTCTCGTAACGCCAGCACGTTCAGGCGATCGTCGGCGCCACCGCCCACGGAATACGAGCCGCCGCGACCACCGCCACCACCGCCACCACCGATAGGTGGCGGCGCCGGCATGGGCCGGCCGCCACCGCCGCGGCCACCACCGCCTGGAAACGGGAAGGGAATGGGCATGCGCGGCTGCGGCTGTTGAATGGGCGGCGTCGATCGCTGAAACGTCGCCTGGCCTTGGCCGTCGATGCCGACGGCGTAGACCAGCACTTCGCTCTCGCGGATCACCCGCTTCGCGTCAGCCACGTCGCTCCGGCTGCTGGTGTCGTTGCCGTCGGAAATGATCACGATGGCTTTCTTGCGGTTCTGGCCGCTCTGTGCCATCGGCACCGCCTCCACCACCGCGTCGTACATCGCCGTGCCGCCATTGGGATGGATGCGGCCGACCATGGTCGCCAGCCGATCGCGATCGGTGGCCCAGTCAAGGACGATGTCGGCATTGGCGCTGAAACGGTAGAGAAAGAACTCGTCGAGCTCGTCGTTCATTATGCGGAAGAAGCGATCAATCGAACTGACTGCCGCTGACCACTTCTCGCCGACCATGCTGCCGCTGGTGTCGACGACAATGCCCAGGCTGACCGGGGTGCGGTCGGCATTAAAGTGCGTGACCTCCACCAGCTTGTTGTCCTCGTAGATGACGAAGTCGTCCTTGGTCAGCCGCCCGGCAAAACGGCCACTGCGATCAGTCACGGTGGCGGTCACGTTGATCAGCTCGACGCCGCTCTTGAAGCGGAAGCCATCCTGGCCCTGCGCGAGCGGACTGACGCTCGCAGTGGCGAGCAGGACGGCAGCAATTGCCGAAGCCCGTGGTCCGTGCTTCATGATCATGTCCCTCACTTCAACGTCACGCTGATCGGCTGTTCGCCCTCGCTCGCCACCGGCGTCGTCCCGCGGCGATCAATGTGCGGCACCACGCCTTCGTCCGTGCGGAAGCTGACCCGATAGCGCGTCACCGAGGTCGGCGCGTCCAGCGACACGACGAAGGGCGACTCGTCGCCGGCGCCGAGTTTCAGGAAATCAACCTCGATCTTGGCACTGGTCACGAACGCGCCTTGCTGGTCGAACAGGAACACCACGGCCGACAGACGCTCCACGGGCTGGCCGCTAGAGGGATTGCGAACCAGTCCTGACACGGCCAACTTATGGTTCTTCCGTTCGTGACGCAGCGACATCAATTCCAGCGGGCTGTTCGGCCCCACCGCCGCGGCACTGGTGCCGCGCGGTTCCGACATCATGAACACCAGCCCGCCGAGCAGGACGACAAATAGCAGGGCTGCGGCGATGGCGAGTGTTCGCTGACGACCACCGCTCGGCGCCGGCTCCGACGCGGCGCTGAGAAAGCCCGACGAGTACGAGATCTCGCGGGGTGCGGGCGGCGCGTGGAGCGGCAGCTCGGCGACGACCGGCGCCCAAGGCGCCCGTGTCGGTGCGCGATCGACCGAAGAAGCGATTGAGAGCGCTGCGACCCGGGCCGCTGAGCGCCGCTTCTCTTCACGCCCGAGTCGCCACGTCGCCACGCTCATCACGAGCGCGACCACCAGCGAGATCGCCGTAACGCCGAGTAAGACCATTTCCATATCAAGCCCCAAGCCTCAAGCCCCAAGCCGCACTAGCGCAACTTGAACTCGACCCCGACCTGCACGACCACGTCCACCGGCACACCCTTCATGCGACCCGCCGAGAAGCGCCACTGCTTCACAGCCTCGACCGCGCGCGCGCTCAGCCCGCCGCGCAGGCCTCGCAACACTTTCACCTCGCCAACCGTGCCGTCGCGCCGCACGACGATCTCCAGTTCCACTTCGCCCTCAATGTTCGCGCGCCGGGCATCGTCGGTGTAGTTGGCTTTGACTTCACGCAACAGCCGCGGCGGCTCGACGCCGCTTCCCGGGCGATACGGTCCGCCACCGGTGCCGCCACCAGAGCCATCGCCAATGCCGCTGCCATCACCTTCGCCAAGGCCCGTGCCGCGGCCGGTGCCAGCGCCGCCACCGGCGCCGGGTCCCTGGCTGGGCGGCGCCTCGGGTGCTTTCGCGAGCACGCCCTCGCGCGTCTGGGTATCCGCGGGCTTGGTCAGGATCGGCGCCATCACCGGCGGCAACGCTTTGGCCTCGAGGGGCGGAGGCGGTGGTTCCGGTGGCCTCGGCGTCGGCCGCATGGGCGGCGGCAGCTTGCGCGCGGGCAACGGACTGCTGATCTTCTCCACGCCTTTGCGCATCGCCCTGGGTGGCGGCGCCTTCTGCAGCAACCCGCCACCGCCGCCACCGCCACCCGGTCCGGGCGAGACGAGGAACACCATGCGGACAGGTTCGTTCTTAATCGGTTCGGTGCGTTCGTCGGCCACCGCCAGCCCCAGGCTGGCAATGAACAGGACCGACACGACCGCCACGCCGTGCAGGCTGGTGGAGACGACCAACGGCACCGTGGTGGAGCGTCGCGGGCGAGCGGCCTGCCCGAACAGCTCGCGGCCCAGGCCGAGTTCGCCGGCGATGGCGACGGTGGTGCCGGCCCTGAGCGCCCGCACCGCGCGCACCGCCTCGTCGTGTGCGATGAAGTCCGAGAGTTCCGCCTGCCCGCCGATCGCCGACTGCGCGGCCACCGAGCGAATCTCGCCCCGGCCCAGCAGGTCCAGCACGCGCGACCGAGACACCCCAGCCGCCGCCGCGATATCGCGGGCCGTGTAGACGTCCGGAGGAAGGTTTCCAAGCATGGCTGCGGTCGATGTAGTGGCAAAAGTCTTGCCGTCGCCTCCGTCGTCAGCTCGGGTCACCCGATCAGTCTTTTCGGCCTGAATTCACCAAAACTTTGCGTTTCGGTCCCAACTGATTGTGGTGGTTAGGGGACGGCCCTGTCTTCGATTGAAGTCATCGCCTGCTCCCGAGCGCTCAACCAGCTAGATGTTCGGGCGGAGTCCTTCGAGAAAGCGAAAGCCGTTTTTTTCAGCGAGCAACCGCGACGGCTTGAAGCCGGCGGTCGCAAGATCGCGCAGCAGGTCGTAGCCTTGGGGCCGCACCACCGCGCCTCGTAACAGCCCACCGCCACCGAGTCCTTCAACCACTTCAATGCGCCCGCCCTGGCGGACGACTCGCAGCGTGTCCCGCAAGTAATCGAGCCGCGCCGTCGATTCGATGGCCGCGAAGCTGCCGTTGGTGTCGTCGATGACGATCATGTCGAAGTCACCGCTGTCGAAGGGCAGCGCGCGTCCCGCCATCGGCCGCACCTCGATCAGCGCGCCGGCTTTCGTGCCGACCGCGGCGGCACGCTTGGCCGACGCCTCGTCGTTGGTCGCGACGGCGGCCGCCCCGCTCAGGCCAACTTTGGCCGCCAGTCCCGACAGCAGCGCGCGATCGTGACAGCCGATCAGCAGGAAGCGCTCGCCCATGCGCACGCCGGTCATCGACACCTGCAGCGGATCCATCGAGCGTGTCCGGCCGCCTTTGAGGAGCCGGAGAAAGAGACCGATCATGCCCCCTCAGATTACAGGAGGCTAGGAGGTCACGAGACCATATCTTCAAGAAAAGCGTGCTCTTCGCCTCCTGATCTACGGTTGCTGGGCCTGCGCCCGAGAGGGGGCCGCGAGGGCGCGTGATATATTTCCAAGGTGAAACAACCCATGGAAATCGCCCCTGCCCAAGGCAAGCTGGGCATCCTGCTCGTTGGGCTCGGCGCGGTCAGCACGACCACGATTGCCGGCGTCGTCGCCATCCATAAAGGTTTGGCCAAGCCCATCGGGTCGCTCACGCAAATGGGCACCATCCGCCTCGGCAAGCGCGCCGATGGCCGCGCCCCCAAGATCAACGAGTTTGTGCCGCTGGCCAGCCTTGACGACATCGTCTTTGGCGGCTGGGATATCTTCGAAGAAGACTGCTACGCCGCGGCGTGCACGGCCGGCGTGCTCGATCGGCAACTGCTCGACTCGATTCGTCCCGAGCTCGAGGCGATCAAGCCCATGTCAGCGGTGTTCGACCAGCGCTACGTGAAGCGCCTGTCGGGCCCCAACGTCAAGAAGGGCAAGAACAAGAAGGACCTCGCCGACCAGCTGGTCGCCGACATCCGCGCCTTCAAGGCCAAGAACAACTGCGCGCGCCTCGTCATGGTGTGGGCCGGCAGCACCGAAGTGTTCATGAAGGAAGGCCCCGTGCACCAGTCGCTCGCGGCATTCGAGAAGGGCTTGGAACTGAGCGACGACACGATTCCGTCGAGCATGGTCTATGCCTACGCCGCGCTCAAGGAAGGCATTCCGTTTGCCAACGCCGCGCCGAACCTGACCGCTGACATTCCGGCCATGCTGGAACTGGCGGCGCAGACCAAGGCGCCGATTTGCGGCAACGACATGAAGACCGGCCAGACGCTGATCAAGACGATCATCGCCCCCGGCCTGAAGGCCCGCCTGATTGGCGTCAAGGGTTGGTACTCCACCAACATCCTCGGCAACCGCGACGGTGAGGTGCTGGACGATCCGGAATCGTTCAAGACCAAGGAAGAAAGCAAGAAGTCGGCGCTCGACTACATCTTCCAGCCGCACCTTTATCCCGACCTCTACAAGGACATCTCGCACGTGGTCCGCATCAACTACTACCCGCCCCGTGGCGACAACAAAGAGGGCTGGGACAACATCGACATCGTCGGCTGGCTCGGCTACCCGATGCAGTTGAAGATCAACTTCCTGTGCCGCGACTCCATTCTCGCGGCGCCGATCGTCCTCGACTCGGCCCTGTTCCTCGACCTGGCGAAGCGCGCCGGCCGTGGCGGCATCCAGGAATGGCTGTCGTTCTACTACAAGGCGCCGATGCACGCGAAGGACCTCTATCCCGAGCACGACCTGTTCATTCAGTTGATGAAGCTCAAGAACACTCTGCGTTACATCATGGGTGAAGAGATGGTCACCCACCTGGTCGAGGATTACGACTAAACCTGAGGTTCGACGGAGCTTGGGTTCCTTCCTCACCGTCGGGAGTGCCTGCGCCATAATGCCGTGCATGTCGGGCGTCGTCTCGCTCCTGCTCCTTTGCGCGATCCAGTTCGCGCCAGCCAACACCGGCGAGCTGCGTCTCACCGTGACCGACGCCAGCGGCCTGCTTCTGAAGAGTGCCGTCGAGGTGGTGAGCGAGGCGAACCAGTTCCGACAGAAATTCGAGACCGACGAGCTGGGCCTGCTCGTGGCCAGGCGGCTGCCGTTTGGCTCGTATCAGGTGTCGGTCGCGCGTGACGGGTTTGCGACGACGGTCCGCGTGGTCGAAATCCGATCGGCCGTGCCGGCCGAATTTCGCGTCTCGGTCGACGTGGCTGGGCCGGACGCACGGGTCGTCGTCACGGCTGCGCAATCGCTCGTCGACCTGTCTGAGGCCACGGTCGTTAATCGGATCGGGGCCGGCACGCTGCGACAACGGACGACGGCGCTGCCAGGCCGATCGCTGCCGGATCTCGTGAACAGTCAACCCGGCTGGCTGCTCGAGGCCAACGGCATCCTGCACCCACGCGCATCGGAGTATCAGACGCAGTTTGTCGTGGACGGCGTACCGTTCACCGACAACCGCTCGCCCGCCTTCGCGCCTGAGGTCGCCACCGACGAGGTGCGGGCCGTACAGATTCGCACCGGCGGCTATCCGGCGGAGTACGGCAGGAAGCTCGGTGGCGTGATCGAGATCGTGACCACCGGCCAGCCACGTGACGGCTGGCACGGCAGCGCTTCGTCTTCGGTGGGCAGCTTCAATACACTGAGCGGAAACGCCACCGCGAACTACGGTTGGGCCGGCGCCACGTTGGGCCTCAGTGCCGGCGGCGCCGCCACCGACTGGTTCCTCGACCCGCCCGTAGAGCAGAACTACACCAACCACGGCACCACGTCACAAGCGGCCGTGCGATTCGAGCGCGACTTCACCGACAGCGATCGCCTCGGCCTCAGCGCCCGATACGGCGGCGCGGCGTTTCAGGTGCCGAACGAGCAGGTTCAGCAGGACGCCGGACAGCGCCAGGACCGCGACACCGGCGAGACGGCGGCGCAGGTGTCGTACCAGCGAATTGTGTCAGGCAACGCCGTGTTCGATCTTCGCGGCATGGCGCGAGACCTCTCGGCCGGCCTTCGCTCCAACGAAGACTCGACTCCCGTGATCGCGACCCAGGATCGTGGGCTGCGTGAGGGTTATCTCAAGGCCACCGTGTCGGCCCATCTGGGTTCGCACGAAATCAAGGCGGGCGGCGACCTCACGATCGGCCGGATCCGCGAGGCGTTTGCCTACACCCTGACCGACGCCGGCGCATTCGATCCGGGCACGCCCCCGGCGTTCTTTTTCTCTGGCGAACAAACCTCGTCCGAGCAGTCCCTCTTCGTGCAGGACCAGCTGCGGATTGGCTCATGGACGGTCAGTGCCGGCCTGCGATGGGATCGCTACGACCTGGTCGTGACCGAGCACGCCTTCAGCCCGCGACTGGCGGCGGCGTGGTCGTGGCCGGGGGCTGCGCTGGTCGTCCGCGCGTCGTACGATCGGGCCTTTCAGACACCGGCGTTCGAGAACCTGCTGCTCGCCAGCTCGCCGTCGGCCGGCGATCTGAACGACGCCGTCCGGCAACTGCCGGTGCGGCCGTCCCTCGGCAATTTCTTCGAAACCGGAATCTCGAAGGGCCTGTTCGGCAGGCTTCGACTGGATGCCACGGTCTTTTCGCGGTCGATGAGCCATGCCGCAGACGACGACCTGCTGCTGAACACGGGTGTGAGCTTTCCCATTGCGTTCCGGCGGATCGAAGTCGCAGGCGCTGAGTTGAAACTCGAGACGCCGGAGTGGAAGCGTGTGTCTGGCTATCTCAGCTACGGATTCATGCGCGCTTTTGCCGACCTGCCGGCCACGGGTGGGCTGTTCCTCGGCAACGAAGGCAACGAGGTGCTCGAATCGGACGAGCGGCTGCCATCAAGTCAAGATCAGCGGCACACCGTACGCGGCCGGGTCGCCTATCAGCTCGGTTCGCGGGGGTGGGTGGCACTGGCGGGTGCCTACGGAAGCGGCCTTCCGTTCGAGGACGTCGAGGGAGACGAAGCGGATGCGGCCGCCCAGTTCGGCCAGAGCGTCGTGGACCGCGTGGATTTCGCATCTGGCCGTGTCAAGGCGTCGTGGTCGTTCGACGCCTCGGCGGGAGTGGTCCTCGCGAAAACGGCCGGCAGCAGCCTCCGGCTGCAGGTGGAGGTCCGCAATCTCACGAACCGCCTGAACCTCATCAACTACGCGGGGCTGTTCTCGGGCACCGCGATCGCGCCACCGCGAGGCATCGCGATCAGACTCGGGGCCGACTTCTAGCGTCGACCCTGGCTCCCGACCAAGAGTGCCCTCCATCGTATACTGCCAGCATGTCTGATCCGGTTGCCCCAGAGATCGAAGCCCTTCTCAAAGAAGACCGCAGCTTTCCCCCCGCCCCGGCGTTTGCTGCGAGCGCGGTGATGAACGATCCCGAAATATATACGCGGGCCGCGAAGGATCCTGAAGCATTCTGGGCCGGGTTTGCCAACGAACTCGACTGGATCGAACCATGGTCGAAGGTGCTCGACTGGAACCCGCCCAATGCGAAGTGGTTCGTTGACGGCAAGCTCAATGTTGCGGCCAACTGTCTGGATCGCCACGCCAGGTCGTGGCGCCGCAATAAGGCCGCGTTCATCTGGGAAGGCGAGCCGGGTGACCGCCGCACCCTAACCTACTTCGATCTCTACCGTCAGGTCTGCCAGTTTGCCAACGTCCTGAAGAAGCTTGGCGTGAAGAAGGGCGATCGCGTGGCCCTCTACATGCCTCTCATTCCCGAGTTGGCCATCGCGATGCTATCGTGCGCCCGCATTGGTGCCGTCCACTCCGTGGTGTTCGGCGGCTTCAGCGCCGAGTCGCTGCGCGATCGCATCAATGATTCCTCCTGCAAGGTGCTGGTCACCGCCGACGGCGGCTGGCGCCGTGGCCAGGTGGTGCCGCTGAAGCAGATGGCCGACGACGCACTCGAGGGCACGCCGTCGATCGAGCATGTTGTGATCGTGCAGCGCCTGCACGGATCGTCGCTACCGATCCACGTGCAGCAAGGCCGCGACCACTGGTATCACCGCCTGATGCAGGACGCGTCGTACGACTGCCCGGCCGAGCCGATGGATGTCTTCGATCCGCCATTGGCCGACGGCGTTGAAATTCTCCAGGCCAAAGCCGATCGGGTCGATCTTGCGATGGCAGCGCGCGCATTGCGGCTCCTCCTGTTGCGCCAGGACGCGCTGCCGGGTATCAAGGACCTGTC
>SXGR01652875.1_pt1 | contig 56579 bp, 43 predicted proteins | sample 3174711 | NCBI WGS metagenome assembly SXGR01 (sample SAMN11356860, study PRJNA531348) | freshwater metagenome | isolation source: freshwater sample F1-60 | place: China: Fuxian Lake, Yuxi | collected 2017-12-25 | reverse complement strand
GTTTGCGCACCCGCGGACGCAGAATCGTTTCGCGGCGCCCCTCAGCGTAGCAGGTCCCGCTCTCGCTGCCGGCCCGACGGTACTGGGCTCCGACTTCGGGCCGATGGCTCTCGCCACACAGCGCGTTAACTTCGTCTTCCAAAATTCGCTCCGCGGTCGCCCGTAGGCTGTCGCGCAGCAGGATCATAAACGACTCTCGATTCTCCGCCGACACGGCTTGCGCCGACGCTGGTGTTTGGTTATTGATTTTCATGGATGGTGGTTTCTCTGGGTTTTCGAATTCCCACTGCCTTTACTGGCAGCGGAACCACCATCCACCCAGCTATCTTTTAACGACGCCCGGGGCGCTTCCTGAAAGTGGGCGACAAGGTGAAGATGACGATCCCGCCGGAGCTCGGTTACGGACGCGAAGGTTATCCCGGAGCGATCCCGCCCAATGCGACGCTGGTGTTTGAGGTCGGGCTGTTGGGGATCGAATCCTGATCAGGCTCGTGGGTTGGTTGCGGTGTCGCGCTGCCGTCGATGCCGGTGCGACGGAGAAACGCACTGCGACGTTGGCCGCTGCGGCCTTGTGAGGCGGTGCGTTCCCCCGGATCGGTGTAGGGCTGGCGACGATATCCGCCGCGAGCAAAATCGGCCGCGCAACGAATTTGTAATAGCTGCATCCGCTCAAAAATGCCGAGGAGCTGCGTGGGAAGCGCATAGTGATCGAGGCCCGAACGTTCGAGGGCGAGGAGCAGTTCGTGGGTCGCTTCGAGGGTGGAGAGACAACCGGCGTGCGGCTGTTGCTTGATCACGTAGCGGCTGCGTCCGGTGGGCGTGAACATGATGCGTGGCAGCCGTTGCAGACTGGGGCTGAGGCGGAGCATTTTTCGTGCACCGCCCCACGTGGAGTCGAGCAGCAGGACCACGAGGCGGCGTTCGCCGAGTTCGGCGGGGGTCAATTCTCCCGTGGAGAGGTTGCGAGCCCCGACACCGGGGTAGAGGAGGACGGTGACGTTGCGCGGATCGGTGATCAGGGCCTGGACTTCTTCGTGATCGTCAAAGGCTATGCCCATGTAAATTACGCTCTGCGGAAGGCAAAGGTGGGTGAGCCGACCGGTGTTGGCTTTCTCTGTCTTGAATTCCTTCGGGTGCATCAAGAATACGATCTTGGTGCGGGTTTCCATTGGTTGGATCGAAGGACACCAGCAGTGAGCCTGCGGCCAAAAACACCGATAACAGGTCTCGCGGCTCATGCAGACCGTGAACGCCGACCAGAGGAGAGCATCAGTTCTTGAAATCGGTGTTGGGGCGGACGAGGTCGAGTTCCTTGATCCACGCATTACGATAGCGGACGTCGTGGCCCTCGCATTGGAGCTTCAGCCCGCCGGGGACGTCGGTGATGCCCTTGCCGCCGTCGTTACCGCCATCGAGGCCGGAGTTGGCGCCGCCCCAGACTTGGTTGATGGTCTGGCTGCTATGGACTTTGATGCCGTTGAAATAGAGTGTGACCATGGCGGGCTCGGTGCGCTTCCCGTCCTTAAAGCGGGCGGCGCGGAATTGGATATCGTAGGAGTTCCACTGGCCGAGACCCTTGTAAGCGAAATACGGTGACGGCGTCTCGTTAATGACGGCGCCCATCCCGTGCTTGGTGGCGTCGCTGTCACAGATTTGAATCTCGTAACGGTTCTGGAGATAAACGCCACTGTTGCCGCCGGTTTTGGTGATGAGGAATTCAATGTGCAGCCGGAAGTCGCGGTAGGCTTTCTTGGTCACGATGTCGGCGGAGCCGTATTTACCGCCAGCCGCAGCGGGATCGTCGGTCTGGAGAACCGTGCCGCGGTCAACGGGATCATCGACGATCTTCCATTTGATCGGCATCGCCGAGGCAAAGCGGGGGCCCGTCCAGTAAGTCCATTTGTCATCGAGCAGCTTGCGGCTGCCGTCGATCAGGACTTCGGCGTCGGCCGGGGCCTTGGCACCGAGTCCGATCTGGGCGAACGCGGTGGGGAGCGATGAACAGAGCACGACGACTAAGACAGCCTTGGGGAACCGGCGGAAGAGGTGGCGGAGATGATTCATATTTTGGGTGGGAAAGGACGGGAGATTGCGGGGAATCCCTGCTGAATCGCAAAGCTAGAATTGGCGCGACTGGACGAAACGGAGTTGGCGTGCAGTTTGGGTTAAATGCAACTCGCAGGAATCCACCATCTCACAGCGGTCACAGCGAACGCCTCGGCCAACCATGAGTTTTATACGAGAACGCTCGGCATGCGCTTGGTCAAGAAAAGCGTGAATCAGGACGACGTGTCGGCCTATCATTTGTTTTACGCCGACGGAATTGCTGCGCCGGGGACGGATCTGACATTTTTCGGCTGGCCGGTGCCACCGGAGCGCCGCGGCACGAACAGTGTCGCGCGCACCGGGCTGCGCGTCGCGAGCGAGTCCAGTCTCACGTGGTGGGCGGCACGATTTCGCGAGCTGAAGGTGAGTCACGGCGAGGTGGTCCAGCACGATGATCGCGGAACGCTGGATTTTGAAGATTTCGAGGGGCAGCGGTTCATGCTGGTGGTGGATCGTGCGCCTCGCGAACCGGCGCACCCGTGGGCGAAGAGTCCGGTGCCGGCTGAACATCAAATCCTTGGGCTTGGGCCCATCACGCTCAGTGTGCCTGTGTTGGCACCGACGGATGCGGTACTGACGAAAGTGCTGAAGATGCGGCGCGTGCGGGATTACTCGATCACTGCGGGGGCCACGGTGCACGTTTACGAAATGGGTGAGGGTGGCGCAGCGGCGGAGCTCCACGTCGGCGTGGAGCCGGAGATGCCGCGTGCACGGCAAGGTGCGGGCAGCGTGCACCACGTCGCGTTTCACACGACTGTGAAAGACTACGCCGCGTGGGCGGAGCGGCTCGTTGAACTTGGGATGCGCTCGAGTGGTCCGGTCAATCGGTTCTATTTTCAGAGTCTCTATTTTCGCGAGCCGAACGGGATATTGTTTGAGCTGGCGACTGATGAACCCGGGTTTACGGCGGACGAGTCCCTCGATCAACTTGGGGAAAAACTTTCGCTGCCTCCGTTCCTCGAGGCGCGGCGCCGAGAAATTGAAGCGGGACTCAAGTCCCTGGCCTAAGTAGCTCGGCCAAAATGTACCGGCAACTCTGCCTGGCCTTGCTGTGCGATCCCACATCACCGAGTTCAGTCATTGAAATCAGCAGCGGCTCAATTGGATGCGACAGCAGGATTCGTCGTCCGCGTCGATCTCGTTTCGTTTCGGCATCGATCACCGCGCTTCGTAATTTTCCTGCCCCGTGACTTTACTCCCACTCACGCATGCCGGAAAGGGGGTAACCCCGGGCGAGCGGTTGCGTTCAGGGGATCCCCCCGCCCGGTTGATTACGTTGCACCGCCAGGATGTGCATAAAAAAGACCCCTAGCTCGCGCTCGGGGTCTTTCGTCACTAGATTTTTTTCGTGGACCAATTACTTGGCGATTGGAGGAAGGGGTGGGGGAGGCGGCATGCGCGTCAATGAACTGTTCGCCGCCCGGGTGGAAATCATCTCGGTGGTACGTTGAATTTCGAACTCCGCGTTGCGTTTGGCAACTTTTGCGAGCTCAACCTGCTTCGCGAGTTCAAAGGCTTCGCGGTTCGCCTTGTCCTTCGCCTTCCGGAGAGTGTCGAGATCGATGTCGAGCTTGGAGACTTCTTTCGCAGCTTTATCACCCTCAGCCAGCGACTTGTCGGTTGCGTCCTTCACTTCCTTGTCCGCCGCTGCGAGTTTGGCCAGCTTCGCTGCGACTTTGTCCGCATCCTCTTTCTCGCGGGCGGCTTGGCGCTCCTTGGCGTCGAGCGACGCCTTCCGTTCGTTGTCCGCCTTGATTTTAGCTTTGTCGGCTTCGATTTTTTGGGCGGTAGCCAAACGAGATTTTTCTTTAGCTTCAGTCTCCGTTTGGTGACTGAAGAAAAAGATGAGAAAGGCCCCGAGCAGGGCGCCTGGGAAAATGATATACATCCATTTTTTCATGGGGAGAATTTATTGGGTTATTTTTTGACGGCAGCGGCAGCAGCGGCAGCAGCAGCAGCTTTGGCGGCGGCTTCAGCGGCCACATCGGCGGCGGCGATCCGATCCAGAACGATGGCGAGACTGCGGGTATTAGCCTCGGCTTTTTTCACGTATTCACGTTGGAAGGCGACCTCCTCAACCGAGCGTTTCTTATCGGCTTCGATTTTTTCAATTTCCTTCTTTTCTTCGTCAATCTCCTTTTTGAGGCGTTTGGCTTGTTGCTCGAGTTTGTCGGTTTCGCGCTGAGCCCGAAATTTTGCCTGCATGGCTTTTTCGCGCATCTCTTTGTCCGCGAGATCTTTTTTTTCGTTAGCGGCCTTATCGATTTTGCGCTTCTCTTGGGAGGCGAGAGCGTCTCGCACGGCCTTTTCCCGGCCGCGGGCATCCTCGGCGAGCTTGGCTTCGATGACGGCGCGCGCCTTGCGTTCACCTTCAGCCAAACGAGCTTCATATCCGGAGCTGTATTGCCAGTAAACCGTACCAAAGATCACAAGTCCGATCAATGGTGGGAAAACATATAGATATTTCTTCTTCATTTTAGAATTTAAGAGAGAGGGGGTGGACGTACTCAGAGGCTTTTGGGCGATTTTGAACTGTCACGATCAGCGATGGCTGCCAAAATTGCATCTTTTAGACGAGCCAGGTAGGCGTCTTTTTCTTTTTTCGGATCACTGAGTGCCTCGGCCTGGACGATCGACTTGAGTGCCTCGTCGAAGTCCTCAACCTCGTAGGAAACGTTGGCCAAGAGGGTGTGCACGGCATAGGGCCGTTCGAGGCCACCTTTGCGCAGGGCTTCGCGGTAATGCCGACGCGCGTCCTTCATCTTCTCATCTTGCCGGTAGATTTCACCGATCTGGAGGTCGAACTGGCCGTTTGTGGGGAAGAGCTTCGTTGCTTCTTTCAGCACCACCAGTGCTTGGAGATTTCGGTTAATTTGTAGGTAGTAATAACCGAGATAGATCCAGTTTTTTGGATCATTTTCGATACCGCCGCTCTTGAGGCCCGCATACAGGAGGTCAGTCGCCTTACCGAATTGGTTAACTTGAATGTAGAGGCTGACCAAATTGAAGTTATCTTTGGGCGTATTCATGAAGCCCTGCGCTTGGGCTCGTTCAACGGTGTTGATTGCGCGAATGAAATGGGACCGCGATGTCGACTCGTCATTATTCTTGTCCGAGGCGAGGTTCAGATAGCTTGCCCAGAGCTGGGGCCAATAGTCTTTCTTCGTCGGAAACTGTTTGACGATCAGCTCCAATACTTCAGCGGAGCGGGCAACATCGGATCCTTGTTGGAGGACAGCCAAGAGGAGGAAGTAAAGATTTTCCTTCGGACGAATCGAGGATTGGAAAAGTTTATCGATCTCAGCCCGCGCAAGCTGGAGGAGTTCTTGATTGACGTTTTTGGGGTCAGCGACAGCCTGTTGAAGCAAAATCGTCGCATAAAACGACATGATTTCGGGTGTAGGCTTGGGGGCAGTTGTCAGCCAGCGTTTGATGAACTCGGAAGCTTTCGCGAGATACTTACGCTGCGTCTCAGGCACTTTGACGGTGGTGGCTTCCTGATAGTTGATCTGGGCTAGAAACAAGACCATCTCCAGCGTCTTGTTTTTATCGAAGAATTTCGGGGAACTGGTATCCGAAAGTTGGAGGGCGATCTCCATCGTCTCCGCGGATTTAGCCCATTGATCTTTGCCGGCCAAGAGCCGGGCGCGCATATCCTGAATGAAGGCTAGATCATAGCTAGCGGGGCCCACCGTAGGAACCACCGCATCAAGGAGAGCGATCATTCCGTCCCAATTTTTTGCGTCTTGGAGCGGTTTGAGCTTTTGGATCTCAGCGCTGACCTTTTCGCTCAGGCTCGGAGGTTGCGCTGGCGGCGGTGTCTGGGCGGACGACGCTCCCGACGTGAACACCGCGAGTGCGAGTGCGAGCGTCAGAGCAATCTTCGCCGGGCGAGCTTGAGGAGGGAGGGAGGGAAAGAATGAGGCAGTCACGGGATGGATTAATCCTCGTTAAGGGTGAATACGATGGGCACCTGCATGTGCGTGTTGACGTTCCGGCCGCCTTTACGTCCGGGCTTGAATTTCCATTTGGACACGGCTTGCACGGCTGCAGATTCAAATTCGCGCTGCGACATTTTGACGGCAAACGCATTTTGGACATCGCCGTTGGCATCGACGATGAAGTCGACGACGACCTCTCCCGCGATACCTGCGCGGCGCATCTCGAAGGGGTAGGTCGGGCGACCTTGCAAGCGGGGGACCGGTTGATTGTCGAGCATGGACGGATCAAACACGGCTGCACCTCGGAATTGGGACGTATCGCGGTCCCCGGGAATCGTCAGGACGCCAACGGCCGGGCGCATTCCTTCGGGTGGCGGGGGTTGGACCTTCTGGACAAATGATGTATCGGTCACGATTTGGGGCACGTCCGTGAGCATGGGGGGCGCTAAGTCGATCGGCTTGATCGGTTCATCCGTGACCTCGACTTTTTCCGGCTCATCGGGTTCGAGTTTGGGCATTTCAATCAGCAGGACCTTGGGGGCCTCTTGGGTGACGGGCTTGGGCTTTGGTTCGAACTTGATCAGCATTTCGCCGAAAAAGATTCCCCCGTGGATCAACGCTGACAGAGAAAATCCTAGGATGAGGTCGCTACGCATGGGAAAAGTTCCGGAGGTTATTTACCCGTGGGCTGGACGGTGGTTTGAACGGATACTTGGGCGATTCCAGCCTTGCGAATCTCATCAAGAGCAAGGACGGCAGCCCCAAAGCGGGCTTTGTTGTCGCCCTGCACGAGCACGCGTGGATTGGCTTCTCGGTTCTTGTAGTCGGCTAGTCGCGGCGCAATTTCGGCCACCGTAAGTAATTCTGGGGCCGAACCCACGCCCTGCTTCCAATAACAATTTCCCGAGTCGGACACCTGCAGGTAGACGGTGGGATCATTGGGATTGGGCTGGCTGTTTGGGTTCGCGACGGGGAGATCGACCGGGATCGAAGCGATTTTATTCAGCGAGAGGGTGAATAATACGAACGTCGCCAAAAGAAAGAAGATGACGTCGATGAGAGGGATGATCTCAATGCGCGCCTTTTTCTTGCCATCATCTACGTGTGAGCTTGATCCGGACATAGAAGTAAAGTGGGGGGATTGATTCTACCCGGAGGGTTAGCGGTTAATCGCACGAACCTGCGTCTCGATAAATATCTTTTTAAACCCAGCCTTGCGGGCTTCGTCGAAGACGTAAATGGCCTGATTGAAGGGTGCGTTATCATCGCCATTGATTAGGATGCGTCCCTCTGGGTTCGAAACGTAATAGGCCTTCAGACGGTTAAGAAATTCGTTAAGGTCGACGAATTCTTTATCCCAAGCGAGGCTGCCTTGCTCGGTGACTGAGACCGTGGCCGTGCCGGCGGTTTCACGTTCGACTCCACTCTCCGCCTGCGGGAGAACTACGGGCACACCTTGGGGTGTGTTCAGCGAAAGAGTGAACAACACGAAAGTGGCGAGCAGAAAAAAAATGACGTCGATGAGAGGGATGATCTCAATGCGCGCCTTTTTCTTGCCGCCGCTATTACCGCCTGATGATCCGGACATGGTGGAGGGTGACTGGAGTGGCTAATTTACCGAGAACGGGGTGCGGAACTCAGCGACCGAACGGAGCATTGGTCTCGGACTTCTTGACGAGGATTTCGAGAGCGTGGGAGGCGTCACTGACCTCTTGTTTCGCCTGCTCGGTGCGGGCGATGAGATAGTTGAATGGGAGCAGTGCCATAATGGCGATCAAGAGACCGGCTGCCGTGGCTATCAACGCTTCGGCCACGCCACCGGTGATTGCACCGGACGCGGCGGCGAGATTGCCGCCGCCGAGGGCGCCGAACGTCTTCATCATACCCGTAACCGTTCCGAGAAGACCCAACATAGGTGCCGCTGTGATGACGGTGTCCAGAGTTGCCATGCCTTGACTAAAGCGCCCGAGCTCTTGTCCGGAAGCACGGACAAAGGCATTGGACATGGAATATTCCTTGTTGCTCAGCGTGTAAACCAAGATGCGGGCGATAAAATCTTTACTCTTCTTGCCGATCGCGAGCGCTCCATCGATGTCGCGCTTCTCGACCAATCCCAGCATCTTCTCGACCGCTTCCGCGTCGCGGGTGCCGTTCTCACGGATGATGAAGAGGAGTCGCTCAACCACGACGGTGATGCCGACGAACGACAATAATATGATTGGCCACATGATTTCTTTGCCGGCGTGAAAGAGGTCCATCATGGACATTTCAGTACCGTCGGGATTCATGAGCAGGATCGCCAGGGGGATTTCGACTAGGTTTATCATATGAAGTGGGAAGTTTTCTTAGTGGATTATTCAGTGAGGATTGAGAGAAAGATTTGTGGGTCAGTACGATGGGAGTAAGCGCGTGCGAGTGAATTGCTCATTAATATTTTTGCGACCGACTCAACTCCACCCAGCGCTGCGGGAATGAGTTTATCTGTTCGGATTTGCCCGGCGGGCCACGATGCGCAGGAGAGGGGTATTTGGAAATTCAGCATGTCGCTGAGGTGATTTCGGGTGAAAAAATTGGAAAGGGGCAAAATAGGTGTCATCCAAACTTGGCTGTCAACTTACTTTGTGGAGATCGGCGGCGAATATTTTTTGGGTGAAATCAGAGGAGGAATCACGTAACGCAACGCACTTTTTATTTTTTTATAAGAGGAAAATTGGCTGCCCGACTAGGAGTCGAACCTAGACAAAACGAGTCAGAGTCGTTTGTGCTACCATTACACAATCGGGCAGAAAAAAATCGCAGGGAAGTGGCATAACACAGTCAGGGCAACGGTTGAAAACTGGAGCCGGCGATGGGATTCGAACCCGCAACCGCCTGTTTACAAAACAGGTGCTCTACCATTGAGCTACGCCGGCCTACTATTTTTTATGATCAAGTTGTGGAAGTTAATGTGGCGGATTTCTACGCCACGTTTCTGCGGTAGGGCGACACTCCAGCGATCACTCGGGCCGAACATGGGAAAGAAAAACACAGTCTGTGAAAGAACAGCGGTGCGGAGCCTGCTTCACCACCGCATAAGCAGTCGGTTCTACGGACGATGGCCGCTGAGGGGCAAGCAAATTTGCGCAAGCTGAACAGCAATTTGTTTAGTGTCGCCAATTTTCGGCTTGATGACGAGTTCGCGAACATCGCACGAGTGCGTGGTCGGCGTGCGGTCGTTACTGCCGGCGCGGGCACCGTAGGCGATTGGATGCAGATGGAGGTTGAAGGTGAGACCGTGATGGGTATTTTTTTGGCGAGATTCTCCACCGTTGCGGAGACCGACCAGGAGGTGCGCCCGCATTTCTCTCTGCTTGGCTGGTCTCGGTGAGTGGGCCGGCGTTCGCTCCCGGCCTGAAAGCACTGACCATCGGCGGTCTCGAAATCACCAGCCCATTCCTCCGCGCTATGCGCGGGCTCACGGTGGTGTGGCAGCGCACGCAGGACAATAATGCGGTGGAGTGTTCACGGGAGTTGACGGCGCGGCTCGAGCGCGGCGTCCAGGCGGTGCAGGGGCGCAGACTCTCGCTGGTGAGTGGCGCGGGGCATGTCGGGGTGGTGATGTCGGCGTTGACCCGGTCGCGATGTGGTTTGCGCGGTGTCGGGATGAGCTGAGTCACCACCCGGACGCATCTGCCTCGCCGGCGAACCTCAAAATCGCTTTGCGCGTGATAGTGGACTTTCTTGAAAGAATGGCCCAGCAACACGCCTCATGAAACGCACTGGTCCGATTGTCAGGGAAAACGGCAAGACTGTTCACGAGCCCGAACGGCTCGATCTCATCGTGCGCGGGGGGCGCGTCGTGACGCCGGAGGGCGTGCTGGCGGTCGAGATCGGCATCGTGCGCGGCAAGATCGTCCGGCTGGCCCCCAGCGTCACGGACGCCACGGACGCGGAGCTAAATGCGGAGGGGCGCTACGTGTTTCCGGGCATCCTTGATGCGCACGTGCATTTCAACCAGCCTGGTCGTGCCGACTGGGAGGGGATCGCAACGGGCTCGGCGGCGCTCGCGGCGGGCGGCGGGACGATGTTTTTTGATATGCCGTCCAGCTCGGAGCCGCCGGTGCTCGATGCGGCGGGGTTGCGCGAAAAGCGGGGGATTGCGGAGGAGAAGTCTTGCACCGACTTCGCGTTGTGGGGCGGATTGACCCCGGGGAATCTCGACAAGATCGCCGGCCTGCGGGACGCGGGTGCGGTGGGGCTGAAGGCGTTTATGTGCGACAGCGGGATCGCGAGCTTCCCGCATGTGGAAGCGAAGACGCTGCGGGAAGGCATGAAGCGGGCGGCCAAAGTCGGTTTGCCCGTGGCGGTGCACGCCGAGGATGATGCGATGGTTGCGGCGCTCACCGATAAGATCAAAACGGCAGGGCGCTCCGATGCGCGCGCGTGGCTCGACTCGCGTCCGGTCGCGGTGGAACTTGAGGCGATTTGCGCGGCGTTGGAAATCGCGGGCGAGACGCAATGTGCGCTTCATATTGTGAATGTGAGCAGCCCGGAAGGCATCGCACTCATCACCGAGGCGCGGTTGCAGCGCGTGGATGTAACGGTGGAAACGTGCCCGCATTATTTGCTCTTCAACGATAAGGACGTCGCGCGGCTCGGGCCGCTCGCGAAGTGTGCGCCACCGTTGCGCGATGAAAAGCGGCGCAAGGCGTTGTGGGCGGAGCTGCGAGCCGGGCGCATCCAGACGGTCGGGTCGGATCACTCGCCGGCGCGGCCGGAGATGAAAGATTCGGCGAACATGTTTGCCGTCTGGGGTGGCATCGGGGGCATCCAGCACGGTTTTGAGCTGTTGATTTCCGAATGCGAAAAGACGGCGGCTCAAGACCTGCCCGTGTTGGCGGCAGTGATGGCGCGCAATGTCGCGCGACGTTTCCAGATCGACGATCGCAAGGGGCAGATTGCGTTGGGGCGGGATGCAGATTTTTCGCTCATCGAGTATACCAAGGTGCGAACAATCCAGGCGGAGGACCTCTGGACGCGGCATCGGATCAGTGCGTATGTGGGAGAAAAGAGCCGGGCCCGCGTGACGCACACCTATGTGCGCGGCACGGCGATCTACGCCGATGGACGGTTTACGAATCTGCCGCAGAAGGGGCAGTTTTTGGCGCCGCATCGGCCGCGATGCTGAAATGGAAGCCCAAGGCCGGACCTCTCGCTGGCGCTCGCGGCTACCTGAACCTAGGAAATTTTTATCAGCATGAGTATTCCCGACGGCCAAACCCTCACGCGCGTGGCAGCGCGGCAACCAAGGGCCAAGGGCTCCTCCGGTGCAGGGGGCGATGGCGGAACATTGCGGGTCGCAATGCGGCTACGGTAAGCCGGGTTTCGTGCTGGCGATGTTTGAGGGATACTACCGCGACGGCGTGAAATCGCCGGCGAGTATCAACGACCAGCTCGCCGGAAATCTCGGTCGCTGCACGGAGATCGGCCGATCCGCGATGCGATGACGGCGGGGTTGGCGACGGCACCCGCGCGGATCGACGGCGAATTTTCATTCGGCGGGCAGGAGCATTTTTACCTCGAGACGCAGGCGGCGTGGGCGGAGGCAAGCGAGGACGGGACGGTGACGGTGAATTCCTCGATACAGCATCCATCGGAAATTCAGACGGTCGCTCGATTTGTCGCAACCGATCTTGCACCGGGCGCGGTTCCATTTGGGCAACGCCTTCTATCTACCGGCGGTGCATTTTACGGGGCGTGTGGCGAAGACGACTACGACGTCGCACACGGCGTTTCGCGGTTTTGGCGGGCTCCAGGGTATGTTCGTGATCGAACAGATTGTGGATCGCGCGCGGGCCTACGGATTGCCGCCCGAGGTGGTGCGCAAGCGGAATCTCGAGCGGGGAAAATACCCGCGAGCTGCGCTTGATTATTTTGCGGGCAGCAGTTGCACACCGTCGAGGTGGACGTTGCCATCGGCGTTCGTCGCGTCGACTTCGACGGCGGCGGGTTGGCCGACGGTGAAGCGATAAATACCGAGCGTGACCCAATGTTTGTCGAGGGTCGCGGGCTTACGTTGGTTTACGGTTACCGGCGCGGTGCCGTCGGCGTGGCGGACGATGAGGGTGGTGTTGCTCGCGCGGTTTTCGTGGGGCGCGGTGGCGAAGCGGACTTCGTAGCGGCCATCGGCGGCGACGGTGAAGGGAAAGGCGGCGGTGTGGCCCGCGCCGCGGGCGTAGACGTAGTCGGGGCCGATGTGGTCGAGGTTGGCGCCGCTGGTCCACTTGCCGGTGAGCTTCGCGGCTTTGTTGTCGATCACGATGCCGGGAAGTGACGAAATGCTGACGCCGAAACTGCCGCCGCCGACATCGATTACGGGGCCGGGCGCGGGACCGGTGATTTGGAACGGCGCTTCGAGACTGGCGCGGCGGGCGCGGCCGGGAAGTTTCAGCAGGCTGTCGACTTCCTTCCAGTGCTGCTCGTAGACCCCGCGTGGCGTGGTGTTGCGTTGGATGGCGACGGCGGCGGCTTTGCCGACGACTTCACCCATCATGCCGATGGTCTTCATGACACGCACGGTGCCGAGGGCTTGATCGGTGACGCTGATGTTTCGACCGGCCATGAACATGTTCTCGATATTCACAGAATAGAGGCAGCGGTAGGGAATCGGATAGCCGAAGTCGCGGTCGATGCGGCGGTCGTGCTCGGCGATGGCGATGAAGGGATTATCAGGGAATTTGCCGGCGAACTCTTTGCGCGGGAAGTGGAGATCGATGCTCCAAGTGCTGGGCACGCAGCCGTCCGGGAATTGTTTTTTCGTGACGATGTCTTCGTGGGTGAGCATGACGTCGCCGACGATGCGGCGGGATTCACGCGTGCCGCCAACGTAGGCGACCCAGTCGAGTTTAGCATTGGGGTGCTCGGGTTTGCCGTCGCGATTTTTCATCGCGTTGAACGCACCAAAGACGGCGCGGAGATTCCAATCGCGGATGAGTTCCAGATCTTTGATCGGGTGTTTGTTGAAACCGCTCTCCCAGAACCATTCGCCTTTGCCTTTATCGGCCATGTCGGCCTTGCCCATTTTCGGGTAGGGAAAGTCGTCCATCTTGAGGTCGAGCGCCCACGGGGTTTCAGGGTAAGTGCGCGGAACGGTGTCGTTGGACCAGACCCACATGTTGGAAGTGCCGAGGAGATCTTTGAGCTCGATCTCGTATTTCGCGCCGGCGAGGTGGGCGAGGTTGCCGTGGCCCGTGCAGTCGGCGAAGAACTTGCCAGAGAATTTTTTCTCGCGGCTGGTCGATGTGTTGAGCGACGTGACGGACATGATCTTGCCGCCAATCGTAGTCGCCGCGTAGACGTGCTCGTTGAGGAAGAGGGAAATATTTTTTTCCGAACGGATTTTGGCTTCCTTCTGCGCGTCGCCGAATTCCTCGTAGGTGCCGGGAGAATTTTTGGCGCGGTCCGCGAACTCTTCGATCATTTCACCGATGTGCGGGTAGTTGCCGCGGCGCACCAGGCCCATGGCCCAGACGCGAATCTCGGAGGAGCCGTTGCCGCCGAGGACGGGACGGTTTTGGACGAGCGCGACCTTGAGTCCCATGCGTGCAGCGGACAGCGCACTGCCCATGCCGCCGTAGCCTCCGCCCACAACAACAAGGTCAAACTCTCCCATGTCTTGTGGGGCCGCGGGGTGCCCGAGGGTGGTCTTGCGCCACGCGGAGAGGGGAGCGCTGTCGTTGGGTGGCGGATTCGTGAGATCGGTGGTGAAGTAGAGGGCGTCGCAGCGGCCGTCGAAGCCCATGAGATCGCGGAGGGCGAGGGTGTTTTCCTTCTTGGTAACATTGATCGTGCCGCCGTCGTGCCAGAACCACGCGGCGCTCTTGGTGCCGAAAGTTTCGGCGAGGGGTTGGCCGTTGAGGAGAACCTGGAATTTGCCGGGCGTGCCGGGGGCTTTCCATTCGGCAACCCAATCCTTGGTGCGGACCCAAACGCGATAGGTGCCGGTCGATGGGAAGGTGACCGTGGTCGTGGCGTCCTTGACGGGCTGGCCGAGACCGTGGGCGATCAAATAGGGCGAGCCCATGATCTCGATGAACTGGGTGTCGAGGGACCAGCCACCGGGGGAGGCGAAGGACTCGGCTTCGACCAAGAGATGGTCAGCGGCGCGGGTCATCGGCGCGAGGGCGGCGAGGGCAAGGGCGAGGGTGATGAGATGGCGTTTCATAGGGAACGATGTGGGAAGCAGGGAAGTAGGGACGGAGAGAGCGGGAGAAAGAATCAGTCGTAGGTGAGCTGGGCCGTGGCGGTGGTGGATGAGTCGGCGGTGAGGCGGAGCCAGTAGGCTTGGTAGCCGGCGGGGAAGGTGTGTTCGTGGGATTTTCCCGCGGGAACGTCGAGAGTCGGATAGGTGACCTATGAGCCGGTGCCGGTCAAATCGACCTCGACGCGCAGGCGTACACGCGTGGCGGAGGTGTGCGAGACCGTGAGAGTCTTGCGGTCGTAGCCCGTGAGGAGATACGGGTCGGAGGGCGTGCCGGCGTCGACCGGGGTGTCTTTCCATGGCCCGCCGACACCGACAGGTTTGCCAAATGACCAAAGATCGTCGACTGCACCGACCCAGACCGCGGCCCGGCCATCGGTGGAGCGGATAAGGTGGGCGTTGGTGATCGACGCGTCCGAAGAGACGCCGGACATGACGAGGAGGCCCCGCCAGCTGGCGTAGTCGTGGATCTGCCGATTGTGGGTTGCGACCGGGCGGACCTTGGCGATACCGCCGGCATTCTCTGCGGGGAACTCGAAGAAAGTGCCGCCAGCATTCAGGAGGTCACGCTCGGTGCAGACTTCGCGGTCGACCCGCACGAGGCCGTGGGGAGATTTGCCGTCGAAAGCTACGTGCCCCCGAGGCAGTCGCCAGCGTTTGCCCTGTTCGTCTGTGTAGATGACCGAGGCGGCGTCGAGTGCGATGGCGTTGGCGGGAGGAGTGAGGTTGGCGTGGGCCCACGCAGCTGCGGCAGTGTCGTTGGTGGGACGGAGCTGCATGTCGGGGCCCATTTCGTAGAACGCATCGCCGACCGTGACGCCGAGGGTTTTCGTTTCGGCGCCGCGGGCGTGTAAGAGAGCGCCGGTGACACGGGCAGTGCCGAGTCCGGCGAAGCGTGCGTCCGGTGCCGTCGTGCGCGAATCGCGGTTGCGGTAAGAAAAGACTGCGGTCGCGTGTGGGACATCGTGCGCAGTGCGCACGCGAATCCACGCGGCACGATCCGTGGCGGCAAAGGCCGTCCACGTGTAGCCGGAAGCGGGGGCTTCGATGCGGCGGAGCTCGGTCCACGTGCCGTTGCCGTTGCGATCGACTTCGAGCGTGAAGTTCAAAGAGGCGGGCGCATCGTGCGTGAGATGGAGCACGCGTTCGTCGTAGCCGGCGAAGAGAAAGGCGTCGGAGGGTGTGTCCTTTTTCACGGGTTCGTTGAGCCAGACGGCGCCGCGACCGATGACAGGGCCGAGCCGGTCGAGCTGGGCCGGATCGATGAACCAGAGGTTAGATTGCGACTGACCGGGGGCAGCTAGCTTGCCCTTGGCGGCGCGTTTGTTGAGGAACTTACTTTTCGCGGTGTCGTCGCAGCCGAGCACAACGCGATCGCCCCAACGGGTGAAATCACCGATGACCTTGAGATAGTTCGAGCGGGGGGCGATGCCTGCGGAATGCGTGGAGTCGAAGTTTTTGGGGAAACGCCAGAACGCCCCGTGCATCGTCATGAGCAGGTCGTTTTCGCCAATTTCGCGGATGCGGGGCCACTCAGTGTTCCAGCCGTGGGCGCCGTCATAGGAGTGGGACGATTTTGGCAGGCGATACGTGTGCCACGTGCCGCGATCGAGGACTTGCAGAATCAGTGAACGGAAATCCCAGCCGACGGACCAGAGTGGATCGGTGGCGGGGTTCGTGTTGCCGGTGAGGCCACCCGGGCCGGTGACCTCGGTGAACTGGTTGCGACGCACGATGGACCACGCGTCTGCCCGGCCGTCCCATGAAGCGAGCACGCCAGAGGGGATGTCAGGCTTGGCCTGGGCGTCTTTGCCATGCTCTCCGTTATTGCCGTAGACGAGCAGGTCTTGGCCAGAGTAGAGGCCCTTCCCGTGGTAGCCGGGGAGGTTGGCTTTGCGCCCGTCTTTGAGTTGTTCGTCGCGCCAGAGTTCGGTGACGGCGAGCGTGCGGACATCGACCTCGTAGAGACCTTCCTCCATTGAGGCATAGTAAATTTTGTTGGCGGGATCGGTGAGATGGCGGGCGCTGCCGGTGGGGCGGCCGAACATCGTGGAGTAGGGGATCGCGCGGACCTTGCCTTGGGCGTCGACGGCGTAGGGTCCGATGAAGAGCTGCTGCGATTCGGTGTGGATGAAGCGATTCGCAGGCGTGCCGCCGATGCTCTCGGGGTGGATGGTCTGCGTGAGCGCGGTATCGATCGAGTAGAGTTTATCGTCGGACCCTTTGGGGGAGTGCGGTGCGTAGGTGACAACCCAGAGCTTGTTCGCCCAAGGGACGACGGCGCCGGTGCCGCACTCGTTGCCGCCATTAAACATCGCGAGGTGCGGGTAGATGCCGCTGAAGGAGGGCGGCTTCTCGGCGGCGAGCGCAGCAGACGCGGCGCCGATCAGCAATGCGACTACTGGCAAGCGAAGTGGCATCAGTAGCTCAGGCTGGTGGTGAGAGAAAATTTCCGCGGGGCATTGAACCATTGCGCATACCGCAGCGTGCCGTTGGTGCCGTTGCGGAGGTAGAGGACCTCATTTGCGTCGAGGAGATTGGCGACGTTCAGCTGCACAGAGGCGCGCACGGAGCGCGTGGGTTTGAAGCGATAAACCGCGTAGAAGTCATGGAGCAGGCGGTTGGGAAAATAGAACAGCTTCCTTTTTCCGGCGTCGGCGGCGTCATTATACATATATCCGCGGTGGTTCTCGCGCAGGCTGGAACTGAGCCCGAGCACGAGGCCGTTTAGCCGTCCACCGCTGAATTGGTAACGGTTCACGAGACTGTAGCTGCGCTCAGCGTAGTTGACCGTCTTTTCCCCTGCCTTTTTCACGACGATGACGCCGCCCGAAGGTGAGACAAAACCGAGTTGGTGCTCGGTGATGGGAAGGCCCGTCTCGTCGGTGCCCACGCCGGCGGTCCGCAGGCCGAGCGTCTCCGCGTTGAGGATCTGACCTGATTCGATGTCGAGCTGTGCTCGATAGGGATTGGTTTCGCTCTGGTCCCGGAGCATAGCGAGGGAGAGCGGGACTTGCGCCGAGGTGGGATCGCGCGGATCCACGGGGACGAGCAGCGGCACGACCGCGGCGCCTGCGGCGGCGCGGACGCCGACGACGGTCTGGCCACCCACCGTCGTGGTGTTGAACTTGTCGTTGTAAAACTGCGGGAGGACGACGTCGCTGCGCTCGCTGCCATCGGCGGTGGCGACATTGATCCGCACTTCCCAGCCCTTGAGGGGGCGCGAGCTCAGCGTCACGTTGAAGCCGTCGGAGGTCTTGTCGAAGACGTAGTTGCCGCCGCCGTTGCGGCCGTTGATACCGGCAGGGTCGATGTCGTTTTGGAGACCGCCGAGGCCTCCGATAAAATTCTGCGCCTGTGAAACATAGTAATTTGCGTTGCCGGAAATGCGGCGTTCCCAAAGGTCGAACTTGAGCCCGACATCGCGACTCACGCCTTTACCCACCGGGAGAATTTGGTCGTAGATGTCGCGGCCGGTATCGAAGTTGATCTTAGCGTTGGTGGAGTAGTTGCCGGAGACGCGCATACCCCGGATTGGGGTATCAAAGACGAATCCGGCGGTGAGACTATCGTAGGAGATCGGTCCGCGCTTTAGCCCGGTGGTGACGCGGTAAGTGCTCGCCTCTTCGGAGCGGTAGCCGGCCATGGTATCGATGCGACCGCCCCACCACTCGCTGAAGAGGCTGAAACCCTTGCTCGCTTCGCGGGTGTCGTCGAGGGCGCCGCCCGCGGTGGTGACCCCGGCGGCGTTGACCGGGCCGGAAAGGCCCATGGGGTTGCCCGGCGTGCGTGGCACAGCGCCGGCATAGGTGGCCGGAGTGAAGCGGTAAGTTTTACCGTTCGGATGAACGAAACTTGTAAAGGGCCATTCGCGACCGCCGATGACTTGGGCGGGGAACGCAGAGGTCCACACGGCGGGCATCTCGATGCGACCGGAGTTGGCGTTAGTAATATTGGCGAGGTTTTGGACGAAAGCGCCGTTGGCATCGGTCTCGAAGAAACGCCATGGCCGCGAATTCACCCACGAGTCCATATCTTGATAGAATGCGCTGGCTTGGTGGCGCCCAAACCACTTGCCGAGGTCTTTCTGATAGGCGAGGGCGCCGCGAAAGCCGCGTGCACCGGTCCAGAAAGGAGAGGCGTTCATCGCGGTGTTGAACGCCCATTGCGTGCCGATCTGGCCGGTCGCGGGGTCGACGTAATCGTTGCCGATGGCGCCTGGGGCAAAAACGACGGTGCTGGTGGCACGCAGCGGGTCATTGACCCGGGCGTCGTGCCCGTAGCGGAGTTGGAGCGCGAGACCGGGTGCGAGAGTGGTCTCGGCCACGACCGAACGGATAATATTGGTGTAGGCGTCGCGGTGGAACGGGCCGACCGCAGAGTCGACGGTGGTAAGATCGAAGGGGCCGTTTCGGGTGAACTGGGCCACGTCGGGGAACGAGACGAGATAGCGCGAGCTCTTGTTGTCCACGTTGGTGGCGGTGGTGTTGCCGGGGACGTTGATGACCGCCGCGCCAAATGCGTCGCGGGCGGGCAATTGCCAGCTCAACGGGGCGCGCACGGTCACGGCCTGGGCGAAGACTGAGTCGCGGGTGAAGTAGCGATACTCGCCGCGGACCTGCAGATTCTTCCACGGCTGAAACGTGGCGGCGACGTGGATGCCGGCATTTTGCTGACGATGACCGGGGCGGAAGAAACGCGTATCAGCCTTCGTGGCATTGAGCCGGACCCCGAACATCCGGTTGCTGGCTTGGGTGTCCAACGTCGAGCGCCAGGATCCTTCGGAGTCGGCTGTCCCCGTGATTGTCGCGGTGGGGCGGCGGTTGAGGTAGGCGCGTTTGGAGGTGCTGGTGATCGCGCCGCCGGCATCGCCGGAGCCGAAGAGCAAGGAGTTTGAACCGCCGATGGCCTCAACGCGTTCGATGTCGAAGGAGTCAAGCAGCGTGGTGTCGGAACGGAGGAAGCCGTCGCGCCGCGGGTTGTTGATGGCGAGGCCACGCATCGTCATAGTTTTCGGATCCTGTCGGTCGCCTTCGAGATCGCCGCGCACATCCTCACCGGCACCGATGACGGCGGAGCCGAGTCCGCCGAGTTTCGAGAGCATGTCGGTCATGTCCACGACACCGAGTTCATCCATGAGCTGGCGATTAAAAACCTTGGCGTCGAGCGGGGTCTTGCTGAGCAAGGTGTTGGTGCCGGTGACGGAGTTGGTGTTGGTCGCGTCGTAGGTGTCGGAGGCGTCGTCTTTCACTTCGAACACCGAGAGGAGGACGGCGGTTTCAGAACTCGTGCGAGCTTTGGCCGCGTTGGAAGTCGAGGCCGGGGCCGGCGTGACGGCTTGGGCGCGCAGGGCCGGGGTGATCAGAAACGGGAGTGTAGTGAGGGCGAGTAGGACGCGGGCGGGGCGGGGCATGGGGACGGTCGGTAGGAGGGTGGTGAGGCAGGCGGGGTGGAAAAAAGAGAGGCCAAGTAAAGCCGGAGCAGGATCTCCGCGAGAAGGTTGTCGCAGAGGCTGAGGGATAACACGGATATTTGAAAACAATTTCGAATTCGAGTGTTCCCGGGTGAATTTAAAGACAATCGTTAGGTAGGAACATGAACATGAACACGGACGCCGATGAACAACAGTGCGTGCGCGCGGCCCGGAAGGGTGATGCCGATGCGTTTGCGGCGCTCGTCGAGCGTCATCACCGCGGCGTGCGCGCCTGTCTCGTCGCACGGATGCACGATGCACACGAAGCGGAGGATTTGGCCCAGGACGTCTTTGTGACCGCATTTCGGAAGTTCGATGAATTTGATCCCGAACGTCCGCTCGCTCCGTGGCTGCGCAGCATCGCCCTCAATCTGCTGCGCAACCATCGGCGGAAGTTTCGGGCCCAACCGATTGGCGGGAACGCCGAATTGGAGGGACTGCTGGACGAGCAAATTGCCAGGTCGGCAGGGCCCGCGCGCGAACCGCTGCTCCACGCGGCGCTCCGCGAGTGTCTGGAGCGGATCGACGGACCGGCGCGTGAGCTCTTGCACCAACGGTATGGCGAGGAAATCCGGGTGCGGGAATTGGCGGATCGCATGCAACGCGGTTACTCGGTGTTGACCATGCAACTGCATCGGCTGCGTGAAGTGTTGGCGGAATGCATTGATCAGAAAGTTCCGAAGGCCGATCTCCCGCTATGACCCCGGACGAACAACGACAGCTTCTGGTCCGCGCCGGTGTCGGCGACCTGACGAGAGAAGAAGCCGCTCGCTTGCTCGACGCGTGCCGGGCTGATCCGGAGCTGTTGGCCGAACTCAGTCGTTTGACTGTCGTGGAGCGGTTGTTGGCGCACGGGCACCTCTATACCGACGACAATGCGTTTGTGCGTGAAGTGCGGGCGCGACTCACGGATTTCCCGGTAGAGTTTTCCGTGCGGCCGAAGCGGCGCGAAAGATGGCTTGGTCAATCGGCATGGGCCTGGGCGCTGGCTGCGGCGGCGGCATTGGTCCTGAGCTTTGTCGGGTGGTGGGCGTTGCGTCACGGAATTCCGGATGCGCGCATCGTCCGCATGGAATCGGCGGCGTGGGGCGAGGAGCAAGTTCCGCTGCACGCGGGCGGTGAAATCGGAGTGGGCCGCCTGCGACTGGCGGCGGGGCTGGTCGAAATTAAGTTCGCTCGCGGGGCGACGGTGATTGTCGAAGGGCCGGCCGACTTTGAGGTGTTGGGACCTCAGCACGCGTTTCTCCACCGAGGCCGGGTTGTAACGCGGATTGCTCAAGGCACGAAGGGCTTTGTTCTCGAAAGCCCGCGTGGTCGCCTTGTAGATCAGGGCACCGAATTCGGGGTCAGTGTGGGCCCTTCTGGCGACACGGAGGTCCACGTGCTGGAGGGCAAAGTCGAGGCGGCACCGAGCAGTCAGCGGGAGACCTTGGCGCTCACGGTGCACCAGGCCGCGCGATTTATGCCGCAGCGGGTCGAGCAGTTCGCGGCGGATGCCGGCGGCTTCGTCACGGATTTGCCGCCGCAAGCGTTCGGCGAGGTGGGTTTTTTGCATTGGCCCTTCGACGAAGGGCGGGGAGGGAGCTCGATGAATCGCGGTCGAAAGCTCGGCTCGCCGAAGGCGCGCGCGATATTGCGCACCTATCCGGAGGGCGTGTCCGGGCCGCAGTGGATTTCCGGACAATTTGGGCCGGGCCTGTCGTTCGATGGGAGGGATGACTATGTGGAAGCCGAGTTCTCGGGCATCCCGGGCGGAGAGCCGCGCACAGTGGCGTTTTGGGTCAAGGTGCCACGGGATTCGGGGATCAATGAGGGCTACGGTATCATCAACTGGGGCACGAACAAGCCCGGCCATGCCTGGCAGATTTCCGTTAACCCAACCGAGAAGGAGGGTCCGTTGGGTCGGCTGCGGCTGGGGGTGAACGAGCGTTTCGTGATCGGCACGACGGATCTGCGCGATGACCGCTGGCACCATTGCGCGGTGGTGATGTATGGCGGCCACCGACCCGACGCGGGCACGCACATCTTGCTTTATCTCGATGGCGAACTGGAGCCGGCGGCGCGCAAGGCGTTAGGCGAGATTCGCACGGATATTTCGGGCGATGAGGCCCACAATATGTGGCTCGGCCGCAATCTGGCCTATCGCGGGATTGGGCGGCAGAGTGGGGCGCTGGGACGATTTTTCCGCGGCGCCATCGACGAGGTTTTTGTGTGCAACGCAGCGCTGGACCAAACGCAGATTCGTTCGCTGATGAAGTTTAACCGTATCCCGCCGCCGCAGACGATGGCGCAGGCGATGGCGCGGTGAGGAGGCGAGTGAACGACGAGAGCGGTCATAGCCGACGCGCGCGTCACTCCACCACCAGAACGCCGCTCATGATGCGCCAGTGGCCGGGGAATGTGCAGAGGTAAGGATAGCGTCCGGGTTGGGTCGGAGCGGTGAACACGAGCTCGGCGCGGGCGCTCGGATTCACGAGGGGAGTTGCGTGTAGGACTTTTGCTGAGGCAGGCACAAAGTGTTTCGCTAGGCCCGTAGGATCGCTCGCCATTTGGTCAGCCAGCAGGCCGATTTCCTCGTCGGCACCGGGAGAGACGAGCACGAGGTTGTGCGGCATTGAATCGGGATTTTCGAAAACCATGCGCACGGGCTGGCCGGCTTTAGCGCGGAGTTCGCGCGGAGCGAATTGCATTTGGTTCGGCACGGCTTGGACGCGCAGGGCGTCGGCATCGAGGGCGTGGGCTTTTTCCCAAGCGGCGGCTATAGAATTGAGGGCGGTCGCATCGGCGGCGAAGCGGGCGCCGGCGAGTGGTTGCCCAAGCGAATCGTAAATGAACACCGGCGGCGGAGCGTTGCGCAGGCGGCGATAGGTGATTTCGATGGGGTTCAAACCGGGCGTGAGATCGAAGGTGACTTGCTGCTCCGTGCTGTAGGTGCTGTCGGCGGAGGCGAGTCGGACGCCGTTGGCGGAGATATCGAGGAAGCCATGTTTCACGCTGAGCACAGCAGTTTGGGGTGAAGTCACGTCGATGAAAGTCCGATATGTGCCGCCCGTGGTCGCCGGGGCTTTACCTTTTTGTTTCGCGGCGGGTGCCGACTCGTTTGCGGAGGTGGTGCTGATGGTCAACCAGTGGCTGACGCGCGTGGCGGGCGAAACTTCCAGCACGGGAACCGAACGCCCTTTGAGCGGTTTGGTTCCAGCGCGAAGATCGGTCAGCATCTGCTGCACGGTGGGCTCGGTCGGATGGAGGTGGGCGATGACGGAGTCGAATTCGGGGCGCGCCGGGCGGAGATGAGCGACGGCGTTGATCGCGGCCATACGCACGCGCGGGTGAGGATCGGCAGCGGCTTGGGTGAGACGTGCGACGGCGTCCGGCACTCGGTCGGCGGTCAGGCGCACGAGTTGAGCTGCGGCGGCGCGCGTGAGTGGATTTTCGGAGCGGGCGAGGTTGGAAATCCAGGCGGGTTGCACTTTGCCGACGGCGGCGATGACCCACGAGGCTTCGAGCTGAGCCTGGTCGAACGCGGGTTGCGTGCGGGGCTGCGCCGCGACCCACGCTTCGATGGCGGGCACGGGGCTCGCACCGAGTTTGCGGAGTTCGATGCGCGCGTGATGGCGGACGATGTTTTGCGAGTGAACTAGCAGTGGAAGGAGCGCGGCCGGAGCGGCGCCTTCGATTTGCGGCCACGCTTTGACGAGCGGTTTTCCCGTGTGGACGACGCGCCAGATACGACCGCGCACATGGTTCCACTGGGGATCGCGCATGGCGTGCTGCGCGTGGCCGATGATCAGGCTCGAAAAGTCAGAGACGTAGAGCGCGCCGTCGAAACCGAACTCCACATCCACGGGGCGAAACGTGCTGTTCTTCGAACTGAGCACGTCGATACGGTTGGTCGCCACGATCGGGCCATCATCTGGTTTAACCGCCGAGAGTGACACGATGTAACTGCCGAGGAGCGAGGCGGAGGCGATACCTTGTTGAAACGAATCGGGGAAATTCGGACTGGAGATCACGCTGAGGGCCGAGCCCTTCGCGTAGTTGAGCACGTTGGCGTGGGCGTAGGGGTGGTAGACGCCGAGCGGCATCCACGTGAGCGGCACGCCTTCGAGCACGTGTCCACCGCCATAGCGTTGGAAAATGTTTCCGTAGCGGTCGAACGAGATTTTCCATGGATTTGGCGTCAGGCTCTGCCACTCGGTCGTGATGCGGCCGGTCGCGGGGTTGAGCCGATACGTTGACGAGTCGATGCCGCGCACGACGCCGAAGGGCGTTTCAAACTGTGAGCGGTGAAACACGCCGTCGGAAAAAAGTAGATGGCCGAGCGGATCGCTGGTCACCATGCCGCCGTGGTGCGAATCGGTGACGTCGATGCCGCGCAACAGTTCGGTGCGGGTGTCGGCGCGGCCATCGCCATCGGTGTCGTTCAGGATGAGCAGCTGGGGCTGCGCAGAGACGATCACGCCGCGTTCGTGGAAGGCCACGCCGTCGAGCGCATCAAAGCCGTCGGCGAATACCGTGCACTTGTCCGCCTGACCGTCGCGGTCGGTGTCCTCGAGGACGAGAATCTTATCGCGCGGTTGCTCGCCGGGGATTGTGTGCGGAAACGACGGCATCGTGACGACCCAAAGGCGGCCGCGGGCGTCGAAGCTCACTTGTACGGGATTGCGCAGCTCGGGGAATTGCTCCTCAGAAGCGAAAAGATTCACCGCATATCCGTCCGCCACGACGAGTTCCCGCTGCAAGTCGGCGGGCGAGCGAACAGTGCCACCGGGAAACCGATACGTCGTCGTCTTGCCCTCGGGCAACGGCGGCAGCGACGGCGCGGGGTATTCAGAAAAACGCTTCGCCGGATTCGCCGCGAGGTCGTGCACGATAGCGTCGGCCTGCGCGACGAGCTGGTGGTAGCGTGGGAGTTCTGCGGCGTTTTCCTCAGGGCGTTTGCGCACGCCGTAATAGAGCGCGGCGTTCTTGGGGCGAACGAGCTCGGCCACGTAGCTATGTTTCAGTGCAGCGGCGCGGGCGACGTCGGTGAGCCGGGGCGAGTCCTCCACGTCAGGCGCGGCATCGCCTAGGAATGCTCGGGCGATCGTATTGCTGATGATGCGGGTGCCGGCGGCGTTGAGATGGATGCCCTGCGTGGTCAGCGGTGCGGTGGCGCGCGCATACGCGTCGCGGCTCGCGGTGAAGAGATCGAGGAAGGTGGCGTTGTGTTCGCGGGCGAGCTCGGCGATCGCTTGGGTGTAGAGGGCGACGTCGCGGTTGCGCTCGGCGGCGTTCGAGGTGCTGCGGTCCTCGACGGCAATCGGCGAGAGGAGGATAATTTTTGCACCTGGGTGGAGACGCGAAATCTCGCGCAGATAGACCTGATACTGGGAACGAAACGCCGGCAGACCCGGTGCGCCGGAAAAAGACTCGCCTATGCCGTAGCCCAACACGACGACCTGGGCCGGCCAGGCGGCGAGCAACGTTTTGAAGTGCTCGACGTAGCCCTCGGGGCGGAGCCGGTAGCCGACTTCGTCACCCGTCCACGCGAGGCTGCGGATGCGAAGTTTTTTGCCAGGGTGCGCGAGCTGCAGGCGGGCTTCGAGATCACCGGACTCGAGCAGGCGCTCGACCATTCCGCCACCGTAGAAAAGAATTCCGTCGCCCGTGCGCAGGGATTCGCCCGCGGCGGGAAAAGCCGAGGCCGGCCACAAGACGAGGCAAAGGAGGAGGGACAGGAATTTCATCGATCAGTTGAGGAGGAGATGGAACACGCGCAGCGCGGTGCCAGTGGACTTGGCGTCATGGTCGCGAGCGATCCGTACTTTCGCGACGTGGGGGCCAGGTGGCAAATTATCGTCGAGTATCACCGCCCATGGCAAGTGGAGCGAGTTGCTCCAACGGGTGTAGGTTTCGATCGGCCGATACGGTGCACCGTCGATGCTGACCTCGAGGCGGCCGGCATCCGGCCCGGCGGTGATGAACAGGCCGCAGCCCGTGCCCTCGAAATCAAATTCGAATTCCGCGCCGGGCGCGATGCCGACGAGCGCGGGCACATCGACGAAGCCCGCGCGCGTGCCCTTTTTATCCGTGGGCTTCCACGCTTTCTCCAAGGCAAAGCCCCGGACGATGCGCGCGCCGCGGACTTCGCCGAAACGGCCGCGAAAATAGCTCGCGGGATCAACCGGTGCCGGCAGCCCGTGTGGTTGCGCGGAGGCGGCCGGCGGCGGTGCGAACGCCGCGTTCAGCAGCCGGGCGACACTGTTCGCGTAGAGCGTGTGACCAAAGGGCGACGGATGGAGATTCTTGAAATCCTGATCCCATGAAAATTCACCGGCGTTGATGCGGTCGGTGACTTCGCGCGAGAGATTCAGCGACGGATTGCCGTAGGCGACTGCGACCTTTTCGTGCTGGACGATCGATGCGGGCACCCTGCCACCGTTGTAGTCGGCCATGTGCTCGGGCATGACGAAGTGAAGTTGCACGATGTCGGTCAGCGGATTCACGGAGCGCAGGTGGCGCACGACGCCCTCGATGCCGCGCAGCATGTGCGCGGGATCGGCGGTATTCGAGGTGTCGTTGACCGCTGCTTCAAGGAACAGTAAATCGACCGGGCCGTGCGCCAGCACGTCGCGCTCCAGCCGAAACGCATGCGGCACAGAGCCGAGCGATCCGATGCCGGCGTTGATGAACGTGAACTTTGTCACGGGGAACTTCTTCGTGAGATAATCACCGGTGAGTTGCCGCCACGCGCCGCCCGCGGTGATCGAACCGCCAAGGAAGACCACGCGCCCGGCGTGCGTGCGCTCGAACGTACGGCGGCTATTCGCCAAGCCGTCGCGCAATTCGAAATAGTCATGCCCCTGCGGTAGAACGGCGGGGTTGTAGGTCGCGGGCGCGGCAGTCGCGCGTGCGGTGAACCAGAGGGTGGCGAGAAACAGGAGGCGGAGTTTCGAGGAGGAGGCGGCAGGCATCAGGTCAGGAGGTGCGGGATTACACCGGTGCTGTCGCCGTGGCGCTCCACCGCGACGCCCGAGCCCCGGAGCAGGGTGAGCCAGGCGTTGCAGAGCGGCGTGTCCCTCGCGACGACGACGTTTTGCCCGAGCCGAAGACCCGCGCCACGGCCGGCGAGGAGCGTGGGGCAGCTGTCCAGCGTGTGGCCGGTACGGATGTTGCTGCCGTAGACGACCGTCGTGTGGTCGAACAGCGTGCTGCCGTCGGGCTCCTGGGTCGACTTCAGTTTGTCCAGCAGGCCGGCGAGCAGCTCGCTTTGCGCCCGGTCGCGTTTCTCGGAGGCCTCCAGATATTCCGGGCCCTTCCCGAGGTAGTGGCTCATCGTGTGGGAATCGATGCGGATATCGAGGCTGGTGACCAGCGTGGACACCGGCTGCCGGTAACTCAGCACGCGCGTGCTGTCGGTGCGCAGCGCGGCGACCATGAGGTCATACATCAGCTTGATTTCCTCAAAGCCGGCGAGGCCGGGCTTCGGCTCCGGGAGGCCCGGCGCAGGCCGGGGCGCGCCCAGCCAGCGCTCGTCGCGGCCCAGCCGCGTCTCGATGTCCCGGATGCCCTGGAAATACTCGTCCAATTTCGCGTTGTCGGTCTTGCCGAGCTGGCGCTGCAACTCACGGGCGCTCTCCAAGGCGTGGTCGAGGACGCTGCGGCGCTGCCGGAGCATCGTCTTTTGCACTTCGATCGGCGTGCTGTCCTGCGCAAAGAGCCGGTGGAACGCCTCGACCGGCGTCTTGGGTCCGGACATCGGCTTGCCGCGCGCATCCCAGGAGAGCGAGAGGCCCGGGCCGTGCCCCGACGCGTTGGCTGCCGCGCCGCAATCTAGGATTAGGGAGTCGAAACGGGTTTCCTTCCCGAGCGCATCGGCGGCGACCTGATCGACCGAGATCGTGTTGTGGAAACTCTGGCCCGGCGCGCCGAATTCGTTGGCGCCGGTCAGCCAAAAGGTGCTGCCGCTGTGGCCGCCGGTGACGTCCTTGTTCACGAGGCCCTGCACGATCGTGAAGTCGGATTTGTGCCGGGCGAGCGGCGCCAGCCCGGTGGGCAGGGTGTAACCGGGGCCTTTTTGCGCGAGGTCGGGAAACCACGACTGCTCGGTCACGCCCCAGCCGAAGCCCAGAAAGATCATTCGCTTCGGGCGGGCGGTGGCGGCCGGCGCGGGTGCGGCGGAGGCGAAGCGACGGAAGCCGATGGACTCGAGCAGGGGCAGGGCGATCAGGGCGGTAGCGGTGCGCAGGAAGCTGCGACGATTTTGGGGCGCGTTCATAAGGGGGAGTTATTTGGATAGGAATTCTTTGCTGCGGATCAAGGCGTGGACAAATTCGCGGGTCGCGAACGACTTCGCCCCGGCCTGAGCGACGATGCTGGCGATCAGGGGCTCATCGCTGAAGCCGCATGAGCGGCCGAGGGCGTATTCGATCAGCGCGGAGGTGAAGCCGCGGGCGAAATTCTCCTGTTTCGCCGCGATGATCGCGCGCAGCTCGAAATAGTCGCGGAACGCGGGTCCCTTGTGCAGCGCGCCGCCGGCGTCGATGGTCCAGGTCTTCTTCGCGTTGGGCAGCGGCTTGCCGGCCTCGTCCCGGGCTTGGTAGCTGTCGGTGGTGCGCCATTGGCCGACGGCGTCGAAGTTCTCCAGGCCGAAACCGATCGGGTCGATCTTGCGGTGGCAGTTGGCGCATTGCGGTTCCTCCTGGTGCAGGCGGAGCCGCTCGCGCGCGGTGAGCAACTGGGCGCCGAGGCGCGCGAGCTCGGGGACGTTGGCGGGGGCCGGGGGCGGCGGTTCGTGGAGCAGCTTGCGCAGCACCCACGCGCCGCGCTCCACCGGGTTGGTGTGCTGGCCGTTGCTGCCCATCGCCATGATGGCCGCCATGCCGAGCAGACCGCCGCGCGCGGAGCCGGCGGGGAGCGGCACTTTGCGAAACGCGTCGCCCGTCACGCCGGGGATGCCGTAGTAGTCGGCGAGCAGCGCATTGATCATCACGTGGTCCGCGCCGAGCAATTCGCCGAGGCGTCCGTTGTCCCGCAGCAGGGCGGCGAAGGTCTCATAGACTTCCTGCCGCGCGGCCGACTTCACGGCATCGTCAAACCTGGGATAGAGGGTCTGGTTGAATTGAAACAGATCCAGACGGTCCATGGTCAACCACGGGCCCAGAAAGGGGCGAACGAAGTGCGCGGAGCGCGGGTGGTCGAGCAAACGGTCCGCTTGGTCCGCGAGGATCTCCGGTCGCCGGAGTTCCCCCGTGGCGGCGAGGTCGCGCAAGGTGCGATCCGGCGGGGAGCCCCAGAGGAACTAGGAGAGGCGGGTGGCCAGCTCGAACCCATCGAGCGGGCGGCGCGCGGTGCCGGCGTCGGGTTCGGCGCGGTAGAGAAAGCGGGGCGAGGAAAGCACCGCGGCCAGCGCCTGCTTGAGCGCGTCGCGATGCGTGCCTCCGGTCGCCCGGCGCGTGTCGTAGAGCCGCAGCAGGCGATCCACCAGTCCGTCGGGCGCCGGAACTCCGCGGTAGGCCTCCTGCACGAACTGCGCGAGCGCGCTCCGGAGTTTCTCCGGCGGGACGTCGGCCACCTTGGGGTCGAGCGGAAGGTCCAGCGCGCGGAGTCCCGGCGCCAGGGTCTCGGACGAGACCGGCACGCGCTCAATTTCCATCCAGTCGATCCAGATCGCGAATTCGGGGCCGTGGCCGTTGCGTTGGATGGCTTCCCGAAACTGTTGCTGGGATCTGGCGAGGTTGAGGAAGCCCCGTTCGCGCACGAAGAGACTGCGGTGATTTTGCGCGACATTTTCCCGCGTGAGGGTGAACGGAATTTCGATCACGGCTGGCGCCTCGATCGTGCCGCTGACATGATGGGTGCTGCGCGCGGGGGTGCCGGGGCCGACGGGGAAGGCTCCCTTCAGCCCGAAGTCCAGAAAGCGGCGCTCCGCGGGGGCGTCGGGCGTGGCCCCGGCGCGAATGCGGACCACGTAGTCACCCGGCAGAAATTCGCGCGGGATCGAAAGCCTTGGTTCGGTGGCAAGGCCAGTGCCGCCAAAGCCGAAGGGCTGGCTGTTGGATCGCACGGGCAGGTAGGTGCCCTGATCGAGGGCGGGCAGCCGCAGGTAATACTCGTCGTAACGGACGAACTCCGTGTAATCCCGGTGACGGTAGATGATTCGTGGATTGACCTCGGTTTCCTTGCTGAAGCCGAAGGTCATCGGACTCGGGGCACCGGGGATTTGGTGCCAGTAGAAACGCAGCTCGTCGTCGGTCGGGGCGTCTTTCCGGAGCTTTGCCGCGAGGGCGGCGTTCTCCGGGCGCGCGGCGGCGTCATCCACCGCCTTGATCCAGCGATTCATCCGGTCGATGGCGTCGAGCGACTCCTGATTTTTCTTCAGAAAGGCCGGATGGGTCTGCTCGGTTTCGAGGCGGAATTTTTTCGCCGCCGAATCGACGGCTGCTGCGGTGAAGGCTTCCTCGAGCGCTTCGAGCGCCAGCGCCTCGTAGATCTCGAACTGGTTGCCGTTCACAAAGAGGCTTGCGCCCACGGTATCGAAGTTGGGGCCGCCGGTGTCGGAAGGCAGCGCGCTCACGTCGACATGCACCCCGAGGAGATCGTGCAGCGTGTTGGCATACTCGCGGCGATTGAGCCGGCGGAGGGCAATCACGCCCTTCTGATCCGAAAGGCGCTGGCGGGCGGCGACCATTGCGTTGGACAGGTCGTCGAGGAAGTTCGCCTTCGCCTCGGGCGCGGGCTGCTTCTCATCCTCTGGCGGCATTTCTCCGGCGTTCAGCGCATTCAGGATCTTCTGCCAGCGTTCCGCCGTGGGCAGATCAGCCATCGTGAGCGGCAGGTCGTCGACCCGGAACTTCCCCTTCTGCTTCTCGGGCCCGTGGCAGCCCTGGCAGTTGCTCTCGAGAAAGGCGCGGTGGCGTTCCGCCATCACGTCCGCGGGCGTATCCGCCGCGCGCGCGCCCGAGAAGGCGGCGGCGAAGAGCAGCAGTGACGTGAGTGGTGGAAGGATGCGTTTCACGAGAATGTGCATTTTACTAATTGGATGCCGCCTTCTTTGCGGCGGCATCAGCTTGGTCGGCCTTCTGTTGGATTTCGCGGTCAAGTGCAGCGGACCGCGTGCGCAACTCGGCGAGGCGGCGCAGTTCATCTGCCGTCGGTGCGACCAACACAGGCACGGTCGCGCCGCAGTCTACGCGGCAATCCTTTTCAACTACGTCTTTGGCGTCGGCGAGTTTGGCGAGGCCGGGCACCGGCGCGGGAGCGCGGGCGACGACGCCTTGGAGCGTTAGGCCGTCGACATCATCTCCGGCGATGAAGGCGCGGGCATCTGGCTTTGCCAAGGTGAACCGCACATTTGTGAGACGCACGCCTTTGACATGCCGCAGATAGAGTGCCGAGGCAGGCAATTCGCCGTCGAAGGGCGTGGCCCATTTGATGTAGTTGGATGACTCCAGCAGCTCGCCCACGTCGAGCCGAGCGGCGTGCTCGGCCGTCCCGCCACCGGGGAATATGAGGTCGATGTTCGTGAACGACACGTTCTCGATGTGCGACCCTGGGCGCGAAACGACCGCCGAGCAAAGCCGCTCGAACGGATCCTCCGATCCACTCTTGCCCTTGTAGCCGACGTCGCCTCCCGCATCCACGACCACCCGAATGTCGGTGAACCGCACGTTGCGGATGCGTCCCACCGGGGGGCGCACTGATTGGCCATGGGCGCTGAAGGCAAATCGGGAAGCCAGCACCATGAATGGCTGGCAGACTTGCTTCATTTCGATCCCGGAGAACGACAGGTCCTCAAACTGAGCGCCCTCGTTGGCCTCGATCTTGATGCCTCCCTGACACTGCCTGAAGACGCAGTCGCGCACGCTCAGCCGACGGATGGGCGCGATTGACTCCGTGCCGACGCGGATGGCGTGCCAGCGTGAGGTGATGCGGCAGCCGCTGATCTCGAAATCTTCGTTCGGCCAGTCGGGGTGAAAAACCTTTGGGGCAATGCCATCGTCGCCGGCGTCGATGTCGCAGTCCTTGATGCGGACCCGTTTGCAGCCGTCGAAATCAAGCCCGTCGCCATTTGGTGACTTTCGACTGCGGATCGTGACCCCCTCAATATGGATATCCTCACTGCGCACGAAGAACGTCGTGAACGCCGCGGGATCGAGCAGCTTCACCTCGCGAACTGTCACCTTCCGGCAACCGACGAACCGCACGAGCATCGGTCGGCGGGGGTCATTCGCGTTCGGGAACACTTTGCGCTCGGTGCCGCCTTGGCCGTCAATCGTCCCGGGTCCCTCGATGCCGATCTCCTCCGCATTCTCGGCGTAGATCAGGCACTGCCTCCACTGGCTGGCGGCAAATTTCCAATAGGCGCTCCAATGCAGCTCCGCCGTCTCTACCGCGTAATCGGCGATGCGCGGACTTCCGCGCAGGATGGCATCCTTCCCTACTTTCAACGTGACTCGGCTCTTGAGTTGCAGCGAACCGGACACAAACACCCCGCTGGGCACCAGGACTGTGCCCCCACCTGCCGCATGGCAGGCGTCGATGGCTTGCTGGATCGCGGAGGTGTTGATCGTCGTGCCGTCGCTCACGGCGCCAAAGGCCGTGATGTCGAAGGCCCGTGGTTGAGCCGCTCGCAGTGCAGCCAGCGATGCGAGCAACAGGGCGGCGAGGAGGGCGAGGGTGGGTTTCACGGCGTCGGCTATCAATTCACCTTCCAAATTTTCACGTCGTCGATCCACACGGTGCTCGGCACGAGGAAGCTGAACCAGCGTTTCATCGGGTGGGCGAAGCCCGCGGAGCGATGGCGGGCGAGGAGCTGGCCGTCGAGGCTCAGGCGCATCTCGTCGCCTTCGGTCACGAGGACAAGTTCGTGCCACTCGGTGTCCGCTTTCCAGGGCACGGTGACCTGCTTCGTCTTGAGCAACGCATCGAGATCGGCGGGCAGCGGCTCCTTGCGGTCGAGGTAAGGTTGCCGACGCTGGCGGATCTCGAGGTCTCCCACGCCCGTTTTCCAGTCCCAGAGCATGAGGCCGCCCGGACCGAGGACGGCGTAGCACAAATGTCCGGCATGAATGCCCTTCGTCTCGCGATCGACGAAGCCGAGTTGCAGGGATTCGCCCTTGTTCAGGCCGGGGAACTTGAATCGTACCACGGCGCCGCCGTCGCTGAAACCGGCCTCATGGTGGATGTGCGCGGAGTGGCCGGCTTCCTTGGACGCGCTGGCGATCTTGAGGATGCCGCCATCGAGATCGGCCATCTTGATCTGCGGCACGCGGTCGGCGGTGGCGCTGTTCCAGCCGTTGCCGATGGCCTTCGCGAGATTGCCGTCCTCCTCGCGCTCGAAGGCGTCGTGGAAGATCAATGTGCCTCGGTCGCGCAGCCACGCGGCATCCTCGGGCGCCGCCTGGGCCGGCGCCGGAGTTGCGAGGGCGGCCCGGATGCTCCGCGCCACCTGCTGCGCGAGGGTGGCGGAGCCTTTCGTGGTGAAGTGGGGATTGCCGGGAATCTGCAGTTGATCGATTTGCGGCGCGGCGAAAGCCCAGAGGTCATCGATGGCGACGCGCTCCGATTGCATCACGCGGCGCGCGGCGGTGTTGTAGGGCAGCTCGGCGCCCTTGACGTAGGAATTAAGGTCGGCCGAGACGGGCGTGGTGGTCGCGAAGATCAGCTTCGCTCCGGTGCGTTGCAGGCGGGCGACGAGTGCGCGGAGGTTTCGTTCGTAGTCCGCGGGCGCGACGTTCTGGCGCCCGCCGTTTGACACGGTCGCGTAGATTCCCTGTGCGTTCCGGTTCGTGTCGTCGGGCCAGCGATAGCCGAGGTCGTGCAGGCCGAAATTGAAATGGATCGCGTCCCAGCGCGTCCCGCCCAGCCAAAGATCAAGATCGCGCAAGCCGATCTTCGTGGAGCCGCAATTGGCGGGCGGCCGATGGACGTTGGCCGTGCCGCCGAGCTCGCGGCGCACGGCCAGCGTGTAGCCGATGGAAACGGAATCGCCGATCAGCAGGACGCGGGGCAGCGCGGGGTCGTCGGTGATCGGAGCGAACTCAGCCGGCACGGTGGCCTTGGCGGGCGTGTCTGCCGGGCGCAGCGCGGTAAGCGGCGCCAGCAGCAGGGCGGCAAGGAGTGCGGTGGTCGTCGGGCGCATGAGCGGGCGGGGCTAGAACCGATACTCCGCGCTCAGGCGATACGAGGTAGGATCACCGATCGAGACCGAGCTGGGGTAGTATTTTTCGTCGAGGAGATTCGAGACGGTGAGGTTGTAGTTCACGGGACGGCCGAACGTCTTGGCGGTGTAGCCGGCGCGGGCGTTCACGACGACGCGCGGGTCGAGCAGGTAGGGAAAGGCGTCGTTTGTCTCGAAGGCTTTCGCCTGGCCGCGATAGCTGATGTTGGCGCCGGTGGAGACACCCTTGAGCCAGCCTTCGGAGAACCGATACGACGTCGTCACCGTCCAGACGTGCGTGGGCGAGCGAATCTGCGCGCGGCCGACGATCACGGGGTTGGCGGGGTTCTTGGAAATGAAGGAGTGCGTCTGCGTGTAGCCGCCGATGAGCTGGAGGTTTTTCGTGACGTTGGCAGCGAGACGGAGCTCGAATCCCTTGGCGCGGTTTTCGCCGACCTGCGTCTCGTAGGTGTAGGCCCCGATGGCATCGGTGGCGGTGAAGGCCTGGCGGCCGTTGAGGTTCTTCGTGTCGAAGACGGTGGCCTGCCCGCTGTAGCGGCCGTCGCCGAAATCGAATTTCACGCCGTAGTCGAGGCCCTCGGCGATCAGCGGGTCGAACGGCGTGAGCGAGCGGTCGGCGTTGGTGCGGAGCGTGGTGATCTGGCGGAACGACTCGGAGTAGTTGACGTAGACGCCGAGCGCCTTCGTCACGCGGAAGACCGCGCCGGCCTGCGGGGTGGTGCGATCGCGCTCGATGCGGACGCGGGTTCTGGCGAGGTGGTTGAGCGAGACGTTCTTGATCTTGGAGTAGTTGAGGCCGCCGAGGAACATCAGCCGCTCGTCGAACAGCGCGAGCGCATCGACGAGGTAGAACTTGTCCTCCCAGAATCTTCCTCCGGCGTAGGCGGAGACGCGCGCGGCGGCGAGCGGCGGGACGGTGCGATCCCAGGTGGCGGGATTGCCGAGATCCCAGTTCGCGGGCGTCGCCACGCCGGCGCCCGCGAGGAGGCCGGAGACGCGACTATCGTTGTCACTGCGCGCGGAGACGTATTCCCAGCCGGCGACGACGCGGGTGTAGTGGCGGCGCGAGAAATCGAAGCGCGCCGCGAGGTTGAGGGTGTTGGCAAACGTCTGGCCGTTGGCGTAGTTGCCGCTCAAGCTGCGCGAGAACGGTAACTGGCCGGCGGGTGTGCTGGCGGCGAGGGCGATCGCGGCGGCGCCGGCCTCCCAGCCGTTGCGCCGGACCGAGGCGACGCCCGCGACGTTGCGCAGCACGATGCGATCGGTGAACGCGTGCTCGAGCGTCGCCGAATAGATCCGTTTGCCGGTGTGCGTGCCGAGGCCCGGGCCCTGGGCGTTGAACGTGCGCGGAATCATGTCGGCGAACTTCACGTTGAAGGGCGTGACGAGGCGGTTGTTGTAGCGCGGCCAGTTCGAGGTGCCGGTGAGATCCATGTCGACCCACTCGGCGTCGAGCGTGAGCGCGGTGCCCTTGCGCGGCGCCCAGCGGACGACGGGCGCCACAAACCGCTTTTGCTGCTGTTCGAAATCGCGGTAGCCGTCGCGGTCGAGCCACGAGGCGTCGACGCGATAGGTGAGCGTGCCGGACTGATTGAGCGGCCCGGTCGTGCCGATCTCGGCACGGTAGTAAGCCCACGAGCCGAGTTCGAGGCGCAGATTGGAGGCGCGTTTGGCGGACGGCTGCTTGGTGACGGTGTTGGCGACGCCGCTGGGATCGAGCTGGCCGTAGAGGACGGACGCGGGGCCGTTGACGACCTCGACGCGCGCGACGTTGGCGGAGTCGTAGCTGTGAAAGTTGGTGCTGCCGTTGCGCGCGCTGAAAAACGTGGTGAAGCCGCGGATGGTGTAACTCTCGAGATTTCCGGTGGCGGCGCGCTGCGAGCTCTGCACGCCCGACGACATCCCGATGATGTCGTAGACCTCGGTGAGACCGTAGTCCTTGAAGAGCCGTTCGGTGATGATGTCGATCGACACGGGCAAATTCTTCAACTCGGTGGAAATTTTCGTGGCACTCAGGGAGTTGGTGGCCGCGTAGCCGGATTCGGTATCCGACTGGATGGTGAACGCAGGCAGGAGGATGGTGTCGTCGGCCGCGGGTTTGCCCGCGGGGGCGGACTGGGCGGCGAGCGCGAGCGGCGCGAGCAAGGCGGCGGCGGAAATGAAACGCAGGGGCGGGTTCATGGGAGGCGGGGGTGAAGGACTGAGGGGCTGATCAGGCGCGATCGGGTGATAGGGAACGGGCGCGGATTTGCGGGCAATAGCCCCCGGGGTGAACCCGTTCACCTAACTCTGACGCGCTGTCGGCCAATGGCCGGGCGCGGACGAGCTGAGCGGCGAGCTCGGCGTTGCGCCGGAGGGTGGCCCAGTCTTGGCGTTGGACGACCTCGCGCGGGGCCAGCCAGGATCCGCCCACGCAAAGGACCGAAGGCGAGGCGAGCCACGGCGGCAGCGACGCGAGGGTGATGCCGCCGAGCGGAAGGAAGCGCACGCCGAGGTGCGCGAAGGGCGCGGCCATCGTCTCGAGCGCGGACGGCCCCGCGAGATGGGACGCGGGGAAATATTTCAGGACGCGGCAGCCGTGTTCGAGCGCGATCTCCATGTCGGTCGGCGTCATGACGCCCGGGGCGAAAGGCAGTCCGCACTCGCGCGCGGCCGCGATCGTCGTGGGATTGCAGCCCGGAGCCACGCCGAACCCGGCGCCGGCCGCCATCGCCGCCTCCACGTGCGCGCGATTCAACAGGGTCCCGGCGCCGGCGAGAATCTCCGGCACCTCGGCGCGGATGCGCCGGATCACCTCAGCGGCACGGGCGGTGCGGAACGTGAGCTCGATCGCACCGACACCGCCGTCGAGCAGCGCGCGGGCGATCGGTGCCGCGTCGTCGGGATTTTCCACGGTCACGACGGCCGCGACGCCCGAGCGGGCCAGGCGCTCCGCGAGCGGATCCGGAAACATGGGTTTCAAGGTCATGGTATCAAAGCAGTCCGAGCCGAGTGGCAACCGTGAGTTGCCCGGCGATCAAGCAGTCGTCGGCGTCGAGCGTCGCGAGCGATGCGCGCACGTCCAGCGCGCGGAAGGCGTGCTGGTAGGCGGAGAGCAGCGGGCCGGCGCCGACGAGCGTGAGGGTCGCGTCCGCCGCGGCGAGTTCCCGCAACTCCGCGCCGATCAGCACGCCGCTCAGGTAGTGGAAGTTCTCCGTCGCCGCGGCGTTTGCGAGGAGCGCGCGCGTGCGCACGTGGAAGGCGGCGTTGAGCACGTTGCCTGTCGCACCGGCCCGGATGCCCGTGGCGAAACCGGCGAGATTTTCCGGCGTGCTGAGATCGGCGCCGGGCGTCACGGAGTTGGCGAGGACGCTCTTCGCCGACAGCAGCTCGAAAAATTCACCCGTCATGTAGGTCCGAAAGGCGACCGCGTGGGCGCCGCGCACGTACACGTGTTTCGAGTGCGTGCCGGGGAAAACAAACACGCGGATGCCCTCTGGCGCGGCGAGTTGGGCCGCGGCGAGAGCGCACGCGCCGATGAGTTGGGTTTCTTCGCCGCGCATGACGTCGTCGTGGCTGCGCACGCCAGAGATGATGACGATCGGATGAGGAAAATCCTCGCGGGCAGCGACGTGTTCCATGGACAGTCCCGAGCCGTCGACCGCCAGCGGCAGCACGGCGTAGGGAAGCTCGCGTATGCCCAGCGATGACGAGGCCATGCCGGAAATCACCAGCGGGAGGCCCGCGAGCACGGCACCGTTTGCATCGGCGATCGAGGCGAGATGCTGCGCAAGGATGCGCGAAAAATAGCTCCAACGATTCTCGGTTTTCCCGCCGGCGGCCTGCCACGCGGCGAAGGTGGCCGCGATGCCCTGCTCACCGCGGCTCGCGGCGAGGACCCGACGGGATGCGCCCTCGACGAGCCGCAGGCGAAACGCCGAGGTGCCCCAGTCGCAGCTCAGGAATCGCCGAGGGGTTGCGGAGGCCGGTGTCTTCATGCGAAGTTTTCGTCGAAGCGCGCGTTCCACTCGATGCCGAGGCCGGGCGCCTGGGAAACGTGATACTCGGCCCCTTTTCGGGTGAGCGGGGTTTGCAGGAAGGCGTTCGCGGAGTCGAACACGTGGGGGTTGAATTCGCAGAGCGAGCAGTTCACCGCGGCCGCCGCGAAATGCAGCGCGGCGGCGATCTGCGGGCCCATCGCGATGCTGAGGTGCGGGACGATTTCCCCGGGGAAGGCGGCGGCGATGCGCAGCGAACCCGTGATGCCGCAGCGACCGAGATCCGGCTGGAGCACGCCGACGCTGGGCAAGAACGGCTGCAGCTCGCGCAGGCTGCGGTAACTTTCGCCGAGCGCGAGCGGCGTGCGGATCGCGGCGGCGAGGGCGGCGTGGGCCTCGACGTCCTCGGGGTAGAGCGGGCACTCCAGCCAGCGCGCGTGGCGCGCATCGAGATCCTGGCCCATGGCGACGGCGCGATCGGGCGGCAGGTGCCAGAGCCCGTCGACGGCGAAGCGCATCCCGGCCGGCAGCCGATCCGCGACGGCGAGCAGGTCCTGCCACTCGCTCTCGTAGTAGAGCTTCACGATCGAGATGCCCTCGTCGGCATAGCGCGCGGCAAAGGCGGCGCGCTCCGCGGGACCGTGGCCGGAGGTGCCGCTGAGGTAGACCGGGATGCGGAGCTTCGGCGCGGCGCTCAGCAGCGCGCAGACGGGTTTCCCGGCGATCTTGCCGGCGAGATCCCAGAGCGCGAGGTCCACGCCGCTCATCGCATCGAGCATGAAGCCGCCGTTCTGGCCGCGCACGCGCATGGTGGCATACATGCGGTCCCACAGCGCCGCGATCCGCTCCGTGGTGCCGTCGAACTCCTCGCGCTCGAGCGCCGGACGCAGCAGGTGGGTGACGATGCTGCACGCGACCTCCGGCGCCAGCGGCGCCTGCGCTTCGCCCCAACCGATGAGGCCGTTCTCCAATTCCACGCGCACGAGCGCAGTCTCGAAGTTCTCCGAATAGAGGACCGGGTAGGCGGTCGACCAACGGTAGGCGCCTTCGCCGCAGAGCGCGGTCGGCGAACCCGCGGTACCGCGCGAACGCGCAATGTCGCGGGGCAGTCGGACGGGAATGGCTTGGACGGACTTGATACGCATGGCGCTAAACGGCGATGGGCTGGCGGACGAAGCGACGGGTGATGAGATAGGACACGGGATGCAGCAGGCCCATGATGACGAAAATGGCGGCGTAGCCGAAGCCCTGCACCACGTGGCCGGTCATCCAGACGAAGAGCGTGCCGCCGAGCCCCGTGCCAAAGGCGAGCAGGCCCGAGGTCGCGCCGATGAGGTGTTTGGGAAAGAGATCGTTCGTGAGGGTGTTCTGATTCGTCTTCCAGGCCATGTGCGCAAACGTCACCACGCAGATCAGCGCGATGGTCGCGGTGCGTGACGGCGCATGATGGATCGCCAGGGACACCGGCATGAGCAGGGCGCACGGCAACATCACGCTCAGGCGGGCCGACAGCACGGATTTTCCCCGCGCGATGAAACGGCCGCTCAGCCAGCCGCCGGTGAGCGCGCCGAGATCCGCCGCCAGATACGGAATCCACGCGAGCATGCCCATCTCGACCATCGTGAAGCCGCGCTGCTCCACGAGATACTTGGGCAGCCAGAAAAGATAGAACCACCACACCGGATCCGAGAAGAAGCGCGCCGCCATCAGGCCCCACATTTGCGGATAGCGGGCGAGTTGGCGCCACGACACGGCACTCGCCTTGGCCGTCGGCACCGTCTCCGCCAGCACGAGCGCCCGCTCGGCGTCGGTGATGCGCGGGTGTTTGTCCGGCGAGTGATACAGCAGGAGCCAGAAGAGCAGCCACACGAACCCGAGCGCCCCCGTGATCGCAAACGCGGGCCGCCAGCCGTAGAGCGAGTAGATCCACGTGACGAGCGGCGGCGTGATGATCGCGCCGATGGCCGCGCCGCCCTGGATGAGGCCATGCACGAGCGCGCGCTCCTTCGCGGGATACCATTCGCTCACCACGCGAAACGCCGCCATGAAGTTTCCCGACTCGCCCAGACCGAGCAGGAAACGCAGCACGCCCAGCGACCACACGCCCACCGCGAGCGCGTGAGACATGTTGGCGAGGGACCACCAGACGATGAAAACACTCAGCGCGAGCCGCGCCCCCCAGCGGTCCACCAGAAAACCGGAGCCGACATACATCACCGTGTAGGCCGCCAGAAAGGCCGTGAGGATGTTCGAATACTCGATGTTTGTGATGCCGAGTTCCTTGGTCAGCACGGGCGCGAGCACCGACAATGTCTGCCGGTCGACGTAGTTGATGACCGTCGAAAAGAATAGGAGGCCAGCGATCCCCCAGCGCAGATGCGGAATCTTCGTCTTCATTTCTTTGCCGGAAAATCCGCCAGCAAGTCGGCGAGCATCGTGGCCACGTCACGCTCCGTGAACGCATCCATCTCCGGCAAAGGTGCGCGCACGTGCTGAGCGTCGGCGATGGCGCGCTGCGCGAGCACGAGCTTCGTCAGCCGCATGCGATAAATCGCCTGGGCCGTGAGCAGCGGCAGGCTCAGGCGATAGAGCCTTCGCGCCTCCGTCCGATCGCCGCTTGCATAAGCTTTCCACAGCGCCACGTGCAGATCCGTCAGCTCGACCGCCGGCATCGCGCCACACGCGCCGCGATCCAACTCGTCGATGATGTAGCGCGCGCCGCCGCCGCCGAACACCCCCTGCACACTTGGGATGGCCGCCGCACGCAGCGCGGTGATGGCCGGACCCGAGGGCAGCGTCTCTTCCTTGATGTAGGTGATGGCCGGAATGCTTGCCGCAATTTCGATGATGGCCTGGGCGCCGAGTCCCGCGCCGGTGGGCGCGGGCGCGTTCTGCAAGATGATCTCCGCGCCCGGCAGGCCGAGGGCGACTTGGTGGAAGAAAGTGCGATGCGCCGCGACATCCGCACCCAGGCCCACGGGCGCCATGATCATCAGGTGTCGGATGCCGTGCCGCAGGGCGATGGTGCCGGCGGCGACCACTTCGGCGGCGGTGGGCGCGCTCGCCCCGCCGACCAGCGGCACTTTTCCGGCCGTTTCCGCCGCCACCAACGCCAGGAGTTGCTCGCGCTCCGGCAACGAGAGGTGGCTGTATTCGCTCGCCACGCCCGGGAAGACGAGCCCGTGCGCGCCCGCCTCGAAGGCGAAGCGTATCACGCGGCGCTGCCCCGCGAGATCGAGTTCGTTGCGAGCGGTGAAAAGGGTCGGGATGACCGGGAAGATTCCTTGTAGCACGGGGAAAACGGATGGGGCGGCGCGGGGGGGGATGGGCTCAGAACGTCACGTTGGTCGTGAGGGCGGTTTTGCGCGGGGAGTATTGGTATTGAAAATAGCGGATCACGCCGGTGGTGCTGCGCGGTAGGGCGAGGACGCGCTGGCGATCGAAGCATTTTCGATGTTCAGCTGCAAGGTCATCTGCGATTTCGCGAAGCCCTTGAAACGATAGACGAGGAAGACGTTGTTCTGCACCTTGTCGGGGTAGTAGAAAAGTTTTCTCCTGCTGGCATCGGCGGCGTCGGTATACATGTAGCCGCGGAAGCTGCGCGCGTAGGTCGTGGCAAGACCGCCGACGAGGCCACGGAAGCGGCCCTCGCTCACCTGAAACCGGTTGATCATGCTAAACGAATTTTCCGAGTAGCCGGACGTGGCTTCGCCGGACTTGCGCACGATGAGCTCGGGCACGGGCGGGACGAAGCCGAGCTGGTGCGCACTGATCGGCAGCGCGGTTTTTGTGGTGCCGACGCCCGTGGTGCGGAGGCCGAGCGCCTGCGAGTTGAGGATCGCGCCGGAATCGGGATCGAGGTCGGCGAAATACGGGCTCGCGCGGTCTTTCATCATCGCGAGTGAAAGCGCGATGGTGGCTCCGGCCGGTTGAGCCGGATCGACGGGGACCAGGAGAGGAGTGAGCGAGTTGTTGCCCGCATTCCGGATCGCGACGACCTGCTGGCCGCCGACGGTCGTCGTGTTGAACTCGTCGTTGTAGAAGATGGGCAGGACGACGTCGCTGCGCTCGGAACCGTTGGCCTGCGCCCAGCTGAATGTGATCTGCCACGGCTTAAGGGGACGGGCGCTGAGGCTCGCGCTCAGGCCGTCGGAGGTGCGGCTGAAGACGAAGCCAGCGCCGCCGTTGCGGCCGTTGATGCCGTCGGGATCAACGTCGTTGCGGATGGCTCCGAGCGAGGCGGCAAAGTTGGACCCCGTCGTTTGGTAGTAGGTGAGGTTACCCGACAGGCGGTGATCCCAGAGCGAAAGTTTGAGGCCACCCTCCTTGGTCTCGCCTTGGCCGATTGGCAGCAGGTTGTTGAACACGTCGCGGTCGGTGGCGAAATTGATTTTCGCATTGCGGGAAAGATTGGCGTAGCCGCGGAGTCCGCGGAGCGGGGTGTCGAACACGACGCCGAAAGTGCGGCTCGCGTAGTCGATCGGGCCGCGGGCGATGGTGGTCGTCGTGCGCACGGTCCCGGCGTTTTCGAAACGGAGGCCGACGAGCGTGTCGATGCGGCCCTTCCAGAACGAACTGGTGAAGCCGGTGCCCCAGCCTTTCTCGGTCGTGTCGTCGTTGGAGAAGGCCGTGCTGGTGGGCTGACCGAGCGCGTTGAGCGGGCCGCCGAGGCCCTCGGGGTTCATCGGCGTCGCGGGCACAGTGCCGGGCGCCACCAAAGTGTCCCACGCATAGCGTTTGCCGTTGGGGTGCGTGATGATGTCCTGCGGCCACTTCAAATTGCCGGGCATGGCGGTGGAGAACATCGGGCGCCACATCGCGGGCATAAGGTTGCGGCCGGAATCGGCGTTGCGGATGTTGGCTTCGTTGCGGACCCACGAGCCGTCGGCGTTGATCTCATAAAAACGCGCGCTGCGGCTGACGGTCCACGAATCGAGGCGGGAGTAAAAGACGCTGAGACGGTGGTCGCCCCAGCGGCCGAGGTCGCGGTGGCCGACGACGGTGAACTTGTAGCCGTGTGCGCCGGTGGAGAATGGCGAGCCGCCAAGCGAGGTGAAGGCGGCCCACTGGCGGAGCGGCGCGCCGTTGGCATCGGTCGCGAGATTCGTCGGCAGATCGGGGTGCAGGAACTGTGTGCTGAGCGGCGAGAGCGCGCGGTTGATGCGGTCGTCGTGGCTGTAGCGGAACTGGAACGCGAGGTCGCGGTGCGGCGTGAGATCCACGGTGAGGCCCTTGGCCTTGTTGATCCAGTGCTGGCGCGGCACGACGCCGGAGAGCGAGTCTTGGTTGCGGAGCGTGATCAGGTTGTTGAGCAGCGCGGAGCCGCCTAGGCCGGTGATGTAGGCGGGCGACTGGTTGTCCATCGTGACGCCGTTGTTGAGGACGAAGCCCACCGGCGTGCGGAGAGTGGCGCCGGCGGCGATGATCGCGGCGCGCTCGTAGCGGCGGTATTCGGCAAAAATACTGATCCAACGGTAAGGCCGGAAGGTGAGCGCGGCCTGCAGGCTGTTTTGGTCGAGGCCAAGAATCGGGCGATAGTAGCGGTCCGCGTTTTCGAGAACGTTGAGGCGGAAGGCGAGTTGGCGCGTGCCGACGTTGAAGTCGCCGGTGTAGGTGTGCGAACCCTCCGAGTCGAACTTGGTGCTCAGGGTGGCGGAGCGCTGGTTGACGCGGGCGCGCTTGCCGTTGATCACGACGATACCGCCGGGATCGCCCGAGCCATAGAGGAGGTTGTTGGAGCCGTTGACAGCCTCCGCGCTCTCGACATCGAAACCGTTGAAACCCGCGGTGGAAGAGCGAAGGAAACCGTCGCGCCGCGGCTCGCCGATCGAGAAGCCGCGGGCGTTGTAGGCGCCGGGCTGGGCGGCGTCGCCCTCCTGCATGCCGCGCTGGTCCTCACTGCCGCCACCGAAGAGCATGGCGCCGAGGCCACCGTAATCGGAGAGCAGGCGGAACACATCCCCGCCGCCGAGCTCGTCCATCATCGTGCGCGTGAGCACGCGGGCATCGATCGGCGCCTTGTTCAACGGCGTGCTGATGCCGGTGAGGGAACTGGTGTTGGTGGCCTCGTAGGAATCATTGGGATTGCCGGTGACCTCGAAGGGCGAGAGCACGACAGCGTCGGTCTTCGCGGCGGGCGCGGTGGCGGATTTGGTGGGCAACGACTGGGCGACGAGGGAAACCGGCGCGAGGAGTGCGGCGGCGAACCGGAGAGACAGGGGGGTCTTCATTTTTGCGGTGGTGAACAGTGGGGTTGGTACGTGAAAAGACAGGCGATTTGAAATGCGCCAGATAAGTCGCTGATGCACCTACCCCATGCAGTCGGGGATTGCGCGGCAATCGCCACGGAAGTGAACTCGTTCACCGTGCCCACCACTCCCCAGCCAGTCGTCACCCTCAAGGCAGTTGCCCGCCACGCGGGGTTGTCGCTGGCCACCGTGTCGTATGCGTTGCGCGAGCACCCGAAGATTCCGCCGGCCACACGGAAACTCGTCGCCGCCGCGGCGCGCGAATTGGGCTACCGGCCCAACCCGCGCGTGGCGGGTCTCATGGCCCACATCCGCGGCGCGCGCGTGCGGCCGCAGGCTGAGCGAATCGCATTCGTTTGGGTGCACACGAGCCGGCGCATCGCGGCGGAGAATCCCTACTTGCGCTCGGTATTCAAGGGCGCCGCGGCCCGCACGGAGCGCCTCGGGTTCGCGTTGGAGGAATTCTGGACCGACGACCCCGGCATGACGGAGCCACGGCTGCAGGAGATCATCGTCGCGCGCGGCATCACGGGTGTGCTGCTTTCACCCGTACTCACGCCGGAGACCTCGCTGGCGCTCGACTGGGACTGGAGCCGCGTCGCCGCCGTGGTGATCGGCAACGTGACGTGGACGCCCGAGTTGCACCACGTCGGCCACCACCACTTTTTCGCGATGCGCAACGTGCTGCATGAACTGGCCACGCTCGGCTGCCGGCGGCCGGCGGCGGTCGTCGACGCGGTGATCGACGAGCGGGGGAAGCACGCGTGGACGGGAGCGTTTTTCGCCAATCACCCGGAGCCGGCGAGTGCACGGCAACTGCTCCATTTGCACGACGCGATGAAGCCGCGCGGTCTGGCCGCCTGGCTGCGCCGGAGCGGTGCTGACGCGCTGATTGTGAGCGCGGTCGCGCAATTGTCGGCGCCGGGAGTGCGGGCGCTTTGCCGGAAAGAGCGGCTGCCGATTGCCGCGCTCCGCTGGCCCGGGAAAGTTCAGGCTCTGATTGGTGGTATCGATCAGTGTGACGATTTGCTTGGCGCGCAGGCCGTTGAACTCTTGATCGCGCAGCTCGACCACAATGAGCGCGGGCCGCCGCGGCAGCCCGGCATGATGCTGTTTCCCGGGCAATGGGTGGCAGCGAAGAGCGAGGCGCCATCCCACAGCCGTGCACAGCCCAGCGGGTCTGCCCCAAGGACCAGCAAGGTCTCGAAGGTCGCACACTAGCCAGCGGATCAACCGCGCAAAATCAGTAGGCGGAGATGCGGAAGAGTGCGGCGGGGGCGCCGCTGGGGGGGCGGGTGAGTTGGACGGTCAGGCGACGCGTGCGCAGCGGCGCGGCGAGCGTGAGCGCGGCCTGGCTGAGATGTTGGTCGCGGAGCTCGCCGACCAGGCGGCCGGTGTCGTCGAGGACGCGGAGGGCGGGCACGCAGAACGGTGCAACCGTCTCGGGGTTTAACATCAGCACGGTTTCAAGCGGGTGGTCGAAGTCCGCGTCGAGGTCGAATTCGAGGCGCGAGAGCTCGACGGGCTCGGGCCACTCGAGCGTGAGGGTGGGCGCTGTGTCGGTGAGCGCGGCGAGCCAGACGTTGGGCTGGTTGGTGGGACGGCTGAAACCGTTGCGGAGGTTTTCCGGAGCGAAGAGCGCGAGCGGGGGCTCGACGCGGAGTGCGAAATTTTTCCCGCCGGGGCGGCGCTGGGGAATCCAGAACTCGAAGCTCTCGATGCCGGTGCCGGGCGGTGGCTCTTGGCGCGGGGATTTGGCGACGGCGCGGTTGAATTTTTGGGTGACCGAGAGGACGCCGGTGAGGCGTTGATCACTGAGGTGCGCGGTGATCGCCGGATTGGCGGCGAGGCACACGAAGGCGTACCGCGGGGCGTCGATCGACGTAGGGAATTTGAACGTGACGGCCTGCGCGGCGCCGGCGGTGAGCGCGACGCGGAGCGTGGCTAGGGTGACGTCGGGCGTGTGGTTGTTGAGCTTCGAGCTGACGCGGAGTTCGGCGATGAGTTCGGTGGCGGTCGCGACGTCGAGCGTGAACGTGACGGCAGGCATCGGGCCGGGGGGCACGGGGAACAGCATGGCCCAAGCGTCGGTGAGCGGGAGGCGGTCGGGACCGGCGGGCAGTTCGGAGAGTTGGTAGGTAGATGAAGCGGTGACGGTCGCGCGGGCGGCGAGGTCGGCGTTATCACGGAGTGCGACCTCGGGGATAAATTGGCCGGCACGGATGAGGCGGCGTTGCAGTTCCGCCATGCGCGCTGGGTTGACGAGATCGCGCGGGGCGAGACCGTCGCGGCGGCAGAGCGCGGCTGCGAGGCCGACGGCCTGGCCGCTGTGGGCGCAGGTTGCCATGACGCGCGTGGAGCCGAAGGCGATGTGCGTCGCGCTCGTGATGCGTCCGGCGAGGAAAAGATTGGAGATGTTCCGCGAATAGAGGCTGCGATACGGAATCGGGAAAACGCCTTTGGCGTGCCATTGTTGGCAACCGGGCTTTTCGCTGTAGACGCCGGCAGGCGGGTGGAGGTCGATGGACCAACCGCCAAAGGAAACGGCGTCGGGTTGCGGACGCTGTTCGATGAGGTCGCGCTGCGAAACCATCGCGTCGCCTTCGAAGCGGCGGCTCTCGCGTTTACCGGGAATGGTGCCGACCCACTCCAAGGTGAGATTGGCGGCCTCGGGGAATTTGCCGGAGTTCTTGATGTAGTTCCATACGCCGTAGGCGACCCTCCAGAGCTCCCACTTGATCTCTTCGGTATCGTGCACGGTGTCGCGCAGGCCGCCATATTCGATCCACCAGAGGCGGCAGCCGAACTCGGCGGCGTTGAAATCGCGGTAGCGCGGGACCTGTGTGATGTCTTGGAGCGCGTAGCTGGGTGCGGTGAATTTCACCGGGCGGCCGGTGTCTTTGGAGTAAAAATAAATCGAGTGGCCGAGCAGTTCTGAGTTGGCGACTGCGGGAGCGAAAGCTTCATCGAATTCGGCGGCAGCCTCGGCGCCGATGCGGAACGCGGCGCCGGCGAGGAAGCCGACGATACCGTCGCCGGAGGCGTCGACGAAGAGCGGCGCGGTGAGTTCGTAGGCGGTGGAGTTTTGGGAATTGAAGGCGCTGACGGCGCGGATGGTGTCGGGGGCGGATTTTTCGAGATCGTGGACGGCGGTGTTGAGGAGGAGCGTGAGGTTTTTCTCCGCGATGGTTTTCTCGAGGAGAATGGTGTCCCAGATGAGCGGGTTGCCCTCGGGGTTGCGGTATTGGTTTTCGAGGAGGAATTCGTCGATGACGCCGCCCTCGCGGGCCCAGCGGTTGTTGTTACCGAGATGGGAAGTGGCGCCGAGCACCCAGAGACGGACCTCGCTGGAAGCGTTGCCGCCGAGGACGGGGCGGTCCTGCACGAGGATGACCTTTAGACCGGCGCGGGCGGCGGTGATGGCGCAGCAGGTGCCGGCGAGACCGCCGCCGACGACGACGAGGTCGGCGGAGAGATCTTTTTGGGTGAGGGCGCGTTGCGCGACGGGAGGAGAGAGGAGCATCGGAAGAGGGATGGATGAGGAGATGGAGAGAGGGGCGATCAGTCGTGGCTTGCGGATCGCATCAGATGCGCCAGCATCATTGGGATGAGAACCACTCTGGATTTGGACGAAGATGTCATGCTGGCGGCGAAGGAACTCGCGGCCCGCTCAAAGCGGTCGGCGGGCAAGGTGATTTCGGAGGTGTTCCGGCGCGGGCTGCACGCGGGCGAAACATCGGTCGCCACGCGACGCATCCGCGCGAACGTCGCGGCGGGATTCGAGGTGTTGCCAGCGGGTGGCCGGGTGGTCACCGCCGGGCTCGTGAGCAAGCTGCGGGAAGAGACCGAGACCCGATGAGCGCGCTGCTCGACATCAATTTTCTGATCGCGCTGTTCGATGCAGCCCACGTGCACCGTCGCCGCGCACACGCGTGGCTGATCGAGCACCGATCCGAAGGATGGGTAACCTGTCCGCTGACAGAAAACGGCTGCATCCGGATTCTCGCGCAGCCGAGTTATCCGGGCGGCCTGCCGCTGCCCGAAGCGGCGAGACGTCTGCGTCAGGCGCGCATGGCGAAGGACCATACGTTCTGGCCCGATGATGCTTCCTTGTGCGACGCGAAACGTTTTGATCTTACCCGAGTTTCCAGCGCGAAGGTATTGACCGACGTCTACCTGCTGGCGCTCGCTGTGAAGCGAGGCGGTCAACTGGTAACGTTTGACCGCAGCATTCCTGTAGCGGCCGTGCCCGGAGCGACGAGCGATCACTTGGTTGTGCTCTGAAGCGGACATAGGGCTCAGGCGGTGCGCGGGCGGAGTTGCCAGGCGAGGAGCCACGCGAGCGGGTGCAGGAGGAGCATGAAGCCGAAGGCGGGATCGTAGGAGGTGTTGGTCACGAGGGAACCGACGGCTTTGTTCATCATCAGGCCGCCGAGGGAACTGCCGGCGGCAATGACGCCAAACGCAAAGGCGAGCGAGCCGCGGGGCACGAGGTCGACGACGAGGGCGCTGAGATTGATGAGCCACGCGAGGTGCGCGAGGACGGCGATCATGCCGAACGCGAGGACGAGCCAGAGCGCGTCAACGTGCGGGATCATCGCGCCGAGCGGCACGAGCGCGGCACAGCCAAGCATGATCCATAGTCGGCTGCGCGCGGGAGCAGTGCCGCGCTTGATCAACAAACCGGAAAGCCATCCGCCGGAGAGCACGCCGATGTCGGCGGCGAGATAAACCACCCAGGTGACGCTCAGGGATTTTTGGTCGAGGCCGCGCGAGTCGTAGAGATACTTGGCGAACCAGAACTGGAAAAAATACCAGACGGGGTCGGTCAACATACGGGCGAAGATCAGCAGCAGGACTTCGCGTCGCAGGAGGACACGGTGCCATTTACCCCAATCGGGAGCGGCGGCGGGATTGGCGGCGAGATCGGTGGCTTGGCCGGATTCGATCAGCGTGCGCTCCTCGGGGGAAAGCCGGGGATGTTCGCCGGGCTTGCGATAGAGCCACAGCCACGGAATCAGCCAGACGAGGCCGGCGGAACCGGTGACGATGAAGGCCGCTTGCCAACTGTGCCACGAGGCGAGGCCGATGATGAGGATGGGCGCAAGCGTCGCGCCGACGGTGGCGCCGAGCGTGTAGATGCCGATGGCGAGGCCGCGTTCCTTGGCGGGAAACCACTCGGAGACGGCCTTGGGCGCGGCGGTCCAGTTGCCCGCTTCGCCGAGACCGAGGAAAAACCGGCAGACGCCGAGGGACGCGGCGGAGCGGGCGAAGCCGGTGAGAATGTTGGCGATCGACCACCAACCGACGAAGAGCGCCAGGCTCCAACGAACGCCGAAGCGGTCGACGATCTTACCCGAGACGATCAGCGCGACCGTGTAGGCGATGAGAAACCAGTTGAGGACGGAGGCGTAGTCTTCGTTGGAGAGAGCGAGATCCTTCTGAATGGTGGGCGCGAGGATCGAGAGCGCTTGGCGGTCAACGTAGTTGAGGACCGAGGCGAAGAAGATCAACGAGACGATCCACCAGCGGAGATGCGGGATGCGGGGCATGGGGCTTGGGGTCGGGTGGAAAGCGAGAAACGGGGTGCAGGGCTGAGGCTCAATCGGTCGATCGCGCGGGACAATACGGCGGTTGGTGATGCCGTTCACCGGCGAGCCGTGCGGAGGGCTGGCAGGCCTGAAGTCCCGGGATGGGCAGTGTGGTCATTTCCACGAGAAAACGGAGAGGTCCCATTGGTTGCGCCAGCGAGTGATCGGGCGGTCGCCTTCGAACTCGATCGGGAGCCAGATGAAACCGGACGTGATCGGATTCTGCGGCAGCTTGATGTCGAACATGGCAATCCACGCGTCGCGGCGGCCGGCGACAGGATAGACAAACGTGCTTTGGCCGCCGAAGGTTTGTTCGGGGCCAAGATTGTTGTGCGGATTTACGCCGCGCACGGGATTGCCGAGGTCCTGATACGGGCCGGTGACCCGATCCGCCACAATCATGCGGGCGGCGTTGGGCGCCCAGCCGGTGCTGCCCGAACCGAGGGTGGATTTGAGGGCAGAAGTGGGCAGAGGGTGCATGATTGGCCGACGCAAGGTGCAACGGGCCGATTAATATTTCAGACTGGTGGTGAAGCGGATTTCCCGGCCGGGTGGCGTAAACGCAGCGGCCGTGAGTTTCATTTCCTCGAAGAGATTGGTGACATTCACACTGAGCACGGTGCTGAGTTTCGTCCCTCAGCAGCGGGCGTGGAGGGCGTGCTGGTCTGCGCCGAAAGTTCCGCGGCGCTGACGAGGAAAAGACAGGTGGCCGACCAACGTGCGTGAGTCGTACGAATCAGCGATGGAGCGAATGGCGTGGTCATGGTGTAACAGCGTGCGGGTTAAAAGAACAATGGACCGATGAAGGGAGAGTGAATCCCGCGGGTGCGGACGCAATTGTCGTGTTCTTGAACCCCTTCAATTCGGAGACGAGCGGGCATCGCGGCGGCGTGACTTGGGTCGACCCAAGGGGCTACCCCGAAGATTTCCCAACGCGGCAACCGCAACCGAAGGAATTAAACCGCTGGTCACAGAGGTCACTGAGGCCCGGCAGGAGGTCACAGAGAATACCACCGGAAAAGAACGCCCGCTCGTCCGCTCTGTGGCCTCTCTTTTCCCTCCGTGATCTCTGTGGCAAAAAATCGTCTCAACCAGGATCGAAATGGATCAATAGTAGCACAACGCGGATACCTCAACCGAAGGAATCCAAAGACATTTAACCGCGGATTACGCAGATGGCGCGGATAGTTGGAGATCCTCCAGCCTCTATCCGCGTGATCAGCGCAATCCCGTTCGGCTCCTCTCAGGGCCTGAGCTTGTCGAATGGCCGCGGTCAAGAATTCTGCGATTTGAAAATCGTCGCGGACTTTCTCCCGGACTGCGCCAGGAAAAAGAGGCTTCGCAGCCGTGAGGGCCATGCGGGCGGCGGCGGCGTGCTTCGCCTGCCACCGCTTCGGCAACGAACGCGGCATGATCGGCCCGGATCTCACGAGCGCTGGTGCCCACTACAACGCGCGCGACCTCCTCGACCAAATCCTGAATCCGAGCAAGGAGATCAACGAGCAGTTCGTTCCGACCGTCATCACGAAAACAAACGGCGACACGGTGACCGGCACCATCGTCGGCCTCGGCAACGACAACGTGACGATCAACACGGACCTTTCCGATCCGATGCAAAAGGTCGGCGTGGATCGAAAGCAGATCGTGAGCATCGGGCCGTTCAAGGTGTCGCCGATGCCGCCGATGCTGCTGTCCTCCCTGACTGAGTCCGAGATCCTCGATTTGCTCGCGTATATTTTGAGCGGAGGCGATTCCGGGCATCGGTTGTTTCGCTAGCGCGCAGGCGCCGGAAGCGTTTTTGCCGTTGGCGAATCTTTCAGCGGCACGAGCGGGGTAACCCAGGCCGCGGTCGCCACAAAGTCTTCGCCCGCCAGATCGGCGACAACTGGCTGCATCAGCGATGCTGATGCACCCTTGCGGGCTCCCTGCTGCAAGTCGCATAGCTGGCGCACAAGACAACTGGGCTTGGCTGCGAACCCTCCTTCGCTGCATGGGCGATGTGTCCCCGACCTCAAATCGACCACCCAACGCCTTGACGCGCTTGAAGCCCCCAGCCTTTAGCCGAAGGCGAGAGCCGCGCCGCGGCAGCGGCGACCCCGGTGATTCATCACAGCGCGAGCGACACGTGCTTCGTCTCGACGAAGGCCTCGATGCCCTCGCTGCCGAGCTCGCGGCCCCAGCCGCTTTGCTTCACGCCGCCGAACGGGCAGTTGCTCGTCGTGGGCACGCCGTCGTTGAGGCCGAGCGTGCCGGCCTCGAGCTGATTCCATCAGGCGAAACGCGCGGCTCAAATTTGTGGTGAACGCATACGCGCTCAGGCCGTAGCGCGAGGCGTTGGCGCGGCGCACGACTTCGTCCTCGTCGTCGAACACGCCCACCGGCGCGATCGGTGCGAAAAAATCCAGTTTCCTTTCAGCAGTTAGTTTTCTGGGACCACGAACAAAAGCAGGGCTGGCTGATCTGCAAAGCCGGTAACGACACCTCATCGCCCGATCCGGCCATGCGCCTGGTCAAACTGTTCAAGTTGAGTTGGGACGGCCTGCGTTTGGAGGACGAAGGCCAGGTCATCTATCGCGGCCGCGGGAGCGAGGCGGCGAAAATCTACCGGATCGACGGTCAGTTCTACGTATTCCTGGTGGACAACGATGCCCGCGACGGCGACCGCAAGCAGGTTGTCCTGCGCGGCCCGCGGCTCGACGGCCCGCTGGAGCGGAAGGTGGTGCTGGAGCGCGGGAACGGCGCGACCCGCAGTTGCAGTCAGGGCGCGCTGGTGCAGGTGCGCGAAGGCAGTTGGTGGCTGATTGAGCATCGCATCTCTCAACGACCTTGCTTCTGTGCGGCCACGCGCCAGAGTGCGGTCATGAGCGTGACGCTGGAAATCCCTGATGACGTGTCCCAAGCAATGCGGGTGCCCCCTCCAGAACTGGAGGCGCGCTTGCGGCTGGAACTGGCGGCCGCCCTCTACGCGCAACAGGTCTTAAGCCTCGGCAAAACCGCGCAATTGGCCGGGCTGACCCGATTCGAGATGAACTCGGTGCTCGCCCGTCGCGGCGTGCCCATGCATTACTCCGCGCAGGAACTGGCCGAAGACCTCGCCTATGCCCGTAGTTGTTAGCGATGCTTCAGTTTTGATCTCGCTGGGAGCCACAGGCCACATCGACCTGCTCAAAGACTTCTACCAAACCGTCGTGGTTCCAAATGCCGTCTGGCAGGAGATTACAGGTTCTCCGCTGCCACTGCCCGGCACGACAGAGGCGAAGCAGGCCAGACAGGAAGGATGGCTTCGGGTCGAGACACCTCGGAATCGCGCGCTGGTTTCCTCGCTCGCGGCGAGCTTGGACATCGGCGAGGCCGAAGCCATCACACTCGCTTCCGAACTTGGAGCAGCGCTCCTGCTCATCGACGAGAGCGATGGCCGTGCGGCAGCGAGAAACCTCGGTCTGGCCATCACAGGAACGCTCGGAATCCTCTTGCGTGCCAAGCTCTGCGGTCGTCTGTTCGCGCTCAAACCAGTCTTGGACCAGTTGGTGCACAGCCAGAATTTCCGCTTGAGCCGTCCCCTCTACGAGCAGGTCCTTCAGCAAGTCGGCGAGCAGGCTTGAAATTTTCCGCTTTGGGGGCAGTCCCGCGGCGCCGAAGCCCGCCGCACCGCCCGCGGAGGAGCAGCGCATCAAGCTTCTGGCCGGGAACGTCTGAACGACCTTCCTGATCCATCCGTTCGACATGGGGCGCGTCATCGCTCAGATGCAAGGCAACCGGGCGACGTTTTCCTTCAGCCTGGACGACCGGAAATGGGAAAGGCTGGGCGCGGAATTCGAGCTGCGGATGGGCGATTGGCGCGGCGACCGCATCGGCTTCTTCTGCTGGAATGACGAAACCGACGAGATTGAGAGCTCCGTTCTTTTCGGCCGTTTAGGCTTGCTCGCCGCAGGAGGGTTGCGGTCGCCGCAATGAACAATTTCGAAACAATTTGTGATCTCAGTGTAAACGAAACTGCCGCCGGCGCCACCAGATTGTAACGACCATCACCCTCAACCGGTCGCTGCACCCTGCGCCGATGAATCCTCCTCCGCCTGTCCCGTCATCCTCCGTCCTTGCTCGCCGGACAATTGCCGCCTGGGGGCCGCTCGCCCGCGTGGGCCTCATCGCCCTGTTGGCGGTCACCCTTGGTTTCGGTGCCGAGGCGCCCAAGAAATCTTTCAACATCTCGGCTCCCCTGCATCGGTGCGACTGCGGGCACGGTGTGGCTCATGGGGCCTCGGTCCGTTCCACCGACAACGTGCACAGTTGTCGCGCCGGAAGTTCAAATGACATAGGCGACGACCATCGCATCGGTCAGCTCGGTGATGACGCTCGGCCAGAGGCAGTAGGAATGCATGAAACCGCCGCGCACGACGGGCTCCCACCAGTTGCGGCCCGCGAGGGCCGACTGGCCATCCGGCCATCGAATGGCCGCCGGAAGCACGCCGCCGGGTTTCCCGTTTTCTGCGCGCGCTGTCGCATCGACCCAGGTATCGAGCCAGGCGGTGACGAGTGCACCGAAGCCGGCGTCGCCGGTGCGCTGCCAGGCGAGCAGGGTGGGGTTGATGGCGCCGACATTGGCGATCACGTCGAGGGCGCGCTGGGGCGACGGGCTCACTTCGCGATCGCTGTAGTAGAAGCTCTTGAACTGGAGTTGGCCGCGGGCGTTGCGGCCGGTCCAGACATCGCGCATGAGCGGAGCGAAACGGAGAGCCCAAGACTGCCAGCGGGGTTCGTCGGGTTCGAGCACCATCAGGGGCACGAGGTTGTCGGTCGTCGGTTCCGCGGCGTGCTCGACGTCGGTGAGCGTCTCGTTGAATCCCGTCTTGGCGACCTGGTTCAACCCGGCGCGCGAGAACTTGAGCTGGGCCGTCCGGATCTTGGGATCGTCGAAACCGAGCAGCACCGAAGCCCACCAGAGCCGATCCGAAAGGGTCAGGCCTTGCTGTTTGCGGTTGGAAGTAATCGCCACGATTCGAACGGCACACGTCGCACCCGCCGCTCGTCGCAAGCTCTTCCCGTCGGTGTTACCGATTTTTTTGCCATCGTAGTTTTCCCCGAACTGGCGTCATAACGGTTTTCGGGAAACCCCTCCCGGATCCGATCCCCCTGAAAATCCAGTTTCCGATCAATAAATTCCACCGGACTTGCGCCGGCCATGAATTCCCCTCGGAAAGCCGCTTGCGTTGTGCCGCGCCAGCCATCCTCATTAACCGCACTCAGACTACCCCATCATGATCAAAATCCCTGCTCCCTCTCGGTGCCTTGGGCTTTCCGCCCGCACCCTTGCGGCTGGCGTTGTCGCCGGCGCCTTGTCCCTCGCACTGCCGGCCGTTCGCGCTGGAGACGCTCCCCGCAATCCCAACGCTACGGCCGGAGGCGAAGTGATTTCCATGCAAAGCTTCGTCGTCACCGGTTCGAACATCCTGCGCCTCGACATGGAGAAGATCGTCCCCGTGACAGTCCTCAACCTGGATGTCATCAACACGCGCATGGCCTTTACGCCGGTAGAATTGCTGACGTCGCTCCCGCAGATCACGAACCTGCCGGAAAACGAGACACGCCTGGGCTCGTCCGGCGCGCGGGGCGACAACGCCAACATCAACCTGCGCAACCTCGGTTCCACCGGCACACTGATCCTCGTGGACGGCCGCCGGATGGCGATCAATCCCATGACGGCCGGCCTCTCGCAGGCGGTGAATATCAACCAGCTCCCCACCCAGGGCATCGATCACGTCGAGGTCCTGCGCGACGGCGCTTCGGCCATCTATGGTTCCGATGCGGTCGGCGGCGTCGTCAACTACGTCATGCGCCGCAATTTCGTCGGTACCGAGCTGATCCTGCGCTACGGCGATCCCGAGGGCAGCGGCGGCAGCAACTCCCAGGCCTCGATTTCCTTCGGTCGGCACTTCGCGGGCGGCAAGGGCCGCGTCGTCGTGACGGCGGAGTATCTCTTCCGCGAGGCCATCTGGCTGTCGGCGCGGAATTTCTCCAACAATTCGAACAATTCGGCGCGCGCGCCGGCGCCGTTCAATGTGCTCGGCAGCCAGTTCGATGGCCGCGTCAATCGTGGCTATTATCCCACGTTCCGGATCGGGACCAGCACGACGAACAATTTCTTCCACCTCGCCAATGGCGTCCCCGGCTTCACCACGACGACGCCCGCCCGGGCGACCAATCCCGAGTTTTACCTCGATCAAAATCAATTCGGCATGGCGGCCCCGCGCACGCACCGGGCGAACTCGTTTGCCACGCTGGAGTACAAGCTCACGCCCACCGTCACCGCGTTCAGCGATCTCTCGTACTACAAGTCGAAGTCCACGATTGCCCGCCAGCCGGTGGCGCTGAATGCGCCGAACACGGATGCCGTGGCGGTCATGTCGATCGACAATCCGTACAATCCGTACGGGTCCAGGTTCTACGATGTGGCGGGCGCCCCTGGCGCCGGCGGCACGGCCCGCCTGGTCGGCGCTCCCCGCACGGTGGGCCTGACCGCGCTGACGGTGGCCGACTTGGGCAAGGAGTACGTTGAGACGGAGGCGGACGTCATTCGCCTCGCGGCCGGGTTCAAGGGCAAGCGGGCCAACAATTGGAAGTGGGAAGCCGCCGCCTTCTACAATCGGGTCAAGGGCAAGGACAATGGCTACCCGAACGTCCGCGAGAGCCTCTTCCATCAGGCGCTGGCGCGCACCGACGCATCGGCCTTTAACCCCTTCGGTTACATCTTTAGGGTCCAAGGTAACGCCGTGGTGGCCGACCAGCCCTACAAGAACCCCGAGGCGGTCGTGAAGAGTTTTTCCGACACCTTCTCGCGCAATG
>SXGR01314721.1_pt1 | contig 56659 bp, 44 predicted proteins | sample 3174711 | NCBI WGS metagenome assembly SXGR01 (sample SAMN11356860, study PRJNA531348) | freshwater metagenome | isolation source: freshwater sample F1-60 | place: China: Fuxian Lake, Yuxi | collected 2017-12-25 | reverse complement strand
GGCGGGATCAGCACCATCTCGATTCCTGTCCCCTTGTCGCGAACACGCCACGGCAGACCTGTCTTCACAATCGCATCACGAAGCGCCGCGTCCGTCACTACTGCTGGGTCAGGCGCTGCCTCGATGACTTCGGCCCAGTCGAGGCTCTTGGATTGTCCAGATGGGCTCTTCGCCTTCGCAGTGTCGCCGTTTGGCGCTGGAGTCTTGGGGGCGGACTGTTTAGGACTTTTACTGTTCGCCCCTGATTGAACTGTCGTTGCCTCGGCTGATTCAATCGCCGACCGTTCGCCTGCCACCACCGCCGTTATCAGCAGGGGAACGAAGCACCAGGTGAGCATCCAACATTTCGCCACGGAAGTTTGAGTCATGTCCCTCAATGTACCCCCCCACCCCAAACGGGTCAGGCGGCGGCACGATCCTGCTGGGCGAGTTCTCGAGCCTGCGAACGCGGGGCGCCAGCCCCGTGGAGCAGGCGAGAGCTGTCTGAGCCCCAGCAGGTCCGTGCCGCCGCCCCTGGCGTGGGGATGTGCTTTGTTCAGACGCTGCTAGCGACGCTCAGACGCTGCCAGCGGCGTTCAGCCGCGCGGGAAGTTCCACTGCGACCCAGGCTGGTAGCCGAGCAGTTCGTAGAGCGATGTGCGCTGCTGCATGCGCGGCAACATCGCTTCCATGGATCCGTTCGCCTTCAAGTGCCGCAGCCCATCTTCGACTGCCTGCATCGCCATGCGCATGACCGAGAGCGGAAAGATGACGGCGGCGTATCCCATCGCAGCGAACTGCGCTGCTGTGATGTGATCGGTCTTGCCGAACTCGGTCATGTTTGCAAGCGACCAACCGGGTGACTCCTTCGCGAAGTGCGCGAACTCCGCGGCGTTCGCGAGTCCCTCTGGGAAGATCATGTCTGCGCCCGCTTCGCGGTAAAGGTTCGCACGACGAACGGCAGCATCGATGCCCTCGATCGCGCGTGCATCGGTGCGTGCAATCAGGATGAAGTCTGGCGAGAGCCGGCGACTGCTCATGGCGGCGATCTTGTCGGCCATCGCTTGCGCTGGAATCAGTTCCTTGCCATCGAGATGTCCGCAGCGCTTCGGGAACACTTGGTCTTCAATGTGCAGCGCTGCTGCGCCCGCGCGTTCGTACTCGATCGTTGCGCGCACGGCGCACTCGACCTCACCGAAGCCGGTGTCGGCGTCTGCAATGACAGGCAGGTTGCTGGCGTCGGCGATCTCGCGGATCGTGCGGCACACTTCGCTGAGCGTGAGAAGTCCGATGTCTGGGTACCCGCTGCAGTTGGCGGTGGCGGCCCCCGAGACATAGCACGCTTCGAAACCCGCCTGAGCCACCGCGCGCGCGACGAGCGCGTTGAACGCGCCTGGTACGACAACACAGCCCCGCTCCAATCGCGCGCGGAGTGTGCTGCTTGGCGATGCGGTTCCCTGCGCCATCGACGACGAATGTACGCCGCTTGGCGTCACTTCGCAGGAACAAGATCCCAGACCCACGGAGCTTCTGGCTGCGTGCGCGTCTTGCGCCAGCGAATCTGCAGACCGCGCCCGGGCGGATCGCTGCTGGAGATCGTGGCAGGCTGCGCGGCGGACGGCGGCGTGGGCGATGAGCCGCTCGGCGCTGGTGGCGCGGCGGCGGGTGGTGCGGGCGCAGTCCAGAGGAACTCGGGCTGCTTCGCCGATCCTCCCTTGCGTGCAGGCGAATCCACGGGACGAAACGAAGAAGCGTCTGCCGCGCGGATGCGGGAGAATCCGGGTCGCCACCGCTTGGGCCAGATGAAGGAGCGGTCGATCAGCGACTGGGATAATTCCGCGAAGCTGCTCGGTGGCGTTCCCTCGCGCTCGAGCATCAGCAATCCCTCCGCCAAGAACGCCAGCCGTTCACGCAGCGTCTCGTGCACGCTCGGCTGTTCCTTCTGGGCAAACTCCCGCCAGCGCTTGTCGAACTCGTTCCAGTCGCGTTCCGAAGCGATGCCGTAGACGCGCGCGAATGCGGTCCATGCGGTCGCGCCGTAGGAGATGTCCCGCAGGAACTGCGTGAACGCCCCCGCCTTCATGCCGCCCTTGCCCGACAGGAGAAAACGCACCAAGGATGCAGCTTGCTCTTGGGGCACGCTGGAGTCGCTGCTGGCGCAGGCTTCGTCCCACTGTTTGCGGTCCATGTCGACGAGGTCGAGGATCGAGCGCGCGGACTTTTCCGTGAGAGCAGCCTGAACGACCGCGATGGCTGCAGCTCCCGTGCCGCTGCCGCGCGGATCTGCGCGCGCGACGAGATCGAGCAGACCGCATTCGATCGCCGGTGGAACATCAGCGCCGCAGCAGAGGCGCAGGTATTCGGCGGTGAGCGCGGCCGCGAGACCTCGGATCGCCTGCGGCAGAGCGACATCCTCCGTACAGATCGCAACGCCCTGCCCGAGCGGCGAGAAGAAGGCGAACGCGTGCCCCGGTGGATCGATTGCGAACTGCGTTCGCATCGTGTCGGCGAGATCGTCGTACGCGGAGAAGACGAGGACCTGTTGCACCGTGCGCGATCGAGGTCTCAGTGAACCGAGCAGCACATCGATCTGCTGCCACTGCGCGTCGATGGCGCGCGACGATGCGGCCAGATTGTCCGCCGAAAGGTCGCCCCGCAGCTGATGCGTGACGCCGCTGTGCGTGCTCTTTGCTGATCGCTCCCACCACGGTTGCTGCGCTCGGGGCGCGGCCTGCGCATGCGCATCCACGCAGGTCAGGAGCGCGGCGAAGAGCGCAAGGCTCACACGAAGAGCCAAGCGGTGGCGCGCGGCTCCGCTACGGGGATTCGGCGATTGGTGGAAAAGCAAAGGCAGATGAGGCTCCTTCCTCAGTATGGTGCCTCAGAAGCACATGCGGAAAATCTGGGATCTTGAATATTTTTTGCGTCTCAACTTGCAATCGCCTGATTGAACGCTACATTGCATTTGTTGATAGGGAGGAGTAGGGACCTCCTTATTCAATGACAAGCAGCTGGGAAGGTGATGGGTGTTCGTCGGAAAAAGGGCCTTCGAACAAACGGAACCAAACAGTTCGAGGATGAGGGAAAAGGGACCTCGAAATCCTCGAGGCAGTTTCAAGGGATGTGATTGAAAGCCCAGCTGTGCAGGATTGGGAGTGAGAATAGGGGGACCAGCCGCGAACCTGAAAAGGGCGCGGCTGAGTCCGTTTTTGGGGGGCGATTGAAGTGCCGCCGTCGCAGGCTTGGAGCAGGCTTGGAGCAGGATTGGCTATTCTGACGGATTCCCAACCATGGGGTTGCGAACTTCTCTATGGACCAAAGATCGAACGCCACCCTCTTTCGCCCCGGCCTCGTGCCGACCATCTTGAGTTTTGTGACGGCCTGCACCGCCGCCGTCGTACTGATGAACGCGGATGCAAGCGCTCAGTCGCCCGCCCCTGCCCCTGCGAGCACGGATGGCGCGTTCATCGCTGATCCCGCTTCAGTCAGGAGCTTGGGATTCTCGACGGTTTGGCAGGTGGGTGTTCGGATTGGCCCTCAAACCAAGGCCACGGGCATTGACGCGACGGATCCAGACAACGACAGCGTGTTCGTTCGAGACACGGGCCCCGGTGTCGCGCGCGTGCTCGTTCGCGATGGGCGAACGGTGTGGCGCGACCGCATTGGTGAACCGACCGATCGGGTGCTGTCTGTCGCGCGCGCGCCGCAGCCGAAGCGAGATCAGGTTGTTGTCTGCTTGGATAGCGGCATTCTTGCCGCTGACTTCATGACAGGGCGTTTGGCTGCTCGGCACAAGATCACTCGCCTCCCGACGACCCCTGCCGTGGTAGCCGGCGACTACGCGATTTTCGGATCGAAGGCAGGCCAGGTGGTGTGGCAGCAGCTGAGTATTGGCGCGTTCATGCATGTCAATGGCGTACCCGGCACCGTCGTCGATGAACCACAGCCGCTTCCCGATGCCGTGGCTGTGGGCAGCAGCAGCGGCGAGGTTGCGGTGTTCTCTGCCGGTCGTGGAAAGTCCGTGTGGCGCCATGATGTGGGCGCTGGCGTCGTGGGCAATCTGGCGTCGGATCCTGTGAGCGTGTACGCGCGGTGCAGCGATCATTCGGTGCATGCGATGGACATTGGCTCCGGCAAGATGCGCTGGCGATGGAAGTCGTCGGACGAACTGGGCGGTCGCCTGTTCGCAGCCGGGGGTCTTGTGCTGACCCGCATCGAAGGCGGCGATCTTGTTGCGCTCGAGAGTCTGCGCGACACGGCAACAGATATGTCGCTGCGCGACGGACGCGTGGCGTGGCGGTCTTCCGTCGTGGGCGATCCGATCTGCATGATCGACGACGACTTCATGTTGTGGGACGCACGGACTCGTACGGCGACCACCATCAGTTCGGCCGGCGGGAAGGTGTCGGCAACGGCGCGCTTTCCAGATGCCGTCGGGATCGCCGTATCGCGCACCGAACAACCTGACCTCTATCTGCTGTCTGCGAATGGACTGCTGCAGCGCTGCGCGCCGCTGAAGCCGACGGGCGAATCCACCCCCGCAAGCAAGCCTGAAATCAAGCCTGCACCAACTGCCGACGCTGACTCCGACGCAGATGCCGCCCCCGACGCGGATGCCAACGCTGAGTCGGAATCCACCGAACCATGAGCGATCTCGTTCGTGTGCGGCGCGCGCTGATCTCCGTCAGCGACAAACGCGATCTCGTTGGATTTGCCCGAACGCTTGTAGACCATGGCGTGGAGATCGTTTCCACGGGCGGTACCGCATCCGCGCTCGAAGCGCAGGGCGTTCCTGTGGTGCCGATCGAGAAGCTGACGGGGTTCCCTGAGATGCTCGACGGACGCGTGAAGACGCTTCACCCGCGTGTCCACGGCGGATTGCTCGGCCGCCGCGACAAGCCGGCGCATGTCGCGGCGATGGCGGAGCATGGGATTGCGCCGATCGACTTGGTGTGCGTGAACCTCTATCCGTTCGAGGCGACGATCCGCCGCGATGGCGTGCGTGATGAAGAGGCGATTGAGAACATCGATATCGGCGGCCCCAGCATGATCCGCTCGGCTGCGAAGAACTTCGAACATGTCTGCGTGGTGACGGATCCGACCCAGTACGACCGCATCTGTGCGGATCTGGCGAATCATCAGGGCAGCACCACTGGCGCGCTCCGGCGCGAGCTGGCATCCGCTGCTTTCGCGCGCACGGCTGCCTACGACGCGGCGATCAGCAGTTGGTTTGACGGGCGTGCAAGCCGCGACTTCCCGCATGTGATGACGATCACGCTCGCGAAGGCGGGCGAGCTTCGGTACGGCGAGAACCCGCATCAGGGTGCAGCGGCGTATGTGGTGCCTGGTTCACGCGAGCCTTCCGTGGTGGGCGCACCCCTGCTGCATGGAAAGGCGCTGTCCTACAACAACCTGCTGGATGCGAGTGCCGCGCTTGAGTTGGTGCAGGACCTGATCGACCTGCCGTCCGCTGCAACGGCGTGTGCGATCATCAAGCACACGAACCCCTGCGGTGCAGCGATCGGTGCGGATGTGCGCGCAGCATTCCTGTCGGCGCTTGCGGGCGATCCAGTGGCCGCTTTCGGTGGCATCGTGGCATGCAGCGGCGAGGTGGATCGGGCGGCGGCCGAGGCGATGACCGAAGGCGATCGCTTCCTGGAGGTGGTGATTGCGGAGTCGTTCGCGCCCGAGGCGTTCGACCGTTTGGCGCAGCGCTGGAAGAATGTGCGGCTCCTGGCGCTTGGCTCGCTGCGCCACCGAGTCGACCGCCCGCATTCATTGCGGTCCGTCCCTGGGGGCGTGCTGGTGCAGGAACGCGACACGCTTCCGATCGTGGCGACCAACTTTGAGCATGTAGCGGGACCCGCTCCATCTGCGGCAGTTCTGTCCGATGCAGCCCTTGCGCTCACCGTGGCAAAGCACTTGAAGTCGAACGCCGTATGCATCTGCGGTGGCGGCAGCCTCTGGGGCTCTGGCGCGGGGCAGATGGATCGGCTTGCGAGTTGTGGGATCGCGGTCGAGAAGGCCAAGGGGGCGCTGTCCGCTGCGGGCGACAGCATTCCCGTGGCTGGAAGCGATGCGTTCTTCCCCTTTGCCGATGGTCCTGCGCGGCTCATCGACGCGGGCGTGCGCTGCATCGTGCATCCTGGTGGATCGAAACGCGATGCGGATACCGCTGCGCTTTGTCAGGAGAGCGGTGTGACCTGCTTGCTGTCGGGGTCGCGGCACTTCCGCCACTGATTCCACCTCTGCGCGTTCTGCCCTACGATTGGGCGATGAATCAGACCGCTGACGCTGCGCCACGCCACCCTGCGCTCGCACCTCTGAAGGCAGCCTTTTCCGCCGTGAAAATGCAAGCGTCCGCGTTTCGTGGGCAGGTCACGGTGACGGTTCCAGTTGCCGAAGCGCACGATGTGCTGCGGTTCCTGAGGGATGACCCCTCCTGCGACTACAGCATGCTGCTTGATGTTGGCGGGGTGGACTACCTCGGCTACCCCGCTACCCAGCCGGGACGGTTTGCCGTGGTGTACCACCTGGTCAGCCTGCGCACGAATACGCGCCTGCGGGTCAAGACTTACGTATCGCCATCGCTCGATACGACGGGCGTGGCCGACGACCCCGCCCTCTATGTGGATTCTGTGGCTGACCTCTGGCCAGCTGCCGAGTGGGCGGAGCGTGAGGTTTTTGACATGTTTGGGATACGGTTCCGCGGGCACCCCGATTTACGGCGCATCCTGATGTGGAAGGACTACCCGGCTCACCCCCTTCGGAAGGACTATCCTTTGCGCGGTCGCGGGGAGAGAGAGCATTATCAGCGTTTGAGCCGCGATTCGACGCCGTAAGTTCAGGTCGCAAAAAGTGTTGCAAATCTGCATCTTGGATTTGACCCTGCGGCGTTCCGTGCCATGTTGTTGATGCATCGGCCCCGTGCAGTGTGTGCGGAAAGCCAGTGATGCGATAGGGAGTCTCGAAAGGGCAGTCTCAATCGATTGGTCTTGAGGGATTCAAAGGTGTTGTTGGCTTCTCTCGTGGAATCCAGACAACTGAAAGCCAGTTTTAAGAAAAAGGGAGATATCTAGAAATGAAGACTTTCGCAGTTCTGGGAGCCACCGCGCTCATCGCTTCCTCTGCATCCGCACAGTCCGCCCCACAGTGGTCGGGCTTCAGCGTGGAGCGCACGATCACCGCAGCCGGCAACACACAGTACAAGGTGTACGGCAATTGGAATGCCAGCAACATCGTCATGCTGAACGCACTTGACTTCGGCAAGAACATTGCGGGTCAGCCCGCTCAGTTCGGCACGATGAACGCCATTCATCAGGATGCTGGCGAGGATCCAGATGGCAACCCCCTCGCGTCTTGGAGCGCCGGTGTGAATCTGTTGGGTTCGGTTGCTCGCGACAACGACTCCTGGGTCACCGTCAGCGGCAGTGGTACTTCGGGCGGCAATGACACAGCGCTCGACCCCAGCTTTAGTTACCCCGCCGGCAGCACGGATCGTTCGTTCGTTCCAGCGAATGCCGGTTGGTACGACGCAACGCCGGGCACGGCAAACCCTGTGCTTGCAGGCGGAACCCAGGGCGGATTCCGCATGCTGTTGATGCAAATCGTTCGCGCGGGATCTGGCGATGACCCACTCGCTCTCTTCCACTGCGCAACGGGCTTCAAGTTGGCAAACACCACGCAGGCGCTCTTCGGATTCGGATCGTTCACGATCGGAGTTCCGACTCCTGGTGCGCTCGCCCTGCTCGGCCTCGCCGGCGCCTTCGGTCGTCGTCGTCGCTAATCAGCGCCAACAAGTTTCGAATCATCGTCAAGAGTCCCTCTTGACTGAACCGACCGCGGTCCTTGGTCTCCCCAAGGACCGCGGTCACTTTTTGGATCAGCCGGCGTTAACGCGAGAATCAAAAAACATCATGATTTCTCGATGCTTCATTTGCCTGTTCCACGAACCGGGCTACCTTCCACTGCTCTGCATGCTGCTCGATTTGCCTTGCAAATTGCCAGCCGCTGAGTGAGAGAGTTTGCTCTCTCGGGAGAAGTTGAAAAGGGATACAGATCCGATTGATCAGTTCAGCCCTTGGGGGCTTCTCCTCCAGTCTCGCTTGTGAAGTTGTGGTGGGCGTTCCGCCGCAGCCAACACTGTTTCGACCTGTTTGCCCCTTCTCACCTCAGCCGATTCCTTCAATCGGCTGACCAAATCTATGGGAGTTGAAAAGATGAAGAGTGTTTCCCTGATCGTTGCCACGACCCTCGTGGCGTCCTCGGCTCACGCAAGCTTCTCCGGCTGGTCCGTGGAGTCATCCGTTGTTGGTGACCGCACCATCTACAAGGTGTATGCGAACTTCTCAAGCACCAACCTGCGCGTTGTCAATGTGTTCAACTTTGGCAAGGCGGTCGCTGCAGGGTCAGTGCAGGGGAACCAGATTGCCGAAGGTCGCTCGGGCGCGATGAACGCGGTTCACAACGACTTGTTTGTCGGAAATGTCGATCTCGATGAAGATGGCACGATCGATATCTTCAACAATCCAGGCTCCTTCGCTGCCGGCCCCGGCACATGGACGAACGCAGCGAATGATTCCCTCACCGACTCTTACTGCACGCTGCAGGGAATTGGTGGAGCGTGGGGGACTGCATTCGATCCGTCCATGCAGGTCCCACCGTTTGGAACTGATATCGCGACGAACGCCGGCTGGTACGACGCCACGCCAAGCTCGCCGAATTTCCCGAATTCTCAGGGGCGGCTGATGGTGCTGCAGGTTGCTCGACTCAGCAGCGACCTGAGTGACTTCCGCGCGAATCTCACCATTGGCTATGCGCTGACGGGCACCACAACCGCGTTGTTCGGATTCGGCAGCTTTGCCATCCCGGCGCCAGGCGCAATTGCGCTTCTTGGCGTCGCTGGCTTCGTGGGCCGTGGTCGGCGGCGCTGACTTCTGCGCTTCTGTTCGGTGTGGGTAGCAATCGGCTCGTGATCGACGAGCCTGCACCGCACCGAACAGTGTTGAAGGGCACTACAGATGCGAGTACGCGCAAGCGTGCTCGCATCTTCTTTTGTTTGTGGGTGAATGCATGGGCGTGAGCAAACACCGAAGAAAGTCGGCGATTATTCTCAACACGAGTTGCAATGCTGCGAAGTCGGGCTATGTTGAGCCGACGGTAAGGGTTGAGAGGGTTGAAAGACTCCGACACCCTGAATGGAGAGGACGAGAAGAAAAGGGTTCCAGATCATTCTGAATTTCTGTGAGGCTGGTGCACGGTGTATTGCATCACAACCTCGCCAGGCACTCTGTGTGCTTGCACTCGGATTTCCTTCCCATCCATCCCGCGACAGCCCCCCTCTTGGAGGGGGGCTGTTGTTTTTGCACTTCAAGTCAGCGTCTGCCGTCTGCGCTCGGCGCAGCTGATCGCGAGGAAGATCGCGCCGACCGCGCAATCCGATCATGCCCGAATCTGTGCATCGAGCCAAGCGGCGACCGCATCCATCGCGATGCGTTCCTGTGCCTGTGAGTCGCGATGACGGACCGTCACAGACTGATTGGTCAGTGTGTCCGCATCGACGGTGAAGCAGAAGGGCGTTCCCGCCTCATCCATGCGGGCGTAACGCTTGCCGATGGTTTGCTTCGGGTCGTACTCCACAACATGCCGCTTGCGAAGGTCGGCGAAGAGCCGCTCCGCAACCTCGGGAAGCCCATCCTTGTTGACGAGCGGGAACACGCCAGCCTTGACGGGTGCCATTCGCGGGTGGAATCGCATGAACACACCGCTCGCCCGGGATGGATCTTTCGTGTACGCCTCGCACAACAGGGCGAGCGTGCCGCGGTCAGCGCCCGCCGACGGCTCGATCACATGCGGGAAGTAGCGCTCGTTCCGCTCGGCATCGAAGTACTTCGCCTTGTCGCGTCGCCCCGAGTGCTCGGCATGCTGCCGAAGATCGAAGTCGCTGCGATGCGCCACTCCCTCAAGCTCGCCGAAGTCGGGTGCGGTGAAGGGGAATCGGTACTCGATGTCGCTCGTGCCCGCACCGTCCTTCGCGTAGTGGGCCAACTCGTCCTTCTCGTGTTCGCGGAGCTGCAGGTTGTCCCCCGCGAGACCGATGGACTGCCACCAGGCGAATCGCTGATCGCGCCACCAGCCATACCACTCCTTCGCCTGTGACGGGTGGATGAAGAACTCGATCTCCATCTGTTCGAACTCGCGGCTTCGGAAGGTGAAGTTTCGCGGCGTCACTTCGTTGCGGAACGCCTTGCCGATCTGTGCGATGCCGAATGGCACACGCACCCGTGTGCTGTTCACCACATTCTCGAAGTTCGCAAAAATGCCCTGTGCCGTCTCGGGGCGCAGGTAGGCGATGCTCGATGGGTCTTCGAGCGCGCCGACATTGGTCTTGAACATCAGGTTGAATTGCCGCGGTTCCGTGAGCGTTCCAGGCTCCTTGGCGTCCGGTCCGACGCAGCGCGTGCGTTCATCAGGTGAAAGCGCAGTGAACGGACGCACCTGATGGCGGAGCGCATCGAGGCTGTCTCGGCGCTCGTATTTCAGCAGTGCCTTCTGTGCGCGCTCACGCTGATCGTCATCGTTGGCAATGAACGCGTAGAGACGCGCGGCGGGTTCCACGGCACCGAGCACTTGCAGATGGTCGGCGCGGTACCGCGCCTTGCTCTCACGGCAATCCACCATGGGGTCGTTGAACCCGCCGACATGCCCGGATGCCTCCCACACGCGCGGGTTCATGATGATCGTGCAGTCGACGCCGACCACATGCAGTGGATCGCCAGTCGGCCCGATCGCGCTGCTGCGAACGATGTCCTGCCACCAGGCATTCTTCAGATTGCGCTTGAGTTCAGTGCCGAGCGGACCGTAATCCCAGAAGCCGTTGATGCCGCCGTAGATTTCGGAGCTCTGGAAGATGAATCCGCGGCGCCGGCAAAGGGCAACGATCTCATCCATCGACTTGGGTTCGGATGCCATGGGAGCGCGAGTGTAGGAAACCCGCTGCGACGCGCCGTTCAGCAGCGGCGCGCGAGGCGTTCACATGCCCTGTGTCGCGGGCAGGTGATGAGGTGGTCATTCACCATTCCCACGGCCTGCATGAACGCATAGCAGATCGTCGGTCCACAGAAGCGGAAGCCTGCATCGCGGAGTGTTCGGGCCATCGCTTCGCTCTCTCGCGATGTTGGCGGTACATCACCCATGCGGCGGTAGCGATGGACCTTGGTCTCGTGATCCACACACTGCCACAGCAGATCTCGGAATGCCCCCCTGCCGCCGGCACTCATGACTTCGGCCCACATGCGTGCATTGGTGATGGCTGCGTCAATCTTGGCGCGGCTGCGGATGATCGCGGCGTCCGCCAGCAGGCGGCGCCGATCCGCTGCGCTGAATCGCGCGATGCGTTCTGGGTCGAAACCTGCGAATGCGCGCTTGAACGCCGGGCGCTTGCGCAGCACCGTGATCCACGACAGCCCAGCTTGGAATCCATCGAGCACGAGCTTCTCGAACAGGGCTCGGTCGTCGACCACGGGTACCCCCCACTCGCGGTCGTGGTAGTCCACATAGACGGGGTCAATCCCGCACCATGGACAGCGCGCGCCTGCTGAAACGCTGGACTTCATTGGTCGCTGCCTCGCGCACGAAGCCGGCGACCGTCGTCCGTTTGCAGCGACTGCATCCGCTCTTCGGCAAGCACCCGCACCGCCGACTGCATGCAGTCCCAGTCGGCCTTGGGCATTCGGTCCTTGGTCTGCTCGGCGAAATCCCGTTCGACAGTGCGCACCGCGTCCGCGTCCCGTGCAGCATCGATCGCGTGCCCCACAGCCGCGAGCGCATAGGGACTGCTGTCGAGCGCAGCCTTGAGCAGCGCGGTCGTGACTTCGGTGGCGGCGTCGGCATCGCGCCCGCTTCGCGCGCGCATCGCACTCGCCAGCACCATGGCATCGAGCCAGCCCTCGCGGTCCGCGCTCACACCCCACGCCGTCGACTGATGGAACGCCACCTTTCGCATGAGCCCTTTTCCGTCCATGTCCCATCGCGAATGGACCGTGGTCACCTCGTCGCCGCCCGTGGCGTACTGCTCGCCGACCCACGAGTATCGCCCGGTTGTCCCGTCGCGTCGCAGGACCACGAGCGCGCAGTGGCCGGGTTGACCAGCCGTCGATGCAGGCTCGCCAAGAATGCGATGTGTCCGTGCCCCGATGTTGCCCATCGTGCCACACACGCCGCCATCCTTCCACATCATCTGTATCGATCCGTAACTGAATGGGAAGGGACAGACGCGCCGCGCAGACTGCATGTCGAACTGCTGCGCGATGTCGCCGATGTATTCGCCGTAGAAGCGTGCAACCCCCGTTTCGCGAAACTGCGCCCAGACTTGCTCGCGCTCCCGCAACGGCTGGTCATCATCGGCCAGCATCAACAGCAGCGGCCATGGCGCATCGAGCGGGAACAGTGGCCAACCACGCGACGCTGCCTGCGCGCCGAACTCATGCGCATTGTTCCGAATGAACCATGCCATCGACTCGCTTGGTGTCGGCGGCGGATCCCGTTGTGCTGGTAGACGACCAGTCGCACGGTACGCATCGTGGAACAATTCGTGCGCCGCTCGAATGCTGGCGCGGCGCGCATCATCGTTCACTGCATCCGTGGACAGCCAGAACACGACACGCTCCCCACAGTCGATCTGCACTCCAGGGTGTCCATGCGCGGCCATCCACTCGTTGAACGCTCGCTGCAACTTCGTTGACGCGATCACATCCGCACCGACGGGACGGCGGCGCACCAGTTTCTTCTCCTGCGTCGGTCCGCCGCGCGGCTTGGCGATTCCCTTGTCGTCGTACTCGAGCGGCGGCCACTGATCGACGTGCACTTCCACTTCGACCTCGGGAAGCGAGTCGAGAAAGGCGATGACCTCATCATGAATGCTGCGCCTTTCACTTGGCGGTCGAACGCTTTCCGTTGGCGTCCATGTGGGTACGCGCAGCACGAGCGGATCGCGCGCTGACACATCGGGCATCACAGCGACCGCACCCTCTCGGTCACCGTCGTTCCATGGCGATGCTTTGCGTCGTCGCGGCTGTCCAGCTTGGACCGCGAATGCGAGCGCCAACTGCTTCGAGTGGCCACGCACCGCACCGATGCCGAGGTCGATTTCAAGCGCACGCAGCGCCAGCAACGAGCGAAGTGGATCGCTCCACGAACCGTAGATCGCTCGGCGCGCATCACGGTCGCCGTCGACCCATGCCAGAAACTCCGGCGGGAGCTGGATGTTCTGTTCGTTGCACTCACGAATCGCTGCCGAACGGCTTGCGGCCACATGCGCGTCGACGGCGGCTGCGGCAGCGTCCCCAGAGGGGCGTTCGGCGACCGCAGCGCACTCGAAGATGCCCAGGCTCGAGAGGATGACCGCTGCGCCGATCCAATTCCACGCACGTGCGGGTGATGCCATGCGGCGCAGGCTAGCGGGCTCGAACTGTTTCCATGCGTTTGAATATCCTTGACTGCTCGCGATGACCATGAAGATGCAGAGGAACATCGTCCGCTGTGGGCTGATCCAGTGCAGCAATGCCCTGAGCGATGTCACGCGGCCCGTGCCTGAGATCCAGGAAGCGATGGTTGAGAAGCACATTCCGATGATCGAGGACGCGGGTAAGAAGGGTGTGCAGATCCTTTGCCTGCAAGAGATCTTCAACGGTCCGTACTTCTGCCCGAGCCAAGACCCGCGTTGGTACGAAGCCGCAGAAGCGGTGCCCGGACCGACCACGAATCGCGTGGCGAGCATTTGCAAGCAGTACTCGATGGCATGCGTGGTGCCTGTCTACGAGCGCGAGATGAGCGGCGTTTACTACAACACTGCAGCGGTCTATGACGCGGACGGCACCTACCTCGGGAAGTATCGCAAGCAGCACATTCCCCAGGTGAATCCCGGTTTCTGGGAGAAGTTCTTCTTCAAGCCAGGCACTGGGGGATATCCAGTGTTCCAGACCAAGTACGCAAAGGTGGGCGTGTACATCTGCTATGACCGTCACTTCCCTGAGGGCGCTCGCTGCCTCGGATTGAATGGGGCGGAGATCGTCTTCAATCCAAGCGCGACTGTCGCGGGCCTGAGCCAATACCTCTGGAAGATCGAACAGCCTGCGCATGCGGTGGCGAACGGCTATTTCATGGGGTGCATCAACCGCGTTGGCACCGAAGCCCCGTGGAACATCGGGCACTTCTACGGCACCAGCTACTTCGTGAACCCACGCGGCGAAATCATCTCGCAGGCAAGTGAAGACCGCGACGAGTTGCTCATCAGCGACCTCGATCTTGGAATGATCGAGCAGGTGCGAAGCGTCTGGCAGTTCTATCGCGATCGCCGTCCGGAGGCGTACCCCGAGATCTCTCGCCCCTGACGCTTCCCGCGGTGAATCACGGCGGCACGCGGCGTCAGGCACCGCTCACGGAACTGGCCCCCACGCACTGAGAACTCGTGCGAGATCACCTCCATCGACCGCGCCGCTTCCGTTGACATCCGCAGCGCCGCTCTCGGGACCCCAGCCTGCCAATACCACGGCGAGGTCCAGTGCATCAACGACCCCACTGCAGTCCACATCGGCGGCATCACGACATGGTGTTGCGAGCGCTTCGAGGTAGAAGTTCCATGTGTCCGGTCCGAGCCCCTGAAGCGTCAGGAGCGGAGAGTGCCCAACGCCCGCGACCTCGACGAACTGGTGCGGGATCTGCAGCGCCAACAGGTGTTGGTGAAACTCCTGATTCGGCTGATACATCGCGTCGATGGCTCCAACCCCAATCCGGACCTTCGTACACAGGGCGATGTGCGCCTCCGCGCGCTGCGTGGCGATTGTCCAAGGATGCTGCGCAAGGTAATAGGCAGGGTCGCTGCTCCAAACCAATTCATAAAGCTCGGCTCGCGTACGTGGCGGCACATTCGTTCCATCAGGAGCGTTCATGAAGTCGAGTTGCAGCGGGCCTGCTCCGAGCATGGATACGGCCGCGAACAGGTCTGGTCGTCGAAGCGCCAACCGCCCGCCATGTCCGCCCATGCTGAAGCCCTCAAGGATTCTGCCTCGGCGAGAGGCGACGGTGCGAAATGCGTTGTCCACATGCGGGATCAGGTCGTCGATGACGACTGACTCCATCGGCACCTGCCCATCCTTCGAGTTGGTCCACATGCTTGAACCAATCCCGTTGGGGAACACGACGATCATTGGAGGGATGAGCCCTTGGTCCATCGCGCTGGCGAACCACGAACGGACCTGCGGAATGCCAGCGGTTGGGCTGCCGCTCCCGTGGAGCCAATAGATGGTCGGGAATGATTCGATTGGATTGGCGGTGTACTCGGGGGGCAGAAAGACATGGAAGCTGACGGTTGCCTGCGCGGACGCGCTCCAAAATGTGCGGTACTCAAGTCCTGGTGCGGTGACGGGTGGCGTGGTCCACTGCGCCTGTGCCGCCAGCGCGAGCGCAAGCGGGAGCAGCAGTCCTCCCACCCATGAAGCCGAAGGACGATTGGCAGGCTGGTTCATTCAGTCCTCTTGATCGACCGACTGCGAGGTCGGACATGTGGGCGAAAAAAATCCGCCATGACCGAGAAATGTACGGTCAAGGCGGATGCTCTGGTAGGCAGCGGAAGGCGATCAGCGGCGGCGGCGTACGGCCACGCCACGACTTCCATTCACGGCGTTTCAGGCCCTCGGTACGCATCGGCCATCCTGCCGACGCGGTCTGCCGGCTGATCGATGAAGCCGCGAAGGAACGCAACCAACGCCTGCGCGTCGGCGAAGTTCGAGACCCAGCCGAACGAGGCACGCAGCACATGGATTCCATGCTGGCGGAACATCTCGTCGCGCACGTTCGGATCGCCGTCCTTCGCGCAGGAATCGAGCAACGCACCGACGTCCGACGCACGGATGCCGAAGGCCGACTCGCCGGCGCCCGGATTGCAGAAGCAGCCACCCGTCCGGAGCGAGATGCCCGCCTTGCTCGCGATCGCCCCCGCCGCAGCCACGTCGATGACCTTCCCGTCCGGGTCGAGCAGGGTGAACGACACCGTGCCGCCGCGCGAAACCACATCCTTCGGTCCATGGACCTTGACGAGCGGCGCCCCGTTGGAGTGGCGCAGCGTCGGGAGCGTCGCAAGCAGCCATCCCGTGAGGCATTCCACGCGCGTTCGGATTGTGTCGATCCCGACCTCATCCATCAGGCGGAGCCCATGCGACACCGCCGGGATGGAGAGGTAGTCGATCGTGCCGTCCTCGAACGCAGCCGTGTCGCGGCGCATGAGGTGCCTGCGAGCGACGACGGATACCACCTCCACGGTGCCGCCGGCGAACCACGGCCGACGCATGCGCGCCAGCGATTCCTTGCGCACCAAGAGGCACCCGACGCCCGTCGGGTAGCCGAACATCTTGTAGAACGAGATGCACACGAAGTCGGGCTTCCAGCGCGAGAGATCCAGGCGGTTGCTCGGCACGAATGCCGCCGCATCGAGCAGCACATCCCACCCCGCGGCGTGCGCCTGGTCGATGATCTCGAGCGGATGCTTCACGCCCGAGAAATTGCTCTGTGCCGGGTAGGCCAGAAGGCTGCGCCCGCCCGGGTGACGCTGGGCAAGCTTCTCGGCAAGCGCCTGTGTATCGAGCCGGAGGTCGTCGCCTTGGAGCGGCACGTAGTCGACCGCGGCGCGGTCGGCCTTGGCGAACTCGCCGATCCCCAGCACCGAATTGTGGTTGTCCGTGCTCAGCAGCAGTCGGCTCTCCGCCGTGAACGGATAGCTCTCGCCCACCAGGCGCAGCGCGCCGGAGGCGTTGGGCGTGAAGATGAGCTCGTATTCGTCTTGCGGCGCGCGGAAATAGTCCAAGATGGCGTCGCGAGTGCGCTCCACCTGGTCCGTCGACGCCTGCGAACTCGGGTTGGCCGAGTGCGGGTTCCCGAACACGTTCTCCTGCAGGTCGCGCGCGTGCTGCGTGAGTTGTCGGAGGGCGTACAGGTTCCCTCCGGTGTAGTCCAAGTAGACCTGCCCCGTCTGTTCCAGCCGCGCGAAGTCGCTGGCGCGCAGGCCGTCAAGCGCCGCGGTCGTGCTCCATGCCGGGAAGCGGCGCACGAAGTCGTCGTACGCGGCGACCCGAGGGCCGACGGTCGATTCCTGCGCACCGCCGAGCGCGCACAGCGCGAGGAAGACGCCGGCAATTGAAAGGACGCTGCCGCGCTTCTGCATGACGCGGATCCTACCCCTGCTGCGCTGCACGGTTTCCTGAGACACCCGTGTGGGACTCGAGGGCACACTGCACGACACCATGAAGAAACCACGACACAAGGCGGAGATCGTCCTGCGCATCTTCCGCGGCGAGACGCCCGACGCACTCAGCCGAGGGGTCGGCGTCATTCCAGGCAAGTTCGCCCAGTGGCGTGACGAGGCCCTCGCGGGCATGCAGGCCGAGCTCCAGTCGCGGCGCACCCCTGTCACGCCCGCTTCTTGGCGCAAAGGGCAAGCCTGCTGGTGAGGGGTGTCCGGGAATCGGGTGGCTGTTCATTACCCTTTCCGCTGTGAGCGAGCAGCCCGCAGCCCAGTCAAGATTTTTCAAGGATCCGCTCTCGCCGTGGGCGGCGATCCTCACCTGCTCGGCGGTTGCGATTATTCCGGCATCATTCGCTGTGTCGGGCGCCACATTTGGAGTGATTGGGCGATTGATGCGTGACGATCTGGAACTCGACTCCATCGAGTTCAGCGTGATTTCGAGCATCTACTTCGTGCCACTGGCATTGCTACCAGTTTTTGCCGGGCGCTTGGTGGACCGTCATGGGCTACGCGGCATTGCAACAGTCGTCGTACTGCTTGGCGGCTTGGCAACGCTGAGCTTTGCACTCTCGGCTTCGTTGCTCGCAGCCGCCGGATCGCGCCTCGCGATTGGCGTTGCCGCCGCGTTTGGCATGCCGATGTTCGGGGTCGTAACCGCCCGAATGCTGACTGCGCGGGGTGTCACGCTGGCGATGGGAGTCATCACCGCGCTATTCGGTGTGGCTGGATATGTGGGAAGCATCGCAGGCGATTCAGCGCTACGCAAAGGCGATTGGCGCGAACCGATGTGGATCGTTCCCGTAGTCACGCTGCCCATCGCGGCATTCGTGTGGTGGTGCCTGCGCAGTCCAAGCCTGCAACAGTCGCGATCGGCGTCTGCGCCTCAACAGACTGGGTTCGTCTCCGCGATCGTTCAGTTGTTCGCCATTCGAGAAGTCCGGAGCAGTGTGATGGTCGCGTTCGCCGTGGGGGGTGTGTTCTGGTCGTTTGGCGGCGCTTGGAATGCCCTTGTCGCGCGCGTGGTATGGCGATTGCCGCCCGAAGAGTGGGGCGCCGTATGCGGAGCGTTCCACATTGGAATGGGAGTGGCAGCACCGCTGTTGGCGCTGTGGGCGGCGCGCGTTGGCACTCGCGTGCCGATACGCATCACCACCGGACTGGCCTTCCTGACTCTCTGCGTGTGGCTCTTCAGCCCAATCCAGTTGAATGCACTGGTAAGCCAGGCGGTGGTGGGGTTGTTGGGGGCATCAGCGTCCGTGCTTGCCATCAATGTCGCGTCTGCGCTGCGGTGTGTTCCCGTTGCGCGTGCGGGCATTTGCGCTGGATTGCTCAGTTGTGCAGCGACGCTTGGAGGTCTGCTCCTCCTGGTGTTGCCTCCGCTGACCACGCTGGTTCCGGAGTCCACACCGCTCTATCGCACCTACTTCTGCGGCGCAGCGATCGCCGCGCTCCTCGGGCTCGCGCATCTCAGTTCGTACGGAAGCAGCTCGGATCGGGTGTCGAAGTCACCGGAGCCGAAGTCATGCGCCGAATAGGTGCCGGTGAACCGACGGGGGGAACGAATCAATGGGCGATACTGGATTCGAACCAGTGACCCCACGCGTGTGATGCGTGTGCTCTAGCCAGCTGAGCTAATCGCCCGACTCCGAAGATGATAGCGGCAGAGGTCCAAGCGTATTGGGCTGAACTGTTCAACGGCATTGGGCCGAACTCGCCCACGATGCGCTTATCGCCCTCGACTTGCGACGATTATGGGATTTTGCCGTATTCGGTTTGACTCCTCGGCACCGCTCCTGATACTTCGCTGTCGCGTTGATCTTCCGTTGATTCGGCCATGCCTCCTCGTACTTTGACGAGTCTCAGTTGCCTGCTATTGACCGCTGCCACCTCCGCAGACGGGCAGTTGCTCTCGGCACCATCCCCCGCTCAGGACGATCTCTTCGGCGTGACGATGTCTGGCACTGGGCATCGTGTTGCGATCAGTGCCATTTGGTGCGACACGCCCGCTGGGGTCGACCGCGGGTGTTTGGCAGCAGACACAGCAGCTTGTCGATCCGAACGGCGCAGCCTTTGATGTCTTTGGCTTCGATATGGCGCTGCGAGGAGACACGCTCTTTGTGGGGGCGCTTTGGGACGATGTCGGAACCCAAGTCAACCAAGGGTCGGTTGTTGTCTTTCGCCGTCAGGCGGATGGAACATTCTCGTTCCTGCAGCGACTGATCGCGCCCGATGGGACGGCACACAACGAGTTTGGAACGCGCGTGCATGCCGTAGGAAACACCGTGTTCTGCGGCTCACCGAATGCGGTTGTCGACGGCGAGTTTGGACGAGGGGCGGTCTATGCATATCACCGAACCGCCGATGGGACTTTCGCCTTTGCAGGCAAGCTTTCGAGCATCGACGGGCACCCGGGGGACGGCATGGGTTCGAGCATCGACGATGAGGCGGGATTGATCGCCGTGGGTGCGTTCAGCACGAATGTCGGCAGGTCCTTGGGTGCGGGTGCTGTTCACCTCTTTCGGCGGAACTTGGCAGGTGAGTGGCTCGATGTGGCAACGGTGGTCGGAGATGCAGCGGTCGGCAGCGGTGTGTCGATCAGCGGGTTCGGGAGTTCCGTGTGCCTCGCAGCAGATGGACTGGTTGTGGGCGCGTACACATCGGAAGTCCATGGCTGGCCGAGTGCGGGCTGTGCGCAGGCATTCAGCGTCGGATCGGCAATCGACTTGACGATGGACGGAATCATCGACGGGCAGGATCTTGCTGCGCTGATTGGACTCATGGGGTCCACGGAACCGACCGCCGCTGACATCGACTTCAGCGGCATCGTCGATGGTGCCGATCTGACAATGCTGCTCGGAGCATGGGGATCCTGACACCCCTTCCATCACGAACGCGACGCAGCCGCTGGGTCCACGCACGATTCGAGGAGCGAACGGAAATCTCGTGGGATTGCGGCTGCGCGCAGCGTTCCTTGTCCCATCTCACAGCACGCGACCGTCACCGTGCCTCGCGCCGCCACCATGTCGTTCACGGCGAAGTCGACGGAGTACTCGATAGATCGGTCGCCGACTCTGATCACGCGCAGGGACAAATCGACTGCATCGCCAAAGCGCAGCGGCTTCCTGAACTCGCAGGCGCACTGGACCCTGGGCCAGCCGATCGTGGACTCCCCAACGGTGGTCAACGGCTGCAGCCCCTTGGCGCGCAGGAACGCATGCTCCGCGTCCTCCATCCAGCGAAAGTAGTTCGAGAAGTGCATCACGCCGGCGAGATCCGTCTCGCTGAACTGCACGGTGCGGCTGGTCTGGAACGAAGTGGCTGTCACTGTGGTGAAAGCCTACGCGGCAGGTGACACGGCGCCATATCGCGCGCGGTACTCGGCGATTCGGGCACGGTCTGCATCCGTCAGCCGCGCCCCGAGGTGCGCCACAACTTCATCGATGGTGACGATCGCAGCCGTGGGCATGCCGAACTCCGCTCCGACCTCCTCGAGCGCGGTGCGCGAGGATGCATCGCTCGCACGCTCCTGTCGATCGACGGAGACAACGAGCCCCGCAAGCACAATGCGAGCCGATGCACGCAACAGAGGCACGGTCTCACGGATCGATGTTCCCGCCGTGGTGACATCTTCGATGATGAGTACTCGATCACCATCCTGAAGCGTGCGCCCGACGATGACCCCTCCCTCGCCATGGTCCTTGGCTTCCGTGCGGTTGAAGCAGAAGTCGATCTCGCGACCTCGCTCCGCAAATGCCATTGCCACCGCCACGACCAGGGGGATGCCCTTGTACGCAGGCCCGAACAGGCAATCGAAGTCATGGGGGAAGGAGCGCTCGATCGCGTCCGCGTACGCCCGCCCGAGCTCCACGAGCTGGGACCCGCTGTGGTAGCGACCCGTGTTCACGAAGTACGGGGTCTTGCGACCGCTCTTCGTGGTGAAGTCGCCGAAGGAGAGAACTCCTGCACCCACCATGAAGTCGATGAATCGACGCTGGCTCAGATCCATGGTGCAAGCGTAACCGCTCCTCTGCCCGAACTCCCGTCTCCGCGCCGTTTCCGTGGACTTACCATCCTCGAATGCCCCGCCGCGCAGCCGTCATTGCAGCCGTCCGCACACCTGTCGGGCGATACGGGGGAACGCTGTCGTGTGTGCGCCCTGATGATCTGGCTGCGCATGTGATTCGCGCCGTACTCGATCGCGCAAAAGTTGGTGCGGATCTTGTGGACGATGTGTATTTCGGTGCTGCGAATCAGGCAGGCGAAGACAACCGCAATGTGGCGCGGATGGCGGCGCTCCTTGCGGGACTTCCCGTGCGCGTTCCGGGCGCGACCGTGAACCGCCTCTGTGCATCGGGGCTTGAGGCAGTGCATGTGGCTGCGCGCATGATCGAGTCTGCATCGGCGGATGTGATCATTGCGGGCGGAGTCGAGTCGATGAGTCGTGCGCCACTTGTGCTGTCGAAGGCTGACCAACCGTTTGGGCGTGGGCAGGAGATGCATGACACCACGATCGGATGGCGCTTCGTGAATCCGCGGCTGAGTGCCATGCATCATCCCTTTTCGATGGGAGAAACAGCCGAGAATGTTGCGCGTGCGTTCCATGTCAGCCGCAGCGACCAGGACCAATTCGCGCTCGAGAGTCAGCGGCGTTGGGCGGCAGCGAACGCTGCGGGTCGCTTCCGTGACGAGATCGTGCCGGTGGAGATTCCACAAGGCAAGCGACCGGCGCTGGTGTTCGACACCGACGAGCATCCGCGCGCCGATACCACACTCGAGAAACTCGCAGCCCTGAAGCCCGCATTCACCAAGGCGGAGGACGGCAGCGTGACCGCAGGCAACTCGTCTGGCGTCAACGATGGCGCGGCCGCGCTGCTGCTGATGGATGCGTCGAAAGCAGCACAGTTTGGGTTGACGCCCCTTGGCTTCGTCGGGCGCGGGTGCGCGGTCGGGGTGGATCCGGCACAGATGGGCATCGGCCCGGTGCCTGCAATCCAGTCGCTGCTCGAGCGTGCGGGCATCACGGCTGCCTCGGTCGATCTCTTTGAGATCAACGAGGCATTCGCCGCGCAGGCAGTGGCGTGCGTGCGCGAACTTGCCCTCGACCCATCGCGGGTGAATGTGAACGGTGGTGCGATCGCGATCGGGCATCCGCTCGGGGCGAGCGGTGCGCGGCTGGCGACCACCCTGCTGCATGAAATGAAGCGGCGCGATGCGGAGCGTGGCATTGCCGCGCTGTGCGTGGGTGTCGGGCAGGGTCTCGCGCTGCTCTTCGAGCGGCGCTGACTCGCCCATGGCGGACGCCTCACCGCGCTTCAGTGCATCGAAGCGATGCGGCGCAGTCCGCCCTCGACCGCGTCGACGAGCGCATCGATTTCCACCTCCGTCATCGGCGTCGACAGTGTCGCCGAGCAGGTGTTGATCATCAGGAACCCCTCCTGAAAGAGGTGCTCAAGCAGCAGCTTCAGCCGCTTCGATTCATCTGCGCTCAAGAACTGTTGGCGATAGTCGAGCGGTGGCGTTCGCTTCATGTGCACTCGGAACATCGATCCCGTGCCCGTCACGCATGCCTCGGCATTGGTGCGCCCGATCGCCTCGCGGATGCCGTGCATCGCGCGCTCGGCGAGGGCGTTCAACCTGGCGACCGCCGCCGCGTCATAGTGCTGCATCGCTGCGAGCCCCGCGGTCATCGTGACTGGATTCGCGGAGAAGGTGCCGGAGAGCGGGTAGAGCAACTTGCTTGCCTGGGGGTTCATCACATCCATCACATCAGCGCGCCCCGCGAGGGCCCCAACAGGGAACCCTCCGCCGATGATCTTGCCGAGCGCAGTCAGGTCCGCGCGCAAACCGTAGCGTTGCTGCATGCCCCCCACTTCCGTACGGAAGGTGATGACTTCATCGAGCACCAGCAGTGCACCGTTGCGCTCGGTCCATTCTCGGATCGCTGCGATGAATGCGGGGTCCGCGGGCCGAAGTCCCGCGCGATGCGGCATCAAATCGAGCAGCACGCACGCCACCTCGCTGCGGTGCGCATCGAGGATGGCGATTGCGCGATCCACATCGTTCGCCGGCATGACAAGCACATCCTGCAGCGCCGACTGCGGCGAACCATGCGTCAGTGGCACGCTGTTCGGATGGTCGATGCTCCCCCAGTTTTCAGGCTTTGGCTCCTGACTGACCTCCGCGTAGTCATAGCCGCCGTGGTACGCGCCCTCCACCTTCGCGACCTTCGCGCGATTGGTGAACGCGCGCGCCGCCTTCAGCGCGGCCATCAATGCCTCCGTGCCGGAGTTCACGAAGCGAAGCCGCTCAAACGCCGCGCTGCGACCGGCGAGATGTTCTGCGTAACGAACTTCCGCTTCCGTTGCCATCATGAACGCCGAACCGCGCTGCAACTGCGCTGTCACCGCTTCGATGATCGGCGGGAACGCATGCCCATGGATCAGCGACGCCATGTTGTTGGAGAAATCGATGCGTGAGTTGCCGTCGAGGTCGGTGATGCGGCAGCCGCGCCCGAAGTCCGCATACGGCGGATGAGGTCCCCGAAGCACCGTGTTGCGGCTGACGCCCCCCGCAAGAACCTTCCTCGCTCGCGCAAAGAGACTCTCGCTTCGTGTGGTTGCTTGCTCGGTGGTCATTGGTTGCACTCCGTGGGGTGTCTGCTCGTTCGCGCCTGGATTACACGGCGGCGGCGCGCGTGGTGGGTGGCAGAAGCGTTGCGCCGGTGCGCTCCTGCACGAAACCGAAGTCAACACCGGGCGCGAGTTCAACGACTCGGAAGCCATCTGGCGTGATGTCGACCACCGCCAGGTCGGTGTAGACGCGGTCCACAACGGCGCGTCCGGTCAAAGGGTAGGTGCACTCCCCCACCAACTTCATTTCACCTTCCTTGGTGCAGTGCTGCGTGAGAACAAAGACTCGGCGCACGCCAGCCACGAGGTCCATGGCCCCGCCCACGGCAGGAATCGCATCCGCCTCACCCGTGGACCAGTTCGCGAGATCGCCTGCTTGCGAAACTTGCAGTGCGCCGAGCACGCTGAGGTCCAAGTGCCCGCCGCGGATCATCGCGAAGCTGGTGGCTTGATCGAAGAAGGCTGCGCCGGGCATCATCGTGACCTGTCGCTTGCCCGCGTTGATGAGTTCTGGATCGCCCGCGCCCACCGCAGGCGATGGCCCCATGCCAAGCAGACCGTTCTCGGTGTGATAGATGAGCGTGCGTCCCTCGGGGACAAAGCGTGCGACGAGTTCGGGAATGCCGATGCCAAGATTGACATACGACCCGTGGGGAATGTCCTGCGCGAGTCGGCGCGCGATGTCATCGCGGCTCCATCCAATCGCGGCGGGTGTGTCGGTCGAAGGCGGCCTCATGGGTAGCGCGCCCCTGCCGCAATCAGTGCCGACTCCTGCTGCGGCGACGGCACATGCACGATGCGGTCCACAAAGATCCCTGGCGTGACAATCGACTCCGCATCGAGCTGCCCCGCATCCACCACCTCCGCAACTTGCACGACGGTGATGCCGGCAGCCGTTGCCATCGGCGGTGCGAAGTTGCGCGCCGTGCGGTGGTAGACCACATTGCCATGCGTGTCGGCGCGTCGCCCCTTGATGAGCGTGAAGTCCGCGCGAATGCCGAACTCAAGAACGCACTCTGTTTCGCCGAAGAAGCGGTGCTCCTTCCCCTGCGCGAGCGGCGTCCCGACGGCTGTCGGCGTGAAGAACGCGGGGATGCCTGCGCCGCCCGCGCGGATGCGTTCGGCGAGGGTCCCCTGAGGCACGAGTTCAAGTTCGACTTCACCGCGGCGGTACAGGTCTGGGAAAACGGTGGAGTTGGCGGTTCGCGGGAATGAGCAGACGACCTTGCGCACGCGACCCGCCTTCAACAGCGCAGCGAGTCCCACTTCGCCGCTGCCCGTGTTGTTGCTGACGACCGTCAACTGCTTCGCGCCTTGGTCGATCAGCGCGTGGATGAGTTCGATCGGGCTTCCAGCCTCACCGAAGCCGCCAATCATGACCGTGGCGCCATCAGGGATGTCCGCCACCGCGGCTGCCGCACCCACCACACGCTTGTCGATCATCGGCAGACTGGCGGCGGTGCTGCGTGCGTCACTCGAGCGCTCTTCACGCGCGAGTAGTCGTACAGCCCTGCCTCGTCGAAGAGCACGCGGTCGTCGTACCCGTCAAACCACAGCGCATTCGGGTTGCGGCCGACGATGCAGACCTTGCCACGATCGGCAGCGGGTCCCTGATTGCGGAGGATCTTGAAGATGACCACACCGTTCTCGCTGCCCTTGAGCCCTGGAATGGGCTCATTGGTGACGGCATTCACTTCGGTCTTGCCCTTGTAGTGCGTGATCGAAAGTCGCGCATGGCTCTCCACGCCCGACAGTCCCTTCTGCGACTCGTTCAGCAGTTGCCATGCGCGTTCGATCGGCACATTGAACGAGCGATACGCGATGATGTCACGCCCGCAGAAGAAGTAGTGGTTCTCTCCGCCCGCGCGCTTGAACTCGCGCTGGAGGATCCGCAGCGCATCCGCGTCGTCGTTGATCCCCTTGATGATCGGCGTCTGGTTCTCCACACTGAGCCAGCCGCGCTGGTTGAGGCGCCGCATCGCCGCGCCTGTCGCGGGAACCCACTGCAGGAAACCCTGCCCATTCCGTAGGTAGTGACCGTCGGGATCCTTGGCGAGGAATTCGTCGGGATGCTCGAAGTGCACCACGATGTGCAGACCCACCTCGGGGTACATCTCATGGAAACGATCCAGCATCGCGCAGAAGGCATCGTCGAAGCGCTCTGGATAGAACGCCATCTCCTTGGTGCCGATTCGGATCGATTCGATCCCCGCTTCAGCGAGTGCACCGAGCCATGCGGCGATCTTCGAGTTGTTGAGCACCATCGGGTCGCCGCCCGACATCAGGATCTCGCGGAGCTTCTCGCGTCCACACACTGGGTGACGACCGCCGTTGTCGCGCACCGCCTGATTGAAACGGTGGATGTAGCTGATGACCTCGGGAATGTTCGCCAGCCCCTTCTTCGCCACGGTGCCATCCTGCCGCTTGACTTCCTTTCGAGCGATCAGTTCCTCGCGGTAGCAGAATCGGCAGTGCGCGGAACAGGTGGACACCACATACAGCAGTCCCATCTCGTACTTGTGCAGCATGCCCTCGACCGGGCTGTAGTCCATCTGGAAGCCTGGGTCTTCCGACCCTGCGAGGTCGTACGTCTCGGATGGATCCGCCTTCACAAGCCGACGGAGGGGCGCACTCTGCTTGGCGAGATCGAAGTAGTGCCGCGTCACCTTGACTGGCATGCGCTTCTCCACATCGCGTTCGCCGCCCTTGAGCACGCGAAGTTGAACGAGCTCATCACCCGAGTAGAGCCCCTGCATGTCCGCAGGAACATTGGATTCGAGGAACGGCGCAAGTCCATTGATGATGTTGCGCTCATGGCGACCATCCTCGACGGAAGCGAGGAAGGCGCGTTCGCGATCTGTTTGGGTGTAGGTGAGTTCCATAGGTTTCCGCGAAAGTGTAACACTTCGAGGTCGAAAAACGGAATATGTCGGGGGAAGCTTGCACATCGGCGAAGTGGTGCAACAATCTGGAGTGATGAAGCGTCTCCTTGTCCTTCTTGCCGTTGTTGCTCTTGCTTCCCGCACCGGGAATGCTGCCGTCATGCTGTCGACGACATTCGACTCGTACGGAAGCGCATCTCTGTCGGGCCAGATCGCTTGGGGCGGAGGCACGGGCACATGGGCGGTATCGGGATCGATGAATGCCCCCCAGATCGCTGCGCTGGTCATTGGCGCGGGCGTCGATCCGGCCACCAATCCCTTCGGAGGCAGCGGCAAGATGGTTCGCCTCTGCACCGAGAAGTTCAACAACGGGCGCACGAAGGCCTGGCTGGACTTGGTGAACACCGGGCAGTGGGCGACCGCATCCGCGGGAGGTCGCACGGTCCTGGAGACTCGCATCAAGGTGTTCCTGCCCGCGTCGCAGGCGCTGCCCTCCGGCTTCGGCATCATGATCTCGAAGAGCTCCTTCGAGACATCGGGAGGCTTCGTCGTCAGTGCGCAGAGCGGCGAGATCTCGCTGTTGAACGGTGGCTATGTGCTGGCGAACCGAGCGCCGACAGGGTTCATCGTCCCGCTCGGGCAATGGAATGAATTCGCGTATCGGTGGAATGTCGCCACGGGCTTCGGTGAGCTGCGCGCGAACGGCACATTGGTTGCGACGCATCAGACCACGCTGTTTGGCAGCGTCTACGCATCGAACCTCCTCAGCGTGACCGATGCGACGCCCGGCACGCTCAACGCCTTCGGCTACTTCGACGACTTCGCCATTTCCGCGGAGCTGCCGACGCCCGCCTGCCCCGCTGACCGCAACGGTGATGGAAGCGTCGACGCAAGCGATTTGGCATCCGTGCTCGCAGGCTGGGGCGGTCCTGCGGGCGATGTGAACAACGACGGAACCACGGACGGGACGGATCTCGCCGCGCTGCTTGGCGCGTGGGGTCCTTGCGGCGGCTGATCGCGTACCGTCCGCACCCATGGATGCCCCTTGGCAGCGCGCCGCATGGCGCGCCGTTCTGCTCCTGCTGCCTGTTGCGCTCCTGAACTATCTCGATCGGCAGATGCTGGCTTCGATGAAGTCGTCCGTGATGGCTGACATCACCGATCTGTCGACCGATGCGCAGTGGGGCATCATGCTCGGCCAGTTCAAATGGATGTACGCGCTGCTGAGTCCGCTTGGCGGCTGGGTGGCGGATCGCTGCGGTCGACGGATCACGATCGCATGCAGTCTCTTCGCATGGTCCGCCGTGACATGGACCACGGGCAGCGCCACGACCGCGAATGAACTGCTGTGGACGCGGACACTCATGGGTATCAGCGAAGCGTTCTACATACCCGCTGCCCTCGCGCTGATCACCGACCTGCATGGTCCGCGTACTCGGTCGCGCGCCACCGGACTGCACCAGACAGCCATCTATGTCGGCATGATGGCGGGAGGCTTCGGTGGCTATGTGGCGGACGCCCCGTCGCTCGGGTGGCGGAGTGCGTTCCACTTCGCTGGGATCGTCGGCATGCTCTATGCGCTGCCACTGCCATGGCTGCTGCGTTCGAGCGCGAGCGCGGTCCCTGCGCAGGCTGTCCAGCGCTCGTCGACGCGCGGGGCGCTGCGCGAACTTCTCGGCAGCGTTCCGTTCCTGCTGCTCGTTGCGTGCTTCACCCTGCCGGCCATGGCGGGGTGGATCGTGCGCGACTGGATGCCCGCCGTGCTGAAGCAGCAGTTCCAGATTGGGCAGGGAATGGCGGGCGTTTCGGCAACGCTTTTCACGACGCTCGCGATGCTCGTGGGCGTTGTGATCGGCGGCTGGATGGCGGACCGTTGGAGTCGAACGAGTGGCCGTGGCCGTGCATGGGTGAGTTGCATCGGCATCGTCGCACTCGTGCCAGCGCTGTTCGGTGTCGGCAATGCAGGAACGCTGGTGCAGGCGGTCGTGTTCCTGTCGCTCTTCGGCTTGGGCTGGGGACTGTTCGACTGCAACAACATGCCGATCCTCTCGCAGATCGCTCGTCCACATCTGCGGGCGACGGGCTACGGGATCATGAACTTCGTGAGCATCAGTTGCGGCGGCGTTGCGGATTGGCTGTTTGGTGCGCTGCGCGACGCGGGTGCGCCGAACAACGGCATCTTCGCCGCCTTCGGCGTGATCGCGCTCGTCGGCGCGGCCCTCATGGTGCTGGTGGCGCGGAGCCTGCCGCGGGAACCGCAGGCTTCGCAAGCGGGATGATCCACTCGCGCACGAACAGTTGTTCGCGCGCACGCCCTTGCAACATCTCCAGGATCTGCCCGCCCGTGTGGCGGCTCGCCATCTGAATCCGTGATGCCGCGGCGTTTGCAGGCATGGGCGCATCGATCGCACCGACCACGCTGATCCAGTCGCCGCTTCGGATGCGGTCTGCAGGCGGTGTGCCATTGGCGACGGGGAATCCCATCACCTCCGACTGTGGCAGCAGCATGCGGTGAATCTCCGCGACGCTGCGGAAGTTCTCGGGCACCCAGATGCGTTGCCCCGCGAGTTGTTCCTGCTGCGCCGTCGTGAAGGTTCCAAGGGGCGCATCGAAGACGCTGAGGAAACTGGTGAGCGCAAGCAGCACGGCAAGTGCCGAGGGTGCAGCCGCGAGCCGCGTCCAGCGTGGAGTCAGGAGCGCCCACACGGCAAAGGCGGCGGTTGCGAGGAGCAGTGGCCAGTGCCACCACGCGAACGCGAGTGCCCCGAGATCGCGAGCGAGCATCCAAGAGAGCCAGGCGATTGGAACGACTGCGATCACTGCACCGATGTGCGTGAGCATGAATGCGTTCCGTCCCACATGATGTCCGCGCGTGGCAAGCAGCACGGCAAGCGCAGGCATCGCTTCGAGCAGGTAGCGCCCCGAACGCTGCGCAGGCAGGCAGAACACGAGAAACATCGCTGCGACCCAGAGCAGCAGCATTCGCTCCGATGCAGTGAGTTCCCTTCGATGCTTCCAACACTCCACGAGCACGCCGAAGAGTGGAAACGCGAGCAAACCCGCATGCACAAATGGAGATGCAGCGAGGGACCACACACTGAACCCTCCCCAGAAGAAGCCGCTGATCCAATCTCCCGCACCCCCCGCCATCTTGCCGACATTCTCGCCAACGACGAACTCACGCCAGACTGCCGCAGGATCAGGGTCCAGGGCAAACCACACGCTGAACAGGGCGAGCGATACGACTGCCACGACACCGCAGACGAGCATGACCCGCATCACGCGCGCGGTGCGCGTGCTGACGACGGATGCAGCCGCGCCACGCCACTCCACCAGCGCGAGCCACAGGAGGATCGGGGCGAGAAGGGCGAAGCTCCGAAACAGCAGCGCCACACCGACGACGACCCCAAGCAGCGGCAACCTCCAACCGCGCGTCGCGCGCGACGGTGCGAGCGTCACCCAAGCAATCGACCCAAACAGCCAGAAGGTTTCGGGCGCATTGGTGAGAAAGGGCCGCCCGTAGCGGAAGGTGCCAAGAAACCCAAGAAGCGTGAGAGCCGCAGAAATCGCAACCGTTGCGGTGCGCCCGCTGATGCGCCATGCGAGCAGAGCAGCGAGACCCGCCACACCCATGGACCAGACGACGCTGGGCCAGCGCAGCGCGGGCAAGCTCCACCACCCACCCCAGTCCGACGACAGAATCCCTTGCCAGAACAGGAGCGGCGGCTTCGTGTTGCGCATCTCTTCCATGCCGCTCACCAGCGGAAGCCACTGCCCGCTGGCAGCGGTCATCCGCGTGATCTGCAGATACACCCACTCGTCGCCGTTGGTCGGCGCCTGCAGTGATCCGATGCCGTGGAGATAGGTGCAAAGCGCGAGCGAGATGCCGAGTCCACCGAGCAGCAGCGCGGTGCGTTCCTCCCGGACATGGTTCGCTTCGGGATCGATGCCCTCGATTCGGACATGTCGATAGGTCCAGAGGTCGTTCATCACGAAGTTGATGAGGCTTGCGACTGCAATGCCGATCAGGTTCGCCACCAGGTAGGGGACGAGCGTCACGAGCATGTTGGTGAGCGCGATCTGCACAAGAATGCCCGCCCAGTTCGCGGCGGCGTATTGGATGTACTGCTGCCCAAGCGGCACATCCCGCGTGCGATCACGGTCGCGCCAGGTCCAAAGGCGGTTCCACCAGAAGTTGTTGGTCATGCCGATCACGATGCCCGTGAACATCGACAGGTTGAGCCGCAGGGATCGGTCCATGACTGCGCCGTACAGCCACTCGAAACAGATCCAGATGACGATCTGGTTGATCGCGACGCCTGAGACACCGACCGTTCCGAATCGAAGGAAACGACCGCGCTGCCGCCACGACCATCCGACCACCGCATGAACCATGCCGAGCGGCGTGCGCGTGGCGGGGCTGCGCTGCAGAGGCTTCATGCGGTGTGGGAAGCGGCAGCGAGTGCTTCACGCGCTGCGGCAAGGACCGCATCTGGAGCGATGCGCTTGAGGCACTGATTGTCACCGTCGCAGGGCGAGTTGCGGTGGTTGTACGCCGTCACGCAGGGGGAACAGGCGATCGGCTGCCAGAACGCACGCATGCGCGGGCTCCAACTCGAGTAGAGCAGCGGCGTTTCCGGTCCGTACATCACGAGTGCGTGAATCGGTGTCATTGCGGCGAACTGCACGGGACCACCATCATTGGTGATGAGCAGTCTTGCGCGGTGAAAAAGGCACATCAGGTGGCGGACCGAACGGGTTTCACCCGCGAGGTTGACAATGCCGGGAAGAAAGTCACAGGCACGGCGGAGGTCATCAGCGAGCAGACGATCTTCGGGCATCCCGATGATCCCGACCGCATGCCCATCGGCAAGCAGCGCGCGTGCGATCGCCGCGTAGTGCTCGAGCGGCCAGGCACGGATCGGCAACAGACCCCCGCTTGGATACATGAGCACGAGCGATCGCCCCTCGCACGCAGGATGGTCGCGGTGCAGCTGAGCGACTTCCCGCTCCACCTCCCCTGCCTCCGGCTTGAAGACAGGCGGATCGAACCGTTCCGTGGTCGGTGCGTTCTTGTTGGGCGGCGTCGACGGCGTGCCGATCGACTCGACGAGGGCGATGAGTTGATGCGAGAGATGGCGATACGGGTTGTACGGCACGGGTGCGGTCATGAATGACCCTCGGTACAGCCCCTCCTGCGTTGCTCTGTGGAACCCTGCGCGGTGGCGGGCGCCCGAGAGCCCGCTGAGGATCGCGCTGATGCGCGCGAACAACTCACAGTCCACGACCGCATCAAAGCGTAGTGATCGCATGATGCCGACTGCTCGAAGCAGATCTCCCGCGAGCTGGGCAGGCGACCCGTCTCGCAGCGTGATCACATGCGCGGGATCGACCACTCGGAGCAGATCGAGCACCGATCTGTTCTTGCGGAACACCATCGCGTGGATCTCCACTCCAGGATGACGCTCGCGGAGTCGACGGAACATCGGCTCGGCCAAGACCAAGCTCCCCATTTCGCTCAGCAGGATGACGAGCACTCGACGCAGCAGCGGTCGTTCATCGGGTGGCGGCACGACGCCGAGTGCGCGTTGGCCAGCATGCCACGCCGAGAGCGCACCGCACAGCGGCACGCCACACCATCGATCCACCAACCGTTGAATGTGGATGTCCATACGCGTCCCTGCGACGGACGATGCTACGCTCGACCTGCCCCCTCGGCGTCCGTATGCGCGCGCTCATCACCTCTCGCGTTGTAGCAGTCGCCATCTTTGTCCTCGCGTGGCTGGCGGCATTCATTCAGTCGCCGCGCCCCACCGAATCGAGATTCGAGTTCGCGCCGCCGCGCACATCCCGGACGGCTGGAAGCGTTCACTTCGCATCGATGGATCTGCCGCGCCCCGCGCCCTCGGCGCACGCATCGTCGATCACGGCACTTCCTGATGGAGCGCTGCTGGTGGCATGGTTCGCCGGTGCCCGCGAAGGTGCGTCGGATGTGGCGATTGAGATGGCGCGCGTGCGCGCGGGCGCCGTGGAGAGCCGTTGGACATCGCTGACGCGCGAGCAGTTGCAGGGCATGGTGCAGCGCGTGATCCGTTCTCTTGGGAATCCAGTGGTGTGGGTGGACGCGCAAGGGCGCGTGAACATGCATGTCGTCAGCGTCAGTTATGGCGGCTGGTCCGGCAGCGCGATCAATCATCTGGTGTCCTTGGATGGCGGCGCGACGTGGCAGTCGGCGCGGCGCCTCGTGGTTTCGCCATTCTTCAACTTGAGCACGCTCGTCCGCACGCAACCAGTCGCCATGGCCGATGGATGTTGGGGACTGCCCGCCTATCACGAGTTCATCGACAAGCACGGGCTGTTCCTGCACCTGCGCACCGATGGCGCGGTCCGTTCCGCGGAACGCATGCAAAAGTACGAAGGCGGATGGCTGCAGCCTGCGGTGGCGGCGCTCTCACCGCGCGCGGCTCTTGCGCTTCTTCGGTCGGCGAGCCGAAGCACGCCGTTCATCGGTGTCAATCGTTCGACTGATGGCGGCACCACATGGGTGATGCAAAGCGCGCTCGACATCCCGAACCCCGATGCGTCTGTTGCGCTGCTGCGTCTCTGCGATGGAACGCTGCTTCTCGCTGCAAATCCGACGCGCGGCGGCCGCGGCACGCTGCAACTTTTCACATCGCGGGACGATGGCGTGACGTGGGCGTCATCGCACGTGATCGAACGGGACGAGGGTGGCGAGTTCTCCTACCCGTGTCTTGCGGAGTCAGCGGACGGCATGATCCATCTCACCTACACTTGGCGGCGGCAAGGGATTCGTCTGTGCTCGTTTGGTCGCGGTTGGCTTGCAGAGGATGGATCGACTGCACCCGCACCGGGAGCTTCTCGATGAGCGCGTGGCCGCTGGGCACCTGGATCGGACTCTTCGGTCAGGCGTTGATCGCTGCCGCGCTCGGACGTTTCGCCCGAGAACGCCTTGCCAAGCGCGCACTCAAGCCGCTCGGACCCGAGTCGTGGCTGCTGATGATCGTGGTGCTGAGCGTGCCGCTCGGCGGCATCACCCTCGCGGGTCACCTGCGCGGACTGTGGGGCGACGTGAGCATCACGACGCTCGTCATTCTGGCCTTGTATGTGATCGCGCCCAACGCACTGCCGAATCGGCCGGCGCGTTTCTGGAGCGTGGCGCTCGTCCTCTTGGTTGCTTTGCCTCTGTATGGTCCGCTGCTGCTGCCCATTCCCCGCATGCAGCGCGACCTTTACTGGCTTGGGTGGCATCCAGAGTCCTTGCTGCTGCTCCTCGCGGGCGTGGCTGGTGCTGCCGCGATGGCAGGTCGGTGGTGTCCACGCTGGGCACTGATCATTTCCGCGGGACTGGCGGGCTTTGCATGCGGCCTGCCCGAATCGACCAACTTCTGGGATTCGCTCGTCGATCCGCTCCTGTTCGCCGTTCTCGGCTGGATTGCGTTGTTCCCACGCGCCTGCTGCAATGACACCGCGGAGCGATGCGTTCATCCGAAGGGACGGTTTCCACAGACAAGGAGCATCCAGACATGACGACTCATCCATGCAGCGACACGCCGAGTTCACCTGTTCAACGCTCGTTGAGGGATGGAGGTGCATTGATTGCACTCCTGCTCGCGGCGAGCGTTGCATCGATTGCACCTGCGCAGGCGGTCACCGGCGCAGGCGGATCGCCGCGCATGCCGATCACGGGCGTGACGCTGTACCGCAGCGGTGTGGGGTCGTTTGAGCGCCAGGGTCCGATTGCAGCGGGCGATACGGTGTCGCTGCGCTTCGCGCAGGATGGCATCAACGATCTCCTGAAGTCGATGGTGATCCTCGACGAGCAGCAAGCGCTGCGGGGCGTTTCGTTCGAGTCCAACGAACCACTGACGCGTCAACTGGCGAGTTTCGGCATCGACCTTTCTGGGAATCCGTCGCTCGCCGACCTCCTTGGGCGATTGCGTGGATCACGGATCATGGTGAGCGCTGATGACGGTCCCATCTCGGGAACGATTCTCGGCAGCGAAACTCGGGAGCAGGCCGTGGGTGACTCCGAGCAACCCATCGCCGTTCCATTCATCAATGTGCTGACCGACGGCGGAATCCGTTCTGTCAACCTGACCACGGTTGGGTCCGTCCAGTTGCAGGATGCGGGATTGAACGCCGAACTTGGCAAGGCGCTCGCGGCGCTCGCCGCGCACACCACCGATCGTTTCAAGAGTGTCGCCATCTCCTTCGCTGGGCAAGGAAGCCGCACTGTGCGCATCGCATATGTGGGCGAAATGCCAGTGTGGAAGACGAGTTACCGACTGGTGCTGCCGAGCGCGGATGGCGCGAAGGGATCTTCACTCTTGTTCGGCTGGGCCATCGTCGAGAACTCCACGGATGATGATTGGAGCGATGTTCGCTTGTCCTTGGTGGCAAGCCAGCCTGTGAGTTTCGAGATGAACCTCTCGCAAGCCATGCATGTCGAGCGTCCCGAGGTGCCGGTGCCGATGGTGGCGGGCGCATCGCCGCGCGTGTACGGGGACAGTGCCGCGTTTGAGGCGCAGCGGGACTTGCGTGTCGCAAACAAGCGGCGGGGCGAAGGTTCTGGGGGAGGAGGCGGTGGATTCCTCCCTCCGCCCACAGCAGGTGCGCCGCTCGCCATGGCGGTGGACTCAGCGCGGGGCGCATTCGGCGGTGCTGTCGAAGGAGGCGAGGATCTCTCGTGGAAGCAGTCGGCAGCGGCGCAGGCGGAAGGCGGTGCGGTCGGCGAGTCGTTCCAGTACACGCTTCGGAATCCTGTTTCGATCGCGCGTCAGCAATCTGCCATGCTGCCGATCGTCTCGAGCGAAGTACAGGCGAGGCGCATCAGCATCTTCAGCCCGGCGGACGGAATCGATCATCCGATGCGGGGCATCGAACTCTCGAACTCGAGCGGACAGCCGCTCATCCCTGGACCGATCGCTGTGTTTGATGGCAATGCGTACGCGGGCGACGCGCAGATTGCGTTCATGGGAGCGGGCGACAAGCGCCTCCTTGCCTACGCCGTCGATCTCGATGTGGCGTGTGCCATCACCAACGACAGTTCCACTGCCACGGTGTCGCTGCGGATCGTCGACGGATTCATCGAAGAGACGCAAAGGATTCGGAGCGCGGTGACCTATGCGTTCAAGAACAAGGATGCGATGCGCGGCCGCACGCTGCTGGTCGAATCGCCGAAGTCTCCGGGGTGGGATTTGGTCGAGCCGAAGCAGCCGGCGTCCGAGACTGGGCAGGTCTACCGATTCGAGATCGACATTCCGGCAGACAAGACCGCATCGCTGACCGTTGCACAGGAGATCACGACTCGTCAGCGGTTGGCTGCAACGGACTACGACCTCCCGACGCTGCTTGCGCATGCAAGCAGCGGCAAGGCGTCATCGGCCGTGGTGGATGCGGTTCGAAAGGTTGCAGCGATGCAGTCATCGATCGCCGATGTGAAGCGCAAGATGGAGAGCGATTCCGCGGAGCGACAGTCGATCTCGTCCGACCAAGAGCGTGTTCGACAGAACATGGGTTCGATCGAGAAAGGAACCGATCTCTATCGGCGTTATCTCGCGAAGTTTGACGAGCAGGAGAACCGCCTCGCCGAACTCGAGAAGTCTTCCGTTGATTTGAAGCGGCAACTGCAGCAGCTCAACGAGGAACTCAATCGATATCTCAGCGGCCTGAATGTTCCGTAATGGCGCATGCGCCCGCACGCGATGGTCAGGGCGCGTGGAGGAAGGACTGAGGAGAGATGAACGCGATCGCCATTCGCCGCGGTGGCAGCGCGGCGGATGTGCGCAGAGGCAGATCGAAGCGTTCCACCTCGCTGCGTGCGCCAAACTGATCCGCCCACGACGGGGTGGAATCGCCCTCCCAGACCAGCACCGCACCCTCGCGCTCGATTCGCTTCGTCTCGATCCAAGGCGATCGGATGGGGAGGCCATCGATGATGAGCTCCGGGTGACTTGCGTGGTACACACAGACGCTGCCGGCAACAAAATGCGGACCGATCACCAGTGTCAGTGGCGCACCAGGGAAGCGCGCTGTCCACCGCTCGCCGACATGCGCGGCGAGGGCTGTTCCATCGAACAGCACATTCGTCGCCCGCCCGCTGAGATACGGTCCGACCGACATTTTCACGGCCACGAAGACGAGTGTGGCGCTCGTCTGTATGCACCACGCGATCCAGAATGTCCGCAGACCACTCATGCCGATCGGGCGCTGCACCCAAAGGAGGACGGCAAGCCCAGCGAACGGGAGCCACGCCATCGCCCAAAGTGAGTTCATGTGCAGGTTGATGATCGCCGAGAGGACCGCTGCAACCATCACAGGGAACGCCGTACACCAGGCGTAGTAGTGCGCGGCAGGACGCATCTGCTTTGGTGGGCGCATGTGCTCGATCGTGGGCTCGCCTGGGCGCGCAAAGAGCAGGAACATCATGATCCAAACCCCAAGCAGCATCAGGAACTGTGCCCCGACAAACTCCGAAGGAAACGCGACTCGCCCCCACCAAGGCTCGGCTGGAACACTCTCGTGGAAACCACCATCGTGATCGAGCGTTGCCGTTCGCAGTGGGGAAAATCCAAGACGCCACATCGCCCAAAGATGCGGCAGCACCGTGAGGGTTCCTGCGAGCATGCCAAGCCAAGGCCCGCGCGAGAGCCACTGCCGCCGAGAGTCGCGGACCAGCAGCGAGAAGACCACAACAGCGATCGACGAGAACGCTGCCGTGTGCTTCCCATAGATCGCGATGCCCGAGATCACGCCGAAGGCGATCCACGCGCGTGCGGATCCACGAACAGCATGCCATCCTGCCCAGATCAGTGCCGCCACAAAGGGAAGCTGGATCAGGTTGTGGTTGAGCACATCGCTCTCGTAGTTGTAATACACGCATCCCTGCAGCGAGAGTGCGGCGAGAAGGGCACGCCATGGACCCACAAGATCGAGCGCCGCACGCCACACGACCCACGCGGTTGTGGCGACGAGAGCTGGTGCGATGAAGAACTGCGGCCACACAGCTCGCCCCGTCGCGACAAACACCGCCTCGGCAAGCCATGCAGGGAGCGGCGGATGCTTCCAATACGAGACCTGCCAGCCTCTCCCCCACATGAGCATTTCCACATGATCGAGCGCAAGGTTCCCTTGCAGTGACAGAGTGACGAGGCACCAACTCAGGTAGATGCCAATGGTGGCGATCCAGAAGATTCGCCGAGGCGTCCACCAGTCGCTCGCGGCGTGCGCCGCCTCACTCGTCACGCGGTGGACGATACACGCCAGCAGACCACAGGTATCCTCCAACGCCATGATGACGACTCGTCGCGCCCTTGCCCTTGTGTGCCTCTCGATCGCATGCGTTTCCTGCCAAGACCAGCCGAAAACGGTGACGGGCGGAACGCCAGTCCTGCCCCAGCGGAAGTTGATCTGCCGAATCCGCGAGGCGATATCGCCCAGCACGCCGAATGGGCCTGTCGACGAGATCCTGCTCGACGAAACGTCATCGATGACTGCAAACGCAGGCGATGTCGTGCGCGTCGAACTGAAGCGCAGCAGCGGTACGGGCTATGAGTGGCAACTCTCGAAGGATTCGAGGTCGTTCACGCCCGTTCTGAAAGCAGACTTTGACGCCGCGAACGGCAAGGGGCAAGCGGAGCCACAAAGCAACGGATTGCCCGGCGGTCCTGTCCTTGATGTGTTCAACTTCACGGCCAGCACGGCAGGCTCGACGCGGCTCGTGTTTGTGCTCGTTCGTCCTTGGGAGATGGACAAGCCGAGCGATCGCCGCGAACTGCTCGTCACCGTCGTGGGCGGTTCCGACGAGTAGCGCAGCACCTCCACTGCCTCGAAGGCAAACGACCCGGGGTGGACTCGAACCACCGACCTGCGGATTAGAAATCCGCTGCTCTATCCAGCTGAGCTACCGGGACTCCGTACCAAGCGGCGAGACGAATCGCCGCAGAACCCAGTCTATTCGCAGGGAGTGGCGGGGCGCGTTTCGGCACAACCTGCACGAGCGCGAGGCAATATGGAAACGGCCCCGTGCGTTACAGTAGGGACATGGGACACCCTCGCACGCGATTGCGCCGAAACGCGTTCACCACGATTCTCTGTGCCGCGGTTGGCCTTTGGTCGGCGACGGGCTGTGCCAGTTCAGGTGGGGCGATCCCAGGGACCATCGTTCCATCGCTCATTTCGACTCAGGTCTCGGCCGCTTGCACCAGCATTTCGGCGGCGCATACCGATTTGGGGAGGTTGCCGAACAACTCCGCAGGAGAAGAGCGGATTCTGCAGGCAATCAGACAGCGCTCGCAAACGCGGGACGAGACCGATGGCGGCGGCAATCCGATCAAGGTGACGGAGATGATTGATGGAATCGCGTACGACTACCTCCCCGCGCGCAATCGATACCTGATTGCCGTTGCAGGACGCGTGGTGCGTGCACCCGAAGATGGGAGCACGCCGAGCTGCACCTGGTACTGCTTCCGTGGCGTGTACGAGGCCAATGGATCACTGGTGCGGGACAAGTCGCAGTATGTCGAGAACTCGCGGCTCTTTCTCAGTGCCATCCGAAACACCGCAGGAATGACGCCGTGGAACTGCGAAGCGTGGGCGATCACGGAGATCTATCGGCAGGCGGTGAAACAGTCTGGCACTGCCCAAGCGGATGCGATGGTGCAGGACTTCGTCGATCAAGCGATGGCAACGGGGCAAGCGCGCATCACTCCACCGAAGACGCCAAGAGAGATGGCTTTTGGCGGGAAGGGTGGCGGCACCCCTCCCCCTTCACCGCAATGACCATCCGAGAGTGCCGTCCATGATCCCACGGACGGATTCATCCTTCATCGCCGTTGCTCGGGGCGAAGCCGCGGCGGATGTCGTCATCGAATCAGGGCAGATCGTGGATGTCCATTCGCGGCGACTCCGTGCGGCATCGGTCGTCATCCACGGCGGCCGCATTGCCGCGGTGCTCGATCCATCGATGACCGCGAAGGCGATTCAGCGCATCGATGCGGGCGGCATGGTGGTCATGCCTGGGCTGCTTGATGCACACATGCACATCGAGAGCACCATGCTGCCGCCATCGACATGTTCGCACATGATGCTGCCCCATGGCACCGCGGGCGTCGTCGCCGATCCACATGAGATTGCCAATGTCAGCGGCATTGCCGGCATCCGATGGATGATGGAGGATGCGCGTCGCGCTGCGATGCACATTTGGTTCACGGCGTCCAGTTGCGTTCCGGCGAGTGGACTGGAAAGCGCGAACGCAAACCTGTCGGCCGACGATCTCCATCCACTCTTTGACGATCCACGCATCATTGCACTCGCGGAGTTGATGAACTTCCCTGGAACGATCGCGGGCGATCCTGATCTGCTGGCGAAGAGTGCGCTTGGACTGTCACGGCGCGGTCGGGTCGATGGCCATGCCCCCGCCCTGTCGGGGCAGCGGCTCCAGGCGTACATCGCTGCAGGACCGTCGAGTGATCATGAGTGCTTCCGCGCCGACGAGGCAATCGAAAAGCTGGAGTCCGGCCAGCGCATCTTCATTCGCGAAGGCAGCGCGGCAAGGAATCTCCGTGATCTGCTTCCGGCCGTGACACCAGCGAATGCGCATCGCTTCTGCTTCTGCACGGACGATGTGCATGCGTGCCACGGGTTCGAGGACGGACATCTTGATCGGGTGATTCGCAGGGCCGCGCAGATGGGCTTCGATGGTCCGACCGCCGTCGCGATGGCATCGCTGCATGTCGCAGAGCACTATGGTCTTCGCGATTGGGGCGCCATTGCTCCGGGCTTGGCTGCGGACATTGCGCTCGTCCGACTCGGGCACGATGGATGGTCGTCCATGAAGGTCGAGCGGATGTTGATTGCTGGGAACGAGGTTGCACGAGATGGCGCGTGCACCTCGGAGACGATGCCTGTCGTTGTCCCGGCGTTCCTTCGATCCACCGTTCACTTGCCTGCTTCGTTGAATGCTGCTGCATTCACGCCGCACGGAGAGTCGTCGAAGCCAGCGCGCGTGGTGGGCGTCATCCCGGGGCAGATCGTGACGGAGCAACTTCTGGAGCAGCCATGCGTCGTCGGAGGGCGCGTGTGTGCGGACCCATCTCGCGATTTGCTTCTTCTGGCATCGATCGAACGACACGGCGGCGCCGGCGGCATCGGCTGTGGGCTTGTGCGCGGCTTCGGCATGCGACGAGGTGCGATTGCAAGCACGGTCGGCCATGATGCGCACAACCTGAGTGTGGCCGGCGTTGATCCCGCGGACATGCTGCTTGCCGTGCAGCGGCTTGCGGAGATCGGCGGCGGACAGTGTGTTGCCGAGGGCGGGCGCATCCTGGCTGAACTCCCCTTGTCGATCGCGGGCCTCCTGTCCGACCGTTCCGTTGCGGAAGTCGCCGCTGCACAGCATGCCATGGATGCCGCGTATGTATCGCTTGGAGGGACGCTCGCAGACCCGTTCATGCAACTTTCGTTCCTGCCTCTGTCGGTGATCCCGCACCTGAAGGTCTCGGATCGCGGCATCATCGATGTGGATGCCTTTTCTGTCGTGCCCCTCCAAGATGGAGTGACCTCATGAGAGCGCTTCTCTCGTTCACGGTGAGTGCATGGGTGGCCGTTGCAGCATCGGGCTGCGCAAGCGGTGCATCGCAAACCGCAACAGCGCCGCCGAGCGCCGCGCCTCAGGCGGAGCCCAGTCCGCCGCCAGCGCCATCCGGCATGAGCGCGGCGCGTCCGCCAATGACCGTTGGCTCTGCTGCACCCAGTTCGGACATCGCCCACTGGCTTCGTGGGCAGCAGCCCGACTTTTCCGACAGCAGCCGGACTTGGATCGTGCTGTTCTGGTCGCCGTCGGTGACCCCAGCGCGGGACAGTCTCCCCCGACTCGCCAAGGTCGCGCAAAGGAACCGCGACAAGGGCGTCGATGTGATTGCTGTTGCATGCGAGCCTGTCGATGTCGTCGCGCCACTCTTGGAAACTCCTCGCTTCAAGGACTGGGAGAATGTCGCCATCGGCTGCGACCCAGACCGGAGCGCGTGGAACGATTGGATGAAGCCGTCTTGGCAGACGAATGTGCCCGCGTGCTTCATCGTTCACCAAGGCAACATCGCGTGGATTGGCGATCCTCGTGACGCCGGCGCCGTTGTAGAGGCTGTGCAGAGTGGCCGCTGGTCACGCGAGGGGCGACGCGCGATGCACGAGGAGCGTGCAGCCGCTCTGCAGCGCAGCGCGGCGTTTGCCGAACGCACCCAGATTGCAATCGACCGACGCGAGTGGGACAGCCTGCTCGACATCTGCCGGGAGATGTCCGCCGACAAGAACCCATCGATCGCCCGTGAAGGCAGGCTGCTCGTCATCAGTGCACTGCAGCAAGCCGGTCGAACGGATGATTCGTTTGCGGCAGCCGACACGATTCTGCGTCACTCCACCGATTGGGAAACGTGCGCGGAACTTTCGACGATGCTCGTCTCGAAGCTGTTCGAAAAGCCCGACTTCCAGCGCGCCACCATGGCAGCCCTGAAGGCGATCTCGCTGTCGAAGCAGCGTGAGGGCTTGGCATACGCATCGCTGGCGGATGTTCAACTGCGAAATGGACAGGTCACCGCGGCACGCGCGACGCTTGATCGCGCCCTGACGATCATCGATCCGTGGGACGAGGAGGCGGTGCGCTCGCGCATCGACGCGTTGCAAACACCCCCGTGATCCGGTCCCTCCGAAGCCGGTCGTTTCGCCGACTGAAACCCGGGCCGAATCGACTGCAAAGTGTTATGGACTCGGCCGCGTCCACCTCGGCGCCCTGGGCCTTTATCCGTGTCCCATCGCAGCCCGCACCATTTTTTGGAACGCCCGTCCCGTGGCAAGAGTCTGCGGCTTGCCAAACAAAGTTCCATTTTTCTTGCGCCTGCGTTTGCCACGCAGACTTCTCTGGCTATCGTGATGGCTCATGCAGCGCCTTGGAGCCATCCTGACGGTCCTCCTCCTGACCCTTGGGGTCAGCGGTTGGAGGGCGATGCACGTGCACTTGGCACACGGGCAGACAGTGCAGGGCAATGGAAGATCATGCTGTGCGTCCGACCGGGTTGTGGATCCGTGCGGAGGTCACTCATCCTGCTGCAGTCATGACGGACATTCTGGCTCGCGTTCAGAACACTCCCGCGAGAGCGGTGAGGATCAACGGCACGCTTCCGATGAGCGGCCCGAGCCGTCCGACTCGGACTCGGACTCGGACTCGGGTTGCGGCACCTGCTCATTGCTCGCTGTCGTTTCGATACTCGCGAATGCAGAGTTTTCCCTGGATCAAGTGAGCTTCGCGCATCGGGCCTGCGTGGCGATTCGCGTCTTCACTGCTTCTGTGCCGAGCCCTCGGGGAGTATGGGCTCGACCTCCGCCTCCGGTCGTCTGATCAAAGATCCACCGCGCTCGTTCACTCGGCGCGGTCCCTGTCCACTGCACGGGCTCTCTCGAAGAGTCTTCAAGTGGTGGTGGATTCATCTTTCGAGCAGTCACCATGTCAATGCAATCTGTGACAATCCGTCCCGTATCCCGATGCGCCTTCACTTTGGTGGAGTTGCTGGTTGTTGTTGGTGTGATCGTCGTCCTTGTCGGACTTCTCGTCCCCGCCCTCGCAGGCGTGCAGCGGCAAGCCCGAACCGCCAACGACCTGGCAGCGCTCCGCTCGCTGTCGGTGGCTCACACCGGTTACATGAACGCACACAAAGAGCACTTTGTTGATGTGGGGTTGCCGCACGGCGGCATGGGCAGTCCCAATGCATCGTTCGTGACCACCCTCCGACCGTTTCTGGACCATCCAGTGGCACTGCGCAGCCCGCTCGATCAATCGAGCAGGTGGCCCGCGGATCAAGGCGGTACGGCGGATCCAGCGCTCGGGCCAGTCCGCATCACGAGCTACGGCATGAACAATCACCTCTCCCGCAACTACTCGCCTCTGGCGGCAATCGAGGGACCGGGGGCTGGCAGTGATCGACTCGGCGAGATCCAGCGCCCCGCGGAAATGGTGTGCTTCCTCCTGATGACGGAGGAGGGCGACTTCGCCTTGGCAGATCACCCCCATGTTGAAACATGGTGCGAAGTGGCGGATGAGCAGGTGCCCACGCTTGCTGCAACCCAAGTTGCCATTACTGCAGTGGACCGACAGAGGCCGGCAAGGGCATCGTTGTCCAACTACGCATTCCTCGATGGGCACTCTCGAACACATGAGTTCGATGACCTGTGGTCGAACTGTGAACGCAACCGATTCGATCCCCAACTCCAATGAAACCATCTTGCATCCATATCTACCGTTCATTCGCGCTCGGCATTGCTTGGGTGAGCTCCAGTTGCCTCGCACAAGGCCATGACGGTGACATTGGTCTTCGGGTCAGTACCGACGCCGTGCTGACGACGCACACCATCTCCTCAGGCGGCGTTGGTCCTCAGACGCGTGTGTTCCGATCTTCCTTCGGGGATACCGGCATCAGCGGGTTCACATCGAATCCGGGATTCGAGGCGCTGCCAGGCACCTTCACGGTTGGATACCGCATCGGGTTCGATGTGGGAGCCCCACTGCTCGCCTGGAACGGGAGTGGCTTTGGGGCAACGGATGCGGGTGGTCCCTTGGCTGGAGAACGCCTCAAGATTTCGTTCATCACGCTGGGCATCACGACCGATGCCACAGCCATCCCTGGTTTCTCGCTCGCCGTCCAGTCGGATGGAGGATGGCATCGTCATCTCTCGTTCACGCTCCAGCCGGGGACGGGTTCTCCAGCCCCCGACGATGGCATCTACCTGCTTGAACTTGTGCTCTGGTCGACCGATCCAACCGTTCAGCCAAGCGAGCATGTTTGGCTGGTGATGAACAATGGACGACCTCTCATCGAACACGAGGCGGCGGAAGCGTGGGTCATTGCGAACCTGCTGCCCACGCCATGTCCCGCCGACCTTCAACCGAGTGGACAGGTGGATGGTCAGGACCTCGCCATCCTTCTGGGTGGTTGGGGCAGCTCGGGTTCGGCAGACATTGACGCCAGCGGCGTTGTGGATGGCAGCGATCTGACCATCTTGCTCAGTGCGTGGGGAGCATGCCCATGAGGCGCGCACCCACGAAGTTCCCTTTTATTGGAGTATCTCTCATGCTTTGGAAGCCTTCAGTTTTTTCTCTCGCCATTTCTGCAATTGCCCTTTGCGCACCACTGAACTCAGCGTTCGCGGGTGTCGAGGAGGAGCCGCACGCGGACATCTATGTCTGGGCGGAGGGCGCACAACTCCGTACCGCCTCATGGGATCATGGAACGGATCAAGTCATCGACCCGTCAGCGCGAGTTTTCTCCGCCGATCTCGGGGAAGATCCAGACTTCCCTTTCGCCATCGATGAGCCAGGCATCGGCTCGAACCTCGTCGGGGCAACGCTCAACATGTACCTCAATGGCGGCATGTCGCGGTGGACTGGAAATGGATTGGGGAGTTCCGATCATGTCCTCTCCATTTCTTACGGGGGTCAATCTGCGAACACGATTGACAGTGGATTCATCTCCTTCCTCGTGATGGATGATCTGGACCTGCACCCCGACTACTCGCTGGCTGGATCGCAGAGTTCTGTGGATCCCGATCCCGGCATCTATGTCGCCACCTTCCGTTTCGAGGCGGAGGGCTTTGACCCGAGCGCCCCCCTGTGGGTCGTGTTCAATCTGGGGTCGGACGAAGCGGACCACGACGCCGCGATCGAATGGGTGCAGGCGAATCTCGTCCCGGCGCCCGGAGTACTGAGCCTTCTGGCACTCATGGGTGCAAGGAGCGGGCGCCGACGACGTGCGTGAGGTGGTGAACCTCCGTCAAGCTTGAGAGGACTCGTTCAACTTGCACCGGCTTGGTGCGCTGGCACATAGGCCTTCCGCGTGTAGTCAGCCACCATCCGGTGCGAGTTGAACTGCAGGGGCACCGTCGCTGCACTGTGGAGAGCGCGCTTGATCCAGCCCAGTGGGATTCCGTCGCGCCCGCGTTCATAGAACAGAGGAACGACTTCGCTCTCCAGTCGTTCGTACATGCTGTTGGCGTCGAAAGCGTCGCGCTGGGCGTCTGTTGATCCATCGGGCGCCGATTCGATGGACCAACCGTTGGAGCCATCGAAGCCCTCAGGCCACCATCCATCAAGGATCGACAGGTTGAGCCCGCCGTGCAGCGGCGGCTTCATGCCACTCGTGCCGCTCGCTTCATGGGGACGAACGGGGTTGTTCAGCCACACATCGCACCCTGACACCAGCATGCGCCCCACATGCATGTCGTAGTCCTCGATGAGGACCACCTTGCCGGCGAAGCGCGGGTCGCGCGCCATCTCGAAGATCTGCTGCGCATACGCCTGACCGCCCTCGTCGCGCGGGTGCGCCTTGCCTGCGAAGGCGATCTGCACGGGTCTCGTGGGATTGCAGAGGATTCGTGCCAATCGGTCGCAATCATGGAAAATCAGTGGTGCGCGCTTGTATGTCGCGAAGCGCCGTGCAAAGCCGATGGTCAGTACCTGATCATCGAGGAGCCCGTAGGTGGCTGCCACTTCCGACTGACCGTCGCCGCGGCGCTTCCGCTGCAGCGCCACCCGATCGCGAAGGAAGTGAATGAGCCGATTGCGCAGGCGATTCCGGAGACCCCAGAATGCGTGCGGATCCGAACTTCCCGCGCGCGCCCAGCCCATCGCCTTCGGTGCCTGCTTGCCGAGCCGAAGTCCAATCTCCGATTGCCAAAAGCGTTCTGCGTCGGGGTCGATCCATGTCCGTACATGAACGCCATTCGTGATCGCGCCGATCGGCACCTTTGCGGCGGGCACCTTGTAGTGGTCTTTCCACATGTCGCGGCTGACTTCACCGTGCAACTTGGCAACGCCATTCACTCGCTCGGCCAAGCGAAGGGCCAAGATCGTCATGCAGAATGGTTCCTTCGCATTTCCCGCATCCATGCGTCCGAGATCGAGGAGGTCCTGGTCACCCAAACCCAGCCGCGCAACGGCAGGCGCGACCTCGCGCAGGAACAACGCCGGGTCATAGCGGTCGTGCCCAGCGGCCACAGGCGTGTGCGTCGTGAAGACGGTCGATTGCCGCACCCGTGCCATCGCGTCCGAAACCGACATCCCCTGCGCCATGTGGTCCGCCACTCGCTGCAGCGGGGCAAGCGCAGCGTGCCCCTCGTTGAGATGAAGCACACTCGCATGCTCGCCGAGAGCACGCAGCGCCAAGGTGCCGCCGATCCCAAGCAGCACCTGCTGCCGAAGGCGAAGTTGGGGCTCGCCCTTGTAGAGCCCCTCCGTGAGGCGCCGATCCTCGGGGGCATTGGCCATCAGGTCCGTGTCAAGCAAGTACAGCGGAATTCGCCCCACCAACGTGCGCCAGATGCGTGCAGTCACGAGGCGACTGCCGATCGGGCACGCGATCGTGCGGTGCGTGTCCTCCATCCCCCAACGGTGAAAGTCGTAGTTGGGATACAGAACCTGCGTGCTGCCGTCTCGCGCGAGATTCTGGATGTAGTAGCCGTGGCGATACGCAAGCCCGACCCCTACGAGCGGAATGCCGAGGTCCGATGCGCTCTTGAGGTGATCGCCCGCGAGGATGCCGAGTCCGCCCGCATACTGCTGAATCGACTCATGCAAGCCATACTCGCTGCAGAAGTACGCCACACGGAAGCCGCGAAGCCGCGCAGTTGCACCGCGCTGGAACCACGCACGCTCTGCGAGATACGCCGCGCGCGCTGCGAGCGCGTCATAGACACGCTTGACGAACAGCGGATCGCGAGCAAGCGCTTCCAGTCTGGCCGCACTCGTTCGCTCCAGCGTGGCGAGCGGTGAATGATTCGTTGCGCGCCACTCGACTGGATCGAGCGTCTGAAAGACTGACCACCCCGGCTCATTCCAGCACCACCACATGTTGGATGCGATGTCACGAAGGTGCGTGACGAGATCATCACTGCCGATGGACGGATGACGCCGCTTGCGTGTCATGGAGTCCCGTATTCCTACCAATTCTTCCGCCTCATGTGCGGCGGCGTGAGTCGGCGACTTGTGTGCGGCCCGTCGCCTGCGCCAAGGCGCGAAGTCGTTTGGCGCAGCCGTGACGCACCGCAGCCCAGTCCGAGCCAATCCGCCAAGTCCAGTTCCCCAGCGCGATACCCGGCACATTCATGCGCGCCTTGGCGCCGAGCCCAAGCACATCCTGTAAGGGTACGACCGCCAACTGCGCAGGAGACGCGAACGCCATGCGGATGAGTGCCGCCGCCGGATCGCGCAGCGCTTCAGGTCCGCAGACCGTGCGCAGGCGCACCAGCTCATCCGCTGAACGCGAGTCCCGCCACTGCACGGTCGTCTCGTTGTCGTGCGTCCCTGTATAGACAACACTGTCGAGCGGATGATGATGGGGCAGTTCGCCGGAGTCATTGCCACCAAAGGCGTTCTGCAGCACCTTCATGCCCGGCAACTGGAACGCTTTCCGCAGCGCGACCACTTCCGGCGTGACGGCACCAAGATCCTCCGCGATGAGTGCGAGAGAGCCCAGTTTCCTTCGCGCGGCGGTGAGCACCTCCCGCCCCGGCTGCGGACGCCACAATCCGCGGCGCGCCGTTCGGGCACCGGCACGAATCTCATAGGCGTGATGAAAGCCGACGAAGTGATCGATGCGAACCCCGTCGAATCGACGCAGCGCGATCCCAAGTCGGCGGCACCACCAGTCGAAGCCCTGTCGGCGATGGGCATCCCATCTGTAGTGCGGATGACCCCACAACTGCCCATCCGCAGAGAAGCAGTCCGGCGGAACCCCGGTCACGACTTGGGGCTGCCCGCGTGAATCAAGACGGAAGAGCGCAGGCTCCGATGCAACATCCGCGCTATCGAGCGATACGAAAATCGGCACATCACCGAGCAGGCGCACGCCTCGGCGCGCGGCATGCGCACGCAATCGTTCCCACTGACGATCAAACTGGAACTGCAAGAACGCGTGGAACCCGCCCGTGTCCCGCTGATAACGAGACCAACCGTCAAGCCATGAACGCTCGCGACGGGCAAAGGATCGATACTCCGAACTCTCAAATCCGCGTTCGAGACGGAAGACTTCAAACGCCTCAAGGAACGCAGGCTCCTTCGCGGCGCGCGCCGCTTCGAAGTTGCTGCGGGCACGCGCTCCGCGAGCCTTCAGCGCCTGCCCGCCAAGGTGCGCAGCCGTGCGACGCGCTTCGCGCACCGTTCGAGCGGAAATCAGACCGTCCTCGTGGAGTCCCTCCAGGGAAATGAAGAGCGGTTCACCTGCGAAGCTGGATGTGCTTGAATAGGGCGAGTCACCAGCGCCGACTGGTCCGACCGGCAGCATCTGCCACCAACCCGCGCCCGCTTCCGCACACCAGTCAAGGAATCGCATGGCACTCGGCCCTGCGTCACCGATGGCGCAGTCGCCGTCGAGGCTGCTGATGTGCGCAAGCACACCATACGCACGCCGATCGAGGATCGGATTGATGCGCTGCGTCACTTCTGGAGCGTCCACACGCGACCCGAAAGTGGAGGCACGGAGATGCGCGGGAACGCATCATCGGACAGGGCAGCACCCTCCCCGCCGAACACCGTCTTCCACGATCCACCGATGCCGGAAATCGCCAACGAGGACAAGTCCAACTTCGCCTCGCGCGCCGATGCGTTGATCGCCACGAGCAGGCGCTCCGTGGGCAGGGCGCGCATGAACACCCAAACATCCTGCGCATCGTCCGTCGTCACCATCTCGAAAGACCCGGTCCGAAGCGCCGGATGCGCGTTTCGCAGCGCGATCACACGGCGATACCAGTCGAACTGTTCTTCGTCGACCTTGTTCTCCTCGGGCTGCTCGTACGGCTGCCGATCCTCCCACAGCATGGGCTTGCGATTGGTCGGATCATCCGCGCCCCACATGCCGACCTCGTCGCCGTAGTACACCATCGGCGCGCCGACATACACCATTTGAACGAGCGCAAGCAGTCGGACTCGGCTGTACTCCTCAGGCCCGGGTTTCTTGCCGTTGTAGTTGGGATTGTCCTGCTCACGGTTTCCCTTGTCGTACTCGAAATCCGGATGAAGGAACTTGGACACGATGCGGTCCGTGTCGTGACTGTCCACGAGATTCTGCAACACATAGGTCGCCTCGGCTGGATACGCGCGCCGCAGTTCCGCCAGCCGGCGGTCCATCTCGCTTGCGGAGATCTTCCGCTCCTTGTCTCGCATCCAATGCAACATGATCTCCGCAAACGGATAGTTCATCACTGCATCGAAGGAGCGACCATCCAGCCAATCATCCGCGCGCTTCCAGATTTCTCCCACGATGTACGCATCGGGGTTGATCGACTTCACCAGATCACGCCACTCATGCCAGAACGGCATCGGGACTTCGTTCGGCACATCAAGGCGCCAGCCATCGATGCCATCCGATGGATCGCCGTCGCCATTGGGGTCCATCCATCGGCGCGTGACGGCGAACACATGCTCCTTGACCCCATCACAGGAGAAACCGCGCTCGTTCTTTCGAAAGACGGGAAGTTCCCCGAAGCCAGCCCATCCGTCGTACTCAAACGGCTCCCACGAGCGCACGCTGAACCAATCCTTGAATCGGCTGCGCTCGCCCTTTTCCTTCAGATCGCGGAAAGCGGGATGCAAGGTGCCCACATGGTTGAACACGCCATCAAGAATCACCCGAATGCCCAGCCGCTTCGACTCGCGCAGAACTTCGAGGAACAGCTTGTCGGTCGGCGTCCACTGCCATGAACGCGGATCAAGCAGATCCTCCGCCGACTCCGCCTTGGCGTAATCGCCCTTCGTTCCGAAGTGCTCGTCGATGTGCAGGAAGTTCGTCGCGTTGTACTTGTGATGGCTCGGCGCCTGAAAGACGGGGTTCAGATAGATGGCATTGATCCCCAACTGCTTCAAGTAGCCGAGCTTCTCGCGCAACCCCGCGAGATCACCGCCATAGCGCCGCGAGAAGACATCCCACTTGAAGAAGGTCGATCCATTCTGCCCCTCCCAGGGACTCAATCCATACCACTCGCTCGTCCAGGGACGACACGGATCGGGATTGTTGAGCGAATCTCCATCGCGAAAGCGCTCCAGCATGATCTGGTACCAGATCGCATCCTTCGCCCATGCAGGCGTGCGAAACAATGCATCGGGTGCCGTATTGAGTGAATAGATTCGCTCGTCCTTCAAGCGCTTTGCTCCATCTGAAAAGAGGAATGTGTACGTCAACTTCGAACCAACATCCGCAACCTCGATCTCCCACCACGTGAAGGCTTCGTCCGCACCTGAATCACGCATGGGTTGACGGGACTTTCCCGGCATCGCGAGTTCGCAGCCCTCGACATCATCTCGCAGGGTTCGCACCCGCAGCAGCACGGCGCCATTGGGCAGCCGCTGCGCAAAAGATGCGCGGTCCGGATCGTGCAGGATCGCCGCGCCCTCCACCTTGCCATCACCGCGTTTCGCCCGGACCGATCCGAGATTGGCTTCCGCCCCAAGCCGCAGAACGCTGTTTTTGCCGCCATGCCCATCCAACTCAGTGAAGGGATTCCGAGGATCGGTGGTCCATTGATCGCCATCCACGACGAACTTGTAGAGCTGGACGCCGGCAGGCATCGTCACTTGAACCCGCCACACGCCATCGTCGCCTCGCGACAGCGGCGTGCCGCTCATGTTCCAACTGTTGAACGACCCCGCAAGGCACACGCTGCGTGCCGGCGTCATCGGTTGAAAGGCAAATGTGCAGGCGAATCTCCCCCCACCGCTCTCGCGGATGTCCACAGAGGGAACCTTCGCGAACTGATTTCGCGGCAGCGACGACTGGATGGTCGGTTCTCGCGGCGGCCATGGTCGGCTGTTGGTGTCTTGATGGGCGACACACGCCAGACATGCGACGGCACAGACGACCATCCACAACGTGTGCCTGGCAGCTCCCACGACCATGGTTGGAGCATACGCAGCCCACCTAGCCCGCATCGAGTTCCTTATGCTCTGCGGAGAGATGCGCGCCATCGGACGATCCTTCCAGTGGCTGCTTGCCCTATGCGCGGTTCTGCTGATCGCCTGGGCATTCATCACCGTCGCACTTCGCGACCTCGGAGGGTTGCTCTCGAGCGACAATCGGACTGAGATCGTCGTCATGCACTGGTCGGGGGAAGGCGGCCAGGAAGAAGATGCGATCGTGGAGGATGCCCTCGCGCGATTCTCCACAGAGAATCCTGGCATCCGTGTGCGGCGCATCAATCCTGGCGACGCAGCAAGTTTCTACACAAAGTTGCAGACGATGATGGCGTCTGGCGATCCGCCCGATGTGTTCTATGTGGGATCGGAGCGCATTCCATCCTTCGTGGACTTGGGGCTTCTCCTCCCTCTGGATGACTTCATCGCAGCGGACGAGCAGCTCAGCGTCCGTCACCGACTCGACTTGAGCGGCTTCTACCCGGCGACCGTCGCTGCATTCCGCTTTGACGGCGAGCATTCTGGAAACGGCGCGCTCTATGGCATTCCGAAGGACTTCACGACAGTCGGCTTCTACTGGAACAAGGATTTGTTCGCGCGAGCGGGGGTCTCACCACCGCACGATGACTGGACATGGGACGATTTCATCGGGGCTGCACGGCGCATCGGCACACTGCCCGACTGCACCGGCGCTGAGTTCGTCACCTGGCCGGCAATGATTCGCGCGTACCTGATGACCGACGGGCTCGACATCAAAGGGAGCTCCTTCGAGACGCTTCGAACGGGCGAACCAGCCGTGTTCGAGTCGCTCGATCGTCTGCGCGGATGGCGACATGACGAACAAGGCGCACTCACGAGTGGCAAGAGCAAGATTGCAAGTGGATCGAGCGTGTTTCTGTCTGGAAAGGTCGGCATGGCAGGCCCCTTCGGTCGTTGGGTCGTGCCGAGTTACCGAAAGATCTCTCCGCCATCGCAAGGTGGATTCGATTGGGATTTCGCTCCCCTTCCACGCGGAAAGACCAAGGCAAACATCGTGCTCACTGTCTCCTGGAGCATCTCGGCGCAGACAACACATCCAAACGAGTCCTGGCGGCTCGTGCGCTTTCTCGCTGGCGAGCAGACGCAGCGCGACCTTGCTCGGTTGGGCCTGGCCATCCCAACGATCCGTGCCGCCGCCGAGAGTCCGGCGTTTGCAGATCCCGTGCTCCCTCCCGCCAACAACGCGGGCTATCTGCGCGCTGCAGAGATCGCGCAGATCGTGGACTGGCCTGTCAATCCGCAGTTTGAGGCGTTGATGGCATCGCGACTTGATCAAGGGCTCAAGACCGCCGATGTACCTCTGCGAGAGGCAATCACCAACTTTGAACGCGATTGGAACGCCGAAAGCACGAGCCCCCTCAAGGATGCATCCCTTTCACCGATGCCATGGGATGCGATCGGCCTTGCCGCCATTCTGCTGTTCGTGCTCCTCATGGGTGTCTGGGTGCTGCGGCTGAGGGGCGGCACGCTGACGGGACGAGAACGCGAGGATGAACGCGCTGGCTATGCGCTTGCCTCACCGTGGATCATGGGGTTCCTCTTGTTCATGGCATTCCCCGTGATCATGAGCCTGCTCCTTGCGTTCGCGAGGTGGAAAGGCGTTTCGCCGCTCACTCAGGCGGACTTCGCAGGAACCGCCAACTTCGAGCAGATTTTCACCGCGGATGCACGCTTCCGCATGAGCATCCGCGTCACGATCTGGTACGCCCTTATTGCCGTGCCCACAGGGCAGATTCTCGCGCTTCTGGCGGCTCTGCTGATGAACACCAGGGTGAGGGGCATTCACCTCTTTCGCGCCGCCTGGTACCTCCCAAGCGTGCTTGCGGGCGTGGGCGTTTCCGTCCTGTGGCGATGGGTCTTCGATTCCGACCACGGACTGATGAACATGGCCCTCGAGCCGATCCTGAAGCCACTCGGCATGGTTCCGCCAGAGTGGTTCGGTGCAGATGCCGCCATCTGGGGCGCGCCGGCATTCGCCATCATGAGTCTGTGGTTCGTGGGCGGAACGATGATGGTGTACCTCGCAGGACTGCAGCAGGTCCCGACAGACCTGCTCGAAGCCGCAGCGATCGATGGCGCAGGGCCACTGCGCAGATTCTTCTCCGTCACACTTCCGATGCTGTCCCCCGTCATTCTCTTCAACACCATCATGGCGGTCATCTCCAGCTTTCAGGTGTTCACGCAGGCCTTCGTGATGACAGGCGGTGAGCCAGGCGATCTCACGAGGTTTCTCGTGCTCTACATCTTCAACCAGGGCTTTGAGTTCTACGAAATGGGCTACGCCAGTGCGCTGGCGTGGATCTTGCTCGTCATCGTGCTGGTGCTCACCGCCATCGTCCTTCGTACGAGCAACCGATGGGTGCATGTGGAAGGGGGTGCCAAGTGAGCCCCCGCGCACTTGGCCGTTCCTTCGCTTTTCTTCCCCTCATCCTCGGAGGTGCCGCACTGCTGTTTCCCCTGTGGTGGATGGTGGTCGTGAGCCTCGAGACTCCAGAACGCGCGGGAGCTGCCATCACAGGAGGAACAGGCCTGACCCTCTGGCCACCGAACCCCCAGTGGCACAACTACCCCGATGCGCTGCGCGAGATGGGTGGAGCGGACCCGTGGTCTGGATTCACGAATGCGCTCGCCAATTCCATCGTCGTGACGGTCCTTGTGGTCATTGGCACCATTCTGTCGAGCAGTCTCGTGGGCTATGCGTTCGCACGACTGCGCTTTCGCGGGCGGGAAGGTCTCTTCCTCGTGATGCTCGCCACCATGATGCTGCCGGGGCAAGTCACCATCATTCCGCTGTTCCTGCTCTTCCGTTCTCTGGGCTGGATCGATTCGCTGCTGCCGCTGGCGGTGCCCGCGTTCTTCGGGAACGCATTCTTCATCTTCATGTATCGACAGTTCATCGCACAAATCCCCGAGTCGCTCTTCGATGCCGCACGCATCGACGGCCACGGGCACATGGGCATCTGGCTCCGAATCATCCTTCCACTCTGCAAGCCCGTGAACGCCATCTGCGCGGTCTTCACATTCGTTGCAGTCTGGAATGACTTCCTTGGACCGCTTGTCTACTTGCACTCCGACGAGCAGGCGACGCTTGCCGTCGCACTCAATTCCTTTCGCAATCAGTACGGTGGCCTTGAAGATGTCCATCTGCTGATGGCCGCAAGCCTCGTCACCATGGTGCCCTGCATCCTCCTCTTCCTCGCGGCGCAGAAGCAGTTCGTGGAAGGACTCTCGCAGGGTGCCGTCAAGGGGTGATCCAACAGTCGGCCGCGCGTGCGCGCCCAAGGTCGTCCGGCAGGCGCGTCAGAAAACCGGATTGTTCCGGTTGGCGCGCAGCCACTCGATCGTCTGACGCGCATTGTTTCCCTTGACATCGAGAGTCGGCCCCTGTTGCATCAGCGCATCCACCTCTCCTTGCAGCGCAGTGATCTCGCCACGAAACTCTGGATCGACCTGGGCGGAATCCGACTCCGCCAACTTCTTGGCGATCAGTCGCGCTTGGCTCGTGGCTGTCGAGGCTTGCGTGTACATGTTCAGTACCGTTTGCCAGGCCGTGATCGATGCGTCCACGTTCTTCTGCCATGCGACGCTCGTCACGCGCGTAAAGCCCCACTGACTTGAGTTCGAGCCCGAACTTGTATTGTTGGTCCACTCGCGCGAATACGAACGGCGGTACTGCTGCTTGCGTGGGTCACTCGCGCGAGCGATCGACTCCGCCTCCACCATCGCCGCCACGATGGAACGCGCATCCTTCACGGAGCGGAATCCCGTGCGCAGCGCCTCGTACGCCTGCTTGCGCTCTGTTTCGAGCCGCGACTTCACTTGCGCCAGGATCTTGTCCGCTATGCCAGGCACGGCAATCCACTTCTGCGCGCCCAGCGCAGCGCCAACGCTCTCGATACCTCCCTGCCCTTGCAGTGCGAGTCCCGAAGTGATGAGCTGATTGCCCGTCAATCCAGTCAGTGCATCGGTTCCGCTCGACAGTTTCACCACTTCCGCATTCGGGGGCGCAGTCGTCCCAAAGCGGAGACAATTCTCTGGCGTCTTCCACAGGAAGAGATCGAGATTCGGGTTCAACATCGCCTGCACGACTTGGCCTGTTGCTTCGGGCGAGATCGTGAATGCCTGGAACTGCTCAAAGAACCTGCCTATCTCAGCTGAGATGTTGGCAGATGCGACATCGCTCCCCGGGGTCCAGTCGATCACCACCTTGTCACTCGCAGGGTCAAGGATCACCAGGTAGTCGCAGAGCAGCGGAAGTATGGCCCCGGGTCCAACGGCACTTCCCAGCACGCCGATGATCGGCATCTGCTTGCGGAGAGCGGCAATCTCTGCAGCCAAAGCCAGCGTCTGAGCGCTGTCGCCACCCGTGATGCCGAACTCGATCACCAGCGTGTTGACCCTTGGTGCGCTTGTGTGACGAGCATTCACCTCCTTCAGAGCGATCACCACACTCGGATCGATGAGATCACCCTGCAGGGGCAGGATGGTGTAGCGCATCGATCGCGGCAACTTCCGGTCGGTCGGGCACAGACGGTTGGGTGGGAGCAGATCGGGGGTCTGCTCAGCCACCGCACTGTCCATCGGCGCGACGGGAGAATCCTGCGCCTCGACATTCGCCGCGCAACCCCAAGACACGATGACCATCCACAACGACGACGCAATCGCTTGCCGCATGGCGCAGTTGTACCCGAAGCCGATGGTGGGCTAGGCTCGTCGGTTCAGCATGGCACCCGTGACTCTGCAAGGCGTTTCGAAGGACTACGCCAACGGCGTGAAGGCCGTCGACTGCGTTTCGCTCTCCATAGCCGACGGCGAGTTCGTTGTGCTTGTCGGTCCATCGGGCTGCGGCAAGAGCACGACCCTGCGCATG
>SXGR01562740.1_pt1 | contig 56735 bp, 48 predicted proteins | sample 3174711 | NCBI WGS metagenome assembly SXGR01 (sample SAMN11356860, study PRJNA531348) | freshwater metagenome | isolation source: freshwater sample F1-60 | place: China: Fuxian Lake, Yuxi | collected 2017-12-25 | reverse complement strand
TCGGTCCCTATCTGTTGTGGGCGTTGGAAAATTGAGAGAATCTGACCTTAGTACGAGAGGACCGGGTCGGACGCACCTCTGGTGTATCTGTTATGGCGCTAGCTGTATTGCAGAGTAGCTACGTGCGGGATAGATAAGCGCTGAAAGCAACTAAGCGCGAAACTAGTCTCAAGATGAGTTTTCCTTTAAGGGTCGTAGAAGACTACTACGTTGATAGGCTATAGATGTAAATACAGTAATGTATGTGTCAAGTAGTACTAATTACCCGTAGACTTACCTACTCTTTTTTTATTTCTTGTTTCCAGCATTTGTCATAGAATTTTTAAGATCTTATGGTGGCTATGGCGATGGTGTCCACCTCTTCCCATTCCGAACAGAGAAGTTAAGCCCATCAGCGCAGATGATACTTGGGTAATACCTGGGAAAGTATGTCGCCGCCGACTTTATATAAGACAAAACCCTGGCCCACAAGCTGGGGTTTTTTGTTTTACAATGGCAATTCTTTGGCAACCCGCTGTGGGGGAAACCCATATAGGGGGGAAGAATGCGTTCTCCTTGCATACCAAGAACCAATCATTCCAAACAATTATGGACCTTGTTCAGACTTTTTTACCAAATTCCACAACGCATCCATTTCAGACAATGTCATGTCCTTTAAAGACTTACCTTCATTTTCAGCCATTGCTTCGATGCGCTTAAATCGTTGAATGAATTTTTGGTTTGTCAATTCTAAGGCATCATCTGAGTTGATTCCGCTGAGCCTTGCGTAATTGATTAATGAGAAAAGATAATCTCCAAATTCCCCAATTTTTTCATCCTGTGTTTTGGCTGTTTGAAATTCGATCCATTCCTCTTCTACTTTCTTAAACGCATCCATTGGATTATTCCAGTCAAATCCAACTTGAGATGCTTTTTCTTGCATCCTATAGGCTTTGACAATACCCGTTAATCCTTTGGGTACGCCATCCAAAACACCATTTTTTTTATTTCCTTTTTCGGTGAGCTTAATTTGCTCCCAGTTTTGTTTTACCCTGTTGGCATCCTTGGCTATTACAGTACCATAAATATGGGGATGCCTGCGTTTTAGTTTGTCAATTAGGGATTTTGTAACATCACCCAGGTCGAAAATGCCTTTTTCTGCGCCAATTTTACTGTAAAAAACAATGTGAAGTAGAAGATCTCCTAGTTCTTTTTTTATTTCTGTAGCATCTTTTTGGATAATTGCATCAGAAAGTTCATAGGTTTCTTCGATTGTGAGTGTTCGAAGGGTTTCCCAGGTTTGTTCTTTATCCCAAGGGCATTTTATTCGCAATTCATCCATTACATCAAGAAGTGATGAAAGTTGTACCAGTATTTCTTCTTTTGTCATTCTTCTATAGATAGGATGGCTCCAATAGTAAATCCATGATGGCTAAATTGACCATGGCTTCAATGATGGGTACGGCCCTTGGTAAGACACAAGGATCGTGTCGACCTTTGCCTAAAATTGGAGTTTCTTCCAATTTTGAATTCAATGTTTTTTGTGCAATTCCGATGCTGGATGTGGGCTTGAATGCAATTTCAATATAAATGGGTTCACCAGTAGCCATGCCTCCAACAATGCCCCCAGCATGATTTGTAAGGGTTCCAATCGTATTTTTTTCTTTGACGATCCATGAATCATTGTGTTCAGACCCTTTCATTAATACCGCCTGAAATCCTTCTCCAAATGAAATTCCTTTGACTGCGTTTATACTCAGTAGGTATTGTCCTAAGACCGATTGTAATTTTCCAAATAATGGCTCTCCCAACCCTAACGGCGTATTTTCTATTGTGCAACTCACAATTCCGCCCAAACTATCACCACTTTTTTGTGCGGACACGATGGCATTTTCCATTTTTTTTGCTGCTGTAGAGTCTGGGCAGCGCACGGGAGAACTTTCTATTTCTTCGGTTGTGGGTATTGCATGCAAAGGACCGCAGATGATGGTGTGGATTTGTTTTACCCAAGCAGTGGTGCATATTGGGTATGCAATGGCCTTATCACCCCTTGGATTAGGCTGTGCTGAGCTTACGATGGGAATATTTTTTTTGCATTCACCCGAAATTAACCACTGTTTTGCCAAGCTGCCAGCAGCAACCCACCCTGCAGTGATTCTCGCGCTACTTCTTCCACCTCCCCGGTGGTCTCGATATCCATATTTTTTTTCATACAATATGTCTGCATGGCCCGGGCGATAAAGCGTTTGTAGATCATCATAGTCAGAAGGTTTTGCATCGTTGTTTGCAATTAGTATTGCAATGGGCGAGCCCGTTGTTTTTCCCTCAAAAACCCCCGAAATGATGGAGACTACATCGTCTTCTTTTCGTGGTGTAGTTAGCAAGCTTTGTCCGGGTCTGCGACGATTCATGTCATTCTGTATGGCATGGAGATCCAAACTAAAATTGGGTGGAAATCCATCCAATACTGCGCCAATGAAAGGGCCGTGACTTTCTCCGAAACTGGTGAGAACGAGATTTTTACCAATGCAATTCCTGCTCATATGTATTTACCAAGTATGGTCAATTTGAATTTTAGGCCCCTCTTGGGTGGGTGCAAAAATGAGGGAAAATTGGCCAGAAAAAGTATCTGTTGTGGATGGGGTTTTGTTCTCACTATTGCTGGTATTCTCTATTGAATTGGCGTGTATTTTATTGTTTTTATTCGCCGAAGATTCTATAATTTGGGATGGTTCGTGTAGTTTCGTTATCTGCCACCTGCCAATGACCAAAGAAATCCCTGCAGTAGAATCAATCCATCGGATTTCATCGGTATAGAATGTTAAGCATCCCATTTTTTCTTGGGTGGGATAGGATTTTTGGTATCCTGAAAGGATGTCGTCCCAATGGGTTTTTACTCCTTTTTTGGTAATAAAGCGAACCGAACTATCTTTTAAATACCCTTGCATAAATCCTTTTAAGTCCCCCTTGTTCCAACAAAGGAGTTGTTTTTCTAATACCGTTTTTACCTCACTTAATCTGTAATGAGGTTTTTGGTTGCAAGCTTGAAAAAAAATCAAGAGAAGCAATAATAATGGCAGTAATCTAGATTTAGAAGTGTAGTGCTGTTTTTTCACATTGTAGACATTGAGCTGGGAAGTGCGATGAATTTTTGATGATTGTATCTTGGAGTACATAATTTTGTATGCAGGATATATGGAGTGAATGTATACAACTTATTGTGTAAAAACCAGGTCAAAGTTACAATTCTTGAGTTGGTCCCAATACGAAGGGAATGATTTTTCTACGCAATGGGGATTATCGATATATACTATGGGAATTCGGTTAGACAGCGCAGAAAAAGCCATGACAATTCGGTGGTCATCATGGGATACAATCGAGATTTCTTCAGGCCAAACGAGAGAATTGGCGTCAAAAAACCATTCGTCGCAAATGGGATCTCTGGTAAAAGAGCAATTTAGATTGTTGGCAATTTCTTGTATTGCAAGTATTCGATTGCTTTCTTTCCATTGCAAATTATCAATATTTTTGAATGTAGCAGATTGTTCTTTCAGCATACACAGAGACAGGAGTGCCAATACTGTATCCGGTTCATTTACCATGTCAAAAACAAGGGGATTCAATGTGCGTTCAGGCGATAATTTATGATGGGGTTGGGCAAAGTCGACAGCAGGGTTTTGCGAATATCCATTACTTAATTGCCTATAAATTTTTACCCTGTGTTGGTGTTTTGTTGAGGCATTTAAGGTCACAAATCCAAAGTGTTTGGAATGTTCACTCATATTGGCATCGCATTGAAATGATTGGTGGTGCAGGGGAGAAAGATAGAGGGTATTTGCTGTTTTCAGCTTCCGATTCACTGCTTTGAAATCTAAATTGAGGGCTGAATACGCAATGGGATAGAAGAATACGGCTGCGCTCCAATCTCCCTCAATTTTGCAATTCAACGGGTTTGTATACGCAGAAGAACAAGTGATATTTTTTGCCATAGGGTCGCTATGATTATCCGAATGGGTTAGCGACAAAGACCCGACGAGACTTGTTCGGTTTCCCATGGAATGCTGGATTTCTACGTCAACACCTGCCAAACGCATTTGATCGATAGTCAGTTGAATATAACTATCAGAATGAGCATCGCCCAAGAGTGAGATTTGTTTGTTTCCAGAAAAAAATGGGGCTACCAATAACATAGCACTTACAAATTGACTGCTTTGGGTTCGGTCTATGGAGATAAAATCGAAATGATCCATTCCTTTGGTAATTTGAAGTGGTGGAAATCCTTCGTTTTTTAGGTATGTTATTTCTGCCCCACAGACCCGCAAAGCATCAACCAAAGGTTTGACACAACGTTGATTCAGGCTAGCATCGCCATGGAGTTCAATCGAATGAATAAATGTTGCACATGCGTATGCCAAAAATAAGCGAAAGGGTGTACCTGCATCACGAAATTCAAATAGTTTGTCTTGGCGATTTTGTAGAGCATGTAAGAGCAATTGCGTGTCGCGGCAAGAATCTTTTTGCAGGTTCGGATTCATTTTAAGGAATTCGTTTAGTTTGCCCGAAAGGGCTGCAATTACAAGTGCCCGGTTTGCCATGCTTTTAGAAGGTGGAAGGGCAACCCGACAGGGTTTCTTTTCAAGGCGGTATCCCCTTTTGCTAATGGCTAGCATGTCTGAGAAATATTTGTTTCACTTGAAGAATGTCTGTACTGACGTCGTATACACAATCTCCCACTTTTCTAATAAGCGATAGTCTAACCTCATCGACAGTATTTTTTTTATCTCCCTTGATCCACAGTAGCATGTTATCCACTTGTTGGCTTGTAAAGATGATTTTTTCGTATAGAGGCTCTATCAGAGATTTGAGATGCTGAAGTACTTCTTTTTCACAGATTTTTAATGCAACAGATAATTCGGTTTCTAGTAACAATCCCCAAGCGATGGCCCTTCCATGAGATATGGGTTCGTTGATATCTGAATTTTCAAGTGACATTGATTCAAGCGCATGCCCCAGAGTATGGCCTAAGTTTAGCAATTTTCGTACACCCAATTCTGTAAAATCTTGGTCAACAATACGTGCCTTAATTGCATTGTTTTGCACAATAATTTCTAACCAAGCAGCAGAATCTTTGGTTTCAGGCATTCCTTCATTGACGCGATTCCAAAGAGCACCACCGTCAATTAAGCCGTGTTTAATTACTTCCGCCCATCCACTAAGCAATTCATCTGCAGATTGGGTTCTGATAAATTGCGGGTTTATAAATACCTGTGAGGGTTTTGCAAAGCTGCCGATATAGTTTTTAAAACCATTCAGATTGATGCCTGTTTTTCCACCCACCGAAGCATCGACCATAGCCAATAGGGTACTCGGGATATTCCAAAATTTGATACCCCGCATAAAATTTGATGCGCAGAATCCTCCCACATCACAGACAGCACCCCCGCCAATATTGATAAGCAGTGCATCCCGTTTGCAGTTTTCTTCCGCCAACCAAGTCCAGATATCTTCGGCAGTTTTTAGGGATTTGGCTTTTTCACCATCCGGAACAACAAAAAATTGTCGGCGAATAAAAATTGGGTATGCATCCTCTAAGGTTTTTCTAGCATGGAATAAGGAGCCTTCGCTACAAAGAATAAAAACGGATTCTGGTTTGTATCCTGACAAGGCTTTTTGTAAAGCACTCGCAATATCAAGACCTTGCCATATCATCCTTTTATTTTTTCATACCGTTGTGAATTTGTCGGATCCATTTCGATCAACAATTTTACAATTGCAGCTTTTTCTGGTACTGTAGCTCCTTTATAGATCTCAACCAATTCTGGCCATTTCGTGGAAAAAAAAGATTTCTGCAATAAACAATTCTGCAGCAAAGATTGCGACTCTTTTAATTTTTTCAGGAGATCTGTAATGGTTTTTCTTGCCAGATCCGGATTTTCGGAAAATTGGTCTATGCCTTTTCGATGGTAGTTATAGGTAAGTAAACGCAATTCTTTGAAACGGGCATTTGTAAGATTTTCAGATAGATAATACCTATTTCGAATTCCCTTTCCATCTCCTTGACGCCAACCAACTACATTGCTCATGATACCGACCAAACTGTGTGCTTTTGAAAAGTAAGGGCTTCCTGCCATTTCTCCAAAACTATCAAAATCCATCCCTACGGCGATATTTACGTAATAAGCCAATAGCGCCGTAAAATCGTTTACATTGGCATTCTCTTGGTATTCGAGATTTTCAAATTCGCGGTATGAAAAAGAAATATCTTCATCGTTGAATTGAAAGACGGTTGTTTTATAGGTTGCATTAAATGTTGGACGAATTATTTGAAACTGTAGGGTTCCTGAGAAGTCGTTGTTGTTGATGGCAGTAATGTCAAAAAATAGAGAAATTTCTATTTTTTCATGCATGTTGAGCGTTTCATCTGTCCATTTTCTGGTATTGATAAATTGTTGTGCTGCATTTTGAAGTGTAAGCAAAATTTGCTTGTCACTCAGTTGAACCCGGGGAGCTACAATTTGAACAGTAGATTTAATTTCTTGCGCTGTCGACTCGATTGGTGTGAAGAAAGCCATAGCGGCAATCACAAAAATTGGGGCAGAAAACAATGGGTATAGCCTTGATTTTATTTTAATAGCCATACAGAAAGGGTATTAATAAGGGTTTCCGCGAGGATTGTTTTATTCTGTGCAGGGATATTCCAAGTATCTCCATCCTTGCAAAAAACATCAACTTCATGGCATTCTTTCCCGAAACCGACATGGGGGTTGTTCAAAGAATTTAGAACGATGCAATCGAGATTTTTATTTTTCAATTTTACCAACGCATTGGCTTGTTCATTTTCTGTTTCCAGCGCAAATCCAATGCATATTTGTTGGGGTGTTTTATGGACCGAAAGGAGCCTTAAAATGTCGGGTGTTTTGATTAATTCCAATGAAAAAGCTGCATCGGTTTTTTTAATTTTTTGTGAAGAGATAGTTTGGACTTGATAATCTGCCACTGCGGCGGACATAATCAGGATGGAAGAATCGGCAAACAATCTTTTGCAAGTTTCAAACATTTCCTCGGCCGAAACCACAGGGTAATGAAGGCAATTTGTGGGTAATTTCTCTGAAACAGAGCCATAAACAAGGCTTACTTCTGCGCCACATGCAATCAATGCTTCTGCAATTGCGAAACCCATTTTACCGCTGCTGTGGTTCCCAATGAAGCGAACAGGATCGATGGATTCTCTCGTTCCGCCAGCCGTAACCAATACTTTTTTTCCACTGAAATAATTGTCGGGAGGCAATAAATCGTGGAGTAAGGTATTTAAAATAGCTTCGGGTTCTGCCATTCTGCCCTTACCCTCAAGGCCCGACGCAAGCAATCCTTCTGTAGGCTCTATGAGTCGAATATTCCGTTTCTGCAAAGTTTCTATATTTTCTTGCGTTGAGGCATGCGCCCACATGTCCAAGTCCATTGCTGGGGCAATCCATACAGGACATCTCGCCGATAGAATAACAGATAACAATAGATTGTCACATATTCCATGTGTCATTTTTGCCAGGGTGTTTGCACCTGCAGGAGCAATGAGAATTGCGTCTGCCCAAAGCCCAAGGTCAATATGATTATTCCATTCACCCTGATTGTTTTGAAAGAAATCAATAAGAACAGGTCGTTCAGAAAGAACAGAAAGGGTTTGAGGGGTTACAAAATTTTTGGCAGATTCGGTCATTAAAATCTGTACTTCTGCTCCCTCCTTTTTGAGGAGTCTAACCAAGTGGGGTATTTTGTAAGCAGCGATGCCTCCACTTACCCCAACAATGATTTTCTTATTGTTAAAGCGGTTTTTCCGGAGCATCCGGGATTCTCCAGTAGGATTTATTTTCATCAAATTCCTGCGTTGCCAAGAGAGTGGGCTTGGGCATACGCTCATACATCAAAGAAATTTCAATTTGCTCTCTGTTCTCCTGAATTTCTTCGAGGTTGTCAGAGTCGTTCAAGAAAGGTTCCAATCGATTGCGCAATTCCTCTTTTTGCTTTTCAGCAATTTGGTTTGCTCTTTTGGAAATGATGGCGGCACTCAAATAAATATTTTGAGTTTCTTCTTCAAGGTTTCGTAAATCGCGGGTTTCCGCATTGCGGGAAATTGGGTTACTCATGTTGTTTCTTTAAGTTTAGTGATAGTATTTAAATTTTTTTGTCTGATCAATAAGGCATTTTGTACATGCGGGGCGTTGGAAGGATTTGAATGCAAATACTCTTGAATGAGTGTATTTGTTTGAAGTAATCGTTCAATTCTTTTCGATTCTACACTATTCATGGCAAATAAATAATATGCGTAGTACGCAATGTAATCCAATTCTTCTTTTTGCGGAATATCAGGATAACGCAGAACTGCGATCTGAGCTGCAGCACTGGCTGCCTTGTATTCTTTCATCAAATAGTATTGTTTTACTTGGAAATAAAATTTACTTTGTATTATGGCTCTCAATGCATCAATATGATCATTGCACTTTGCTACATAGTTTGATTCGGGGTAATGATTGATGAAGGTTTGTAAAGCTTCGATAATATCTGGGGTAGTAACTTGGTCTAGATCAGCATCACCAACAGACAATACATCACAATACAAAGCCATGTATGCGCATTCTATCATCCGAGAGTTGTATGCAAACTTGTCAGTAAAATCTTTAAAATACATACTAGCAGTCACAAAATCTTTCATGTTGAAATACGCATATGCAATGTTTATATCTACGATTGCCAAACTGTCTGAGTTGCCCTTATACGTTTCTTGTAGCTGTTCGAAAAGCTGAATAGACTTTGTATACTCCTTGTGTTGAAATAATTCAGTGGCTTTTGTAAATTTCAAGTTGGTGTCTGTCCCTTTGTAAATTTTGCTATATTCAGAACATCCTGTTGAAAAAACAAACAGGAAAATCAATCCCAAAAAGAATTTGAAGTCTTTATACCACATTTTGAACCGCAAATATACTCTAGAATAGCGAATTTTAGACAAAAACCGATGCTTTAATCCCAGTAAAATCGAATTATACTTTCTCTTGAAAACTTGTGCATACAGAACGCATATTTATGTTCAATTTTGAATGTATATGGAAATTACCCATTCACCGAAAGCGATGCTCGCCATAGCCACGCAAATTAGACGCGATATTTTGCGTATGGTTCATGCAGTAAATAGTGGACATCCAGGTGGTTCTTTGGGTTGTGCTGATTATTTTACAGCACTTTTTTTTCATTTTATGAAGCACAATCCATCGCCCTTTTCAATGAATGGGAATGGTGAAGATGTATTTTTTTTAAGCAATGGTCATATTTCACCTGTTTACTACAGTACTTTAGCCCGTGCAGGTTATTTTCCGGTTTCTGAATTGGCAACGTTTCGAAAATTGAATACCCGTCTTCAAGGTCATCCAGCAACGCATGAACACCTTCCGGGGGTTCGCGTCGCTACTGGTTCTTTGGGTCAGGGATTGAGTGTTGCTGCAGGGCTTGCGCTACAGAAAAAAATGGATAAAGACAGCCATACAGTGTGGGTTCAAACTGGTGATGGGGAGTTGCAAGAAGGTCAGATATGGGAAGCTGTAATGTTTGCGGCACATCGAAAACTCGACAATATGATTGTTGCTGTCGATTTCAACCAAAAACAAATCGATGGAAGTACGGGCGAAATCATGGGTTTGACAGAGTGGAAATCAAAGTTTTCGGCTTTTAATTGGGAAGTGCTTGAAATGGATGGTAATAATTGGGACGATATCATGCGTGTCGTTCCCCTTGCGCAATCCAAATTGGGGGCAGGCAAGCCCATCGTTATTATTATGAAAACAGAAATGGGACAGGGTGTGGATTTTATGATGGGCACACATGCTTGGCATGGCAAAGCGCCCAATGATGAACAATTAGAAAAAGCCTTGGCACAATTATCTGAAACACAATACAGCGATTATTGAAACATTCGATGAAAAAAGTTCTCTTGGTAATGGCTCTTTTGCTTTCTGCAAATCTTAATGCACAGGTTCGCAATGGGTATCCTGGGAGAAAGACAAGGATGCTTTTTTTACTGGATGGCAGTGGCAGTATGTTGACTGAAATGGGCAATTATACTCGTTGGTCAGTCGCGGTAACCTTGATGAATACAATGGTCGATACGTTGCGATCGGTGAATGATTTGGAAGTGGGATTGAGGGTGTTTGGCCATAACCAACCCAATGAAAAAAAAGATTGCAATGATACAAAATTGGAAGTTCCGTTTGCACCCTATAATCACAAGCAATTTGTTCAAAGATTAAAGCAAATAAAACCCCTTGGGTACACCTCGATAACCCAATCTTTATTGGCATCTGCCAAAGATTTTCCTGCCGATCCCACAGCGAGAAATATTATTATTATTATTACCGATGGAGTAGAAGAATGCGGTGGTGATCCCTGTGCCGTGAGTGAAGCCTTGCAACGCAAGGGGATAATTTTACGCCCTTTTATTATTGGTCTCGGTACAGATAATGAAGTGTTTCGCAAGGCGTATTCCTGTGCAGGACGATATTTTAATGCAGAAAATCCTTCCCAGTTTCAGAAAATAATTGGGGTGATTATAAACCAAGCACTCAACAACACTTCCGTTCAAATTAATTTGCTTGACAACCAGGGTTTACCTAGAGAAACTGATGTTCCGCTTACGATTTTCGATTCAGACAACGGGCAGATGGTCGAGAATGTAATACATACGATGAATGGAAAAGGTGTCCCCGACACATTGTATCTGGATCCGGTTCGCAGGTATCGAGTGGTTGCCCATACCAAACCCCAAGTAGTTTCAGAAAATATTGAGATAGTGCCCGGCAAACACACAGTTATACCGATCGAAACACCCCAAGGTAGTTTGTTGTTAAAAATGGGGGGCATTACGCGTTACCCCAGGCTACAGGCCATTGTCCGAAAGGGAAATCAAATGCAAACAATCAATGCCCAAGAGTTTAATACCCTCGAAAAATACCTTGTGGGGGCATATGATTTAGAAATTTTATCTGTGCCACGCTTGCTATTTTCCGGGGTTCAGGTCAAACAGAATCAGACTTATACCATTGAAATTCCAAATCCCGGAATCCTCCAATTGAGTATTGGTATAGATGTAACGGGAGCAGTATTTCAGCGGGTCGACAATAAATTGGAATGGGTAATGGATTTCAACGGAACCATACCAAAGCAAATGATCAATATGCAACCAGGCGAGTATACCGCAGTGTATCGCAGTGCCGGTGAAACCAGAACCTTGTATAGTAAATCCAAAATTTTTAAAATCAATTCCGGAACTACTACCCAATTATCGATATAAAATTCATGAAATCATACGAAATTTTAGGACAAAAAGATACCCGAAGTGGATTTGGCGCTGGGTTACTGGAAGCGGGGAAACAGAATCAAAATGTAGTTGCTTTGTGCGCAGATTTAACGGGTTCTTTGATGATGGATGCGTTTAAGGCAGAATTCCCAGACAGGTTTATACAGGCTGGGATTGCAGAGGCCAATATGATGAGTGCGTCTGCTGGCTTGGCTATTGGCGGAAAAATTCCCTTTGCAGGGACATTCGCAAATTTTGCCACAGGAAGGGTATATGATCAAATCAGACAGGGGATTGCTTACAGTCATAAAAATGTAAAAATATGTGCCTCTCATGCAGGCTTAACATTGGGAGAGGATGGTGCCACACACCAGATATTAGAAGACATTGGGTTAATGAAAATGTTGCCGGGTATGGTGGTAATTAATCCTTGTGATTATAATCAAACAGTGGCTGCAACCATGGCCATAGCCAAATATGATGGTCCTTGTTATTTGCGTTTTGGCCGACCCAAATGGCCAGTTTTTATTTCTGAAGACACGCCTTTTGTTATTGGGAAAGCGTTGATGTTGAATGAAGGGACAGATGTGAGTATTTTTGCCACAGGGCATATGGTTTGGTTGGCGATAGAAGCAGGACATGCCCTGGCCGAAAAGGGAATTCATGCGGAGGTAATTAATATTCACACCATTAAGCCATTGGATCGGGATGCAATTTTGGCATCCGTTCGCAAGACGGGTTGTGCTGTGAGTGCCGAAGAACACCAAATGAATGGTGGTTTGGGAGATAGTATTGCCCAATTGTTATCCAGAGAGTTGCCAACTCCGATGGAGTTTGTTGCTGTAAATGATTCTTTTGGGGAGAGTGGCACGCCCGATCAATTGTTACAAAAATATGGGTTAACGGCTGAAGCCATTGTCTCTGCCGCGCTCAATGCAATGGCCAGAAAAAAATAACAACGTGAATTGCAGTCTCTGACGAACTTCAATGTATGAATGTATTTTTTTACTGGGTACCTCACCCACAATTTGCCCTCGGTTCTTGATGGTTTGGAACAAGTTGGAATTGTATCTTTGCATGTTTAATTTTTTATGAATACCCGAGAGATAGTGGGAAATTTTTCCCAAATAGCACCCATGCAGGTGTTGTCTTCATTGTCAAAAGATACAAGAGACCCTATCTATTTACAAGGAATTTCTGGCTCTGGGTTTGCCCTGGTCATTGCTTCTTTATTTGCGTCATCCAACAGACCTATTTTGGTCATAGCGACTTCAAAACAAGAAGGCGAATATATTAAATCAGACCTTGAAAATCTTTTGGCCGGAGAACATATTTACTTTTTACCAGATTCTTATCTTAAACCCTATGACCTTGGGCGTGAAAATGCCATGGCAGTTCAGGAACGCATCGAGACACTCAATGCACTTCGAAAAAACAACAAGCGAATCATCGTAAGCTATGGTTCAGCGATTGCAGAATATGTTGTCGAAAAGCTTGAATTGGATAAATCCACCATCGATATAGCACGTGGACAGGCATTAGATACAGATTTTTTAATGGAATTTCTACAAGTTCACGGTTTTGAACGTACTGACTTTGTTTTTGAACCCGGAGAATTTAGTCTTCGAGGAGGGATTATTGATCTCTTTAGCTTTGCCCATGAATATCCTTTTCGAATCGAATTTGATGGGAATCACATTGAGACCATTCGAACTTTTGATGTGAATGACCAACTTTCTTTAAAAGAGATTGCCCATTTTTCTTTGGTGCCAAACATCCAAGACCAGCGAACCGAAGAAAATACAATTTCCATTACTGAATATTTTGATCCCACCACAATCATCGTTTCACAAGACCTTGCTTATCAGATTGAAGACTTGGCAAAGGCTTGGGATAATGCATTGAAGTCGCACCATGAAATAATACATTCCAAACCAGATCCAATACCCAAATATCCAAAGCAAACTTGGAAAACCCCCAAGGAATTCATGATGGCTTTGCAACCCTTTTCCCAAATACACCAAAGTGGAACCCGGCCCTCCGGCAAGGTCAAAATCATTGAGTTTTTTCAACAGCCTCAGCCCTTATTTAAACGCAATTTTACCCTCCTCATCGAATGGATGCAATTGAATCAAAGTGAGGGGTTTAAAACATTGGTATTTAGTGAAAATGCGACCCAAATAGAGCGTTTGCAGACGATTCTTCATGATACCCAATCTCAGGTTGATTTTGAGCCAGTTTATAAAGGATTGTCTGCGGGTTTTATAGACAAAGATTTAAAAATCGCGTGTACTACCGAACACCAATTGTTTGATAAGTTTTATCGCCCCAAAGGGCGTCAACGTTATTCTTCCCAAAGCTCACTTACACTGCGTGAATTAAAAAATTTACATCCTGGTGATTTCGTAACCCATATCGATCATGGTATTGGACGTTTTGCAGGTCTTGAAAAAATGGATGTCAAAGGTGTATTACAGGAAGTGGTTCGCATTGTATACAAAGACAATGATTTACTGTATGTCTCTATCAATAGCCTGCATAAAATCAGCAAATTTTCGGGAAAAGATGGGAACGTTCCTGCAGTGCATAAATTGGGAAGTCCACAATGGGATAAGCAGAAAAAGGCCACCAAGAAAAAGGTGAAAGACATTGCCCGGGAGTTGATTACATTGTATGCAAAACGGAAAGCACAACAGGGGTTTATGTTTTCTCCAGACAATTATCTTCAGTTAGAATTGGAAGCCAGTTTCTTTTATGAAGACACTCCAGACCAAGCCAAAGCCGTTGAGTCTACCAAGCGCGATATGGAATCTATTCAGCCCATGGATCGACTGGTTTGTGGGGATGTGGGGTTTGGCAAAACCGAGGTTGCCATAAGAGCGGCATTTAAAGCAGTTTGTGATAGCAAACAAGTTGCCATTCTGGTTCCTACAACCATTTTGGCACAGCAACATTATCGTACTTTTACAAAACGATTTGCAGGGTTCCCAATTGTTGTTGACTATATCAATCGTTTCAAATCTGTCAAACAACAAAAAAGCACACTAGATAAGGTTAAAGATGGAAAGGTAGATGTTCTTATTGGTACCCACAGGATTTTGGGAAAAGACATTGTGTTTAAGGATTTGGGATTACTCATCATCGACGAGGAACAGAAATTCGGTGTGGGGGCAAAAGAAAAACTCAAAGCGTTTAAAAGCAATGTTGATACTCTCACACTCACGGCTACGCCCATTCCGCGGACATTGCATTTTAGTTTGATGGGTGCCCGTGATTTGAGTATTATCAATACACCACCGCCAAATAGACAATCGGTTCATACTGAATTGCACGTTTTTAATCGCCAACTCATAGCCGAGGCCATAGCCAATGAATTAGATCGTGGAGGGCAAGTTTTTTTTGTTCACTCTCGGGTGAAGGATATTCATGAGATGGCAAGATTAATTGCCGATTCACTTCCCAAGGCGAGGATTTGTGTTGCTCATGGTCAAATGGAAGGACACGATTTGGAAAATGCAATGGTTCAATTTATTGAGGGAGAGTTTGATGTACTTGTAGCAACTTCAATTATTGAAAGCGGATTAGATATCCCCAATGCCAATACAATTATTATTAACAATGCCCATATGTTTGGTCTGAGTGATTTACATCAAATGCGGGGCAGGGTAGGAAGGAGCAATACCAAGGCATTTTGTTATCTTTTGTCTCCCCCACTTTCAGTGCTTGCCGACGATGCCCGGAAGCGATTGAGGACCTTGGAAGAATACAATGAGTTGGGAAGTGGGTTTCAAGTTGCCATGCGTGATTTAGATATACGGGGAGCTGGAAATTTATTGGGTGCAGAGCAATCGGGATTTATTGGGGAGATGGGGTTTGATATGTACCACAAGATTTTGGACGAGGCAGTCCGGGAACTGAAAAATGAAGAGTTTAATGCGCTATTTGATCATCCTGACGATATTAGCAGCCGAGATTGTCAGGTCGATACCCAATTTGAGATGCTTATTCCTTCCGATTATGTAACCCAAACCGCGGAGCGATTGTCTTTATACAGCGAATTATCAACGATTAATACTGAATTGGCTTTAATGCAATTTGCATCTAATTTGAGAGATCGCTTCGGTAAACTTCCCGTTACAGTGTTGGCTTTACTAGATACTGTTCGGTTGAAGTGGGCTGGAAAGCAACTTGGGTTAGAAAAAGTTTCACTGTCTAACAATGGGATGCGTTGCTATTTTCCGGGCGACTCCAACGCGGCGGTTTATCACAGTGAATCATTTATTGCTATCATGGGTTTTGTGGCAATTACGCCTGATAAGTTTACAGTGAAGCAAACAGACAAGGCATTGATAGTCGGTGTTCGGGGAGTAGATACTGTTTTTGATGCCCTTCATTTACTCAACGAATGGTATACGCATCGATCGGCAAAATCTGAAATGGTCTTTGATGGAAATCCTTGATACGTAAAATCAGTATATTCATTTGTGTTACAGAGGAATCAAATTTAGATGCTTTGAATAGCCGTCAAATTTTTCTCAATCCATTTTCTTCAATCACAATTTTTCGGGCTTTGTATAATCTCCCAATTGCTTCTTTAAAGGCTTTTTTACTCATTCCAAATGTTGAATGAATTACGGCTGGTGAAGATTTATCGCTCATGGGCAAGAACCCATCTGCCGTTTCAATCGCTTTCATAATGACCTCTGATTGCCCTGGAATTTTTTTTCTGCCAATGGGGGTAAGCGATACGTCAATGTGTCCATTTTCGCGAATCAATCGCACATAGCCCATCAGGGAGTCTCCAACTTTAATTTGGCGAAAGGACTCATTGTTAAATACCATTCCTTGGTATTTTTGGTCTATAACCATTTTGTAGCCAATTGCAGTTACTTCAAAACACAACAGGGATACCTCCGTATTCACAGCCAATGCGACTTCATTTTTTTGCAACCATTTTGAAATTTTCGCACTGGCCAATAATCGGTCGGTAGATTCATCTCGGTATAAAAACACCACTGCAGATTCTCCTTCAATCAGGCGTTTATGCTGTTCTTTAAAAGGTACAAACAGGTCTTTTTCCAGTCCCCAATCCATAAATGACCCAATGGAAGCCGAAGCAATTACCTGTAAATAGGCAAACTGATGAAGTTGTATGAAAGGTTTTCGTGTGGTGGCTACCAAACGATCTTCGGAATCCCTGTAAATAAAAACATGGATGGTATCGCCCACTTGTGCGTTGTTTGGGCAGTATTTATTGGGCAGGAGAATTTCCACACCCAATGCATCAGACAAATACCAGCCCTGAGGGGTATCATGGTGAAAGGTTAGATCTGTAAAATGTCCGGTTTGAATCATTGCGTTCTGCAAAAGTCGTAGGAAATTGAGAAAATCCTTGACAATGCATGTAATTTACCCATCAAGTCCGTATGTGTTCATTCGTATTATTGCCCAACCAACATATGGATATACGGAAATTCTACTAGCGCAATAGTGTCACATTTCCAGAGAAATGTTGAAGTTCATTCTCAGGATTTTTAAATACAGCTTTATAGACATAAGATCCACCTTGGCATAATGTTCCATTTACCTTCCCATCCCATAAAATAGTGGGATTGGTTGTTTCAAATAGTAATTGTCCGTAGCGGTTGAATATCTGTAATCTGTAATTGGTAACATTAAGGATTGAGTATAATCCAAATTGGTCATTAAGGCCTTCGGTATTTTGGGGAGAAAAGGCTGTTGGGAACCAAAACATAGGTTTTGATTTTACCCGAATATTTACAGTGAAGGTATCGGCACAGTTATAATCATTATTGGCAATTAAAGACACATTATAGGGACCATACATGTCATACGTATGACTTGGACTGAATGACAAATCAAAATATCCATCGCCAAAATCCCAATTCCAGTTGTTTGATAGTGTTGAATTATTATTAAACTGAACAGGACTCAACATTTTGGGATCAAACGGACTATGGGTAAATGAGGCAATTGCCCTCGGAAAAACCCTTAAAGATACTTCGCTTGTGTCTCTGCATCCAAAGCTATTCATTACAATCAGTTTTGTCTTAAATGTGCCTGAATCATAAAACACTATATTTTCATTGCGGTTTCCAGACTTGCGACCATTGCCAAAATCCCAATTGTATGAACTGATGGTTCCTGCACCTGCTGTCGACGAATTGGTGAACGGAAAGAGAAGGTCTTCACAATCAGGCTTGACACTATAGTAAACGAAGGGCTTATTTGCGATATAAAGGGTTCTTTCTATGGTGTCCTTGCACAAATTGCTATTGTAGACGATATATTTAATTTGAGGAAGACCAGATGTTCCATAATAGTGAGAGGGGCTTTTTCCAATAGCGGTGGAACCGTCTCCAAACCACCAGTATTCTTTGGAAATAAAACCGCTACCAGGGGAAGTTAATGAAGTGAATTTGACAGATGTATTTTCGCAACTATCATCAATGGCTATGTTTGCTTGGGGGGCACCTAAAATATTTACATTTTTATACGTTGTATCGGCACATCCGCTGGCGGCTATGACGATCAATCGTGTTTTATAGATTCCACTGGGAGAAAAATATCCGACGCTTGAGTCGCCAAGTCCAGCATTCCCGTTTCCGTAAGCCCATATCCAGCGAATCAAAGTGTCGTCGACAACGCTACTTTTGTCGGCAAATAAAACACTGTCTTTTTCGCAGGAACCCACCGTGCTAAAATTTGCAATAGGGCAAGGAGTTCCTTCGCTGAATGTCCATATTCCCGAAAAATTTTGTCCTGCATGCAACAAGAGTTTATTGTTTGATGGGTTTACTTTTGATTTGGGTGGGTAATTCCATTTATTGGAAACGGTATTCCAAGAAATAGCACCCATATTCACTTCTTTGATAGTATTGGTTCCGGAATTGTGTTCCGCGTCTGCATAGGTAAATTCGAGACTTATTTCAGGTTTATTGGTATAACCGCCGTCGGCAATAACCCAAAATCGGTCAATCATTCGACGGGCATTTTCCGTTGCAAATTCATTGCGAGCGTGGGGAACCCCAAAAGGCAAGGGTCTGTTATTGGGCAAGGAAACAGAAGGCGTAGTATACGTGGAGATTGTCACAAATCCGCTGTCTTTGGTTTGCAATCCTGTGTTTTTAATATTGTAATCAAAGGGAATGTCAGCACCTGCTATGGTTTGGAATGGAATGCGGTAAAGGGGACCTGCACCCCCAGTTCGGATATTCCATTGGACTTCTCCATAACCGATTGCGGGAAAAGTTTCTGAGACGATACCTCCAGTGCTGCGTGTAATGGCCAATTCTGATCGGTTGTTGATAATAAGGCGTTTGCCATTGAGCAATAGCTGTTTGTCATTGAGTGACAATTTTCCATTACCTCCGCCAGTTTGTCCGCCCCCAACCAAAATATTTGATTGAAGACTAGGGTTGGCACTGCATTTGAGATCAAGCGCAGGAAAAGCAGTTATTGCAGACCCCTGTATTGATTGAGAGGCACCATTTAGTATGATTTTCCCATCATTTTTTGCAAAAATCATCCCAGATGAATTGTTAATCCAATTGCCTTTTAATTGGATTACCGCATCGCCTGTTAAGAAAAAAATTGCATTAGACTGTGCTTTGTAATGTCCATTGATACCATCTAAAACGATAAATGTACCATTGTTTACAACTACAGTGGCTCCATTGTGCACCCATCCTTGACCACAGAGGCAAGAAACAATAAAACAGGGTATACAGAGCAGTATTTTTTTCATTTAAAAAAGCGATTTAATTATTTTTTGTTGGCTTGTATTTCACCGATGATGCGCATCAACTCTACATTTTGTTTTTTCAATGCATCAATTTGAAATTGTTGTTCTTGAATGGCTTTTACCATCGGGACAACGAATTCACTGTATCGCAATCCATATAGATCATTCTCAGTTTTGGCTTTGTCTACGCCAGAAAAATCGTAGCCTACTTCGTTAGCGGCTTTTTCTACTTCCTGCGCAACAAAACCAGAAAAGCGGGTGCTTGCATTTGGATTAGCATTCCCCAGTTGTTTTACATTTTCACCGGCAGGCTTGAGGGCAACATCCAATTTGACAAAATCAAAATTATAGGAAATGGGCTTTAATTTCATTACAAATTCGAGTCCTGGAATATTTTCTTTGACATTGATTTTATACCTGCCATCAGAAATATTGGTCCAGTTCGCAAATCCACCGATAGAGGTTACAGCGGTATTTCCAATCCGCACTTGATTATCGGCAGTGGCCACTGCTGAATTTCCCAAAGAGGTTGTATTGGTTAGATTAGAAGTACCCAAGGTAGGTCCAGCTTGATATCCAATCGAAGTATTGAGAGAGCCAGTTGTGATGCTGTACATACTTTGAATGCCTACCGCAGTATTCTGGGAACCCGAAGAAAGTGAATTAAGGGTGTTATATCCAATACTTACATTGCTGTATGCCGAGGTTGATGAGGGCATAGCCATATATCCCATTGCAGTATTATAGGATCCTGAAGTAGTGGCTTTCATAGCATCGTATCCCACGACGGTATTGCGGCCAGTATTGGCATTGGTATTGTTAAATTCGCGCAAGGTATTGTTACCAATCGCAACATTTAATTCTGATTCTTTTGCATTCAACAAAGATTCAAAGCCAATGGCAATGTTGTTGCTACCTGTTGAATTCGCATTCAAGGCCTTATTTCCAATGGCAACATTTTGGTTCCCACTCGTGTTATTAAGGGCAGATTCGCTGCCTAAAGCTACATTATTTGTACCGGATACGTTTGCTGCCAATGACCTATATCCAACGGCTGTATTGCTACTTGCAGAAGAATTTGCCGTGAGGGCCTGAAAACCCAATCCCGTATTATTTCCACCTGTGGTATTGCTTGTTAGAGCTTCAGAACCAAGGGCACTATTATTGTTTGCAGTAGAGGTATTGTTCAGGGCTTTGTTTCCCAGTGCAACATTGTCCGATCCAGTGGTGAGTGATTTGAGTGAGGCAAAACCATTTGCGAGGTTTCGGCTACCTGATGTGTTGTTGCTCAAAGCATCTCCCCCAACAACAGTGTTGTTTGAACCTGTTGTATTCTTGGACATGGCTGTATTCCCAATGGCGGTATTGTCAGAACCAGATATGTTTGCCTGCAGTGTCTGATTACCCATACCTGTATTATTACTGCCAGTTGTATTGGCATTAATCGATTGGGTACCGATGGCGGTATTGTTACTGCCATCTATGTTGCTTTGTAAGGTTTGAAATCCCAACGCTGAGTTATTGAATCCAGCGGTATTCGAAAATAGACTTTTGCTGCCAATGGCAGTGTTTCTCACGGCTTGTTTGGCCGAGGCACCAACACCGTTATTGAATAATGAAGAGTCGCCAATGGCAACCAAATTGCCACGAACAGTATTTTTTTGCATTGCATCCATTCCTATGGCAACATTGCTATATCCAGTGGTATTGGAATACAAAGCTTGATATCCTACAGCACAGTTATTATTTCCATTGGTGCTTGTGTTTACCCCAGCAAAAGCCCCCATCATAACATTATTTTTAGATCCGTAAGAACTGTATAGTGCCTGATACCCACTGGCGGTATTGTAAACACCTGTTGTGTTCACAGTCATAGAATACATTCCCGAAGCCGTATTCCCATACCCGGTGCTATTGTATAAGTTGGAATAAAAACCTACAGCAGAATTAGAATATCCTGAAGTATTATACAACATTGCTCCCCATCCCACTGCAACGTTATAGTTTCCAAAAGTATTATAACTCAGTGCATACATTCCTATCCCTACATTGTAATATGCGTAGTTACTGCGCTTCATGGCTTCCCAACCAATAGCTACATTGCCATAGTTAAATACACCTGTTTGTAAGGTTCGATGGCCCAAACCAATATTGTAACTTCCCGAATTGTTGGACTGTAAAGATTTTGATCCGATAGCGATGTTTTCAAATCCTTCGCCTCCCCCACTTGAAGAAGTACCATTTGCTGCTAAGGCATACTGTCCAATGGCAATCAAATCAGATTTGTTTCCTGTTGCCTTCTGCATAGCACCCAAACCGATGGCTATATTTTGGGCGCCATTGCTCGTGGGATTAGATTGATTTCCCAAGGCAATATTGTCATTACTTGGGTTTAATTCACCCGACCATATATCATTGGTCCTAAAACGCAAGGCTTTATTGTCGGAAGTACCAACAAAATGTTTTTTTTCGTCAGTACCAGTATTTCCTTTTAATCTCCAAGACCAAATTGTGTCTGTTTTATTTAAAAAATTTGTGGAAATGGTGCTGGCTTTAATAATTTGCCCCTCAGGGTTTATAGTAATAACCGGAATTGAATCTAATGCCCCATATTTTTTGGCTACAACTCCAGTATTTTTGATAGAAATAGTTCCTTTACCTTGAATGAGGCCACCACTGAGTCCTGTTCCAGCTGTGATTGATCGCATCAATGGAACCCATTTGGTATTTTCATAGTACCAAAAACCCAGAGTATCGTCAGTTTGATATATCAGTAAGCCATTTGCTGGCGAAGCTATTAATGATTTTTGAGCTTTAGAAAGACGAGGCACGAGCAATCCTTTATTACTGGTATTGATATCAAGCATAGCCGATGCATCTGGGTTCGCTCCGGTCTCATTTATTCCCACATTTTGGGACATCAAAGGACTGCTGAGCACGATGAGGAATAAAGGCAAAATAATTTTTTGGAGTAATAATTTATTCATTTAGAGTGTTGTTGTGTCCGCTAATATACAATTGAGCAACCAATGAACTCCCAAAATGTGTGTTTTGTGGCAATATTTAGCGAATTTAATCTGTGTTATTTGAACAGTACCACTTTTTAAACAATTTCAATATATTATCTTTTTTCTTAACTTTGTGATAACTATGAAAAAGAATTCTTTCAAATTTGGTACTTGCGCAGCCATGCTTGTTGCGGGTATTTCTATGTTTGCCTTGGGAGGTTGTGAAGATGAGCAACCTGCGCCAAAAGTGCCAACAACTATTGAGAAAATCTGTGCAAACTACTGGCAAATTACATCGATGCCCATCGAACCAGCATTGGATTTGGGTGGAGGCGTAAAGTTGAATGACTACATGCAAATGTTGAAGGATTGTCAAAAGGATGATTACCAGAAATTCTCAGATCTCAATGGGAAAAAGACATATGTTTATTTTGAGGGTTTGTTAAAGTGTGATCCTGCGGATGCAGATACCTCCATGGGTGTTTGGGGCTTAAGCGCCGATGAGAAGATGCTCGATATGGATGGCGATAAGTTTAAGTTGGTATTGATTGATGACAATAACATGCATTTGCGGATGGATAGCTTTATGCAGAATTCTAGCATCACTTTCAAATTCAAGAAAAAGTAATTTTTGCACTTTGAATACGAAAAAAAGGGACGCATGGCGCCCCTTTTTTGTTTTCATCGGCATATGAATTTTCCAATGGATGATGACCTTTGGCCGATTTTTGGCGGCAGGCATTTGTAAATCTGTGACGAAAGTGCTATCTTTGCTCTGCAAATAACCAATCTACTTTTCACTTTAAATCGTTATTTGCATGATACTCCACAACCATTCCAAAATTGCCCTTGAAGGTCTTACATTCGACGATGTGCTCGTCATACCCCGGTATTCAGAGGTTTTGCCCCGCGATGTAGACACGTCGGTTCAACTCACACCCAGTTTGCGCCTAAATATTCCAATCATGTCGGCTGCCATGGATACTGTCACCGAAAGTGTGATGGCCATAGCCATGGCTAGGGAGGGAGGAATGGGAATTATTCACAAGAACATGTCTATTTCCAAGCAGGCCGAAGAAGTGAAGAAAGTAAAACGCAGTGAAAGCGGTATGATATTAGAGCCTGTTACACTCGGAGGCGATGCTCGTTTAATGGAAGCAGTTACGTTAATGCACGACCACCACATTGGGGGTATTCCCGTGGTGGATGGCAAAAATCATTTGGTAGGTATTATCACCAATCGAGATCTGCGGTTCGAAAAGAATCTTGATAAGCTTGTCAGTGAGGTAATGACAAGTAAGAATCTTGTAACTGCCGCAGTTGGAACAGATTTAAAAGGGGCGCAAGCGATTTTGGAAAAATATAAAATTGAGAAATTGCCCATTGTGGATGCAAACAATATTCTGAAGGGATTAATCACTTTCAAGGACATTCAAAAGGTTAAGAGTTATCCAAAGGCTTGCAAAGATAAACATGGTCGTTTGGTTGTAGGTGCAGCAGTAGGTGTTACTGCCGATACATTGGAGCGTGTGAGTGCGTTGGTTGCTGTTGGGGTTGATATTATTGCAATTGATACCGCCCACGGCCATTCAAAAGGAGTCATCGAAGAGGTGAAAAAATTGAAGATTGCTTTCCCGACATTGCAACTAATTGCGGGGAATGTTGCCACAGGTGCTGCTGCCAAAATGTTGGCAGAAGCTGGTGTAGATGTGGTTAAAGTGGGGGTTGGCCCAGGCAGTATTTGCACCACCCGCATCATCGCCGGTATCGGAATGCCCCAATTGTCGGCTATACTTGAAGCCGCAGACGCCCTTAAGGGAACCGGGGTATGTATTATTGCAGATGGAGGTATTCGGTATAGTGGTGATATTCTCAAGGCATTGGTTGCTGGCGCCAATGTGGTAATGGCTGGTGGATTGTTTGCTGGAACTGAAGAAGCTCCGGGAGAAACCAATTTTTTTGAGGGGCGAAAAGTAAAAAGTTACCGGGGAATGGGAAGCATAGAGGCGATGAAGGAAGGCTCCAAAGACCGTTATTTTCAGGATGCAGAAGATGATTTGGCCAAACTGGTTCCGGAGGGTATTGTTGGCTCAGTTGCCTATAAAGGGAACATATCAGAGGTTGTTTATCAGCTGGTGGGTGGTGTTCGTGCTGGTATGGGATATTGTGGTGCGAGCAATATAGAAGAATTGCAAACATCCTCATTTGTAAAGATTTCCAATGCTGGGATGCGTGAGAGTCACCCCCATGACATTGCAATAACGCGTGAAGCTCCAAATTACAGTCGATAATTTTTGGGCATAGCATTCTTTCAAGGTTCTATGGATCAAGCGCGTAATATTATCAGGAGAGTAACCAATGTAAGAATCGTTTCTTTGGGGACTATTTTTTTTGCAATCCTATTTTTATTGGGCTGTTTTTCGCAACGAAACCAAAAAGAGAATTATTCTAGGCCAAATAGCATCCCAAATTTTTCGGACGGTAAATCGCATTTAATTGCAGGTAAAAACCATGCTTGTCGCATTGCATTTTACAATGTAGAAAACCTATTTGATACCCTTGACGGAGAAAATGACGATGCTGAGTTTCAGCCCAACTCAGATCTTAAATGGAACAGTGATCGGTACAAAAATAAATTGCGCAATATTGCCAAGGTCATTGATTCGATTCAGCCCGACATATTAGGGGTTGTTGAAGTTGAAAATATGTTGGCAATGAAGGATTTGCAAACCTATTCATCGTGGATTAATCAATTCGTCATTGTTCACCGCGACTCTCCCGATAAGCGGGGTATTGATGTAGCTTTGTATTATAATCCCTCAAAATTTGCAGTTTCAGGTATCTATGTAATACCCATTTCGTTGCCCGATGGGTATGCTACAAGAAGTATTATGCGGGTGCATTTGGTGGCTATGAATGGAAAGGATTCATTGGTGGTTTTTGTCAATCATTGGCCATCTCGCAGATCTGGCGAATCCTCCGTTTCAAATCGGGTTATAGCGGCCTCTATTTTGCAAGAAAATATTAATTCGAACAAGAATTTCGCACGAAATTGTATTGTTATGGGAGATTTCAATGACAATCCAATTGATAGCAGTATCGCAAAAGTATTGTTGGCAGGGTATGCCAATGATCCTTTGGTCAATCTCGCACTTTTAGCCAAATTACAGGGCGTCAAGGGAAGTCTTGCTTGGTTTGACGGGTGGAATTTTTTCGATCAAATTATGGTATCGAATAGAATTTTTAACCATAGCGCAAAGCATAATAAACTGCCAGAACTCAAAGTGTATTCACGCGATTGGATGTTGGAAAAGGGAGGGAAATATGATTCTTGGCCGCTGCGAACTTATGGAAATAAAAAGCAGTATCTAAATGGGTTTAGTGATCACCTGCCAGTATACGTTGACGTATTTTTTGGGCGAAATTAATAGTGTAAATTACCCAATGGCATTGGGCCTTACTTTTCCATGCAGGCTTTTACGAATTTTACGAACAAGGGGTGTGGATTGGATACAGTGCTTTTCAACTCCGGATGAAATTGAACCCCAACAAACCAGGGATGATTTTTTATTTCAACAATTTCAGCCAATCCTGTTTTTGGATTGTATCCAGCTATGGTCATACCGGAATCTTCAATTTGTTTTTTGTAGGTGTCGTTAAATTCATACCGGTGGCGATGCCTCTCGGATATCAAGGATTTGCCGTAGACTTTCACAGCAGTGGAATTTTTTAATAATTTACAATCATAAGAACCCAAACGCATGGTTCCGCCCTTGTGTGCCAAGTTTTTTTGGCTTTCCATGAGATCGATAACAGGGAAAGGTGTTTTAGAATCCATTTCAGTGCTGTACGCATTGGTTAATCCACATACATTGCGGGCAAATTCGATAACAGCACATTGCATGCCTAAGCAAATTCCAAAGAAGGGAATATTCTGCTCTCTGGCATATCGAATCGCCTCGAGTTTCCCCTCAATACCCCGGTGGCCAAAACCTGGAGCAACCAGAATACCCATAAACCCTTTAAGTTTTTTGCTGGCATTTTCTACATTTAGTATTTCCGAGTTTACGAAGGTAAGACGCACCTTGCAGTCGTTGCTTGCTCCGGCATGAATAAAAGCCTCACTAATCGACTTATAGGCATCAGGAAGGTCTACATATTTTCCAACCAAGGCAATGGATACTTCAGATTTCGGATGCTCTAATTTGAATAAAAATTCTCGCCATTGCCTCAAATCAGGTTCTGATTTTGATTGCAATTTTAGCTTTGAAAGTACGACTTTATCCAACTTCTCTTTGAGCATCGCCAAGGGTGCCTCATAAATGGTTTTCAGATCAAGAGCTTCTATAACCGCATTGGCTTGAACATTGCAAAACAATGCCAATTTTCTGCGTATTTCGGGTGTTATAGGACGTTCGGCGCGACAGACCAAAATATCAGGTTGAATGCCCAATTCCAGCAGACTTTTTACACTGTGCTGGGTAGGTTTGGTTTTCAATTCGCCAGCAGCACTCAAGTAAGGAATCAAGGTGAGGTGAACCACAAGCACATTTTCGTGCCCTTTTTCCCATAAAAGTTGTCTTATGCTTTCGATATATGGAAGTGATTCAATATCGCCAACCGTACCACCAATTTCGGTAATGACAATATCGTATTCACCAGATTCACCCAGAATTTTCATTCTGCGCTTGATCTCATCAGTAATATGGGGTATTATCTGGACGGTTTTCCCCAAATAATCACCGCGACGTTCATTTTTTATCACGGTTTGATATACCCTGCCAGTGGTAACATTATTGGCTTGGCTTGTTGGCACATTCAAAAATCTTTCGTAATGCCCTAAATCTAGGTCTGTTTCCGCCCCGTCATCGGTTACATAGCATTCACCGTGTTCGTAGGGGTTAAGTGTTCCCGGATCAACATTAATATAAGGATCAAATTTTTGAATCGTCGTCCGGTAACCTCGGGCTTGTAATAATTTGGCCAAGGATGCCGCTACAATTCCTTTACCCAATGAAGATGTTACACCTCCCGTAACAAAGATATATTTTGCTTTTTTCATGATTTCTCTCCGAGTGGGAGGATGTCGTTACGGAAAGCAAAAATAAACTTTGTAGAAGGTCGAAAACGGAAAGTAATTATGTAGTTGTCAACAACCAGAATATTATTTGATATTCAATAACTCTGTATCAAATATCAATGTTGCGTTTGGGGGAATTACACCACCAGCACCTCTTTTTCCATACCCCAAATTAGAGGGGATAAGCAATTTGAATTTGGCGCCGACTTTCATAAGTGCTATTCCTTCATCCCAGCCCGGTATTACTTGTCCAATACCCAATTTAAACTCGATGGGTTCTCCTCTTTTATAGGAATTATCAAACTCTGTTCCGTTGTCTAGTTTGCCTGCGTAATGAACACTTACGGTATTCCCGGAAACCGCTTGGGTTCCTGTGCCTTCTTTTTCGATTACATAACACAATCCGCTAGCGGTTCTTTTGGCATTTGGATAATTAAGCTGCAACCAATTGTCAAACATTGCAGAGCTAGATTTATTGGCCTCTGCTTCCGCTACCATAGCCCGTTGTTTGGCTGAAGATTGAAGTAGTTTGAATTGGTCATCATTGGCTTTAAAGGCTTTTGCTTCAGTACCTTGACGGATAATTTTTAGGCTGACGATAGAGTCGTTTTGTTGTATTGCATTTACAACATCTTGTCCTGTAACTACCTTTCCAAAAATTGTGTGCGCACCATCCAACCAAGGGGTTGCAACATGGGTGATAAAAAATTGAGAACCGTTGGTACCGGGCCCTGAATTTGCCATAGACAATATGCCTGGCGTCGAATGTTTGAGTGAAGAAATAAATTCGTCTTCGAATTTGTAGCCGGGGTCTCCACTGCCATTCCCCAAAGGATCGCCCCCTTGAATCATGAACTCTGCGATTACCCGATGAAATTTAAGGCCGTCATAAAAAGGAATTCCTTTGGCTTTTGCAGTATTCGATATATTTCCTTCAGCCAAGCCGATGAAATTGCAAACAGTGAGGGGAGTTTCACGATAAAACAATTGCAATAAGATGGTTCCCTTATTCGTATTCATTTGGGCATAAATGCCATCTGCCAAATCTCCTTGGCCAAGTTCTAGGTTTTCGTTATTCATGGGGTTTTCTTTTTCTGGGTTTGAAGTGCAAGCCATAAGGCTACAGGTGCTGTAAAGTAATGCAGTGATTGTAGAAAGTGTGTTTTTCATAGGTTATTGATAATTTCTCGGGTTTTTTTTGGCAATTTCCGTACCACTAATTCAAAACTGTGGTTGATCAATGATTCCAGCAGATTTTGTGACAGCCCGTCAAAGATAATGGTGTTCCAGTGAGTTTTGTTCATATGGTAAGCCCCTGAAATTTGTGGATGCTCTTGTCGCAATAATTGTGACTTCTCTGGATTGCATTTCAGTGCAATGCTATCGAAGTGTGTGATGTCTCCTATACAAAAAATTTTGCCTTCTATTTTCCAGACGATTGTTTTTTCATCGAATGGGAATCCAACGGTAACCATGGGCTTTGATTCGCAATGCTGTTGGACAAAATCGAAATATTGCATATTGTGGGAAAAATCGCAATACAAATTTAATAGTACTGGTTAATTTTGAATAAATAATTTTAATGAAAACACGAATAAATTTCTTAATTGCCTTCTTTTTTTTGGGGGCTTTACCCGAAGTGTTCGCGCAAACCAAAACTTCAAAGAAGCTTATAGAACAAACAAGTCTGGCAACCCCAGCAGAACAAATAATTAAAAAAATCAAAGCCGAATCTCTTCATTATATCAATGGACTGGCTAGTTTTACCGACAAATTCGGTGCGGAAATTGTATTTACAGGAAAAGCAATTTCATTGTGGCCAGACAATCGCCTAAATACCGAACAAGCCTATGTCTCGGGTATCAAACAAGGAGATTATTTCGAATATACAGAAAAGGGAATTTTGGTAGCACAAGAAACTTGGGCCAAGGGTAAAAAAAACGGCGCATTTCGTTACGCAGATGAAAAAACAGGGGTTGTTGTGGTTTCGGGCGATTTTTTCGATGATAGTTTGCACGCAGAAGTAAAAGGTTTTTATATGAACGGGAATCTTCAATATGTAAAACACTATAACCTTGGGATACGGGAAGGTTCAGTGCTTTCATATTATCAAAATGGGGCCCTGGAACAAGTTGCATTTTTCATAAATGATATGCCAGACGGCGTTGTAACAGCCTACTATCAAGACAGTACAATAAGATATATTAAAGAGTATAAGCGGGGAGTGCACAATGGGAAATCTTATCAATTTCACAGAAATGGGTGTCGCGCTACCGAAATGTATTATAAACTTGGGTTACGCGACAGTATCTCAAGAACTTGGGATGCCGTTACCTGCAAATTGATTTCTGAGGGTTTTTGGATGCAAGGTTCAAAAAATGGAATTTTTGTTGATTATAACCCATTTGGAGATACCTTGACCCTAGAGTCGTTCCAACTGGGTATGCCCGAGGGCCGATTTTTTAAGAGGGCCAATCAATGGAACGAAAAGACTAAATCTATGGTGTTAACCACCGAAACGTCCGGGTTATTTGTTCAGGGCAAGCCTGAAGGGTATTGGATTTATGGGCAAGTAAGTCATTACCAAGAGCGATACGGGAAATACCGTGATGGAGAAATGATTGGAAAATGGATATTTATGGACAACCAAGGAAAGCCATTGGTAGAGCAAGTCTATGATGAAAATGGAGAGGTTTTGAAAGAGAAATTTTTCAAACGCTAACATGGGTATGCAGATTAAGCCATTTGTCATCGGGATAATTGGATTGTCGGGTTCTGGCAAAACTTTCTATGTCAATGCCCTGCGCAAAGCATTTGTTGAAAACATTACAATTGTAGGCTTCGATGATTATTACAAGCCCCTGGAATTTCAATGGCGTGATGAATTTGGTGAGGTCAACTATGATTTACCCGCGGCATTGTTCAGTGAACGGTTCTACAATGATTTGCGGGATCTTATTGCCTATAAATCTGTTAAAATATCCAAATACCACTTTGAAAATTATGATGTGCCTGAAGAAATTATCCTTGTTCATCCATCACCAATTTTGGTAGTCGAGGGATTATTTGTGTTAGACTATCCAGAGATTGATGCGTTGCTTGATTATCGGATCTTTATTAATTGTGATTTAGACTTGTGTTTTAATCGTCGTTTGGATAGGGATATAAAAGAGCGAGGAATACCCCTAAAGCGGAGTATACACCAATGGGAATATCACGTAATACCAGCATTCAATACCCATATTTTACCCCATAAAGAACGATGCAATCTGGTAATTGAAAATAGCGGCCCAGCCGATACCCATATTCAGTTCATTACAAAACAAATTTACAGCCAAGCGGATGCAACCGTGTTGGAAAAATTGTCTAGAAATTAAGCAAAAACAATTGGCATGGTTTGGGATTGTAAAGTCATGCAAGGCAAATTGGCTGGGGCAAAAAATCAAAACAAAACAATGCGAGAACTTAGCATCTTCGTTTCAAAAATAGCATAACTTGGCTCAGAATCAATTCCAGCTATGGACCCAGGATTTAGCAAAAGCGAAATCCCAAATTTTTGTTTGTGTGCTTTCTGTGATTGACCGTAGCAAACCACATCAAACCACCCAGTTTTAATCATTGTCTGTGCATAAAAAGCATAGTGGCTTACCCCGAATCGAATATTGTCAAGGATGAGAGGATTTTCTTCGCCACCAATGTATTCTCCTTGCAAAAAGATCGATTTATGTCGATTGGTGGCTATTTTTAATGGTTCGCGGTCAATATCTCTATCGCCAAATACTGCATAAATGGTTAGAGAACACAAACCCATTTGTTCTATAACTTCGGGTGAACAAAAATTCCCGCAAAAAATGACAGTAGAAATTCCTTCATTCTGAATAGACTGCAGCGCACGGCTTAGATTTTTAGAATGGTTGTGTATGTCGCTTAAAATGGCAATTTCCATATTATGGGGGTAAATATTGGGTCGAAGTTACGAAAGGGTTGTAACTTTGTATTACAATTATGGCAATCATTATTACGGAAGAATGTATAAACTGCGGAGCTTGCGAACCCGAATGTCCAAACAATGCCATTTATGAGGCGGGTGTTGAATGGGCAATTGCTGACGGAACAGATATTATGGGCGAATTTTTATTGGCCAGTGGTGTGCAGGTTGACGTCAATCAAAAATTTACTCCTGTGAGCCAAGAGGTTTATTTTATTGTACCTGATAAATGTACAGAATGCATGGGTTTTCACGAAGAGCCACAATGCGCAGCTGTTTGCCCGGTTGATTGTTGTGTTCCAGATCCTGACCATGTTGAAAGTGAAACGATTTTACTGGATCGAAAGGCGCGTTTGCATTTGTAATTGGCCTATATCTTATCTTCGTAACAATGCAAACCCATAAACAGCAGTTTTTGTGTTTAAAATCATGGGCCCCAATACGTGCAGGGGCATCTTCAAAAATGGAGATGACAAGTTCCTTGCTATTTGGAGAAACGTGTACGCTGCTAAGCAAAGAAGCTGATTGGTTTGAGGTTCGCTGTAATGAAGACCATTATTTGGGTTGGATTCCCGCACTATATTTGGAAGATGCAACCTCTTATTTAGGGCTTAAATGGAATATTGTGGATGAAATTGGTGCAAGGTTGATAGGCAAACAAGGGGATGAAATTTTGCTTTCCCCAGGTAGCCTTATTCCTGACGCAAAGGAATTAGAGATTCATGGTTCTGTATACCACTTTCATCCTGGAAAAAAGCTCCCAGAAAAATCCTACGAAATAGCACAGTGTTTTCTTAATACCCCTTATTTATGGGGTGGAAGGACTTTTTGGGGAATCGATTGCAGTGGCTTAATTCAGGTTGTTGGGAAATTGCTAAACGTATCGATGCCACGCGATGCCCATGAACAAGCAACAATGGGTATAAAAAAAATGTGGAGCCAAATCGCCATTGGCGATTTGGCGTATTTTAGCAATACAAATGCAAAAGTGGTGCATGTGGGGATTTACATAGGCAATGGCCGAATTCTGCACGCTCACGGTCATGTTCGCATCGATACCCTTTCTGCCCAAGGAATTGAAAACGCCATTACAGGCAAATTAACCCATATACTTTGCGACATTCGATCTTGGCAATAGGAAAATCCCATCTCAATTGTGAATCATCTGTTTCTGATATGGCCCATCCGATCCTGCAATCCTCCAATTCTCCAATCCTCCAATTCTCCAATCCAATAACGTGAAGCACTTTAATGGCATTCGAAGAAACAGAAATCTGCAGGGCTTTTTGGGCCTTGCTGATTCATGGGAAACTCAACGCACCCCCAATACGAGACCTACTGTTTCTATTTATTCTTGGATGGTTTGCCTTTTTTATTTGATTTTATCAGCCCAAGCCCATGCCCAAAATCAGTATGTAAAACCCAGATTCTCTGTACCTGGGTATTCTCTTAATATTGAGATCACAAGCCCAGCAGAATTAGAATGGATTGCCAATAAGTTAGACCAATTTCAACAGGTTCAGCGGATTAGGGTTGCCGCTGATGTGGATATTGCGAGGGTAGCACAAGTGTTGAGCAGGCTTGATAATGTTGATGAGGTTGTTCTTCAACAATATCTTGGTATACTTTCTGATGAAGATTTAAGCCAGCTCGAATGGTTGCATAGTTTGGTTTTGTATATTCCAACAGGCAAGGAAGATGCTTTGTTGATGAATAAAAATTGGGCCCTTATACCCGGTATTACATTGGTTTTTGATGTTGTTCCCGACCAATACGATTTTTTCAAGGGATGGAAGGCATGTAAAAGACTCAGTCTTGTTGCCCCGTTTGATGAAAAAGAAGCACAAGCAGCGGTTGATGCAGTGGCATTGCAATTTCCTACAATCCAAGAATTTGGAATTTCCCTCGACAGAATATACCATTTGCCTGAGTCACTGAAGCGTATGGGATTGCTGCAACGTCTCAATATAATTGACAATGCAAGTTGGATGGCCCAGAAAGATATAACGGCATTGGGTGACGTAGTGATGAAAGTGGGTTTTCATAAAGCAGTTCAAAATCCTACAAAGGGAAATGAATTTAATACGGGGGACATGACTCCATTAATGCTTCATTATTTGAGCCAAGATCCCAATTTACTCACATCCGAAAAGCAGTTTTTAGCAAGTTATTTTTCGCTAATTTCTCCCGCAGAAGAAAGCGAATTTACCGATCCATTGGCAGAAAAAGTCAATGATTTTGCAATACCACAACCGATTGTGTCGCTTCAATCCAAATCCCAGTTTCCCTTGCCAATCACTGCGCCTTTAATTCTTGACTACAGTGATGGTTGGTATGAATTTAATGCCACAAACAAAGAAGATCGATTGTATGTTGCTGAAGGGAAATGCGTAATAATGGTTCCAAAGGCATGCATGAAATATGTGGGTGGCAAAGATTTTTCGGGTTCTTACCGATTGCGAGTGAAAATCATGGACAATATTCAACGGCAAATGGCGTATTCTCCCCCTTTGAGTCTAGATAGCAATGGTCAAAAGTATGTGTTGGCTGCTTCGATGGTTATTGATATTGAAGCTTTTGTTGGCAAGCAAATGCTCACCCTGAAAGATGGCTATTTTATTGATATCCGATTTGTCGGGTTGCCCAACGCAGCTTCTCGATTTTATGCCTGGAAGCCCAATGCTGTTATCTCTTCGAGCGAAAATAAAACCCCTTCAACAGCAAAGACGGCTAAAGTCTTGTTTCAGGCTGACAATGGTAGATGGATAAACCAATATAATTATGATTATGATTTTTCTGATGACAATATCGCACCGATTGATTTTTCCCAATTTTACAGTGGGCGTAAAACAGCAATCACCCAAACCACAATTAATTGTATCAAACTAGAAGAAAGACTCCATACCCAGGGATTCAATTACTTGTTAAATCCCGATGAATCCAAACAGGTGATTGACAAATTTTCGGAGTTTAGGGTCGCCAGGGCAGGAGAAAAGGCCAAGGGTTCCGAACCATTTGCATTGCTGCGTGGCAAGGCACTCATTGGGGTGCGGAGGTTTCAAACCAAAAATACCCTTCAAAAATCAGTTGTTGAAATAATCGTATTCGATAAAACAGAATCGCTTTTTCCTGAGCTAAAACCCCTAAAAGAATACCCTTTGGCATTTAACACCTCGTGGCCAAGCAAAGAAGTTATGGATAACTTTTTTCGCATTCACAAATTTTGGGATATTGATTTTGTACAAAAAGGTATTCGGTATTTTTTGTTGTTGCGAAGCAGCGAGGGATTGTGGGAAATTGAGTTGCTACAACCCAAAACACGGTATCTTTCGGATGTAAAAATTGCAAAGCGAGAGCAAATCCGATTCGAAAAATTAATGCACCAGGTCATTTCTATCCACAATCAAAAAAAACAAGCTTTCGATGTCTTTCAATTGGGTCAGACAAATAAGTTATTGACCGAAACCTATGCTGCTGTTTTGGAAACAAGCTTACCACCCAAGGGAATGGTAAGAAATGCTTTTAAAATTAGAAGCTTAGGGAGGTTTGCATGGGCAAAGCCCATGCCATCAGATTCAATTTTGTCTCTCAATATTGTGATTGCAGACCCGGGACTCGCTCCGATTGAAATTACGCAGTTATTGGTTGGTTTTCGAAAGCCCGACGCCATTCAAGTTCTTCAGCCAATTGCGTCGCAGCAAAAAAGCCTGGAATTTTCTGTTCTTTTAGATCCTGCTCGCGTATCATTTTTTGCAGCAAGACATTCCGATGGCAGGGTATACTGTCTGAATGGTGATGCATTTCGCAAAATGGAAATAAAAAATCTTACATTGTTTTATTTGCCTTTGCAAGCCGTTGAGGAGCAATTGTTTACTGATGAAAGTATACGAAGAATCTTGGGAATTCCCAAAAACAGAGTAGGACAATAGGACAATGAGACAAACAGCCAAACACATACATACAGAAATTACACTGGCAAAGTGCGTTGGGATCGGTCTAACCCTAATAATAACAACCGAATGACACTTTTTTATGGCTTGTTTTATCTACGTTGTATCTTAAAATTTTAACACATTAATCCATGTCACCAACCCTGCTTTTTGGTTTTGTAATTGTTTATTTCTTGATATTATTGGGGGTTGCTTGGATTACGGGTCGCAATTCTAATAACGAATCTTTTTTTATTGGAAATAAAAATAGCAATTGGATGTTGGTTGCATTTGGAATGATTGGTACGAGTCTGAGTGGTGTAACTTTTGTGAGTGTTCCTGGGGCAGTGGGCAATAGCAATTTCTATTATTTTCAGTTGGTTTTGGGTTATTTTTTGGGGTATTTGGTGATTGCATTTGTATTGCTTCCACTGTATTACAAAATGGATTTAAGGTCTATTTATACCTACTTAGACAAACGATTTGGCATGAATGCGCACAAGGCGGGGGCTTCCTTCTTCATCCTGTCACGATTGGTAGGCGCAACTGCCCGATTGTATTTGGTTATCAGCATTCTTCAGATTTTTATTTTTGATAAGTTGTCAATTCCATTCGAACTTACTGCCAGTGTTATTTTGCTACTGATTTTATTATACACGTTTGAAGGGGGTGTGAAAACGATTGTATACACAGATACATTGCAAACCACAGGTATGCTGTTGGGCTTGGTGGTTTGTATTGTTTTTATTGTAAAGTCGATGGGTATTGATTTTAGCGGGGCACTGTCCTTAATGCAACAAAAAGGATATACCCAGATTTTCAATACAGATATTAAAGCTCCCTCGTTCTTTTTAAAGCACATTGTTGGGGGAATGTTTATTGCGATTGCGATGACGGGGCTTGATCAGGAAATGATGCAAAAAAATATCAGCGTAAAAAATATTAGGGATTCGCAAAAAAATATTCTAAGTTTTGCATTTGTATTGGTATTTGTGAATTTGCTTTTTCTATTTCTGGGCGGAATTCTCCATATCTACGCTGCTTCACAATCGATTGTTGTTGCGCCAGACGATTTATTTCCAACCCTTGCCTTGGGTTCTGTCTTTGGAGGATCCATTGGGATTATTTTTATTATTGCGCTGATTTCGGCATTGTTTCCCAGTGTAGACGGTGCTATCACATCACTAACTTCGTGCTTTTGCATTGATATTCTTGGAATCAATAATAATAATAAGAGCGAAAAACAAAACAAAAAAACGCGCTTGGCGGTGCATTTTTCATTTGCGATTGTGTTTTTTATTTTGGTATTGCTATTTAAAGCCATTAACGACAAGTTGATAATCGATTTTATCTTAAAATTTGCTGGTATCACCTATGGCCCCTTGCTGGGATTATTCTCTTTCGGTATTTTAACCAAACGACGATTAAACGATAAATACATTTGGCCCGTGTGTATCATCGCTCCCTTAACGGTATTGTCATTAGACGTTTGTTGCAGTCCGGAGTTTTACGAAGCCAAACTGCATGTTTCTTTGGGATTAAAATTAATTTCAGAAGGTATTTTTAATGGCTACAAGATTGGGAATGAATTGATACTTATAAATGGGCTAATTACTTTCACAGGGCTCTGGTTGACATCTACACCTACAATTTCCCAATCGAAGTCTGTGACAATAACAAAGTGAATGGTATGAAAGTGAATGGTATGAAAGTGAATTAGTCGTGATTGAGGATCGTGTCAATGAATAAATTCTCTACTTTTATCCGGGCCCAGGGTGTTTTTCGCAAGAATTTTAGACTCGATTGAACGCTAGGATTAATCGCAAAGCAGTTAATACGAATGCGGCGGTCTAGTTCTTCCCATCCAAACTTTTCTTGCAATTCAATAACGATTCTCTCAAGGGTTATACCATGCAATGGATCTTTGGCCATAATGTCGATTGAAGGGAAACTACATAAAGCCCAAGGTTTTGAGCATGCTTTTATAGCTCTGTTCCTTGGAAAACAGTCTAAAGTGGTGATCGCCATTTTCATCGCGGTCGATAATTACATGTTTTGGAGCGGGAGTTAAACAATGTTGAATGCCTCCGTAACCTCCGATGCTTTCTTGGTAGGCGCCTGTATTGAAGAATCCCAAATACAGTGGGTCATCTTTGTCGTATTTGGGCAAATAAATGGCGTTTACATGTTGTTCGGAATTATAATAGTCGTCGCTATCGCAGGTGATACCTCCCAATAAGACCCTCTCATACTCTTCATTCCAACGATTAATGGGCAACATCATAAATTTCTTGTTAATGGCCCAAGCATCTGGCAGGGTGGTCATAAAACTAGAATCGATCATGTTCCACTTTTCGCGGTCATTTTGTGATTTTTGGTCTAAAACTGAGTAAATATTTCCACCAGACTCACCCACGGTAAAAGCGCCAAATTCAGTAAAAATATCGGGTTCAGCAATATTATTTTCTGAACAAACTTGTTTTATTTGACTTACAATTTCAGTGGCCATATATTCGTAATCATAATCGAATGTCATGGAATTTTTAATGGGAAATCCACCCCCAATATTCAAAGTATCAAGCTCAGGGCATTCTCGTTTTAATTCGCAATACACCTTGAGACATTTGTGAAGTTCGTTCCAATAGTATGCCGTATCGTAGATTCCGGTATTGATAAAAAAATGCAACATTTTGAGAGTAACATTCTTATTGCGTTTTACTTTGGTACGATAGAAATTAACCAAGTCTTTGTATCCGATTCCCAGGCGTGAGGTGTAGAACTCGAATTTAGGTTCTTCTTCAGCTGCAATTCGAATGCCTACCGTTACCGGTTTGTCGGTATATTTGGCAAGTAAGTCAATCTCATTGCTGTTGTCCATGACAGGAATTACATTTGTCCAACCGCTATTGATAAGATTGGCGATGTTCTCAATATATACTTCGCGTTTAAACCCATTGCATACAATAAACTTATCCTTACTTATTTTTCCCTGTTCAAATAAGCTTTCTAAAATGTTTATGTCAAATGCTGAGGATGTTTCGATATGGACATTATTTTTGACAACTTCATCAATCACATGGCTAAATTGGTTGCTTTTGGTGCAGTAACAATAATAGTATTTGCCTGAATAGTCTGATTTGGCGATGGCCACATTAAACCAAGTTCGTGCTTTTTGAATATTTTCAGAAATCTTGGGTAAATAGGTAAATTTTAACGGTGTTCCATATTGTTCGATAAGATCCATCAACGGAATTTTGTGAAATTCCAGATTGTCATTGTTATCGAGTTTAAACTCATCCGTAGGGAAATAAAATGTTTGATTGATCAGATCAACGTATTTGTTTTTCAATTTTATTTTTTTATTAGTTGTATAATGACCAGCAAAAGTAAGTGAGTTAGTTCAATTTTTTTTACATTAAGTAAGTGACTTGGTTTTTTTCTGCAGAGTGTCCCCTATTTTAGTATTTTTGCCTGTATAATAAGAATTCAGAAATATGAGTAAAATTAGTATCATCGGGGCCGGCAACGTGGGGGCAAGCTGTGCAGAGTACATTGCAATGAAGAATTTTGCTGCAGAAGTTGTATTGCTAGACATTAAAGAAAACTTTGCGGAGGGGAAAGCCCTCGATTTGATGCAAACGGCTTCATTGAACGGATTTGATTCTCGCATATCGGGTAGTACATCCGACTATTCCAAGACCGCCAACAGCAATGTTATTGTTGTTACAAGCGGTATTCCCCGCAAGCCAGGGATGACACGAGAAGAATTAATTGGCATCAATGCCGGTATCGTTAAGACGGTTGTTTTAAGCTGTTTAGAACATTCACCAAATGCTATTTTTGTGATTGTGAGCAATCCAATGGATACGATGACTCAGCTTACCAAGCAGATTTTAGGTATACCAAAGCATAGAATTATAGGTATGGGTGGGGCCCTCGATTCTGCTCGATTTAAACATTATTTGTCGAGTGCTTTGTCTTGCCCGCCTTCAGATGTGGATGCAATGGTTATCGGAGGGCATGGAGATACCACCATGATTCCCTTGTTGCGATTGGCTTCTTATAAAGGAGTTCCCGTTTCACAATTATTGTCCAAGGAGGTACTCGACAAAGTTAAGGCTGACACAATGGTTGGTGGTGCAACACTGACAGCAATGCTGGGGACCAGCGCTTGGTATGCCCCCGGCGCAGCGGTAAGCGCATTGGTTCAAAGTATTGTTTGTGATCAAAAGAAGATGATGACTTGTTGTGTTTATTTAGATGGCGAATATGGCGAATTTGATATTTGTATTGGAGTTCCAGTAATACTGGGTAAAGGAGGTTGGGAGAGAATTGTTGCATTATCATTAAAGGATGACGAAAAAGCCGAGTTTCAAAAGAGTGCTCTTGCCGTTCGCAGCATGAACGCGGCTTTATAAAGAACCGATTTGTTCCAGAATTTCATCGTAGCATTGTCTTTTAGGAGTGCCACTCATTCTTTATTTTTTCTATTGTGTTTATGAAATTGTTCGAGTAGATCGTTCCATTAATCCCCACTGAAAGCAGATACGCATCATTCATTTTGGCAACTAATTTCAACAGTATTGATAAGGTTGGGTATTGGCAAATAGGGTCTTGTCAGGGAAGCTTTGCCCATAGACCAAAAATTGATTCCATAATACGTTTTTCGGATTCAGTATACTTCCTTTGGCGACGAGGCATAACCAATTCGGCGGTTTTATGCACAGCCGCCAGTGTATGGGTTACAAAGCCTTGTGCTCCGCCCCAACTAAAGTCTGGAATAAATTGTCTGGGAAATCCTGTTCCAAACACATTGCACGCCACGCCCACTACAGTTCCTGTATTAAACATTGTATTGATTCCACATTTGCTGTGATCTCCCATGATTAATCCACAAAATTGTTGCCCACTCAACTCAAACTTTTGGCTGGTATAATTCCAAACTTTTACTTCGTCGTAGGTATTTTTTAGGTTGCTGGAATTTGTGTCAGCACCAATATTACACCATTCACCCAAAACTGAATTTCCCAAAAATCCGTCATGTCCCTTGTTGGAAAACCCCCAAAATACAACATTTGAAATTTCTCCTCCGGCAACACTGTATGGACCCAATGTTGTTGCATTGTATGCCTTACAACCCATTTTCAGGACAGCACCTTCACACATTGCAAACGGACCTCTGATCATGCAACCTTCCATAATTTGTGCATTTTTTCCAATATAAATAGGGCCTTCGGAAGCATTCAGTATCGAACATTCTATTTTGGCGCCCTCTTCCATAAAAATAGGGTAAGCTCCTATTATTCTGTTGGTATTGCTCAACGAACTTGAATGTCTATGGGCAGTGATGCGTTTAAAGTCGTTGTCTATTTCTTTGCCATTCAGCACAAACAGTGAGAATGGACGATCAATTTTCGCGACGCTGATTGTTATATTTTTTGCAGCAATATGAAATGCTGCACTGTCAAGAATATTGTCTGCGTTAAATTGGGCGTCTGAAAGTAGGGAGTATGCCCCAGCAGAAGCAGCGATTAAGCTTCCCTCATGCCAAACACTTTCAATTCCTTTTAGTGATTGAATGGCTAAAACCAATGTTTCATTCGGCAGAATGTTTCCAACAATATATACAGTAGCCTCTGCAACAGGCTCAAAGGCTCCTTTGTTATGTTGCAAATGTGTTTGGGGTAAATAACCCCATTCTTCCCTCTTTAAGTTGAGGTCAAAAACCCATTTCTCGGCCAATGTGAGAATTCCACAACGCAGGTCGGCTGCAGGGCGGGTAAGGGTTAGGGGGTATAAATCGACAATGTTTGTCGGTTCAATAAATTGAACGATCATATGGCAAATTTACACCAAAAAGAAAAAGCCAAGCGTTCGCTTGGCTTTTTTGTCTGCAAATAGCAAAAATTATTTTTTCTCGTAGCGTTTTCTAAATTTATCGATACGACCAGCAGTATCAACCAAGTTCTGTTTACCAGTATAAAAAGGGTGTGATTGTGAGGATATTTCCAATTTAAATAGGGGATATTCACTTCCATCTTCCCAAACAATGGTTTCTTTTGTATTGACGCAACTGTGGGTCAAAAAACTATAATCACAGCTCATGTCTTTGAATACAACTTTGCGGTAATTAGAGGGATGAATATCAACTTTCATTGGTGTTTTTTTTATTAAAGAGTCGCAAATGTAAGAAATTCGTTTAAAAAAAGCAAGTTATTCACCCAATCCAGGAATATTTACGGGAGCTTTTTTTAATTTCCCAGATTCAATTGAATTGCAGTCAAATATTCCAGGGTCAAAGTCATCAGGCATTGCCAATTCGTCGGCTGAAATTCCCGTTGATTTGTCTGTCAATGCAGCCTTAATGAAGTACGCATATATGGGTAAGGCCATATTGGCACCCTGTCCAATCAGTGTTCCTCTGATACGAACAGTAGGGTCGTCGGCGCCAACCCAAGTTGCACAAACCAAATTTTTAGTAAGTCCCACAAACCAGCCGTCGGCTGATCCTTGTGTGGTACCTGTTTTGCCAGCTATATGACCTTCAACAGCAAATTTTCCACCACGAATCCGGCTTCCGGTCCCTGCATTGACTACATTTTCTAGCATGCGAAATATGGTATAGGCTTTTTCTGCACTCAACACTTGGTCTGTTTTTACCGTATTAAAATCCTCCAGAACATTTCCATCTTTGTCTTCAATTCTGAGTAAAAAAGAGGGTTCTATCCACAAACCACTATTTGAAAATGAAGAATAGGCACTGGCCATTTCTATGGGAGATAATTCCATGGTTCCCAAACAAATAGATGGCACCATTGGGATACGGCCTGGTTTAATGCCCACACGCTCGGCAAATTTCACAACCATTTCGGGGGCATTTTCACCCATACTTTTCATCACTTGCGCTGTAATTAAATTATCAGATTGGGCCAAACCCCTTGCCATAGTCCAAATTCCACCTGAACTGCCATCGGAATTTTGTGGCGACCATTTTTGTCCATCTGTAGTAAAAATGGTTCGTTCGCGTGGAAATTCAGTGCAAGGAGACATTTGGTTTATATCCATTGCGGTAGCGTATACGATGGGCTTAAATGTAGAACCAACTTGGCGTCTTGCATTGGAGTTAACATGGTCGTATTTGAAGTATTTGTGATTGATTCCACCAACCCATGCTTTAACATGGCCACTCTCAGGCTGAATGGCAATAAATCCTGCCATCAATATTTTTTTGATATATGCCATACTATCGTATGGAGACATCATCGTATCAATATCACCCCGCCAAGAAAATAGTGTCATCCGAATGGGTTTTTTGAGCGCAGCCATTATTTTAATTTCATCGTTGCCGAACTCAGCCGAAAGTTCTTTGTAACGCGCCGTTTTTTTGATGGCATTTTCGATAAAGTTTGGAATGACGCGGTAGTCGGTTACATAACGCCAAGGGGCGTCTTTTCCCCAAGTTTGGTAAAATTGCTTTTGCAAATCGGGCATGTGTTGTGACACGGCATTTTCGGCATATTGTTGCAATTTTGGGTTAATCGTGGTGTATATTTTTAGTCCACTGCGGTATAAATTGATACCCCTTTTTTTACACCAGGGCTTTAAATATTCTCCAAGATAAAATTTAAAATATGGAGACATCCCATCCATTTTCGAAGAACGATAGTCAATTTTGATTGGTAAGGCTTTGAGCATTTTTAAACTATCGCTGCTCAAGAAATCGTATTTATTCATTTGTTCCAATACTGTATTTCTGCGTAATAATGACTTGTCAGGATTGAATTTGGGACTATATCGGTGGTTTGCCTTGAGCATTCCAATTAAGATAGCTGCTTGTTCTATTTTCAGATTTTTTGCAGAAGTATTAAAAAATTCGTGTGAAGCAGATTCTATACCAAAAGAAATTCCTGAAAACGGAACCGTATTGAGATAAAGGGTAAGGATCTCATTTTTGGTAAATCTTTTTTCCAGTTGAATAGCAATGACCCACTCTTTAAATTTCTGCATAACCATCCCAATTTTTGTTGATGGACGTTCTATGCGGTAAAACATATTTTCGGATAACTGTTGGGTGATGGTGCTTGCTCCACCATTCATTCCCAATCCAGCTATGGCTCTCAAAGTTCCCCGAATATCAATGCCAGAATGACTGTAGAATCGAATATCTTCAGTTGCTACGAGTGCACTAAAAACACAGGGGGCAATATTTTTTTGGTTTGTATTACTTCGGTTTTCTAAATAAAAAGAGCCGATAGTGGTTCCGTCATCACCCAAAATATCTGAACTCAATGAATTTTTGGGATTTTCTAAATCTTCCACTTCGGGCATTTCTCCAAACAAGCCAAATCCGACTAGCATAAACAATAATAGAACAGATACGATTCCACCCAAAAGGCATAGCCAAAAACGTTTGATAAAGAAAAATTTATAGTCGGGCAAGGCCATATATCCACTGCGAATATATGTAAAAAGTTATTTGTTTTTTTCGTAAAACAATTGGTAGGCCGGGAGGTCTAATGCTTGGGTTAGAAGAATAAAATTGGGTTCACTAATAGTCAATACTTGGTATTCATATAGACCTTTTTCAGAAAAAAACGCCTTTGATTTTGAGGCGTATGCAATGAATTCTTCGGCAATTTGGGGTTTTGTAAAGTTTGATATTCGCAGTATATACCTACTTCCAATGCTCAGGGGCATTGAAATATCAAGGGTTTCAGACCCAAATTGTTTTTTGTTGAAGTCGCTTAATGCAGCCCGAATTAAATTTGTATTGCTCCCTTTTGCAAATATAAAAATACACCCTAAGGATTCGCCAGCACTTTGTTGGTATTGCGCGGCAACAGTATTGCTTGTGTCTTTACTTTTAAGTTCCGCAGCCTTAATTCTGTCATTGGCTTCAACAATGTCTTTTGCCCGCAACGTGATATCAGACGATTGGTAGTCTGCAACCAGTTGTTTAAGCAATTCAATGCCTTTTTCAGTATTTCCTTGTTTGATCAATACGATGGCCTGTAAATAATCAAATTTGATTTGTAATTGGTTTCCAGAGTAATTTTTGTCGGCTTGCATTTTTAAATCAATTGCCTCTTTGAACAATCCATTGTTGTAGGCATTTACCATTGTTTGGAACAAACTATCAATGATTTTATCACCACTGTTCGACCTGATTATTTCAGACAATATTCCACCACTTTCCAATAATCGGACGTAAATACTTTTTGGAAAATTTGCAATTAGTTTGGCTTTCCAGCCATCGGCCTGGGAAAAGTCTCCCCCCATACGATACAATTTTATTAATTCGTAATGGGCTTGTGCGGAGTTTTCGGATTGTGGAAAGCGCTTGATTAATTCAGAATACAAACGAATTGATTCATTGGGCTCTTGCAAACGATCTTGGTAGATACGGGCAGCTTCAAACAATGATTTCTCGATTTCTGCCAGTGCCATCTTTTTAGCTTCTTCGCTGAGTGGCAATCCGATGTAATATTTTTTTTCTTCCTCTAAAACATCGCTGGGAATTAGAATCATGTCGTTTTTTTTGAGCGTTTTTTGGGTTAATGAATCGCGAGTTGTATTGACCATCGTTTCATTGATTGGTTCAGAAATCGATTTTCTTGCGCCGTATCGCCAAAAATCATTGTTGTTTCGGGTACTCCATATTTTTTTAAACTCTTGTTCACCTTTGCTTCGATTGAGTGGGTTATAAAATGGGAATGATGAATTCCCGCTGGTAGAACGCATTCCCAAATCGGGGCTTGTCATGGAATTTGGCATTCCCAAATCACCCATACCATTCATGCCTGGCATTGAGGCTGGATTGAAATTATTACTCGCTTGGTTACTATTGATTTTTTTTATTTTTGAAAGCGATTCCTGTATTTTTTTTTCACGCTCAATGGCTTCTTTAATTTTTTTGGTTCGCCAGGTTGGATCATTGGCCATTCTGAGCAAACTGTCATTCTGGGAGATTGTCATAACTTCTGTTAATAAATCAGATAATATGTCGTTGCGCGTAACAATTTCTTCAAAATCTGGGTGAGATTCGTCGATAATGTTATTGGCAGAATCGTAATACAAAGCGGCTTTTTCGTACCTGCGATTTGAAAAGAAATAATTCCCCAATGCAAGGTATGCATTGGTTTTATATTCTTTTACCGAAGAGAGTTGGATGGCCTGGTTGTACCGTTTGATCGCCAATAATATATTGTTTGCCTTAAGTTCATTATTCCCCATACTTACATAAATCTGCCCATAAAAATCTATGTTCTTGTCGTCTTTTAGCATTTTCAAGAGAACCTTGTTTGCTTTGGCATAGTTCTCTTGCTTGGCCGATAAAATACTGACTTGTGCTATTCGGGCGTTGAAAGACAATTCGTAGGGGGGATTTAATTTGGAAACTTTTGAAAAGTGGAAGCCTGCAAGGTCAAATTGTTTGTCAAATTGATAGCATTGTCCGAGTGCAAAATGAAGGCGGTATTTATCCATTCGATTCTTGCTATGGGGCAGAGCCAGTTCAAGGTGTGCTGCTGATTGAGTGTATTTACCTAAAGCAAATTGAATACTACCCAATACTTTGTGGGTTTCTCCTAACAAAGAATTTGGCAGATCTTGATTGATGAGAATAGATTGAGCCAATACTTCTGCATCAATCCATTGTGATTTTTGGTATAAACATCTTGCTATCCATAGTTGGGCACTAAAGCGAATTTGGGGATCTGTGAAATGTTCGTTTACATATTCAAATAAATCTTTAGCTGCGCTTGTTTCACCTTTAAGGAAATACGCTTTGCCATTTAATAAGTATGCGTCATCAACCCATCTACTCTTGGGGTGTTTGTCAATCATAGTTGAGGCTTTCTTAATGACCTCATCCATTGCGCTTTGATTATTTTTTAGTACTTCATTTCCGCCATAATTAAACAAAACTAAAGGTTTTCTGAAATCGTCCTTAAAAGCTTCTCGCGTCAACGCTTCTGTTTCTTGCCATTTTTGTTCGGCATTAAAAAATGTGTTGTAATGGGCCAGTGTGTTGTGCCAAGCTTTATAAGTCCAAGATTCTTGGTTGCTACAAGCACTAAAAAAGCTCCCTGCGAATAGAAAAAAAAACAAAAAAAATTTATTTAGAGGCTGGCGCATTTTTAATGGTATAGGAATAAACGCTATTTTTGATACAATATTGATTCAATTTTGATAAAAATGCCCAAAACTTCTACCAAGCGCAAAATTATCGCCAATCTTCGAAATAAACATCGTTTTGTTTTAATAAACGATACAACATTCGCTGAAGTGTTCTCAGTTCGTTTAACTCCCATCAATGTTTTGATGCTTATGAGCAGTCTATTTTTGCTTTTCTCTGTGCTGGTTATACTGCTATTGACATATACCCCCATGCAAGCGATTATTCCCAATGCAGTAAAATATGAATCGCGTCAAGAGCTTTTAGAGTTGAATCAGAAAATTGAAGATATGAGCCTTAAATTGCAAGTCCGCGAAAACAAACAAGAGGCTTTAAATGCGATTTTAAACGGAAAAGAGAATATTTTTGACTCTACATCTGTTCGACCAATGAAAAAATGATAATTGTCTCACTTTCACTATATTTGCATAACAACCGAAAACCATGTCAATATTCACGTCGAATCCCACCAAAAAAGATAGCCCCCAACAATCGCAGGGAATTTTAAATATAATTGGACAAGGCACGCGCATTACAGGAGATTTAATTTCTAATGGAGATTTTCGGGTGGATGGGTCTATTGAAGGACATGTTAAGGTCGGTCAACGATTGGTTATAGGCAATACGGGTAAAATTCTTGGCAATATAGAAGTTGATTCAGCAACCATTGCTGGCCACATTAAGGGAAATATTACCGTTAAACAAATATTGGAATTAAAGCCATCAGCCAAAATAGACGGCGATATTATTACCAATAAAATGGTGATAGAGTCGGGTGCGCAATTTAATGGCCGTTGTTCAATGAATGTTGTGGTTAGTGTACCTGCGGCAAATCCGATTCCTTCAAAGTAATTTGAATAATTAATGAAAACATTTCAAAAAGATACGCAAGAATCAGCGGGTTTTTTGAAATATACCGGTATGGCTTTTCAAATGATACTGATTATTGTTTCCTGTACTTTTTTGGGTTTTTATGCAGACCAAAATTTACCCTGGAAGACACCATTTGCTACCATTGTTGGCATGTTATTGGGTGTTGCATCAAGTTTGTACCTAATTTTGAAAAAATTATAATTCCGTGCGAGTCTACAGCATTAGTATTTTAATTTTCGCTGTTATGATCGGATTGTCTACGTATTTGGCTGATCTGTCTAGTAGCAAAATAGAGGTTCCCGCCGATACATATTTTGGACTTGTATACTTACTCATAGTATTTTGGTTGTTGCGATTTTATGTGAGTCGAAGCGCCATAAGCAATCCTAATCAATGGGTGAGAAGGACTATGTCTTCGAGTATGTTGCGGCTGATGGCAGTTACGATTTTCATGATTATAACCTTTGTAAACCATGGTAAAGCCGACCTCCTATTTGTCATTCCTTATGGTTTGTACTTTTTATTGTTTTTGTTGTTTGAAATGTCTAAAAAGAGCAGTAAATTGCGCCCCGAATAAAATGTAAATTTCCGAAACGAAAATGCCCTATTTTACTGTGCTCTTCACTATGACATCTTTTCGGAAACATCTATGGGGGTTAATTTTTTCTGCTTTTTTGTTTCTGCCAGCCATTGCTGGACAACCAGACACGCATGTATCAAACAGGCCCTCTAATCATCAGAATGAGGAAAAAAAATCTAAAAAGTTTGATGCGGGAAAGATGATCATGGAGCATATTTCCGATTCTCATGATTGGCACCTTTGGGGAGAGGGACATGATGCTGTCTCAATCTATTTGCCGGTCATTTTGTATGTGAAATCAAAGGGCTTTATATTTTTTATGTCTTCAAAATTTGAACATGGTCACACAGCATACATGGGATTTATTCTCAACCAAGAAAATAAGATTGTTTGGGAATCCAGTGACAATCACGAACCAGTATACGACTTAAGTATTACAAAAAATGTTGCTGCGATGCTTTTTGCTGTTTTCGCTTTATTAATATTGGCTATTGGTATGGCTTCATCATACAAGAAAAATGCTGGGAAAGCACCCAAAGGCATTCACAATTTAATCGAGCCCTTAATTTTATTTATTCGCGATGACGTTACAAAGCCCGCGCTGGGACACAAAACCGACCGCTTCATGCCTTTTTTACTCAGTATTTTCTTTTTTATTTTTATTAATAATTTATTTGGTCTGATTCCAATTTTTCCCGGTGGTGCTAATGTTACCGGCAATATTGCCATTGCGATGGTATTGGCAACATTGATTTTCTTAACGGTAAACCTGAAAGCCAAAAAGCAATATTGGAAGCATATTTTCTTACCCGATGTGCCCATTTGGATGTATATTATAATTATTCCTATTGAAATATTGGGCGTAGTCTTAAAACCTTTTGTTTTGATGCTGAGATTGTTTGCAAATATCACTGCGGGTCACATTATTATTTTGGGCTTTTTTAGTTTGATATTTATTGCTGAGGCGATTCGTCCTGGCGTGGGATATTTCGCAAGCCCTTTTGTTGTCGCATTTACCATCTTCATGAGTTTGCTTGAATTGCTTGTCGCATTTTTGCAAGCCTATGTTTTCACCTTGCTTTCTGCCATTTACATTGGAATGGCTTTGGAGGAAGAGCACCATTAAAAACAACGTAAAAACAATATAAAAACTACAAATAGCTATGAGTCTCATGAACATTATTCTCCAAGCCGCTGCCGATAACTCTGCAGCTGCTTACAGCAAAATGGGCGCCGCAATTGGTGCCGGATTGTCAGCGATTGGTGCCGGTATCGGTATTGGTCAAATCGGCGGAAGCGCGCTGGAATCAATTGCCCGTCAACCTGAATCGCTAGGCGATATTCGTGCCAACATGATTGTCGCTGCTGCCCTTGTTGAGGGTGCAGTATTTTTCGCAATTGTTGTTTGTTTATTAATTCTGTTTTTGTAAAAAAAACTTTGAGGTCGAACCCCCGGTTCGACCTCTTCTAATATAACAACAAGAAATATGCAGTTAGTCACACCGGCCATAGGCTTATTATTTTGGATGATAGTCACATTTTTATTGGTGCTAGTGATCCTTAAAAAATATGCTTGGAATCCTATCCTAAGTTCGATTCGCGAACGCGAAAAAACCATTCAAGACTCTTTGCTGCTGGCCGAAAAAACCCAAGCCGATATGATTCGTTTTCAAGGTGAAAATGAGTCTTTGTTAGCCGAAGCCCGAAAAGAAAGAGATTTGATGTTGAAAGAATCACGTGAAATGCGCGATAAAATCATTGGTGATGCCAAAACCCTCGCCGATGAAGAAGCCAAGAAATTAATCAATCGTGCACAAGACGAGATCGAAAAACAAAAGGCAGCTGCTATCGCCGAATTAAAACGTGAGATATCTGTTTTTTCGGTTCAAATTGCCGAGAAATTGATGCAGCAACACCTAGAAAACAATGACGCTCAAAAGGCCATCATTGAGAAACAACTTTCACAATTAAATTAGGTTTACACGCAATATGTCTGACATTAGAATTGCTTCTCGATACGCCAAAGCACTTTTCGACTGCTCATTGGAAAACGATTCTGTAGAATTGTGTGTGTCGGATATACAACAGATTCAAACTGCCCTTGCGGAGTCTAAAGATTTAAGACTATTCATCCGCACCCCCTTGTTGAGGAAAGTGACCAAGAAAGAGGCTTTGGGCAAAATTTTTGTTTCTTGCTCTGCGTTAACTTGCAAACTCTTAATGTTGATGACCGAAAAAAATCGAGAATCGTATATTCCTTCCATGACAGATGCATTTATGTTGTTGTACTACAAATACAAAAGTATTACTACCGCTACTGTGTCTTCAGCATTGCCGTTGAGTGATGGCAATCTCAAGGCCATAAAAACCTATATTTTAGAAACCGCTGGTTCCAGCGATGTATTGATCACCCAAACCCTAGATCCAACCTTAATCGGTGGAATGAATATAATGTTTGAGGGAAAAATTTATGATGCCACCCTATCAAACAAATTAAACAAACTTAAAAAAGACCTTCAAATAGCCTAAATAACTGCCATGTCAAAAATTAGACCCGATGAAATTTCCAGTATTTTAAAAAACCAGATTACGGGTTTTGATATTACTGCCACCCTAGAAGAAGTAGGAACTGTTCTTCAAGTAGGTGATGGTATTGCCCGAATTTATGGACTATTAGGTGTCCAAAGTGGTGAACTCGTAGAATTCGCAAATGGAGTTCGCGCAGTAGCCTTAAATCTTGAACAAGACAATGTAGGTACCGTACTTATGGGAAGCAGTGGTGATATTAAAGAGGGTGACAAAGTTAAACGCACGGGAAAGATTGCTTCTATTAATGCCGGTCACGGGCTGTTAGGCCGTGTTATTAATACCTTGGGTGAACCTGTTGACGGAAAAGGACCCATTGCTGGTGAATTGTTCGAAATGCCCCTGGAACGAAAAGCTCCAGGTGTGCTGTTTCGTGAACCCGTAACCCAACCTTTACAAACGGGGATCAAAGCAATTGATGCCATGATTCCTATTGGTCGTGGACAGCGCGAACTTATTATCGGTGATCGCCAAACGGGTAAAACCGCAATTGCACTGGATACCATTATCAATCAAAAGTCGTTTTTTGCGGAGGGAAATCCTGTATTCTGTATTTATGTTGCTTGTGGACAGAAGGAATCAACTGTAAAACAAGTTGTAAAATCTCTCGAGGAAAGCGGTGCCATGGAGTATACAGTGGTAGTAACTGCAGCTGCATCTGCACCGGCGCCTTTGCAATTCTTTGCACCCATGGCTGGATGTGCTATTGGTGAATATTTCCGTGATTTGGGATTGCCTGCATTGGTTGTGTACGACGATTTGTCTAAACAGGCTGTTGCTTATCGTGAGGTTTCGTTGTTATTGCGCAGGCCTCCGGGTCGTGAGGCATATCCAGGTGACGTTTTTTATCTACACAGTCGTTTGCTCGAGCGAGCTTGTAAGCTAAATTCTAGCGATCAAATTACCTGCAATATGAATGATTTGCCCGAGAGTTTAAAGGGCAAAGTAAAAGGTGGCGGATCATTAACAGCATTGCCTATTATTGAAACACAAGCAGGTGATGTATCTGCGTATATTCCAACCAATGTAATTTCCATTACAGATGGTCAGATTTTCTTAGAATCAAATCTGTTTAATTCAGGAATACGTCCTGCAATCAACGTGGGTATTTCGGTATCTCGTGTGGGAGGAAATGCTCAAATTAAGTCTATGAAGCGTGTTGCAGGAACATTAAAACTAGATCAAGCACAATACCGCGAATTGGAAGCATTTTCTAAATTTGGTTCAGACCTTGATGCTGCGACCAAATCTGTGTTAGAAAAAGGAGCACGCAATGTTGAAATTCTGAAGCAACCCCAATACAGTCCTGTGTCAGTCGAAAAACAAATTGCCATTATCTACCTTGGAACTTCAAATTTATTGCGCAACATTCCCGTTGGAAAAATTCGTGAATTTGAAGAGGCGTATTTGGAATATCTTGAATCAAAACACAAAAAAACATTGGACTCTATGCGCAAAGGAGTGATAGATGATGAAGTAAAAGCAGTATTGAATGCTGCGTGTATTGAATTCGAAAAGAATTATACAGCTTAACCCCCATATAATGGCGAATCAGAAGGAAATTCGGGCTAGAATAGCATCCACAATTAGTACCCAGCAAATTACCAAGGCGATGAAATTGGTGAGTGCTACTAAATTGCGAAAAGCCAGTGATTCTATCGTTCGCATGCGTCCTTACGCAGAAAAATTGCAAGGCATAATGGGCAATTTACAAGAAAGTAGCGACGATCCACTGTTGGCAGGTTATTTCAAATCGCGTGAAGCAAAGAAGGTTTTGTTATTGGTTGTAACGAGTGATCGTGGTTTGTGTGGGGCTTTTAATGCCAATGTTGTTAAGCGGGTTAGGATGCTCATCCAGGACAATTATGCCCCGGCCAATCTAACTGGCAGTGTAACCATGATGTGTATTGGGAAAAAAGGAGGTGAGGCATTGAAACGATTGGGGATTGAGGTCAATCTTGAGATGGCCAATTTGTCGCAAACCCTGTCTGCAGAAACAGCATTTAAAGCCATGCAATCGGTTATTGATACATTTTTATTGGGAGAGTATGATAGGGTAGAGGTGGTTTACAATAAATTTAAGAATGCGGCTACCCAAATTTTGGTCAACGAACAGTTGTTGCCCATTGCTCCCATGAAAGAAAAAACAACTCAAAAAAGTTCTGATTATATTTTTGAGCCTGGTAAGGTGGAAATATTACAAGATTTAATTCCCCGCAGTGTAAAAACACTTTTTTACCGTTCTTTATTAGATTCTCTTGCTTCTGAACACGGTGCTCGAATGGTTGCAATGGATAAAGCTACTGAAAATGCCGGGGAGTTATTGCGTGATCTACGATTGGCCTATAATCAAGCGCGACAAGCAGCCATTACCCGTGAAATTTCTGAGATTGTAGGTGGCGTCGCTGCGCTTGAAGGTTGATTAATCTTCTCTCTTTACCTGGATATAGCGGTGTGTCGCTTTGATTTTGCCTATCAATTGTTCCAAATGGGGTAAATCATAAATCATTAATTCAATACGACCTCCAAATGTGCCATCTTCATTGGATACAATATTTATACTTTTCATATTTACTTCCATATCCCTTGAAATTATATCTGCAATTCTGCTTATAATACCAATATCGTCAATTCCTTTTACGGCGATGGATGTTTCAAAGGATTTTTGGTAGCCATCGTTTTGCCATCCTGCAGAGATAATTCGATATCCGTATTGACTCATTAATCGCGTAGCTCCAGGGCAAGTCGTACGGTGAATTTTTATGCCTTCACCCACTGTTATAAAACCAAAAATAGAGTCTCCGGGCAGGGGATTACAGCATTTTGACAATGTATACGGGAGTTCGTGATCTTCTCCTATGACGACATGATCTGTATTTTTTTTGGCCTTCAACCGAGGATTTTCGTTATCAATTTTCGGATTTTCAATTGTTTCCAATGGCAAGATTTTTTTTGTGATGATTAAAAACAACAATTCTCTATTCAACCTTATCTGACCCTCAGCAACGGCATGAAAGAATTCAGCTAAAACTGCATATTTGAAATGGGATATCAATTTTTTGATATTGCTATCATTAAAATTGAGTTGGTGTTTTCGAAACATTCTTTCGACAAGTAATTTGCCTTGGTTGGCCTTTTGCGTGCGTTCTGCTTTGAGTGCCTCCCTAATTTTTGACTTCGCACTGGCAGTTGTTACCACTTCTAACCAATCACGGGTAACCCGATTTTTGATGGTTGTGAGAATTTCAACAATATCACCATTTTTTAAAATACTTTTGATGGAAACCAGTTTATTATTCACTTTCGCACCAATGGTTCTATTTCCAATTTCGGTGTGAATGGAGTATGCAAAATCAAGAGCTGTAGATCCAATGGGAAGTCCTTTTACATCTCCTTTTGGGGTAAATATGTGTATCTCTTCACCCAACAAACTGTTCCGAAATTCGCTTACCAAATCCATTGCTGATAGGTCGCTATTGGACAGTGTTTCTTTCACTGAGTCCAACCAATTTTCGAAGGCAGTATCTTGTGGCGTTGAAATAGATTGTTCAGCACCTGCTTTGTATCGCCAGTGAGCTGCTAGGCCTCTTTCGGCAATATCTTCCATTCTTTTTGACCGAATCTGTACTTCAATCCACCGTCCTTTTGGCCCTAATACGGTTGTGTGTAATGCGCTATAGCCGTTGCTTTTGGGATGGCTGAGCCAGTCGCGCAATCGGTTGGTATGGGAGCGATACATATCAGAAATAATACTATACACTCTCCAGCAGTCTGTTTTTTCTAAATAAATTGGGCATCCCACAACAACCCGAATGGCAAAAGCATCATAGACTTCCTCAAAGGGAATTTGTTGCTTGTTCATTTTTTGGTAGATACTGTAGATACTTTTGGGACGGCCTTTAATTTCGATAATGTGCAAGCCAGACTTGTCTAATTCTATTTTTAAGGGATCGATAAATTCTTTGATATACCGTTGCCGTGTATTTTTTGTTTCTGCAAGTTTCTCTGATATTTCATGGTAAATGGCCAGATTTGTAAACTTTAAGGCAATGTCTTCCATTTCTGTTTTTACCGCGTTCAATCCAAGACGATAGGCTAAAGGTGCATAAATAAAAAGTGTTTCAGATGCAATTTTAAGTTTTGTGTTCTCGGAGACAGCGCCCAATGTGCGCATATTGTGAAGCCGATCACACAATTTAATGAGGATTACACGAAGGTCTTCTCCCAAGGTCAAAAGGATTTTTTTGAAATTTTCAGCTTGAATACTTTGATCCTTTTCTACGATTTCGAACACCGTTGAAATTTTTGTTAACCCATCTATAATAGAGGTAATTTTTGGTCCAAACCGATGCTCAATATCGTCCAAGGTAATGTCTGTGTCTTCAACCACGTCATGAAGAAGCGCGCAAACCACAGAGGTAACACCCAGACCCAATTCAGATACAGCGATTTCGGCAACGGCCAAGGGATGAAAAATATAAGGCTCACCACTTTTTCTTAGAGTTCCTTCATGTGCCCTGGCCGACATATCAAAGGCATCCCGAACCAATTTGATTTTCTCCGAAGACAAATTATTACCCAGACTGCGCAATAAATGCTTGTATCGTTTTAGCAATTCGCTGCGATATGCTTCATAGGTTGCGCCTTGTAATAATCCCATATACTTCGTATTTATTGGATGTGGCAAATGAGGGTACCCACAAGCCCTATATTCTTATTGCTTGAGTGCTGCGAAGTGCTTGAAGAATTGGGGAATGGTTTCAATTCCCTTGAAGTAATTAAAAATTCCGTAGTGTTCGTTTGGGCTGTGAATGGCATCAGAGTCTAAACCAAAACCCATCAGCACAGTTTTAGTCTGCAATTCTTTTTCAAATAATGCAACAATCGGGATACTTCCGCCCCCTCTGGTAGGGATTGGCTCTTTGCCAAAGGTTTCTTTCATGGCCATCGCTGCTGCTCTAAAGGGAACAGAATCTGTAGGGGTAAGAACAGGTTCGCCACCGTGGTGGGGGGTAACCTTAACCTTTACACCTTTTGGTGCAATGCTCTCGAAATAGTGTTGAAACATTTCGGTTATTTCAGAACTTATTTGATTGGGTACCAATCGCATAGATATTTTTGCATAGGCTTTGCTGGGCAAAACAGTTTTAGCCCCTTCACCAATATATCCGCCCCAAATGCCATTTACATCCAAGGTTGGCCGAATACCGGTTCTTTCAATGGTTGTGAAGCCTTTTTCACCCATTATATTCTCGATATCGAGGTGTTTTTTATAGTCTTCTAAATCAAAGGGAATTTTACCCATTGCTTCTCGATCGCTTTCAGAAACATCCAGAACTTTATCGTAGAAGCCTGGTATGGTAATACGGCGATTTTCGTCGTGCATTCCGGCGATCATGGAGCACAAAATATTAATAGGATTTGCAACAGCACCGCCATAAACCCCTGAATGTAAATCAATTCTGGGACCAGTAATCTCAACTTCAACATAACTCAATCCCCTCAATCCAACATCAATACTTGGCGTATCATTTGCGACAATACCTGTATCAGATATCAAAATTACATCGGCCCTTAGTTTATCCTTGTTATTTTTACAATAGGGCCCAAGATTATTGCTACCAACTTCTTCTTCACCTTCGATCATAAATTTGATATTGCACGACAAGGTATTTGTTTGCATCATGGTTTCAAATGCCTTTACATGCATGAATACTTGTCCTTTGTCATCGCATGCCCCCCTCGCATAAATTTTTCCATCCCGAATCGTGGGCTCAAAGGCAGGAGTTACCCACAATTCATCGGGTACACTTGGTTGAACATCATAATGTCCATATACCAAAACAGTTGGCAAACCTGGGTGGATGATTTTTTCACCATAAATAATTGGGTATCCAGCGGTCTCCTCAAGAAGAACATTGTCTGCACCTGCTTTGCGAAGGTAATCTGCTAGAACTTCAGCACATCGTCTAACATCACCAGCACGGGTTGAGTCGGCACTGATACTGGGTATACGCAATAAGTCAAACAATTCGCTTAAAAAACGATCTCGGTTGTGTTCTATATATTGATTCACTGACATACCCGCAATTTACGACGCATTTTTCGCACCACGCAAAAGATTTCTAGCAAAATATAGAAATAGCCTCACCGAAAATCCGTGAATACAAACAATGATACTTGGGTTGGTAAGCGCTTGTAGTATATTTGTAGCACATTAGAATTGGATAACGCAACGGCCATATCAATAGAGATGTTTAAACAACAAATGTTTCTGTGGGAATTTATCATTACAGCATTGGTTTTTGGGTCTGCTTTTTTTGTGTTAAAGGCCTATAATAAAAAGGAAGCACTTTCCAAAAAAAACAATAAAAAATTCAATACGGGTGTGAAAGAGTAGTGCAAACAAGTAGTGCAAACAAGTAGTGCAAAC
>SXGR01652454.1_pt1 | contig 56807 bp, 44 predicted proteins | sample 3174711 | NCBI WGS metagenome assembly SXGR01 (sample SAMN11356860, study PRJNA531348) | freshwater metagenome | isolation source: freshwater sample F1-60 | place: China: Fuxian Lake, Yuxi | collected 2017-12-25 | reverse complement strand
GTTTGGATAAAGCCGATTAGCGACTGTTAAGGACAAAAATAACCCTCCTGCTCCGATTATCTTTGCCCGCGCCTCAAAGTAGATGGATCAAGGTCATGGCCATCCTACCGATTATGCAGGTCCCGTAGCTCAATGGATAGAGCAACTGCCTTCTAAGCAGTAGGTTACTGGTTCGACCCCAGTCGGGATCACCACCCTCACGGTCTCTATTCTTCCTCAGCCTTGTTGAAGGCCGTCATCAAAAGGTTGTAGGTGCCAGCCACCGCAAAGGTTCGGCTACCACTTTGGCTTTGCGCTTGATCTTCAAACTCAAACCAGGTTATGCCTTCGTTCTCCTGCAAAATCCTGACTTTGTGGCCCTGAAAGTGGATTTTATCAGAGCGCTGCAGAGGCCATACCTTCTCGAAGGCATAATGCTGCCCCCTAAAATTTTGCAAGGCCGCACTAGGCAGGCAGGCAGCGGATTGGGCTTTGCCCATCAATTTGGCCCGCATATACATCCCTGGAAGAAGGCGGGCTTCGTAACGGTCAAAGTGGCAATGAATTTCCACGCTTCGATCAGCAGCAAATTCCTTGCCAATAAGCAAAATGTGTGCGGTATGCTCCTCCTCCGGGGCTTGATTGTTGAACGCTTTCACCTCTTGTTTTTCAAAAAGAAATGGCAGGTCTTTTTCGTAAGCATTCAATCGCAAATGCACATCCGAAGGATCCACAAGCTCGTACAACGCTTCCCCGGCTCCTACGTAATGCCCCGTGCTGTGGTGGACTTTGGTCACAAAACCTTTGACCGGGGAACGCACAGGAATTTGGCGGAGCAAATTGTGTTCGCTCATTTGCTTCAAATCAATTCCTAACAAACGCAATTGTTCGGCAAGTGACTTGGACCGCACATTGACGGTGCGTAATTCACTGCGCAGGTCTCGTAATGTTTTGGGGTTGCTGGCGCCCGATGATAACAATTCTTCTTGCACACTGATTTCGGTACTTAATTTTTCGGAGAGTATTGTCGCGGACCAGTATTGTTCTTGCATTTGAATGAAGGCAGGATCCTCCATGTAGGCCAGGATTTCACCCTTGGTGACTCGCATCCCCGGTAGCAAATGCGTTGATCTCAGCAGACCCGGCATAGGGATCGAGACAGAAATAAGATTTTGGGGTGGGGCTTCTATTTGCCCGCTGAGTATGATTTCACGGCTCAAGGGGATCCGCCTTAAGCTGTCCAAAACAAGGCCAGCGTTGGAGGCTTGCTCCTCGCTTAGGGTAAGGCTCAGAATCATGGACTCCGATGGGGAGCGGTTCGCCGTCTTAGCAGGTGTAGCTGAGTTGTTCTGTTGATTCGAGTCGGAACTGCATGCCGCCGACATTCCCAACAACAGAATACAACAAAAAGGATAAGAAACTAATCGCAGACCACAAGAACACAATACAAGGAAAGAGGCCATAGACGGATAAAGGCTTAAGGAATTAATGTAGGAAATCGAAGCCGGATTAAGGCATTGTTGAAATCCATCGCCAATTGAAGATAGGATTCTCTGGTTTGCATAATACGTTGATGGTTATGGGTCCATTCAATTAAGTCCAATTCGCCGGATGCCAATTGGGTATTGGCTTGCTGGGTAAGTTCGTCGGCGAGGGGAATCAAGATGGTGTTGAATTTAGACCATTGGCTTTGGAGGTCTGCTACTTCAAGCAAGGTATTTCGCTGAAGAACACTCCAACGTCCTATACCGTGCTTGTGATTCAGGTGCATGGCTTCGGATCTGAAACGATCAGCGATGGCTTGTTCCCGCAAGGGCCGACCCCATAACGGAAGTACAAGGCCAGCTTGGAACGTATTGAATCGCCGACTCATGGGATAAAGCACCCCGTCGGGACCCATACCTTGGATGCTCACGTTGCGTAACCCAATGCTCCAACCTGGTTTGCGCAATTGTTGACTCAGTTGGCTATTGGCCTTGGCTTCTTTGGATAGGTTTGCGAGTAAATCCAAATCAGGCGAGGGGTTCTGTTCGCGGATGATTCCAAGACCTGCTGTCCAAAGGACAGAGTCCAAACCCCAAGGCATGAATTCGCTAGCGGTTAGGTACTGAAACCAGCGCAAGGTATTCTCCAATTCCCTTGAGGCTTTTTGGATGTTGATCGAGGACTCTCCCTGAATCAAAAGAATTTGATTTAAATCAGAACCGCTAATTTGTCCGCGTTGATATCGCTGCTTTAAGACCTTGACGGTTTCAGAAATTACAGAATCATTGTGTTGTAATAGTATTCTTTTTTGATACAGGACCTGGTAGGTGTAGTATGTGCTGATTAGATCACGCTCTAAGTTGGTGAGGCTACGCGCTTGTTCAATTCGCGCCCCTTCTAACTTGGTTTGTGCAAGGTTTCGTTGGGCTTTATAGAACCCTGGTAGCCGAAAGGTTTGGTTGATTTGCAGCCCCTGGTCTCTATAGACAGAGTTAATTTGACCCCATTCGCTATTGACTTGTGCAGGATCCAGCATGGGATGGGCTTTGCTTTCGCGCTGGGCAGCCATGGTATTTAGGCTGTCTGATTTCAGAGGTTGCCAGGTAGATTGTGCTCTTTGCAACGCTTCTTGCAAGGTCAGCTCGCGTTGTTGTTGGGGCTGTGCAAAGGAGTGAAAGGCTGAGAAAAGACCAATAAGAAGTGCCAGGGTTAGCTGAAACATTCTCTTTCCGAGAATAGCCCTTGGGTATGTTGGATATATTGGAGAACAGTTAGGCATCTTGAAGTTTCTTGTGATTTTCATGAACAAATTTAGGAGTCCTATAAAGGTGTTGAAACAAAGCGGGCAGCACGAAAAGAGTCATCAAGGTCGCGAGAAGGAGTCCGCCGATCACCACAGTAGCTAGAGGTCTTTGGACCTCGGCCCCCGAGCCTTGGCTCAAAGCCATAGGTAAGAAACCAAGCGAGGCAACGGTGGCGGTCATTAGGACAGGTCGTAAACGGTTGGCCGTTCCTTGAAGGAGAATATCGCGAATTGATTTTTGAGTGTCTTCCGTTTGAAGGATCATGAATTCTTTGATTAGCACAATCCCATTGAGAACCGAAACCCCAAACAGAACGATGAAACCCACTCCTGCACTGATGCTGAATGGGATGTCCCTGATCCATAACAAAAGAACTCCCCCAATGGCGGATAAGGGAACGGTCATGAAGACCAAACCCATTTTGACCAAGGAGCCCATAGCGATATACAAAAGCAGAAGAATGATGGCCAATGCCAAGGGTACTGCCAAGGCTAGCCTTGCCTTGGCTTGTTCCAAATTCTCGAAGGCTCCACCAAAATGGAGGAAATAGCCTGGGGCCAAGTTCATTTGAGCAGGACTGCGTTGCTTCAATTCCGTAACAATGCTCTCCACATCCCTATCGCGCACATTGAATCCCACCATCAATCTGCGCCTGGCATTATCACGTTGAATTTGATTGACCCCGTTTTCGGTTCGAACCTCCGCAATTTCACGTAAGGGCAGTACGGTTCCATCGGGGCAATGTATAGGTAATTCCTGTACCGCATGGGGATTTTCCCGCAATTCTTCGGGCATACGCAAGACAATATCAAAACGCTTTTCGTCTTCCAACATTTCGCCCGCTTTGAGGCCGGCATAGGCGGTTTGGACCTGTCGGTTCACGTCGGTCACTTTGAGGCCGTATCGCGCCAAAGAGGAACGATCCAAACGAACAATTAACTGAGGCAAGCCTTCTACTTGTTCAACCCATACGTCTTCAGCCCCTGGTATGGTTTTGATCAACCCGCCCATTTGTTTGCCATACCGAGCCAGGCTGTCCAGGTTTTCGCCGTAGATTTTGACGACGACATCTTGTTTGGCGCCGGTCATGAGTTCGTTAAATCTCATTGCAACAGGGTATTGAAAACCAAAGGCCACTCCAGGGATTTCCTCCAGTGTTTGGCCCATTTTAGTAGCAAGTTCATCCCAACTTTTGGCGGAGGTCCACTCCGAAGGATCCTTCAAAATAATCATCAGGTCCGCGGCCTCCATGGGCATGGGGTCTGTGGGGATTTCTCCACTACCGATTTTGCCTACAACCTTGATGACTTCCGGGTAACGGGCTTTGAGCAATCCTGATGCTTGGCGTACTGCCTCGGTAGATGTTTCCAGGTTGGATCCCGGTAACAATTTAGTTTCTACGGCAAAGTCACCTTCGGGTAAGTCTGGAATAAATTCACCGCCCAACCTTCCAAACAACAGAAGAGATCCGACAAAAAGACACAACACAGCGGCCATCCAGGGCCCGGGGCGATACAAGAAGGCCCCCAAGGCATTTTGTTGGACCTTGGTCAACCACGCCATGATGCGGTTACCGACCTGCCATTCTTGGGCATTCCATCGTAAAACCAAACTACTCATCATGGGGATGTAGGTGAGGCTCAACAGAAAAGCTCCAAGCAAGGCAAACAAAACGGTTTGGGCCATGGGGATAAACATCTTGCCTTCGATACCGCGAAGGCTCAAAATGGGCAAATACACCATCAGGATTATGAGTTGCCCAAAAAAGGCCGGACCCATCATACGCCCTGCAGAGCGCCGAACTTCTTCTCGGAGCAGAGTTCGTGCTTCAGGACCCGCAGGATTTCGGCCGGCCAGCAAGGAAGCCCCGGAATGAAGACGATGCATCACGGCCTCCACAACGATAACTGCTCCATCCACAATCAATCCAAAATCAAGAGCCCCCAAGCTCATGAGATTACCGCTAACACCAAAGAAATTCATCATACTTACAGCAAACAACATGGCCAAGGGAATGACCGAGGCCACCAAAAGACCAGCCCTCAAATTGCCCAAAAAGAATACCAAGACCAGAACCACAATGAGGGCTCCTTCGGCAAGGTTGACTCCCACGGTTTGGATGGCGCTGTTGACCATTTTGGTTCGATCCAGAAAGGGCTCAAGGATGACCCCTTGGGGTAGGTTGGAGCGTATGGCTTCGATCTTTTCTTTGACATCGGCAATTACCTTACCTGAATTCTGCCCTTTGAGCATCATGACTACACCGCCGGCAACTTCCCCATCCCCGTTGTAGGTGAGGGCACCATAACGAACTGCATGGCCCAGTCGAACTTCAGCAAGGTCTTTGAGCAGAATGGGCAATCCCGTCGGAGAGATTTTGATAACAATTTGTTCCAAATCGGCAGGCGATCGCAGCATTCCTTCGGATCGAATGGACAATTGGGTGGCATCTTGATGGATATAGGCACCACCTGCATTTTGGTTGGCGGATTGAACGGCGTCGTAAACTTCATTAAGGCTTACCCCCATGGCCTGCAGATCCCCAGGCCGCAGGCTCACCTCAATTTGTTTGAGTTTGCCTCCGAAGCTGCTGACATCGGCCACACCAGGTACGCTCATCAATTGTCTTCGTACCAGCCAATCTTGCATGGTCCTAAGGGAACGGAGATCATGGACGGTTTCAAAGCCGGGTGCTGGACGAAGAATATATTGGTAGATCTCCCCAAGACCTGTGGTAACTGGGGCGAGGTAAGGATTGGCCAAGCCCTCGGGGATTTGTTGGGAGGCTTCTTGCAAGCGTTCGCCGACTTGTTGTCTTGCCCAATAAATATCCACATCATCCTTAAAGACCAAGGTGATAACCGATAATCCCATCCTCGAAAAGCTGCGAATCTCCTCTAGGCCCGGAATATTACGATTCGCTAATTCAAGGGGCTGGGTGATAAGGCGTTCCACATCGACTGCTCCCAGTGAGGGGGAAACGGCGATGACTTGCACCTGGTTGTTGGTGATGTCAGGAACGGCATCAATAGGAAGATAACGCAATTGAAACAGCCCGGTAATTACCATGGCAACTGTCATCAAGGCGACCCAAAGAGGTTGACGTATAGAAAAGTCAATTATACGTTGCAACATTTATTGTGTCCTAGATATAGCTTTAGTTAGGGGGAAATGACCCATTTGGTGATCCAATATCCGCTGCGGCTTTGCCAAACTAAGGTGTAGAACCCAGCATGGTGGGCAAATGGTAATTCGACTTGAATTCCATGGGTTTGACTTTCATTGTTTTGGACCCAAGGAATATTGGGATCTTTATGGGTTATGGGATGGCTCAAAATATTCTGACCTCTGAGGTCGAAGACTTTCAAAATACCATCCTCGAATTCAGGATTGCCTTTGAGGAAGAGATAAGGTTTAGCGGAAGGATTAGGGAAAGCTCCAAAGGACAATCGGTTTGAATGGTTATTTACGGCGGAATTTGATTCCCAAGGGTCAGAAGAAGACCCGCAGGGCACAAATCGATAAGTTAGTATAACCCCAAGTTGCTGAAGGAAGGCAGGGCATAATTCGGGTGCTCCGCTCACGCAATAATCCCCATCCGTGGTGACGATCAGGGTATCGTCGGTGGCACCAGGGATGGGTACGCCCCCGTTGGTCCATTGGATATTGACCGTGTAGGGTGGTAAAAGACGGAGCCTTAGGGTATCCCCAATGCAAAGAGGAAAGCGAAGACCATCTGTGGCTACGACCGGGAGCAAAAAAACCCAACCATCCACCAGGACGTGGGGAGATCTTTCGGTGCACCCGTTCAGGGTAGCATCCACCGAGAACATGGATCCTGCATCGAGGTGGGTAACTCTTCGGTACTGGAACGTATCTCCGGGCTGAATCACCCCATCCTTGTACCATTGGTACACCTGGTAGCTTTGGGTCCACAAGGTATCTGATCCTCCACCGGGACAAAAAATCAGGTTATTGGGGGTAACCGTGGGATTATGCGCACATTGAGCTGCAGCTGATGGGGTATTGATCATCATCCAACCTATAACTGCTACAGCCAAGAGAACCAAGGACAACCGAGAGCATCGCCAATTCGATTGAATCACAGAGCACGGTTTGGAAATCATTAAATACGTTTTTACTGTTAAAGTTAAATTCGGTTACCAATGAGTCAATGTAGCAAATTTAAATTGGTATGACTACACTTTTGGCGAATGCCAGTATCCAAGAATTTGAATTCCTAGAAGGCACCATAAGACAAATCAGGATAGGGAATAAGGGCTTCAAACAAAGCAACCAACGGGCTTTTTATCAGCATCGTGATACTCAAAATTAGGATTCCAAGCAAAAGTGCAACCCCAACATTGCCTTGCCTGAGTTCATTGTTTTCATCAAGGTCTCCGGTGAGTCGATGAAAAATCCGAACACTACCTGCAATCGTGAGGTATGCGAAAACACAACTCAAGCAATAAAAGGCCAACAGGTATCCGGCGGAATGGAGTATCCAGCCAGAATTCTGGTGTTGACTGAAGTGTTGAATCATGGAAATCATGGGGCCTGAGCCTTGACTGATTAGCAAAGCAAGAGATAGCATAACGGCTCCTGCAAGAATATTAAATACCAGACTTTGAGGAAGAATGCCAAGTTTATTATGGAGTGCGCGGCTCAAAATTCTATGGCTGAACATTAGCAAGGTCAAGCCAAATAGCAAATTGATTAGAAGGTAAACGATTGGTAACAAAATATTGCTCATAATATATTAAATTTTAATGCAAGACAATACGCCATTGTTCGGCGCGAAAATTCCGTGGTACTTCTCCAATATGAGGCCCGCAATACCGTGAGTTTCGTACTATAACAGTAGTTTCCACAAAATAGTACTTTTGACCTTGATGGAGCAAATAAGGTAGTCCGGGCTGTTTGGCAGCGTAGGGAAGGCCGAGCATGGAATGTCCGGGTCCATTCATGACCACGGCCTTCAGCCCCATACATCGCAAAAGGGTGTATAAAAATACCGTTCGGGTATCACAATCGCCCTTAAAATCAGCTAAGAATTCAATAGGGGACAAAACGCCCGCCGGATCTGCATTGGCATAACATCCTCCAAAAGGCTCTTTGGAGAGGGGAGTATGCCGGGGGTTTCGATGATATTTTCGAACGAATTGACTATTTTTTTGAATGTCTCTTGATTCCATTTCCGGGTGGCTGTGAGGATGCACCAAAGTATAAGGAATATTTTGGACCATTTGCACCACCATCGCTGAGGTTTGGGAAATATTAAGGCCCTTGGCTAATGCCATTTTTCGAAGCCTGTCTGCCAAGGCGCGGATGTAAGGCGCGTCATGTTCTACCATAATTTGATAATTAGGACTGTTGCGTATCCAAGAGTTGAGGGTTACCCGTTGCCTGGTTTCTCGAGATTTCTCAAGGACATGAAGAGGGATATCAATCCAGATTGTCCATAGCCGGTTACTACAGTCCTTCCAGCACCACCATCGAACCAAGGTGTCCAATACTTGTCTTTCTACCAATTTCCCAGGCTTTAAATTGGGTGGAGGGATTCGCTGAGGAACTGAAGGGTAATCATCGGATGGGATGGGTTTTTCAAACCCATCCTTCAAAAAACTATCAGTATCAGGGGCATTGATGCAACCCGTAAAGCACAAACAAAAGATGGCTATGAAGATGCTATACCCGCGAATAGAAAGCAGTGCATTGGAATGCGGTCTCTTATCATGCCACGAAGTTCTGCAGTTCATACCATGAAGATATGCACATCCTATTACTTCTTTTCGGTCTCTGACCAAAGACCGCAAGGAGGCCTAATTATCTTGGATTAGTGAATTATGAGGCGGTTCTTCCTTTAGGTCTTTTTCAGGCTTATGCCGACCGCGGCCGCCATAAGGGTACTTGGGCGCCCCTGTCGACGGGAATCCCGGCGCCTCCCATTGCGCCACCTGCTTTATTGGGGTCATCGGGAGGGGGCTGGGCTGGGCCATGGTTATTTTGTCGTGTCAAAGCAACAATCCATATCATGTAGATAATGGATGATTTAGCAGAGTTTTGAAAGCGTTAATTATCTGTAGTTTCCTCAGGTTTCGGCGGCCAAATTCCTCCCTGCCGAAAGGGTGGTCGTACTTTTGTCCAAGTAGTGGATTGTTCTTTCGATATTGGATTTAGTTACTTAATTCCAGTCCATGTCCAACGGGAAAGGATTGGCGGTGTAAATGGCATTGTTATACCCGATAACCGTTTTGCTTACCAAGGTTTTGGCTGGGAGGGTTATGTGGCGTATCTGAATTGATTTCGATTGGCCATGCACTCATCTGAAAACCATCTAGCTGATTATGGCCACTAAGCCATTTGAATTTACCAACCTATCGAGTAAATAAGCTGTATATCTGTTGTTAAGAGTCTATAATTGATTTATAAATAAGATTCCTGTCCGTAATCAATTAAAGTTGATCTAACAGCAAATTGAATGGGCAGCTCATTAAGAATAGGCCTAATTTTCTGAAGGACATGGGTATGGCTCTTTGAGTCCAAAATCACGACGCAGTTTATTGGTAAACGGACCTTTTGTTTCGTTTCAGAGGCGTTTTTGGGAGTCTATTTCGGCGTATATTTGCGATCCTTTGGCCCGACAGAGCGCAGTCCAAAGGCATCAGGTGAGATGGGTGAGTGGCTGAAACCAACAGTTTGCTAAACTGTCGTACGGGAAACTGTACCGAGGGTTCGAATCCCTCTCTCACCGCAGGGTTTCAGGAATTAGGGCCTCAGGGCCCTATTTTTGTTGGATAAACGCCCCTTTCTCATGAAATTACAGCAATTGTATACGTCTTGCCTTGCCCAGGGGGCCTACTACATCGAAAGCGAAGGCGAGGCTGTCGTGATTGATCCGCTCCGTGATGTGAGCGCCTATTTAGAACGTGCCGAACAGGACGGGGCCCGCATTAAATATGTGATTGAAACGCATTTTCATGCTGATTTTGTTTCGGGGCATCTGGATTTGGCGGCGGCGACCGGGGCCACCGTGGTCTTTGGCCCGGAGGCGAAGCCGGGGTTTGAGGCGCATATCGCCGAGGATGGGGAGGTGTTGCGGTTCGGGAAACTGAGCCTCGAAGTTCTGCATACGCCGGGACATACGCCGGAGAGTACTTGCTATTTGTTGCGGGACGAAGGGGTTCAGCCGCATGCTTTGTTTAGCGGGGATACCCTCTTTATCGGCGATGTGGGTCGTCCCGATTTGGCCGCTGGAGCTACCGCAACGCCCCAAGAAATGGCCGCCACCCTCTACCATTCCCTGCGTTCCAAAATCATGCCTTTGCCGGACACGGTTTTGGTTTACCCCGCCCACGGTGCCGGTTCCGCTTGCGGCAAAAACATGAGCAAAGAAACCTTTGATACCTTGGGTCACCAGAAGGAGGTGAACTATGCCCTACAGGGAAACATGACCGAAGAGGATTTTGTAAAGGAATTGACCACTGGAATTGCCGCACCACCGGCCTATTTCCCTCACAATGTGCATTTTAACAAAGCCGGTTACGAGGCCTTGGGCCTTGTTTTGGACCGGGGACTCCAACCTTTGGGGCCGGTTCAGTTCAAAACCCTTGCCTCCGATCCCACAGTGGTGATCCTGGATACCCGATCCCCATCGGCCTATGCCCATGCGCATCTTCCCGGTTCCATTTTTGTCGGATTGGATGGGCAATTCGCGCCTTGGGTGGGCAGTATATTCCCTGATATCCACCAAAAATTCCTCTTGGTGGTCGATGAAGGCCGCGAAAAGGAAGCGGTCACCCGTTTGGCTCGCGTTGGCTATCACCTGGCCCTGGGTTATTTGCAGGGCAGCGTAGCGGCCTGGCATCAGGCCGATTTTGAGGTCCAAAGCACTGCTTGCGTGGCAGCGCAGGATGTTTCGGGCCTTTTGGCTGAGGGTTCTCCCCTTGTTTTGGATGCCCGTCGTCCTGGGGAATACAATGCCGGTCACTTGAAGCAGGCTTTACTCTATCCTTTGGACGATGTTTTAATCGCCCAGCCGCCGATGCAGCTCACCCAAAAGACTTTGGTGCATTGCGCTGGGGGTTACCGTTCCCTCATACTGGTCTCCTTGCTGGAGTCCCGGGGCTATACCCATCTGGTGAATATCGAAGGAGGGTATTCGGCCCTTCGTTCGGTGGAAGGTCTGGATCATGTGAGTGGGACGACGTGTTCTGCCTGATGGATTATTGTGAAGGCACTTTCATGGGTTCCCTTGCAAGGAGGCCATTAAGCGCCTTTTCCGTGTATATTTGCCGACTTTTCGGGGTGTAGCGTAGCCCGGTATCGCGCCTGCTTTGGGAGCAGGAGGCCGTCAGTTCGAATCTGGCCACCCCGACTTGGTAATCAAGGGTTTACGAACATTGGTCTCGTAGACCCTTTTTTATGTGCATTCAATTTGCATGCAAACGGCCTCAAAAGATTCCTTCCTACGGCTTGAACACAGCTTTCAAGCAAGGTATCTTTGGGTAGGCTAAAACCAATACCTATGAAATACGCTGTTTTATTGCTTGCATTGATCTTTGCGGGGTGTGGTGATGGGGCATCTACTGAGGAGATGAAAGTCGATACCGTGAAAGGGCCATCAACTGAAGGCGGGTATGAGGCTTTTATGTTTTATGGGAAGACAATTCAAATAGCTAAAGAGGATTTTCCCGCGGATTTGAATTGGCATGATGCTATGAAAGCTTGTAAAGACCTAGGGGATGGCTGGCGTTTACCGAGTAAAGAAGAACTTGAGGCAATGCATAAACAGATTCACCTCAAAAAGAGAGGAAATTTTAAAGATGACCGTTTGTATTGGAGTAGTTCGTTGAAAGGAGCAAATGACGCTTGGAGCCTCGGTTTTGGAAGTGGACAAAGCTACGATGGAGACAACGATGACTATGACAAGAAATACACGCGTCATGTGCGTGCGGTTCGGGATTTACATTAAATTTATTAATAGCTGAAATTGATCAAACAATTTGAGATAATTTATTTTCTCAGTGAAGAGGCAAAGTAATTTTCTACAGCATCAAAAACATCTTTTTCCACTGTGTAAAACGCTGATTTGTTGCTTTGCATGAGACTTTGTCCAACTCCATTGGTAATAAATACAAATCCTAGTTTTCTTTCAGGGTCGTAGTAAGCCGCGCTGATTAGTCCGTAAGCTTCACCGCAATGACCCAACATGAGGCGACTATTGGGCAGGGCAATATCAGCGTTTGGTTTTCCTGTCAAACGGTGAATACCTAGACCCCAATTTCGGAAAAGGCCGTTATAATTATTTCCATTGGAATCTTGTTCTATCCATTGACTTGAGTACATGGTATCCACTGTTGATTTTCTTAGCAAGACTTTACTTTGTTTTTGTGGATTTTTGTTCAGTGATATCATTATTTTGGCGATATCCTTGGCGCTTGAACGAAGCGAGCCCTGTGGGCCTAGTCTGCCGGCATTGATTCCAGCGATGTACCCACTTAAGTTTTGTAGGTTTGGCCTTTTCCCTTTAAAATTATCCGTTTGTGGTAGCCATTGGCCGTCTTTTTTGCGATATAGGACGGCGACATTGTTAACATTTTTAATGGCTTGCGGATTGAAAGAAGCCTTTAGGTCTAGGATGTTAAAGATATTCTTTTTGCAATAATGATCAAATCTTTCGCGGGTAATTTTCTCGATAATCGTGGCAACGATAACATAGTTAATATTGGAATACTGAAAGTAAGTACCTGGTTTATCTGGGGAATACGTTAGGTCGGAATAGTATATTCCTTCCTTATTGAGGATTTCGTATAGGTTTGGTATTGACTTTTCGTTTGTCGTGGAGGATATAAATTGGCTGTAGCTTTTGCTATCGGTAATACCAGAAGTATGAGATAGCAGCATCCTTACGGTAATGGGATTATGAGGATAAGAGGGGTTCTGTACGGAATATCCTAAAATTTGGCTAACATCTTTATCTAGACTGCATACGTTTTTTTCAATCAATTGCATCATGGCAATTGCAGTGATCATCTTAGAAATGCTGGCTACTCTGTAGATGGTACGGGAATTGGTTGCAATTCTTCGACGATAATCAGATCTTCCGTAGTAACCTTCCGCAAGGATTTTTTCGTCATTAAAAATAACGAGAGAGCCGCCCATTAAGTCATGTTTCACACTAACTTGTTGGAGCAAATCACGGAGGTTATTTTGCCCTTTGATTGGACCTATGAAATTCAAGGCACATATCCATAGTAGAATCAATTTTAGCTTCATTATTGCAATATTAAGCCATGCATCTTCTTTGGTCAAATTGTTTAGCCTTTAAGTAGCTGTGCTAAGCGTTATTTACCGAATAATGCTTTTTTAACCTGATACCTTCGTTTTATGAAAAGGGAAACATGGTTATATCGACTTGGCAAGAGGTTAGCAGGATGGGTATTGATGATAAGTTTGGGTATCGCATGTACTTCCAAGGACAAAATAGAACCGGATTACAGAATCGCGGGTAGAGTGGTAACAGCGGGGACTGAATGGCCTGTAGGGTCTCCGGTCAACCTTGCTTTATGTTACAGCAGCGATTTCGAAGGACGTAATCCTATGGTCGCATGGGCCACTGATTCGTCTGGTTTTTTTGAACTTCGTTTTCCATGTAAGGATAATCCTGATAGGTTGCGTATGGTCTTGCGCGACATCCCCCCTAAGCATTTTGAGCCAAATTCAATGCCTTTGCTAACCTCCCGTTCCATGACCAATTTGCGTATTGAATTACCTGCCTTGGGTTGGCTACGATTGCAGATGAACTTGGAGAAAATGGGTCAAGGGGGCTTGGCAATGATTCAGGCAGGTTCATGGATCGAGACGCTGTATCAATCGAATTTTATCGAGAGAATTATCCCATGGAATTCCGTGATGCCGCTGCAGGTTCAGGTGACTTATCGCCCTAGTATTGGGGCGAGTGTAGTGGTTTCTTCCTATACCTTGACGGTGCCTCCCTTGGACACCTTGGAGTGGACCTGGGCCCCTTGAGGTCCTATTGTACTTTTTTGACTCGCTCGAGGCCATTAACATTGGCTCGACAATCAAACCTTTTTCCTGAGTGGCCGGATGTCCTGGATAGAGGTTGCATTTGAATCTGCCTATAGCGCATTTGAAGCACTTTTTAGACTCTTCTACGATGAAAATTATTTTTAAAATTCCCGCATGGTTCGGGTCAATTTCTGTTTTCCTTTTGCTGAGACTGTTGGAGCTAGGGACTCAGGGTTTGTTTGCCCAGACTCCTAATGAATGGAGGCATATCAACCGCTATGCCCCTTTGCAACCTTATGTTCCGGAATTAATCTTGGTGGACCGAAGTCCTCTATCTCTTTTACGAAATCCCAGCGGCTTGAATCCAGACCGCTATACGCCTTACCGTCAGGAACCTGCGGATTTGACGGATTGGGAGGAGTATTACAGGCTCTTTTATTACGGAGCCTATTCGACCTCGAATTTTATGAGGCTGAGGCCGGAGGGGATGAATGATTATGCGGATAGTGTTCGATATGCGGGTCAGATCCAGATGCCGGTTATTCAAAGAGTGCCCATCATGGACTTGCAGTTGCGATTGATGAATCTAAGGCATCGTGAAATTGCAGATTCAGCATTGGATAAGGGCCTGCTGACTTACGATTCTTTGGCGGATCGACTGATGTTGGCCCTTGCACCGCGTCGTCTTCGTGACACCCTTTGGTTTCCTAACGGAGCAGTGCCGACTTATGTGGTAATGGATACACTCTTTACCCCTGATACAGCGGAAGTTTTGGGCGGATGGTCTATCCGAAGGCATTTTGTGCAAGCTGTTTTGGATCGAGCGATTTTGTACGGCACCAGGGCCAACCAAGTGCTTCGTCTTATGGTTCCGCCCGCCTTCTGGGTAAGTAACGATTCCGGCTCCTACCCTCAGGTGGACATGGGGGATGGTATGGGCTGGCGCAGGGTTTGGCCAGGTCAAGTATTGCAATGGCAGTACACGCATTTTGGGCACAAGACCGTAAAGGTTCGTTGGGTTCAAGCCAATGGCCTGATCCTTGGAGACCAATCAACCAATATTCCTTTGCAATGGGCCGAAATGCGATGGGGTGCTCCAGACCGAATTTTGAACAGCGGACCAACGGCATGCAGGTCCCTATCCGCATCGAATATGGGCAAAGCCGTAGCTTTCCTCAAGCGGTCACGGTATACCCCGTATGGATTACGGCAGCCCGTCGTGGTGGTGGAAGGATTCGAGGGCGGCGTTTGGGTGAACGGTTCCAACGAGGATGTGCCCGGTAATCATCAAGGTTACGGGGATATCCATTGGTCCTCAGTGAGTTCGGGTGCTTTCCCTGAACGTTACCGTCAATTGGCAGAATTACCTATGCTTTTGGATTCTCTGGAAAGACAAGGCTTTGATCTGGTTTTTGTGGATTTTCAAAGCAATCATGCTTCGGTGGAGAAGAATTCCGCAGCTCTTATTTCGTTGTTAGAACAAATCAAGAAAATATGCGACTCGACCCGTACAGCGGCAGGTTTGACACCTTTGACCGCGCCCATACATGTTGTTGGAGCGAGCATGGGAGGATTGATTGCCAGGGTGGCTTTGCGTCAAATGGAATTATCCGGTTGTTGTCATGGGGTCTCTTCATTTGGTACCTTATCCACACCACACCGAGGCGCTAATCTTCCGTTGAGTGCCCAGCATGCTTTGGTAGATGGGGTCCTTCGGGGGAATTTAATGGGACGTTTGGAGCGGAATCGTCAGCAACTGCATTATGTGTTGCGATCTCCGGCCGCCTCTCAAATGCTCATTTACCATTATGACACAACCTTGCAGCAATTTCACCATAGGCTTATGGCCCTGTTGGATTCTTTGGGTTTGCCTTTACAGTCCCGCAATTATGCCTTTACTAACGGATCATTGGCAGGTTTGCGGCAAGGAAGGCATGCCTCAGCACCCTTGGACAGTATTCGATCCGGAGAAATTGCCTTTGCGATGGATGCAGGAGTATGGGCGCCTTGCACTTTTCCCTTGCCTTTTCGTTCGTTCAGGGATATGGGTTCTCAAAGGATGTACCTGTTTCGAAACCGAGGCCATGTCTTGGTTCATTCGCCAAATCTACCGGCCTTGGATACGGTTTACCTTGCCGGAAACGATATTCAAACCAATTTTGCAGATATACAGCGTCAATACGGAAACTACCTCAAAGGTCTTGGTTCCTTGGCGTTGAATACGTTGATTCATAAAATTGCCATCATGGCCTATCCACCGTGGACTCCTTGGTTTTTGATATCAAGGCAGTTGGTTGCCGCAGGGATCCACAATCGTTTTCGAACCATGTTGGAAGGAGATTGGCAAAGTCACCTTGATCGGAATCGTTTGGGCGTTTACTCGGTGATCAATACGGCACCTCGGTGGGGTGTGGATTATGTTCCTGGAGACTATTCCAACTTTGGAGTGGTGAGCGCTGACCGTTTTGTACAAAGTACCGAACCTGTCTCCCTGCATACTTTCGTGAGTTCGGTTTCAGCGCTGAACATTATATCATCGCCCTTTGTGCCTGTGGTTTCCATTCTATCTCCTTGGAGCCCATTCAATTTTGAACGTTGGATAAGCAGGCCTTTGTGGGGTGAGCATCATGCCAATGATCCGCACGCGATGGTTTACCGAACATGGGCAGGCAGGGCCATGGATTGGATGCGTTCATCGAGCACGAATCCTTCAAGACCCCTTACCTTGGTACAAGGTGATACCCTAGATTTAGGTTGGCATCTTCTTTCCGTACCATACCTTCCATTCAACTCGGATATTCGCATTCCATCCTTAAGTCTTGGAGCGGGTTCAGGATTACGCATATTTGGAGGTGGGCCACTGCGGGTGAACGAGGTTGCGCATACACGTTTTTTGCCTACGAATGCAGACAGGGAAATTGCAACGGTAGCAAGCGCCTGCGATTCCGTTCGGGTTGAACTCGGGACGGATGCCCTAATGCAAATAGGGCGGCCCGGCGGTGGCTGGGGTTATGATGCTTCCACGGTTCGTTTTGCGTCCGGGACTCGTTTGATTCTTCGTCGAGGTAGTCGTTTGACCATACAGAACGGGTACAGGTTACGCCTGGATACCGGTACCGTCTTGGAAATTCATCCCGGCGCTGTGGTGGAATTGCAAGGCGATTCTTCCATTCTCGAAATCCACGGACAGGTAATCCTGCATCCCGGAGCCCGTCTAGCCCCCATGGGGGGAGGGATCCTTTGGGTAATTGCAAGGCATCCTTCTTCTCGTTGGTCTTTTGGGGCAGCTGCCTCCCTGGAATTAAGGGGGCGATCCGCCGAGCATTTACGTTTGGTGATTGAGGGCCATTGGCATTTGGGGTCGCTGCAAGATGCTGTTTTGTTGGAATCGTGCAGTGTGCGTATCAGTTCGGGTTCCACATGGGAATGTTACGGCTCGGTTTCAGTGCAACGCTGTCGGGTTGGCGAAAATACCAATCGTAGACCGGGGACTGCATGGGTGGTTCATGGCACAGCCCTCAGGAATCTTTCGGAGGTTCAAATCACGAATATGCAAACCGGCCTTAGGCTCCACCTTTTTGGGGTGATGTCCAGGCCTCAAATTCGGGATCTTGAATTCGTAGGTAACGATATTGGTTTGGAAACTCATTCGGCGGGAATTGAATTGCTTCGTTGCCGATTTCGAAACAACCGTATTGGTTGGCGAGGATATGACATCATTGGTTTGAGCCGCGCGCTGCAATCAGAGTGGGTGGGTCATGTGAGTGGGGTGGATGTGATGGGTCAGGCAGGTGCATTGTTACGGTTGCAGGAATGCAGATTGGATTCCAACCGCACCGGTATGTTCAGCTTTGGACAATTGAGGGTAGAGGTCATGTGCAGCGGTTTTTCTCGTAACGAGACGGGATGGTATGCCGGGAATACCCAGGTATGGCTGGGCAATGGGGCTTTGAATCAATTTGGTAACAACCGTACGGCTTTGTATTTGGAGGAGGTGGATTTACTTTATTTGCGAAATGGCGAAAATTCCTTTAGTGGAACAGGTTGGCATCTGGATGGGATGCTGAGCGGATTGGCCTTGCAGTATTTAATTCCTCAGCGGGGAGGACTATACGGATTGGAATTACATGGGAATAGAATGAGTCTGCGACAAGGGTTGATCCCTGCCAATTTGGTGGATTGGGATGGTAACCCCTTGGTTTATTTGAGCAGCGGGTCAAGCTCTTCGGCGCTTGCTTGCCAAAACCGTATGGCAACGGGAGGTGGGTCTGCCTATGTACGCGAACGAAACCTTGCTTCCTTGGGCCGCACCTTTGCGGACTCCTTGCAGGCCTTGGCTCAGGGCCTGCATGAAATCGCCAACGATTGGTCTATTCCCTCCCCCTTGAATTTGATGAATAGGCGTAGATCGCTGTTGAGAGCATGGAACAGCACCTGTCAAAGCATGGAGATTGCCTGCAATGGACTTTCGAATTATTCCATTTTGACTCAGTATTGGGCCCAATTAAGCCTAGAGATGCTGGAATGGATGGAACGTTTTGGCGGTATACAAGATCCTTTTTTCTTGAATGCTCAACGTCGTTGGACGCAATGGATGAATACTTGTGGTCAGGAAATGTTCCGCAACGGATCCGAGGCCTTGGTATGGCAGAAACAAATTTCACGGACTAAGGAAATTACTATGATTTCGTGGAAACCTGCTTTGCCTGATTTACGGTGGGAGCGCGTTCAAGCCTATTGGATTTGTGCCCTTGGCCGTGACAAGCATACCCCATCCCCCTGCTTGTGGGGTCCGAATTCTAATCTTCACCAGCTTATCCTCAGGGTTCCACAGAATTACATAGACCCTGATTGTCAGGCAGCCAACAGGAGATTTATACAAAATACCCTGCCTTTATTCGGCCCCAATCCTATCCGGCCGGGCCAGGTCTTGCAGTGGAATGGACAGCCCGAAGAGTCAAGTCAGGCTCAAGCAGAATGGTTTCCCATGGCATTGGGTGTGGTGGGGAGGCCTTGGCACCGTGAAGGGCTACGAAATGGTGGAATAACCGCCCCCAATTTACCACCAGGAGCCTACTGGGTCAGGATTCAAGAGCCGGGTCAGCCTACTGTAGGCCCCCTAAAATGGATTATTTCTCCTTGAACGACTTGGGATTAAACTTTTTCCTTCAATTTCCAGATTTGATTTAGATTTCATTCCGCTAACTTACTTTTGGGCGCTTTGTTCAATGATTAATCGACAGAGCGCCCTAATTTAAGATTTCCCTTCAACATTTTCATTATTTTAGAAAACCATGATAAAAAACCAACCTTCTGCCCCAGGACATGGACTCGCAATTGCATCCAATGGGACTTTCGCGAAAAGTTTTCTGCATTTTTGGGTCTTGTGCGTGGCATTGCTGGGCCTTCAATTATTCCAGCAGGCGAATGCTCAAACGTACCCTTTGCGTTCCATTGATTCAATTCAGTGGGTGAATCAAGACACCCTGCTCACCGGCAAAACTTTGTCCCGCTTTATGGGGGATACAGTCAGGGTACGGGGGATGGTTATTTTAAATCCTAGAGATCACGCCCTGAGTACCTCTTGGAAAGCGACCTACTTGGTGGATACCTTGGGTTTAGCGGATGGAGTATGGAAGGGCCTGCTCGTTCGTTTGCCCATTCTTGCGGATTCCGCTGCGATTGGCTTTTTTAGTAATTTCCAGGTAGGCAATATCGTGGAATGTACCGGTATCGTAGGAGAATACCAAGATGCTTCGCCTAATTCAGGGGAAACCCAATTGAATTTAATTGGTGTGGCCAGCACAGTTTTGGGATTTGGTGCGCCTCGGCCTCCCCGACCTTCTTTTATGAATTTGTTCATGGTGTATGATCCAAACAATCCGGCCGTACCGCAACAAATTCAAAAGCCTAGTGGAGAACCCTACGAAGGCATGTATGTTCAGTTTAATAATGTGTTGGTAACTAACGTAAGCACTTTTGGGGGTGGTAGGGTTAGTTGGATGCTGAGGGATGCTTCAGGCTCCGAAATCAATGTACGCGATGCGATTCGATTCTTTCGCCCTCCTTTTGTTTCTTCTACGGCATCGGTTCCGCCCAATCCCGGTGCTCCGGTCTTTGTTCAACAAGGCAAGGTGTTTTCTCACGTACGGGGTGTGATTACCGAAACCAATTTTGGAAATTTGTATCCGAGGTACGAAATAATCCCCTTGACGCCATCTGACCTCGGTTCGGTGATGGCATCGCCACCCTTCATTAGCAACTGGAAAGCGAGTCCATCGGTGCCCAAGGTAGGGGATACCGTACGCATCGGAGCCCGCATTGTGGACTTGGACGGTTCGGTGACCGCTGCTAAATTATTTTATGCCCCAGGTGTTACAGGAGGTCTCTATGATTCGGTTACGATGACCGTGGTCGCTCCGGATTCTTTTCAGGCGATCATTCCTGGCTCAGTGTTCACCACCAACGGCGCATTTTTTCATTACTATATCCGTGCAACCGATAATCAGAACAATAACGGGGTACAGCCAGATACGATACAATCCTTTGGGTTGTTTAGGGTGATGAACGGGGGAATTACCCGAGTATCGGAGATTCAAGAATCACCGGTTATTGGCGGTCGCTCTATTTACGATGGCATGGTTTTGGACAGCATGCAAATCAGAGGTAGAATCATGTCCACCCTGGATCCGTCGGATTACGGGAGGATCATTTTCCAGGATGGTGTGGGACCTTGGACAGGAATCACATTGCGTCCTGATAACAATGGTTCAACGGATATTGATACCCGTCTCAGGGGAGATAGTATTTGGATCAAAAAGGGCTTGGTCGTCGAAGACTTCGGTATTACCACCCTTGAAGTTTTGGATTATCAGTTTATTGTTCCTGGCCAGCCCTATGCGGCTTTCCGCGTACCCATGGATTCCATTATGGCAAGGAGATTTTCTTATACGGAACCACATGAATCCTCTTTGTTAGTGTTTGATTCAGTTTATGTGGTGAATCAAAATCCGGATGCGCCCAGCAATTTTGGAGAATTCAGTATTTATGCAGATTCATCGGTCGCCGCAGGCTTAAGGGTTCGTGGCGGGGTTTCCTTGTCAAGTCTTGACCTCGGTCAGAATTTCAACACGGATTCACTGACATTCCGTCAGCGCTTGAATTTCATCCGTGGCATTTTGACTTACAACTTTGGGAATTGGAAATTACAGCCGCGGAATCGTAGCGATGTTGATGGTTTTGGGACTTCCATAGGCTCTTCGATTCGTCCTTTAACCGAAATTTCAAGCACCCGTTTTCGTATTTTCCCTAATCCTGGTACGGATAGGGTCCGATTGGCTCTTGATTTGGAGGGGGACGCCAAGGTTCTTGTTCGTGTTATGGATGCTCAAGGCCGTTTGCATCATCAGGATCAATGGTATTTGCAGGCCGGAAACGCTATTGCTGACTTGGAAACAGCCGGGTGGCCCCAAGGTATTTACCTGGTTGAAGTCCTTCATCAAGGCCACTTTGGACAGGAGCGTTTGTTGATACACCGTCCATAGGGTTCCAATAAGGCATTTCAATGATGTCTATGGTGCTTTGAAGGCACTTTGTATGCCGAGGACGGGATCCATGTAATTTTGGATCATATCAAGGTTTGGCACGAAATTTGTGTCTAATTTTGTACCAAAGCACGTTCCATGGATGCAAAGTTTTCTCCCAAGGTCAAGGATGTCATTGCGTTCAGCCGAGAAGAGGCTGTACGCTTGGGACATGATTATATCGACGCAGGTCACTTGCTTTTGGGTCTTATCCGCGAAGGCGATGGGCAGGCCATCAAAACTTTGCGTAACCTCGGTGTAAATATTGACAAACTCAAAGCTGCTGTCGAAGACTCCATGCGGCATACAGGCGAAAAGGAGGGGTTACAGGCCGATCAAATTCCATTGACCAAGCAGGCGGAGAAAATCCTTAAGATTACGTTTCTGGAGGCCAAGCTTTTAAAGAGCGAGTTGATTGGCACTGTTCATTTGTTGTTATCTATTCTTCGCGATGAGGATTGTTTGGCCAACAGGGTACTCGAAAAATTCGATCTTACCTATGAGTTGGTCAAGGAAGAAATTGATGCCATGATTGAGGGCAGAGAAAGGACGGAGCCGCCGGCTTCTCCTCGATCATCATACGAAGACGCGTACGGGGATGATGACAAAAAGGGGTCTGGTGATTTGCCTCGCAAATCGGCCAACCCCAAAAGCAAGACCCCAGTCCTTGACAATTTTGGACGTGACTTATCTCTGCTTGCTGAAGATGGACGATTGGATCCCATTATTGGGAGAGACTCCGAAATCGAAAGAGTTTCCCAGATACTTAGTCGTCGCAAGAAAAACAATCCTATCCTCATCGGTGAACCAGGTGTTGGAAAAACGGCCATTGCAGAAGGCTTGGCACTTCGAATTCATCAGAAGAAAGTATCCCGAATTTTGTTTGATAAGCGTATTGTTACCTTAGATCTTTCTTCTTTGGTGGCAGGTACCAAGTACCGAGGTCAATTTGAAGAAAGAATGAAAGCAGTGATGAACGAGCTGGAAAAATCGCCGGATGTGATTTTGTTTATCGACGAAATTCATACGATGGTGGGTGCCGGAGGCGCCTCCGGATCCCTAGATGCTAGCAACATGTTCAAACCTGCTTTGTCAAGAGGAGAGTTGCAATGCATTGGCGCCACAACTTTGAATGAATACCGTCAATTTATCGAAAAGGATGGAGCTCTGGACCGTCGTTTTCAAAAGGTCATGGTGGATCCACCTTCTGCAGAGGAGACTCTTCAAATTTTGCATAACATTAAGCACAAATACGAGGATCATCATCAGGTAACCTATACCGAGGATGCTTTGGCTGCTTGTGTAAAGCTTACTGATCGCTATATTTCGGATAGGTATTTGCCGGACAAAGCAATCGATGCTCTTGATGAGGCAGGTGCAAGAGTACATATCGGGAACATTAAAGTTCCACAAGATGTTATACAATTAGAGGCTGCCTTGGAGGAAATTCGAGAACTCAAAAACAAAGTGGTCAAGAGCCAGCGCTACGAGGAGGCAGCCAAACTTCGGGACAACGAAAAGCATGTCCTGGAAGATTTGGAGAATGCCAAGAGCCGTTGGGAAGAAGAGTCCAAGCGTTCCCGATTCACTGTAAACGATGACCATATCGCAGAGGTGGTTGCGATGATGACCGGTGTACCGGTCAAACGTATTGCTCAGTCTGAAGCAGAACGTATCGGCAAAATGCCCTCCGACCTCAAAGAAAAAATTATTGGTCAAGATAAGGCTGTGGAGGCTGTCAGCAAGGCAATTCTTCGCACAAGGGCAGGCCTCAAAGACCCCAGTAAGCCGATGGGTTCGTTCATTTTCTTGGGGCCAACAGGGGTTGGCAAAACTGAATTGGCCAAGGAACTTGCACGTTATCTGTTCGATTCCGAAGATGCTTTAGTCCGTATCGACATGAGCGAATACATGGAGAAATTCTCCGTGTCTCGATTAGTGGGTGCGCCTCCAGGATATGTTGGATACGAGGAAGGTGGCCAGTTGACTGAACGAGTTCGTCGTAAACCTTACTCGGTTATTCTTCTGGATGAGGTGGAGAAGGCCCATCCGGACATATTCAATTTGCTGTTGCAAGTATTGGATGACGGTCAATTGACGGATGGTTTAGGCCGTAAGGTGGACTTCAAGAATACCCTAATTATTTTGACCTCGAACATTGGATCTCGTCAACTCAAGGATTTTGGAACCGGCGTTGGATTTACGACTCCAAGCAAAGTGGATGCCCGCGAAAAAGAAAGTTCGGCAGTAATTCAAGGCGCTCTCAAGAAAACATTTTCGCCCGAGTTTTTGAATCGAATTGATGATGTAATTATCTTCAATCCGCTTGAGCGTCAGGAATTGGACAGGATAATTCACTTGACTCTCGTACCGGTCTTGGGCAGAATCAAGGATTTGGGATATCATGTAGCGCTTAGCAGCAAAGCCTTTGACTTGCTTGCTGAGAAAGGCTATGACCCGCAATTTGGCGCCAGGCCGCTGAAGAGGGCTATTCAGAAATACGTGGAGGATGTGGTGGCCGAGCAAATGATTAGTGGGCAATTGACCAAAGGTGCTTTTTTGAACCTTGATGTCAACGATGAGGGCCAAATGCAAGCGAATGTAACTCAGCCGTCAGGTCTAAATTCTTCCACTGAAGAAAAGTCTCCCTTGGCATCCCCAACCAAGACTAGCCGCAAAAGTAAAAGCAGCTCACCAGCGGTTTCTGGTTCCGATGAAACGAGCCATGAAGAGCCTAACCCATCAAGTGGGGGGGATGCTTGAGGTATGGGTCTGACCTTTGTCGCCGACGCTAGAGTTAACGGATTGCTTCCGTTAACCTACACCCTTGGACCTCAGGACAGCCGGGTTGGTATACTGACCTTATCCCAAAAGTGGAACTTGTTATGGCGACGTCAAGAGGCCACCTTATCGGTGAATTCACGACTTATTCCCAACGATGACCTCTTGCTTGCTGCGATATCAATAAGCCAAGATAAGGGTTTGCGCCAAGGTGAGACGGATTTGGTTTGGAAAGGTCAGGCTGAATGCGTGGAATGGACTCAGTGGGATGGCGAAGCAGAATTTATTGCCTACCCTGAGGATATTTTCTTGAAGAACGGCTCTCAGATTAGGAAGGATATGGGATGGCTTTTGGAAGCAGGTGGTGAATTGGCCTTGCCAACTTGGACCCAACGGGTCAATCCTGATCCCCATACCGCAGTGTATTGTCCAGATCAGGTCTTTGTACATCCTTCGGCGATTGTTCGATCCGCCGTCCTTGATGCTTCGGAGGGCCCGATATGGATTGGCGAGTCCGCAGAAATTATGCCTGGAAGCATGATCAAAGGCCCTGTTGCCATTGGGGAGCATAGCACAATCAAAATGGGAGCCAAAATTTACGGCGACAGCACGGTAGGCCCTTATTGCAAGGTTGGTGGTGAAGTTTCCAATTCGGTGTTCCATTCTTATTCGAATAAGGGACACGATGGTTTCATGGGAAATTCAGTCATCGGCCGATGGTGCAATTGGGGAGCCGATACCAATAATTCCAACCTCAAAAACAATTACGAGCAGGTTAAGCTATGGGATATCGCTTCGGGCAGTTTTCGAAATACGGGACTCACTTTCTGTGGTTTAATCATGGGCGACCATTCCAAATGCGGAATTAATACCATGTTCAATACGGGTACTGTGGTTGGGGTTGGAGCTAATATTTTTGGAGGCGGATTTGTACGTCAATTCATCCCATCCTTTGCCTGGGGTGGTGCCCATGGCATGGAAACTTTTCGCTTTGATAAATTTGCTCAAACTGCTGAAAAGGCGATGCAAAGACGGGGTCTCGTCTTATCGGATGTTGAGAGGGATTTTCTTCAAAGTATTTACGAGGCAACTGCTGTTCATCGGACCTGGGAGAAAAAATAGTGGTCATTGATGTGATTTCTTCTAGAATTATTTTTGTTACACACTTGAAAATTTAAAGCAAATGTCCAAACGCAGGCCCTTGATTTTGGGAAATTGGAAAATGAACACCCTGCCGGAAGAGGGGCGCTTGGTTGCCAGGCAAATGGTCCCCATGATCCGTGACGGTTTGCACCGGGACATGGATTGGGGATTAGCTCTTCCTTTCACCCATTTGGCATCCCTTCGCTCGGAATTGGAGGGTTCGGCATTGATGGGAGCTCAGGACTGTTCAGCGCATAATCAAGGAGCCTATACAGGTGAAATTTCTGCTGGCATCTTGGCTGCGATGCACAGCAGCTTTGCCTTGGTGGGGCACAGTGAACGCCGCATGCACCACCACGAAAGTTCCGCCATTTGCGGTCTCAAAATTGATCGTTTGCGAGAACATGCCTTGATGTCGGTCTATTGTGTTGGGGAAACCTTGGAACAACGTCAAGGGGGCAGCTTCAACGAAGTGATTACCTCACAATTGATGGAGGCATTGGGGTCTCGAATTCAGGATTTAGATCAAGGTTCATTATCCATTGCCTACGAACCGGTTTGGGCCATCGGGACAGGACTGACCGCCAGTCCTCAACAAGCCAACGAAGTGCATGCCATGATTCGTGCCTGGGTTGCTCAACAAAGAGGTTCAACCTTGGCCGAACAAATCCGCATTCTTTACGGAGGGTCCGTGAATACTTCCAATGCCAAGGAGCTTTTGGCTTGCCCCGATGTGGACGGGGCCCTGGTGGGCGGTGCTTCCCTCAAGGCTAGAGACTTTGCTGATATTGTGTTAAGTTCAGTGGATTAGCCGATGGGGGGGACTTACCTACGTTGGCGACTGGGGGTTGAGGATGAAATATCTTGCGAATTGGTGATTGCATTGTTGGGCGAAGTTGGATTTGAAGCCTTTGAAACCTTGTCCACAATCCAAGAGGGGGAAGGGGCTCTCGCCGACGATCAAAAGAAAGATACCCATGCACCCTTAGTCATCGAAGCCTATGGGCTTGTCGAAACCATAGGCCCCATTTTTCAAGACTACTGGTTGGGAGAAAACCAAGACAAGGTCCTGTGGATAGACGGTCCGCATACCATGCCGCATACCAATTGGAATGTGGAATGGGAATCTAATTTTCAGCCGATACGTTTGGGAACTTCCCTGGGACTTCGTGCTCCCTTTCATGAGCCTATGGAGGGCTTGGATTTGGAACTGGTCATGATGCCGAGGATGTCCTTTGGTACCGGGCATCATGAAACCACCTTATTGATGAGTTGGTGGCTTCTAGGAGCGCCAACTGCACAGACGATTCAAATGGGTCAAAATGTGGTTTGGAAACCTGGCCCTCAAAAGACCGATACGATTGAGGGCTTGCTCCCATACCAAATTCCAATGCAGAGCGGTACGACTGTTCGTCTCGAGGGAGCACGAGTTTTGGATATGGGATGCGGAACAGGGATCTTGGGAATTTTGGCGGCTCGTTTAGGAGCTTCTTCGGTGATCGGGATTGATGTAGAAGACTGGTCTGCCGAAAATGCCGCAGAGAATGCAACCCGAAATGCAGTTCCCGCCCAAGGCTTCCATGCCGATTGGCTTTGCGGTGATGCAGGATTATTGCCTACTTTATCGTCGTTGCACGGAAAATTTGACTTGATTTTGGCCAATATCAACCGGAATGTTTTGCTAAAGGACATGGTTATTTATGAAGCTTCCATGGTTCAAGGAGGACAATTATGGCTAAGTGGATTTTATACCGAAGATCACGGAGTCTTGCTTCAGGAGGCCGGCAAGTTGGGACTGGTATGCATTGGGTCAGCTGCACTGAACCAATGGAGTACATTGCTGTTCGAAAAAAGGTTAATACCTTGAATATGAAATATTCCGATCGCTTCAGCCCTCTCACTCCCTTGAACAGCACCAAGGAAAAGCCCGAATATGCAGTATTAGAATTGGAAGATGAGGGTTGTAACCTTGTTTTGCATAACGATGAAGTAAATACCTTTGGGCATGTCATTACTTGTTTGATAAGGTATTGCGAGCATAGTGCAGAGCAGGCCGAACAATGCGCATGGATTGTGCATCTCAAAGGAAAATGCCAAGTCAAGTCCGGTTCTTATGCGGATTTGCTCCCTATTCAAGCTGCCTTAGGAGACGAAGGCCTGTGGGTGACGATTGATTAAATCAGAAAGGGCCTTGACCTGACTCAAATTTAGGGGAGAGGGGCAAAATAGCCGGGCTCCGCGGAGGCCATTAGCGACCAAACAGCCTCCACTACATCGTCCACTGAGGGTTTGCTGAAATAATCCCCATCGGAGCCGTAGGCAGGTCGATGGGCCTGAGCCGTTAGAGTTTGGGGAGCCCAATCCAAAAGGGCAAAACCACCTTGCCTCTCCAATATTTGTTGCAAAAGGTAGGCCGATGCACCCCCGGGCACATCCTCGTCCAAAACCAAAAGCCTAGATGTTTTGCGAAGCGATTTGGCACAAAGGCCTTCCTGGTCAAAGGGCAATAAACTCTGAGCGTCGATAATCTCGATTGAAACCCCGAGATCTTCCAATAAGGTTGCGGCTTCCATCGCAATGCGGCAACAGGATCCGTAGGTGACAAGGGTCAGATCTTCCCCTTGGCGTAGGATTTCTGCCTGACCGGGAATGACACGAATTTCATGCAGGTTGGAAGGCAAGGTTTCTTTGAGGCGATAACCGTTCAGGCATTCGATGACAAGGGCCGGTTCGTCGCTTTTCATCAGGGTATTATAAAATCCGGCTGCTTGAACCATGTTACGAGGAACCAAAACGTGCATTCCTCGAAGGGCATGTGTAATCATACCCATCGGGGAGCCTGAATGCCAGATCCCTTCCAAACGATGGCCACGGGTACGTACGATGAGGGGGGCTTTTTGGCCACCTGCCGTGCGGTATTGCAAGGTGGCTACATCATCGCTGAGGATTTGAATGGCGTAGAGCAAATAATCAAGGTATTGAATTTCCACCATGGGTCGGAGGCCTCGCATAGCTGCCCCCAGCCCTTGACCCACTATACTCATTTCGCGAATACCGGTATCCGAGACCCGAAGCTCTCCAAACTTATCTTGCAGTCCTGCAAATCCTTGATTGACATCACCAATTTTTCCGACATCTTCACCCAAAGCAACAAAGCGGGGCTCCTCACGGAGCCAGTATTCAAAACAACGGTTGAGGACTTCGAAGCCGTTGACCGATTCAGAATCCTCAGTGTATTGCGCGCGTACAGGCTGAACCTTCACAGTTGCTTCCACGGATTGGCTGTGTAGTCCACGGCTGTACAACAATGAATGTAGACTCTCAAGGCGAGAACGTAGGCCAAGGGTTTGGCGGTAGGCTTCTTGCACTGACTCGTTGCCCCAGCCCACAAGGCCTAGTCGGTGAGCCGTCCAAATGCTTCTTCGAAGGGCCTGCATGATATCCCTGCGCAGCGGTTCCCGTTCAGAGCGCAAGTCGGAAATTGCTCGGCCTATGGCTGCAGCGCTTTGTTGAATATTCGGAGTCAGCGAATCGGTATTTCCATGCTCAGTATTTCCTGAGTTGGCCGTAATTGCCAACGATGAAATTTGGGAATGGAGCGCATAAGAGCAGGTCTCCAGGCTTTGGAGGGTTTCCGTTGTCCAAGAGTCAAGGTCTTCACGGAAGGCCTGGTAAGCCTTGTTCAACGCTTCCTTGGCTCGGGTTGCGGCCTCTGTTTCGATACGATCCAGGGTTTTTTCATCGGCAAAGTCCTGGGCGAGAATCCAGGCCCTCATTCGGTTCAAGCAGTCATGATTCTTTTCCCATTGTAGCCTTTCGGGTGATTTGTAACGTTCATGAGATCCCGATGTGCTGTGCCCCTGCGGCTGAGTGAGTTCGGTCACATGAAACAGAACAGGCATATGGTCTTGGCGACACAAATCCGCAGCTTTGAGGTAGAGCGCACATAGCCGGGGGTAATCCCAGCCCGGGCAAGTGTACAGCCGATAACCGTTTCCATCAGATCCGGTACGGAAACCCTGGAGCAATGCGCCGATATTTTCCTTGGTGGTTTGGTAGGCTGCTGGTACAGAGATCCCGTATCCATCATCCCAGATTGACACAAAAAGAGGGACTTGCAGGACACCGCCGGCGTTGATGACTTCCCAAAAATGGCCTTCGCTGGTGGAGGCATTCCCAATGGTCACGTACGAAATCTCATGGCCACCTCGGCTGAACTTAGAAGCAGGATCCAGTTTTGGCAAGGTTCTGTATAATTTGGAAGCATAGGCTATGCCCAGCCCTCTACCCATTTGACCACCTGTGGGCGAGATATCCGCCGTGGATTGCGGTTTGTCTGTCAAATTCACCGTTTGACCTTGTTGGTCCAGCCATCGGGTCGCAAAATGTCCGTTCATGGAGCGCCCCCCCGAAGCAGGCTCATGCTCCACCGAAGTGTGAGCGTATAGTTGCGCAAAAAAACTTTCCAAAGTCATCATGCCCGTCGCAAGCATAAACGTTTGATCACGATAATATCCTGACCGTATATCGCCCTTCCTGAAGGCTTTAGCCATTGCTAATTGGGGTAATTCTTTACCATCGCCAAAAATCCCGAACTTGGCTTTACCGGTCAAAACTTCTTTGCGACCCAATAAGCTTGCATGACGGCTTTCCCAACCTGTTTGGTAGTCGCGTAGAACTTCGGCCACCAATTCCTCTTTGTTCAATGCGGTTTGCGACGGTGAGGGAGCGGTTTCTATGGGTATTTCCATTCGAAAGGGGTGGAATAAACTTACCTTATTTGGTTGTGAATATGGTAATGGACTGGATGTAAAGATAAAGGTTGTACAAAATCTTGGAAGGCACAATTTTTGAAGAAAGGAGCGTTAGTTAAATCAAATTCGTATTATTTTTGACCAATAAAACAAATACCCTCCATGAAAACAGTCCTATCATTTGCCCTTGCTTTGGGTTTAGGCTTTTCTGCTTTGGCGCAGACCGTTGAAACCAAAGACAAACCAACGTTCAAGTTTAAGGCAGAAACCCATGATTTCGGAAAAATCAAAGAAGGCATTCAGGCTACCCATGAATTCGAATTCACGAATACTGGTAAAGGGCCTTTAATTATTCAAAATGTTGCTGCATCATGCGGATGTACCACGCCTGATTGGACCCGTGAGCCCATTCCTCCAGGGAAGACCGGTAAAATCAAAGCTGTTTACAATTCCCAAGGTCGTCCGGGTCAGTTCACCAAACAAGTCACGGTCACTTCCAATGCTGCAGAGTCCACGAAGGTGTTAACCATCTCCGGTTTGGTTGAGAAGGTGGAGCCAGGTGTTCCCGAAACCAAGCCAGCTTCCAGTCCGGTGAGCAAGCCCTAAAGAAACCCAAGCAGGCCCTAAGAAGTCCGCTGATTCGACAAAGAGTATTCTTTGTATCTTAGAAAGACCCGTGTACCTTTGCACGGGTTTTTTTATGCCAAAAATTTCACTAAGGGGTAATACCATGCCAGCTTCGCCAATACGGCGATTGGTTCCGTATGCAGAGGCCGCCAAGCAAAGTGGCGCCACGGTGTTTCACCTCAATATAGGTCAACCGGATATCGCTACTGCTCCGGCCTTTTGGGAAGGCATCTCTAGCCACCAAGACAAGGTCCTGTCGTATTCGCATTCGGCGGGTCTCGTTCAATACCGGCAGGCGTATGCCGACCAACTGAATCGTAAGGGTTATGGTCTCACCGCTGAAGATGTGCTCATCAGCACCGGAGGTTCAGAGGCTTTGATCATGACCATGATGGCTTGTTTTGACCCGGGGGATGAGGTTCTGATCCCGGAGCCTTTTTATGCCAATTACAACGGATTTGCCGCAATGGGAGGAGTGGTGGTACGCCCGTTCACAACAACGATCGAAGAGCGCTTTGCCTTACCTGAAGTGGATGCGGTCGAAGCTGCAATCGGACCACGAACCAGGGCCTTGATGATTTGCAATCCCAATAATCCCACCGGCACCTTGTATTCTAAATCTGAATTGGAAGCCTTGGCCGGCTTATGCTTGAAACATGATTTGTTTTTCATCGCGGATGAAGTTTACCGCGAATTTGTATACGATGGTCAGCAACATTATTCCATTTTGGGACTGAATGGGTTGGAGCAACATGCAGTTGTCGTGGAAAGCACCTCCAAAATGTACTCTGCGTGTGGGGCCAGAATAGGGGCTTTGATTACCAAGAACCAGGAATTAATGGCAACGGCCCTCAAATACGCTCAAGCTCGATTAAGTCCACCTACTTTGGAACAAATGGGAGCCATGGCTGCGTTGCTCCATACCCGTTCTAGTTACTTCGAAGAGGTCAGAGCAGAATATGTTAGCCGACGCAATCTCATGGTGCAGGCGCTCTCTGCGATGCCCGGAGTGACCTGTCCCTTACCCGGCGGGGCTTTTTATGCTGTTGCTCGATTACCCATTACCGATAGCGATGATTTTTGCCGTTGGATGCTTGAACACCATCGACATGAGGGAGCAACGGTTATGATGGCGCCTGCTACAGGCTTTTACGCCACACCTGGTCTGGGCAGGGACGAAGTTCGTTTGGCCTATGTGTTGGAGAAAGCTAACCTCGCCTTAGCGATGGATTGCCTGGCTACTGGATTGGTCTCCTACCGGGCTTGAACGAAGGGCGATCCCTACTTGTTTTTGAACTCTTTCTGAAGCAAAGTGATGTCCCTTTGCAGAATCTTACATTCTGCCCAATTGGTCCCATCGTATAAGCCACGAATTCTCCCCTTGGGGTCAATGAGTAGGAATTGTCCTGAATGCAGAAAGCCACCTGGAGCACTGCGATCCGCCCCTGCACTTAACAAATAATATTGCTCGGCCAAACGGTGAATTTCCTCTTCTTTTCCCCGTAACAAAAGCCATTGCCGTGAGGAAGGGTGTACCCCATGCCTCAGGGCGTATTCAGCGAGGATATCTCGTGTATCTCTTAGGGGGTCAATTGTGTATGACACAAAACGTAGCCCGATGGCCTTGGTTCCTTTGCCTTGATTATTCCTTTGTTTCTTTTGCTCTTCTGCATTTAGGGCAGCCATGTGCCGGCTCATATCAATGCAAATCCCAGGGCAAGAGGCAAAGAAAAAGTCCACCACACGTATTTGGCCCTCCAAAGAATCGTGATGAAACGCAACCCCGTATTGGTCCTCCAAAGAAATAACCGGCATTTCACGAAAAACAGTATCGGTACGGCCGTCCTTTCTTTCAAGAATTTCCATGGGTCCAAGGATGGGCAAGCCGCTGGACCAGTCGGTTTTTTTGTGGTTTTGATCGCTGTTGCTACAGCTTAAGATGAATGCGAGCGTTAGACTCGAACCAAGACAAAATAAAGGCGTCCTGAACATGGCATGTATATCAGATAATGTGTGTTTTAATTTAAGATTTTCTTGGAACGCTTATCAAAAAATTATTCCAAAGAATAGACTTTGCCTTTGATGGGAAGGGTGACTTTGTAACCTTGGTCCTCGAGGGCATCCGCAAAGGCTTCCATACGATCCGGCTCTCCATGCACCAAGAAGACCCTGCGAAGGCGTGATGCTGGCGTTTGGCTGACGAACCGCATGAGTCCGTTGTGATCCGCATGACCGCTGAACACATCTGTATAACATAATTTTGCTCGGACTTCCACCGTTCGACCGTCCACCGTCAGGTATTTTTCACCATCGGCTAATTTGCGCCCCAGGCTACCTTCGGCCATGTAACCGATGAATAAGATGGAGGCCCTGGAATTCTGTAATTGTTCTTTGAGGTGGGTATGAATGCGCCCACCCTCTAGCATGCCTGATGCAGAAATCAGGATGGAAGGCCTGTAATCGGCGGCGATTTTACGACTTTGCCCAATGTTTTGTACAAAGCGTAGCCGCTCAAACGAAAACACATCGCCGTACATGCTGATCATGTTCAAAGCGTCCCTGCCCAACCAGTCATCCATTTGCCGATAAACTTCCGTGGACAAGATGGCCATGGGCGAGTCCACATATACGGGGATATCTGGGGGCAGTTTGCCATCTTCATACAGTTGTTGCAAGACTAACAAAAAAGCCTGGGTCCTGCCAACGCTGAAGGCCGGCACAATAAGGCGACCGCCTTCGAACTCGAGGGCCTGACGGATGAATTCTTCAATAACGACCGTGTGGGGTCTGGTTTCTTGGTGGCTAACACCACCGTAGGTGCTTTCGCAGACCAAATAATCCACTTCGGGCATGGGCTTGGGGTCAGGCAAACCAGGGTAATTGAACCTCCCCAAGTCCCCGCTGAAGCCAATACGAAGGTTTTGTTCAGCATCTTTGATTTCAAAAACGACAGAAACAGCCCCCAAGAGGTGTGAACATGGGTACAAGGTGATGGACAGGTTCTGGCGAATTCGATAGGCCTTCTCGATCCGAAGTGGATGAAATTGGCGAAGACAATGTTCGGCATCTTGCTCCAAACGATGGGCTAATTTGCGAAAAGCCTGGTCGCCTTTCTTACGACCCTTTGCCCTGCCGTGCAGATCGTTGGCCATTCGTTTGGCTTGCAGCATGGCGCTATCCCTCAGGAGTACAGCACTTAGTTCCATGGTGGGTTCGGTGCATAGAATATCCCCCTTGTAGCCCTCTCTAACCAATTCAGGAAGCCTCCCGCTATGGTCCATGTGCGCATGGGTTAGTAAGACAAGGTTGATGGAGGAAGCGTCAAATCCCAGGCCGGTTTCTTGGCCTTTGGGCCCCATTTCAAGGCCGCAATCTACCAGAATTTTGTAACCGTCGCTTAGTTCCAGCAAATGCATGCTGCCAGTGACTTGTTGAGCAGCCCCCCAGGACGTCAGTGTAATGGGCATAGGCCGCAAACTTACCTTCTGGGTTCCATTGTCCATAATTCTTTGGGTGGGTTTGTGGATAAAGACCTGAGGTTGGATTCGGTTTAGTTCATGCAGAAGGCTAATTTTGCTCAAAGCATAATTTCTTCAAAACATAGCGATATGGAAATCACAGGTCAAATCATTCAACTCTTGCCAGAAGTCACCGGGACGGGTCGTAGCGGCAACAGCTGGCGCAAACAAGAATTTATATTGGAAACCAGAGGGCAATATCCTCGCAAAGTATGCATGAGCCTTTGGGGCGATAAAATCGACCAATTCTCTCTGCAAAGCGGAGCCGAAATCACGGCTTCGGTGGAGGTGGAGAGCAGAGAATACAACGGAAGATGGTACACAGATATCCGTGCCTGGAAAATTGCCGCAGCAGAGGCTGGTGTGGGTCCTGCAGCCTCTCCGTCTTCCATGGGGTCAACCAATGCATCTTCAGGGGCGGCAGGTCCTTCTTACCCAGGCGGCTCCATGGGATCCCCTTTGCCTGCTGAACCGGATTATTCGGTGCAGGGCGGGGACGATATGCCATTCTGATTTCTTGCATTTTGTCGGCAAGGAGAGCGGGTAGGGAACAAGGTTCAAAGCCATTGGCCTCGGAAGAATTCCGGGATTTGCTTTTAACTCATCCCACCTTTGTGGTTTTGGACGTCGAGGCGACCGGAGGAAAATTTCCACCGGAACGTATGATGGAATTGGGTATGGTTCGAATTCAGATTGGAAGGTCTTGGACTGCTTGGGAATCCCTTTTCAATCCAGATCGGGATATTCCTCCGTTTGTTGCTGATTTAACAGGAATTCGTCAATCTATGGTGCAATCCGCACCGAAATTTTCTTCTTGCTCCAAGGCGATTGATGCCTTTACCAAGGACGCTTGGCTTGTCGGGCATCCGGTGACTTTTGATTACAGGTACTTGCGCTATGAAATGGCCTTGGCAGGCTATGATTTTGTGAGACCTTTGTTATGTACCCAACAATTAGCCCGTCATTTTCTTCCTGAACAACCTTCGTACTCGTTGGGTAAATTGTGCAGGGCATTGGGCATCGAAACCAAGGGCCGACATAGGGCTTTGGGAGACGCCCAACTTACAGCACACCTGTTTGAGCGTATTCTTGATGCGGTCATGCAGGATGACCTACCTTTGGGGAAGGATCAAGGAGAAGAATCATGAGAGCTTCCTTGACTCCTATCGTATACCTAAGTTTCATTTCATGAAGATATCTTTTGGCTTTCTTAACTGCGCTTTGGTGATCGGTCTTTTGATGGCATGCGAAAGCAATGCGCCAACAAGCCCTCGCCGTCCGGCCAAAGAAATAAGCAGAACTCCGGCAATACCTTTGGCACAATTCCTATCGGAGGCGCCTTCAGGGCAGTACCTGCTCTCGGATTCGCGCAACGATAAGCCCCTCTTGTATTTGGTCTTTGCCATGGATTCCGGCAAGGTGCTTTCGGCCAAGGTAGTCGGTTTTCCATCCGGTTCTCCGTACAAGGTCGGTAGCCTATGCAGCTTCTGCCCCTCCGATCATCCAGGCTATGGGAAGACTTTGCAAGGTTTGTGTTTGCTGGAGGAATTGCGCCCGGGCCGCAGAGGATGGGTTGGGGGCCAGATGCTTGATCCCACCTTAGGGTATCGTTTCTTGGCGGATTTGGAGCAAGGTAACGGTAAGGATTTGTCCGTGGTGTTACGAATTGGATCGCAAAGGCGAGTCCTCTGGTTGCGCAAAGTTCAGGGCCATTAAGGATCTTGCATGAATCCTTCGATTGCGCTTGAAATAAGAGGATTAACAATCTCTCTACGGGGAGGATCGGCTTTGGTACGCGATTTGAACCTGCAGATACGGCAAGGGGAGGCTCTTGGTTTAGCGGGCGAGTCCGGTTCTGGTAAATCTTTGACTGCGCTCGCGGTGATGGGCTTATTGGACCAAGACCGATTTGAGGTGGTTGGCGATATGCTATGGACTAACCCTCCCATGACCGAAGCCATCTCCCTGCGGGGTGTGTCGCCCAAAATGCTACGTTCGCTGCGAGGTCGCGAATTAGCGATGATTTTTCAGGAGCCCTTGTCGGCCTTGAATCCTGTTATGAGATGCGGGGACCAATTAGAGGAGTGCTTCGCTTTGTACTACCCGGTATGGAGCAGCGATCAGCGCAAAAAGGGTATGGAAAAGGCTTTGCGTGAGGTGCACTTGGAGGACACGGAGAGAATTCTCCATGCCTATCCGCATGAATTGAGCGGAGGGCAGCGCCAGCGTTTGATGATTGCCATGGCCTTGAGCGGAAATCCCTTTCTGCTGATTGCCGATGAGCCCACCACTGCGCTAGATACCGAAGTTCAGGCATCCCTTATGGCCTTGCTAGGTCAACTTCGACGCGATCGTGGTTTGACCCTCTTGTTCATTAGCCATGATTTGCCTTTGATGAGTACCCTAGTTGATCGCTGGGCCTTGATGCACAAGGGCGATCTTCTGGAAACGGGGCCTGTCCACGCTTTGGCCAATGCCAAGGAATACCCACGCATGGCTGCTTTGTTGGCGTCCAGGCCAAACCCTGATGATTTGCCCTTTCGTTCAGCGACGGATGATTCTCATGGTTTGTTGAAGGTTAGGGACTTGTCATGGACCCTCCCCAATGGCCGAACTGTAGTGCAAAACATTTCTTTTGATCTTGAGTCAGGGGATTCATTGGGCATTGTAGGAGCCTCTGGTTCCGGCAAAAGCAGTCTAGCACGCATGATAGCGGGCCTAATCCTGCCCTCGAAAGGTCAAGTTTCTTTGAACGGTCAACCCCTGTGGGGTCAAGGCCGTTTCATTGGAGGATTGGAGACTCGTTTGGCCATTCAAATGGTTTTCCAAGACCCCTATAGCAGCCTAAACCCTGTGCATAGCGTAGAACAAATGTTATGCTTGGCTTTGCAACGCAAGTTCCCGCTTTATTCAGCCAAAGAAAGCAGAGGCCTTGCCTATGAATGGATAAACAAGGTGGGCCTTGATCCAACCAAGGTCGCTCATCGGCGACCAGCGTCCTTCTCGGGTGGGCAGAGGCAGCGCCTGGTCTTGGCTCGTGCATTGTGTTTGCATCCCCAAGTTTTGCTCTGTGATGAATCAGTGGCCGCCTTGGATGGAACTGTACAAGCCCAGATTTTGGAGTTGCTTATTCAGCTTCAACTAGATTTGCAATTCGGGATGATTTTCATAACCCACGACCTCGCTGTGGCAGGCTCCTTATGCCACCGCCTGATGGTCATGTCCGAGGGCCAAACCTTAGAAATCGCAGCCACACAAGAGGTTCTACAAAGACCTCAACACGCTTATACTCAACGATTGATTCAATCCATACCCCGTGTCCAAATCCCCCAAGCGTCTTAGCCTTCGCGAACAAATTAATCGTCAATCTGATGTTATTCTGCGCTGGTTCCGTGGACGCGATCTTTCAGAATCATCCTCGGTAAGCGAGCATGATTTGACGGATGCCTTGAGAATTACCGACCCCTTTGAATTGAAAGTGATGGGCCAGGCCCTGGACAAATTGGTGGCACAGAAAATCCTCAACCGCCAGCAAGACCAACTGCTCCGCCTGACCATTAAATCGAATTCCCGTACTGCCCATGCTCATGGCAAATCCAATATCGAACGTCAAGGGGAGGGAATTCTTGCGAGGATGGAATTTACTCATGGGGGTTTGGCCTTTGCAAGGGCAGTGGACAGCGATGCCGATTGGATGGTAGCGCCGGAACATTTACGGCGAGCCCTTCCGGGGGATCTGGTCCGCATAATTCCATTGGCTGCATTTTCCTCCGGCAAAGGCAGGGGTCGACGTCAGGGATCTTCTCGTTTGATGGGTTATGGAAAAGACAGAGCGGCAGTTTTGCAGGTCGAAGAGCGCTATCGAACGCATTTTGTGGGCAAGGTTCGTCGCAAAGGCCAACGCTATTTTTTGGAGCCGGATCTCAAAGGGTTTCAGGGCGGGCTGGAACTTCTGCCGCCTGCTAAACCTTTGGAAGGGAAAGCCCTTGCTTGGGATCAAGCCGAAGGTCTCAAAGCGGTGGGTACGTGGTTGGATTGGCCGGAATCCTCTCCATGGCCCAGGGTTGAGCTTGTCGAATGGCTGGGTAGCCCTGGAGAACATTTTACTGAGATGGCAGCCATTGGTGTGGAATTTGGATTTTCCTTGCATTTTGGAGCCGAAGCTTTGCGTCAAGCCAGCCAATCTGGCCAGTTCCTTTCCCCTGAGGATCTGAAAGGTAGAAGGGATTTTCGAGGGGTTCCCACCATGACCATCGATCCGCAGGATGCTAAGGATTTTGATGACGCCTTATCTATTCGCCCGTTGGATGAGGGTCGCTGGGAGATTGGGGTTCATATAGCCGATGTTTCATACTATGTTAGGAATGGGACGGAACTGGATCGTGAAGCGGCATCTCGGGCGACTTCGGTGTATATGGTGCATCAAGTGTTACCGATGTTGCCCGAAAATTTATCCAACATTGTATGTTCCCTGCGTCCGAACGAAGACAAACTATGCTACTCTTCAGTCTTTGAGGTGGATGATGAGGGTCGAATTTATTCGACATGGATTGGCCGCACTTGCATTCGCTCACTTCGGCGATTTTCCTACGAAGATGCCCAAACAGTGCTGGACACGGGCCAAGGGGATTGGGCCGAAGAATTGAAATTACTGAATCAAATGGCCACCAAGATGCGTCAGCGGCGTTTTGAATCAGGCTCTATTGGATTTGAAACCGAAGAAATCCGTTTTCATTTGGACCACAAAGGATTCCCTACCGAGGTCTGGGTCAAAGAGCGAAAACCGGCTCACATGTTGATAGAAGACTGGATGCTCACGGCGAACAGGGCTGTTGCCGAACATTTGACCAAGGCGGTGAATGACCGGCTTTTGCCTGCTTCCGTCTACCGCGTCCATGATTTTCCCGATCCGGAGCGCCTGCGCAAATTAGCTGATTTTGCCGAATTTATGGGTTATACCTTGTCATTCCAAAGTCGTAGTCAAATCGCAGCCTCCTTAAATCGTCTTATCGAAGAGTCAGAAGGCAAACCCGAATCGGAAATCTTGCAACAAATGGCGATTCGTTCCATGGCCAAGGCCATCTATACGACCCGTAACATTGGACATTACGGCTTGTCCTTTTCTCATTATACCCATTTCACTTCCCCTATCCGTCGATACCCTGATTTATTGGTGCATCGTTTGCTCGCTAATCTGGATGGGTCTATGAGCACCCACTCCCAGTCCTACAACGAGACTGAGCTTGAACGCTTGTGCAAATACGATAGCGAAAAGGAAAGGGCCGCTGCCATGGCCGAAAGGGCTGCGGTTCGTTTCAAACAGCTTCAGATGCTGCAAGGCAAAGAAGATCAAATCTGGGAAGGCATGATCACTTCGATTGGGGAGCAAGGTGTTTGGGTGACCTTGGATTACAACCGCTGCGACGGTCTTTTGCCGTTGTCTTCTTTGGATTATGATCGCTTTTATTTCGATGCAGAAGAAATGGCGTTGGTCGGTTCCTTGCGAAATAGTCGTTTGGCCCCAGGGCAAAGGCTGCAGGTCCGTATTGCTCGCCTTGATCTTCGGTATAGGCGTCTTGAATTTCGGTACCAACCTTTCGCCTTGAAGCGTTGAGCTTGGTTAATCTTTAATTTTATGATATGTCCCACACTAATAAACAAGCGATCACATTGGATTTAGACCGTTTCCGTTCTCTAGTGGATTATGGGTTGAAGGAGCTGGATTGGTCCGTGGCGCAACCTACAGGGTTATATGCCCCTATGGATTATTTCATGGGTTTGGGAGGCAAAAGACTGCGCCCCGCTCTTTGTTTGATGGCTTGTGAAATGGCAGGGGGGGTAGCTCAATCAGCATTGCCCCAAGCCTTGGCCTTGGAATTGTTTCATAATTTCACCTTGCTGCATGATGATATTATGGATGAATCGCCGCTTCGAAGGAATCAGTCCACGGTTCATCTTCGTTATGGCTTGAATGCAGCGATACTTTCTGGCGATGCTCTTCTCATCGAGGCCTACAGCCGGATGGTACAGGCAAAACCTGAACTGCTGCCGGATCTGTTAAACGAATTCAACCGGGTTGCTTTGCAGGTCTGCCAAGGTCAGCAATTGGATATGGATTTCCAGGGCAGGGAAGAAGTCGGTCTAAGTGAGTACAGTGAAATGATTGGCCTCAAAACAGCGGTGCTCTTGGGCTCTTCGCTCAAGATTGGGTCGATGATGGGCGGTGCTTCGGCTGTCGATAGCCAGGCCATGTTTAAGGTGGGTTATCTTACTGGGTTGGCTTTTCAAGTGCAGGATGATTGGCTAGACGTATATGGTGATCCAGGGCGGTTCGGCAAACAGATCGCAGGAGACATCAAAGCCTGCAAATTTAATTTTTTGAGGGTTTTGGCATGGGAACATTCGAATTCTGTCCAGAAACAGCTTCTCTCGCAGAGATTTTCTGAAATTAAACGTCTTGATGGAACAGGGTTAGAAATTAACCATGAGCTGGTCAAGTCTATAGTTATGGTATACGATCAAATTGGAGTGACTCAATTGGCTTTTGAATTCAAGTCAAATTACCTCAAAGCCATTCATAAACTCATTTTTGAACAAAATTTTGCTCATAATCATTACCGTTCTATTTTATATGGTTATTGTGTTTCGCTAATCAATAGGGATTTCTGACCTTTTAGGTGGTGATATATCGAAAATTGTCAGCTAATAAAAACACAACAAATAGATGCATAATTCAAAATTCAATTTATTTTTGTAAAAAAAACATCCCCATGAACCAAAAAATAATATTATTCATCGGAATCACCTTTTGGTCTTTCAATGCAATGAGTCAAGGCAAGTTAAATGATTTATATTTCCGCAGCAGCTTGCAAACGATTCTAATCGAGTCAGAATCATTCCCCCAGAAAGATGCTGTAATTAAATCTTGGAATGGGTATCCATTCCCCGATAAATATGATAAACATGGTATAGATTATCCTACAATTAATCTAGCGAAGTTTCATTTGTCGGATCTTGAACTAAAAGAAATGGGTTACCTAAAAGACACACTTTCGGAATTTAAGTTGATTAAGGCCCGCGCCCAGAATAAGGGTTTACGATATTTGGCTGCCGACAGTTCCATTGCGTTTGGACTCCCCGATGAGAGGGAGGAGGTTGACATGAGAATCAAGAAGGCAATGAAAACTGACTTTTTCCCGAATTTATTACTTCAAAGGTGGCATGACTTTAATTTGGAATCTAAGGCCCTATCGTTTGATATTTTCAAGAAAAGGACAAATTACAATGCCACGAATTCTGATATCCGGCAATCAGAAATCGCAGTGAATAAGCTCAATGCGATCATGAATCCTGCGCTCATTGACCAGCTAATATCCAATACATTTGTCACCTTCACTAAGTTGAATTTCATTGAGAATGAGCCCTTCGCAAAGCTTGTTCGCGATGCCGCTATTTTGAGCATCAATATGTCAAAACAGCAGGAAATGATCAAGGAAGTAAGTCGAAAAGCCGCAGAATTACTCTACCAAAAAACGAAGGATGGCTATACGCTAACCAGCAAAACGTGGTTATACAAAATTGCGTGGAATGACTCAATCAAGGCCTATTTCAATGAAAAATTATCCTTAAATGACGGACAAATCGGATCTTTATTAAAGGGAGAAAAAGCCACGTTGACTCCGTCGCAAATTAGTTTTCTGTCCGGTGATTCTGTGTTTAAAATGGAATTCGTGAATAATCAAGTCAACAGCAGTATCTTTTTGTTTGCCGAAGGCAAAACAATCGAGCAGATTATTGATAAAGTTTTGGTACGTAACATCGACAACGCATTTGCTAAGTTGCAGAAAGAAAATGACGTGTTTAAGCCGTTGGTTAAAATTCGATCTAAAGAGCCTCTTACAGCCGAAATAGGCATGAAAGAAGGCTTGGAGGGAGGCGAGAAATTTGAGGTTTTGGAATTGCAGGAAGAGTCTGGGACTGGTAATATTTTGTTCAAAAGGGTTTCAACGGTTAAAGTTGTTAAAGGAAAAGTTTGGGACAACCGATACAATGCTGGAGAAAAGCCAAAAAATGACGACGGAACTGATCTTGTCCAAAGTGAATTCACCGAATTCAAGGGTAGTGTCAAAAATGGAACTTTCTTACGCTTAATTAAATAATTTTTAACATGAAAAAGATTTTAGCTTTGTGTTTCCTAACATTACTTTCCACGTTGAATGGATGCGCACCCAAGAAAATCGATATCTACACCAATGTTTGGCGCTATAGCATCGAATCAACATTTACTTCCAAATCCGGCTCAAAGGCCTTTAAAATTTGGTCGTACAGCCGAAACACTGCATATGCTTTAGAATTAGCAAAACGCAATGCCGTTCATGGAGTTATTTTTAAAGGAATTCCTGCAAGTGCAGACGGGAGGGTTCCTGGCCAAATGGCGCTGTTGCGTGGCAGTACCTCGGAATCACAAAATCAAGAGTATTTCAATAATTTCTTCGCTAATGGTGGATCTTACTTGAAATTTGTTACACAAGCCTCAGATGAGGCTCCAGATTTAGTTCGAATTAACAAAAAAGAGTTCAAAGTTGGTATATTGGTTATCGTAAATTACGATTTGTTGCGTAATCAATTGGAGCAAGATGGAATTATCAGGAAACTAGGCCTCTAATTATTTGTCTCATGAAAAAAATAGCTCTTGCATTTTGGTTTTTTACGGTAGCTTCAAGCTTTTTGGCAGCACAGGACGCCCCTAAAGATCGCAGAAAGAATCCTGAAATCATGGTGGTGCCATCGGACAATTGGTGCATTCAAAATGGCTTCATTGAGTCTTTTGATGATCAGGGCACATCTCGAGACGTTCCTAACTACAAAAGGGCCTTCCAAAATAGTTCAGATTTATTATCAGTGCTTGCTGGGATTAATCAGGCTTTTGCTAGTCGATCCATGCCGGCCCTCAATTTGGAGCAAGAACTCAAAAAACTTGAAGCTCAAAGTGCAGAAGATGCATTATTAACAAATAAATCAGGAGCGGGAGTTAGTGAGTCTCCTATGGATCGTTTGATGAAAACAGCCAAAGCGGATATTATAATTCAACTAACATGGACAGTAAATCGGAATGGAATGGCTAGATCAGTCACATTTACTCTTCAAGGCTTAGACTCTTATACAGGTAAAGAAATAGCTTCTGCAACTGGTACAGGGCCTGCATCCTACACCCCAGAATTAGCAGTATTGTTGGAAGAAGCGGTTAGCGCTCACATGGACAATTTTTTGGCTCGTTTACAGGGACACTTTGATGACCTTTTGGACAAAGGAAGAGCGATTGAGTTCAGGATTAAAACATTTTCTTCTTGGGATAAAGACCTTGAAACGGAAGATTATGGGGATGATGAATTGAGTACTTTAATTGAAAAATGGGTTGGTGGTAATACCGTCGATGGTAATTTTAATTTAGCTGATGCAACTGAGAATATGATGTTATTCAAGGATGTTCGGATTCCGTTTTTTGATGATAAAGGCAAGGCGTTAAGTGCTAGAAGTTGGGCTAATACCTTACGTAAATACTTAGAAGACACTTATCAAATTGAATCCAAGTTAATGACTAAAGGTCTAGGACAAGCCCAACTAGTAATTGGTGAAAAATAATCAAAACAATTTTAAGCATGAAAAAAATACTCTTTTTGATATGTTTACTTGCCTTATCATCTATTAGTTTTTCTCAAAATGTTGAAAAATCTCCTGATGATTTTGCCAGAATATCGTTAAATGTTCACGTTCCCGATCAAGTAGAGCCGATAACGCCTATTGTTCAATCTGCTCTAGAAAATCGGCTTTCCCAGATTGTTTCAAAGTACGGTGTAGCAGATAATGGGTTAAATAAAAGGTTTTCAATAGTGCCTAGGATTACAGTTACGGATAAATCGATAACGAGTACGGCCCCCGCAATGCATGTTTTGGTTTTGGAAGTTTCTTTTTTTATAGGCGATGGTGTTGACGGTAAGTTGTTTTCATCCTATTCCATTTCTTCCAAGGGAGTAGGGGAGAACGAAACCAAAGCCTACATGTCTGCTCTAAAAAGTATCAAAACGGATAATCCTAAATTTGAAACATTTATAAATGAGGGCAAGAAGAAAATTTTGGAATATTACAACTCCCAGTGTGATTTCATACTTAAAGCCGTAGACGCCTTTACCGCTAAAGCGGAATACGATGAAGGGCTGACTTTGCTTTCCTCAATTCCACAAGTCAGCTCCGTTTGTTACGAAAAAGCTAATGACATGACTGGAGTAATTTATCGTAGTAAAATCGATTATGAATGTAAGAAGATTTACAACGAAGCGAGTTCAATTTGGAGCGCAAAGCAGGATGAAAATGGTGCAGAAGAGGCATCTCGTTTACTCATTCAAATTGACCCACTTTCTTCTTGTTATACCAATGCAAAGAATCTCTTAGGTCAAATTCGAAACGATATAAAGCAGCGTATCAAAGAGCTCGATCAAAGAGAGTGGCAATATCAAATGCAGGAGCAGCAGAATACTGCTGACTTGAAGAAAGAAATTGTTAGAGCGGCTGCTAAAGTGGCTGTTGCTCATGTAAAAAGCAAGCCAACCACTATAGTTGTCTATAATCGTTTTTGGTATTAATTCTTACAAGAACCCTAACTCCAATTTCGCCTCTTCGCTCATCAAATCCTGGGACCAGGGGGGATCAAAGGTGAGTTCTACTTTCACTTCGTTCACGCCGTGAACGCCGCGGATCTTGTCCTCCACCTCCCCGGGCAAGGTTCCGGCCACTGGGCAGGATGGTGAGGTTAAAGTCATGGTGACCAACACTTTACCCCCTTGCTGTACTTCGATATTGTAGATGAGCCCCAAGTCGTAGATGTTCACAGGGATTTCAGGGTCGTAGATTGTCTTGATAATGCTCAATACTGCATCTTGGATCTCCACAAAGGTGGGGGATTTATTAGGCTGTGAAGAAGTGCGCTCTTTCGATTTTGCAGATAGTTTCTTAGGTGTGTTGAAATCCAATTGATTATTTACTGGAATCGCTTGGGGTGAAATTTTTCCTAGGCTTTCTTGAACAGGGCGATACAAAAGCGCGAGTTGGCGAATACGATCGAGCATTCCACCCAAACCGTTGGCGCGATTCGGGGACAGGTGGTGTTGAAGTCCGGTACGCTCGTGAAGGTCAAAGCGAGTTTCCAAGATAGCTTCCGGGCTTTGATGCTGAAAGACTTTGAGCAGAAGAGTCATGATTCCTTTGACCAACAATGCATCTGAATCTGCGGCGAATTCCATACCTCCTTCAGAATTGCAGGTTGCCCTAAGCCATACCTTGGATTGACATCCTTTGATCAGCAAAGAATCATTCTTGAATGCTTCTGCAAGTGGGGGGCATTCTTTGGCTATTTCCAAAAGATATTGGTAACGATCTTCCCAATTTTCGAGGAGTTCAAAGTCAAGGGCTAGGTTGTCCTGAATTTGTGCGGGTGTTTCTATAATGTTCATGGGGTGATTCCGAGCATGCGAGCGACTTTATGGAGGCTATGACCCAAATGATCAATTTCTTGGTGGGTATTGTAAATGGAGAGGGAGGCCCGAACGGTACCTGGAATGCCCAATTTTTTCATCAGGGGTTGTCCGCAATGATGACCTGTTCTCACGGCTATTCCCATGGAGTCCAGCAGCATACCTACATCGTAGGGGTGTGCATCTCCTAATAAAAAACTCTGCACGGCAACCCTATTCTTCGCATATCCTATTCGACGAAGGCCAGGTACGCTATCCAAAACTTCTTGAAGATGGGTATACAGTTCCTCCTCTTGGGATTGCATCGCTTCCCATGTCCACTTGTTGATGCAATCAATGGCTGCACCTAGGCTCACGGCTTGGGCAATTGGGGGGGTTCCCGCTTCGAAACGTAAGGGAGGATCAGCGTAGGTTGCCTCTGTATATTCCACTTCACGAATCATATCCCCACCGCCTTGCCACGGGGGCATGAGGCTTAAATGTTCGCTACGCCCATAGAGTACCCCGATTCCCGTGGGCCCAAACATTTTGTGAGACGAAAAACACAGGAAATCCGCTTTAAGGCTCTGAACGTTGATGCCCCAATGGGCAATGGCCTGAGCAGCGTCCACCAAAACCTTAGCGCCCACGCGATGGGCCTTGGAAATAATTTCTTCGATCGGATTGATGGTGCCGAGGATATTGCTGACCCAGACCATGGCTACTAGTTTGGTTCGTGGGCTAAGCAAACGATCCAAGGCATCAAGATCCAATTCTCCTGCATCGTTGAGAGGAACAATTTGAAGGGTTGCGCCGCTTCGTTGGCAAAGCATTTGCCAAGGAACCAGGTTGGCGTGATGTTCCATCGCAGAGACGAGGATTTCGTCTCCTGATTGTATATATGAATTACCCCAACTGTTGGCCAAAAGATTAATAGCCTCGGTAGTTCCTTTGGTAAATATTATTTCGTTTTCTGAATGAGCAACAATGAAATTTGCCACCTTACGTCGGGCACCCTCGTAGGCATCTGTGGCCAATTGGCTCAAATAGTGAACACCGCGGTGCACGTTGGCGTAGGAGTTGGTGTAGAAGATTCGCTCCGCATCCAAAACCGCCATAGGTTTCAAGGTGGTGGATGCATTGTCGAGATAAACTAAATCATGTCCATGAACCTTGACCGTCAATTCAGGAAATTCTTCCCTAAAAGGGGTGGACAGCGAGAAAGATGATTTCAAATCGTTCATTTCATTGCCATTGCTTTAGATCCAAAATGGAGATCACCTTTGCACGCATTCTTTCATCTTCCAACTGATCAACAATTTCCATGGCGAAGGCCAAGGTAAGTATCTTTTGCGCTTCTTCGAAAGTAAGCCCACGGCTTTGGAGATAAAAGATGGAATCGGTGTTGAGCTTGCCCATGGTCGCGCCGTGTGAGCACTTGACATTATCAGCAAAGATTTGCAATTCAGGCTTAGCGTTGACCTTACCGGATCGTATGGACGGGGATGATCCATTGACTCGGCTTAGGGATGCTGGATCCAACATCAAATTACTGCTGCGTTGATAGGCATTGGTTTGTTGGGCATTGGGTTCAACCCTCAAAACTCCGTTAAAGATGGTCGTCGAATTGGGAGCAGCAATAGCTTTGTAGTGCTGGTGGCTGTTTCCTTCCAGGGCATTATGCCGAATTCTGCTGTATTGGTCGAGATGTCCTCCGCCAATGGCTACACTTAATCCCAGCAGATTGCTGGAACAGCGATCTCCGAGTTGCTGAATGTGAATATTGTTGCGAATAATTCCAGACCCCATGACGACTGTTTGTACCTCGAGGTTGCTTCCTTCTTCTTGTTGGGCGTCGATTTGGTGTACAAGGGCTTTGCTCATTGGGCAATGAAAGAGTCGTATCAATTTCAGTTCTGCACCTCGTGCTAGATTCACCTGCAGATGATGCAAGGTCATAGAAAGAACAGGGGTGGAATAGGCTTCGAGAGGTTCGTTCTTCACCGAGAGATTCTCTGGCGATTCGTCTTCCTCGAATTCTTCAATGAGTGTTATTCGAGCACCTTCGGCCACTTGAATCTGATGGGTATAGCCAGACCAGCCCGCATTCGAAGAAGGGGTATACGTCAATCGAACAGGGAAATTGGAAGAGGTTCCGGCGGGAATATGGGCAAGCCAACCTCCGCGGCCGGCGGCATGAACTAGGCGGCTAAACCCATCTAATTCTCGGAGGATCGCTTCGGGGCTTTCCAATTCGGTGAACAGGCTCTGCAGATCGTGAGGCTCAACCTGCCACAACGGAATGGAAGGGCTACCATTGCTAAGGGGCATGTTGGACACCAGTTGATTGAGGTCTGTGTATTTCCATGCCTCAATTCGACTGTTTGGCCATTCTGTTGTTTGTGCCGAGCCGGTAATAGAGTTCAAAGTCATACAAATTTCGCTTTGAGCCAATCATAGCCTTTTTCCTCCAACTCAAGAGCGAGGGTATGATCACCTGTGCGTATAATTTTCCCATCCATCAAAACATGGACAATGTCTGGCTTAAGATGGTCCAACAAGCGCTGGTAATGCGTGATGACCAAAAAGCTGTTGTCCTCTCTGCGAAGCTTTTGAACACCTTCCGCAACAATACGCAAAGCGTCAATATCAAGTCCCGAATCGGTTTCATCCAATATGGCTAAACGGGGGTCCAGCATGGCCATTTGAAAAATTTCATTTCTTTTCTTTTCGCCCCCTGAAAAGCCCAGGTTCACAGGCCTGGACAAGAAGGAAGGATCCAATTGAACAAGGGCTGCCTTTTCACGCATGATTTTCAGGAAATCACCCGCTTCGAGGGCCGACAGACCCCGTTGGTTTCGCACTTGGTTCAGGGCGGAACGCATAAAATTGGTATTGCTCACGCCAGGGATTTCTACCGGATATTGAAACGCAAGAAAGAGCCCGGCCCATGCCCGTTCTTCAGGCGCTAAATCAAGAAGGTCTTGCCCATTGAACCGAACGGATCCACGGACATCGTATCCAGGTCTGCCCGCCAAAACGTGTGAAAGGGTTGATTTCCCCGATCCGTTGGGCCCCATGATTGCATGCACCTCTCCGGGTCGAATTTGGAGGTTCAAACCTTTGAGGATGGGTTTATCATCCACGGACGCATGCAAATCTATGATTTCTAACATAAAATTCTCAAAATAAATTGTTCATGATGGCCGATTGGAAGGAAGTTCAACCCACACTGCCTTCCAAAGAAATAGCGAGGAGCTTCCGTGCTTCTACAGCAAATTCCATGGGCAACTTGTCCAGAACCTCCTTGGCGTATCCGTTCACAATCAGCGCAATGGCTTCTTCTGTGGGCAGTCCTCTTTGTTGGCAATAATAAAGCAAGTCCTCTTCAATCTTGGAGGTCGTTGCTTCATGCTCCACTTGGGCGTCAGGACAATTGATTTCAAAATAAGGGTAGGTATGAGCGCCACAGCGGTCACCCATCAGCAGAGAATCGCATTGGGAGTAATTGCGGGCATTGGTTGCAGATTCCCGGACTTTGACTAAGCCTCGGTAGGCGTTTTGGCCCCGACCTGCGCTGATGCCTTTGCTCACAATACGTCTGGTGGTGTCTTTGCAGATATGAATCATTTTGGTGCCGGTATCGGCTTGCTGTGCTCTGGCAGCTAAGGCTACCGAATAAAATTCACCAGTGCTGCGATCCCCTAGGAGAACCACCGACGGATATTTCCAGGTAATTGCGGACCCTGTCTCAACTTGGGTCCATGAAATTTTGGAGGAAACCCCTTGACATATCCCTCTTTTGGTAACAAAATTGTAGATACCTCCAATTCCGTTGGCATCACCAGGATACCAATTTTGAACGGTGGCATATCGAATTTCTGAACGGTTCAAGGCGACTAATTCGACAACTGCGGCATGCAATTGATTCTCGTCGCGCTTGGGCGCTGTGCATCCCTCCAAATACGAAACATAGGCTTCATCATCGGCCACAATAAGGGTGCGTTCGAATTGTCCGGTTCCAGCCGCATTGATTCTGAAATACGTACTGAGTTCCATGGGGCAACGAACACCCTTGGGGATGTACACAAAAGATCCGTCCGAGAAAACTGCTGAATTGAGGGCGGCGTAATAATTATCGGTGTAGGGCACGACCTTGCCAAGGTGTTTTCTGACCAATTCCGGGTGCTCGCGAACCGCTTCTGAGAAGGAGCAGAAGATAATACCCTTTTCGGCAAGTTTTTCTTTGTATGTTGTTACAACAGAAACAGAATCCAAAACTGCATCTACAGCTACCCCAGCCAAAATGAGTTGTTCCTCTAGGGGTATCCCAAGCTTGTCATAAGTGGATTTGATTTCAGGGTCGAGTTCGTCCAAGGAGTTAAGCTTTGCATTGGCTTTGGGAGCCGCATAATAGGAGATGTTCTGAAAATCAATCGCAGGAATCTCCAGGTGGGCCCATTGGGGGCTTGGCATGGTCAACCAGTGGCGGTAGGCTTTGAGGCGCCAGTCCAGGAGCCAAGACGGTTCCTCCTTGTGGGCGCTAATCCAACGGATGACCTCTTCGCTGAGCCCCTTGGGAACAATGTCTTGCTCAATATTGCTGATGAAACCGAACTCGTAATCTTGCTCTGCCCATTTGTTCAAAAGGACATCTTCTTCGGGTTTGTCATTCACAACGGGAACAGGATCAGTGTGGTCAACACGCATATTGGAGGAACAATATTGGTGGTATTTCGTTTGGTATGGCGATGAGGAGTCCCATATAGGGATAGTCAAGCGGGTGCAAAGATAGCCTCAAAGACTTTCAGTAGGCCATTTGGGGGCGTTTTGGAGGGGGCGAAGGGACTTAATTTGCCTTTTGAAGAACGGGTCTATAGGCAATTCCTTTCCTACCAAAGGACCTTTTCTTTATTCAAAAAGGCAGTAATACCACGCTTGCAGGCTTCGCTTTGGCGGGCCTCCACATTGGTTTCAATCGCAGAAGCCATGGCCTGATCCAAGCCTGCATTTCTGGCCAAAAGGTTCTTGGTCAAGGCTATAGAGTTTCCACTATTTCGGGCGATCAAATGCTGCACAAATTCAAGAACGGCAACCTCCAGTTCCTCAGGAGGGACAATTTTATATACAAGTCCACAGTTCAGGGCTTCCACGGCGCTGATACGTGCTGAATTCATCAAAAGAGGCCTAGCAAAGCCTTCGCCCAATTTGTGGCACAAGAAAACAGAGACCATGGCGGGAACAAAGCCGATGGCCACTTCGGTATAAGCAAATTGAGCTGAAGGAACCGCAAATACCCAATCACATACCGAAACCAGCCCACAACCACCCGCCAAGGCATGACCCTGAACGAGTCCAATGACGGGTTTGGGTCCGCTGTAGAGAAGACTGTACAAGCTGGCCAGCTTAAGGGAATCTTTTTTCTGCTCCTCCTCATCCCAAAGTTGCATGGCTTGCAAGGCTTCCAAGTCAGCCCCTGCACTGAACACGTCACCTTCTGCTGCCAAGACAATGGCCCTAACCTCATCGTCGTTCATGGCCTGGGTGACACCTGATAACAACGCATCTACCATAGTAGGGCTCAAGGCATTCTTTTTGTCCGGACGGTTAAGGGTTATTCTGGCAACTCGATTTTCCAGGCGGTAGCTTATCATAGTATCCTTTTTGGTGGAGGGTAAGGCGAAAATACCTTGGAATCAGAAAGATTGGATGGGCTCAAATCATAGAATCCAATCCCTTGCTGTAGGCACAAGGAGGCCATTTTTCGCCTATTCCATGGATGATGTCCCCCAGCGAGAATCAAATTAGAGGGGGCTTGGTTTGTTGACCATTGTATCCAACTTTGAGGCCCCAAGACGACGAAATCAACTTTACGGCTTAATCGGTATGTTCTTTTGCCGAATAGGTGCAATAACCTCAACGGTTCGCCTCTGAGAGGAACAAGCTTGATTGTGTCCCTCATTGCAGCAATCAATGTTATTTCCTCATCCCATTGCATAAGTCGGCAGGTGGAGCCCGAGTCGTTGGAAGCCATGGGGTGATCAGGTAGTTTGGTATGCTTCCGTTTCCATTGCAAAGGCCTTCGATCGGTAAGACCCGCCATATCACCCGACCATAGCAGGCCCCTTCCATCCAACACCGCAAGGCAATTACCTGCCGAAAGTCCAAATACAATGCATACTGTATCTTTTCTCTCTTGAAACCACCGGACATTTCGATTAACTAGCAAGAAAATCCAACTGATCGAAAGAAATAGCGTCAATTGGCGAAACACCATGATACGTTCGGATGAATTTCTTTTGGCCATCCCGGTGGACATACCCAGAATGAGCAGCCCCAAAATGCTAAATGTGATGAGTAAGTCACTGCCTTTGAAGTCCCAGTGGTAGGTCACTGCACTTGGCCAGCTCCCAATAATGGCGGTGCATTGAGCGGTAATCCCAAAAAGGAATTTCCCAACCCATGCCAAAATCGAGCCAACGATGGAATGACTACCTACCACAGTCCATCCGATTGCCAAAATCAATAAGGGTGAGGCCAAAGGCACCAGTACCAGATTAGCTAATAGGAAATAATTAGGGAATTGTCCAAAATGAAACCAACATAGGGGTGCGGTTACCACTTGAGCGACAAGGCTCATGCCGACCAAAGAAACTGGATACCGAATCCATAGAGACCGTTGCTCCAAGCGTGTCCATTTCCACATGGGAGCGTAGATCCACAGCAAACCTCCAACGGCACCGAAACTCAATTGAAAACCAGGGTCTTTCCATGAATTTGGTTCTAACCATACGAGAACAATGCCTATCAAAATTAGGGCGCCTGATGCATGCCTATTTCCAGAAAGGATTGAATTCCAATTCATCCAGATTAACACCATGGCAGCCCTCATGGCTGATGGTGCTCCACCGGTTAGGAGTGCATAACCCATTACTAGCGATGATAAGACCAAGAATATCAGGTAATTTGGTGGTTTACGAACTTGCCCTGACCTTCGATGGACGGCTACCCAAATGAGGTAGAGACCCCGCATCATCCATAGCAGCATTTGGTGGATTAGAAGCACATGCATCCCCGAAACAGCCAACAGGTGCACGGTTCCGGAATTACGAAAGCCCTCTTGAAGTTCGTTGCTAAGATCCGCCCGCCATCCCAACAATAGCGCTTTGGACAATGCGCATCCCACCGAGTCGGAGATGCTTAAATCCATTCGATGCGTCCAATAGCTCTGCCACCTTCCAAATTTCACTTTGTACGATAGATCGCTGCATAGCGTATTTGTTTTCAGTAACTTATCCTTGTCGATAATTCGGTAAGTTCCTTCTTGCCTCAAATTGATTTCGAATTTTAGGCCTTGACTTTGATAATAGTCCCTTAAGTCTGTCTGCCCTGGATTTAATGGACCAGGAATGGCTCGTAAATAGGTGGTTTCGAAGAGAAGGAAATCGCCAACTTTGGGAAACGATTTTTCTAAATGGTCTCTGGACTGATGATGAAAAGGGAGATTCAAGAGAACATCTTTTTGGTAAGGGTAGGCAATCCAATCACTATCGTAAGTTGAATAAACTAATCGTTTGCATAGGACTGCCCTGAACCGCGTCGGTCCCTCCTGACGGTAGACTTGCATCAGCATCAGGTCAGCGCCCAGATAGCTTGATTTGGCGGTTTTAGAATGTGCCGAAGGAATAGGTAATCCAAGTAACCTTGTTTCTTTCAGAGACGAAGGTATTTGGTGCGAGGCTAGGCCTGATATCAAACTGACCCAGCACAAAATGCCTGGAATATTACGTGCACAATAGGCAGCTCTATTGGTGCTAATATGCAAAAGCAAGGCCAGCACAATGGCACCACTCAACGACAGGCCATGGAGGTGATACCATCCGAAGGTTGTCCAGGGACAACATGCACCGAGGCCTATGCCCAAGAAAGCCGATAATCCCAAGCGAATGGCCCTAAACGTTGATTCGCCCCATGGATTCAATTCCATGATGCAAACACGGCATTCTTTAAATCAAGAGACGTTTTATTACGCTTAAATATGAATATTCATGAAATTTGGAAGAAGGCCTAATCGAGCTAAATTGGAAAAGGGGGTGGCTTAAGGAACCCTACCCTCAAAGTCTTGAAATATGCAGCGATAGTGGGGGATACAGGCCTCATAAAAAATTTCGCCAACTTGAACAAAACCCTGTGCCAAATAGAACGGTAGAGCCTGTACCTGTGCATGAAGGTAGATTTCCGGTTTTGGCTCTTGGACTTCTGCTTGCTGACTTAAGGCAATTTTGAGCCGTAGGGTTTCGAGAATGCTGGATAAGAGATAACGGCCAATTCCTTGCTTCCGAAAATCTTCGCGAACAGCCATTCTTTCAATTTTAAAGCCCTTCTCAGTTCGCCTGTAGCGTGCACATGCGATAACTTCATCGCCAAGGTTGGCCGCCCAATGAATGCTAGTTTCTTCAAATTCATCAAATTCCTCCTCCGCGCTGACTCCTTGCTCTTCCACAAAAACTTGAGACCTTAGAAAGTAGATTTTTTGAAGGACAGACTGTTCAGTAACGCTTTGGCAAATAATCATAGGAGGTTTTTCTCCAAAATTAGTAACAGGTGCCCAAGACTCAGGGCTTATCTTCGTGCTCTAAAGAAGTCTATATCCAATAATCAACATGTCACAAACATCACAAATTCTTGGAAATCAAGCAGAATTTCTCCTAGGTCATCGTTGCAAAACCATCGCGGCATCCGATTTGCATTTGCCCGGACCTGATTTTGTCGATCGAATTTGGACAGCCTCGAACCGCTCGATCCCTGTTCTTAGGAGCATACAAACCCTATACGGCTCCGGTCGGTTGGCTGGCAGTGGGTACCTTTCAATTCTCCCCGTGGACCAAGGAATTGAGCATTCTGCCGGCGCATCGTTTGCCCCAAATCCCATTTATTTCGATTCTGAGAATATTGTCCGCTTGGCGATTGAATCCGGTTGCAATGCCGTTGCTTCCACCTTCGGGGTATTGGGCTCCGTTGCAAGACTTTATGCCCACAAGATTCCATTCATCGTAAAAATCAACCACAACGAATTTCTATCCTATCCGAACGAACACGAGCAAATCATGTTTGGTTCCGTGAGGGAGGCCTGGGAAATGGGAGCCGTTGCCGTAGGTGCCACCGTTTACTTTGGTTCAGAAGGATCGCGCAGGCAATTGGTTGAGATTGCCGAAGCATTTGAAGAAGCCCATTCCCTTGGAATGGCCACTATTCTGTGGTGTTACCTCCGGAATCCAGCGTTCAAAGTGGACGGCGTGGACTACCATACCTCGACCGATTTGAGCTCCCAAGCCAATCATTTGGGCGTCACCATACAGGCGGATATCATCAAGCAGAAGCTGCCCACCAACAACGGCGGTTATCTAGCCACCAAACATGGCAAAACCCACAAATTGGTTTACGAGCAATTGACCACAGATCATCCCATTGATTTATGCCGCTACCAAGTTGCTAACGGGTATATGGGACGTGCAGGACTGATTAATTCAGGCGGTGAGTCCAAGGGTGCCGATGACCTGAGCGAAGCGGTTGCCACCGCGGTCATCAACAAGCGAGCCGGCGGCTCCGGTCTGATCTTAGGTCGCAAAGCGTTCCAACGTCCCATGAATGAAGGCATTGATTTGCTACACAAAGTGCAGGATGTGTACCTCGATAGCACGGTGGATATCGCTTAGTTCAAATTCATCGAAAAGGCAATATGGCGTGGTTCAAACGATCAACTGCGGGTGTAACAACCTCCACGAAGGAGAAACTTGAAGTGCCTGATGGGATTTGGTTCAAATGCCCGTCATGCAAAGCTTCGGTTTTGACCAAAGACCTTCATGAGAATTTCTCGGTATGTCCCAAATGCGATTACCATCATCGCTTGGGTTCAGAGGGTTATTTTGGGCTCTTATTCGATAAAGGGAAATACCAGGAATTGGATGAAAATTTGATTTCGCTGAATCCACTTAACTTCGTGGATACCAAGGATTATGCCAAACGTCTACAAGATGCACAGGACAAGACAGGACTCAAGGATGCACTTCGCTCAGCCCATGGAAAGCTAGAGGGCCATGACTTGGTAGTCGCCTGCATGGATTTCGAGTTTATAGGTGGTTCAATGGGCACGGTGATGGGGGAGAAGATTGCCAGAGCAATTGACAAAGCCAGAGCATTGAAGTGCCCTGTTTTGGTCATTTCGCGTTCAGGAGGGGCAAGAATGATGGAAGCAGCCTACTCCCTTATGCAAATGGCCAAAACTTCTGCCAAATTGGCGCTCGCGGACCAAGAAGGCATTCCCTATTTCTCCTTGATGACTGATCCAACTACGGGTGGGGTCACTGCGTCTTTTGCGATGCTTGGGGATTTCAATCTTGCGGAACCCGGGGCCTTGATTGGCTTTGCAGGACCAAGGGTTATCAAAGAAACCATCAAAAAAGACCTACCTGAGGGATTTCAATCCGCCGAATCGGTGTTAGAAAGCGGGTTTCTGGACTTAATCGTTCCACGGCACAAGCTCAAGGAGACCTTGGCCCGCCTCATGGATCTTTTGCGCCATTGATTTGGTTAAACGGGTTCTTAAGACTATCTTTGCATTCCTAAAATAAAAAATTCTCCAGCGGCTGTTTACCAAAGCGATTTACATAAACTGGAAAATCATATCAATAAACCTAACCAGCGGCCCCAAATAAGCGGAAAATGTACCTAGACAAAACCCAACGAGCAGAAATTTATAGCCGTTACGGCCAGAATGCTCAGGACTCCGGCACGGCAGAAAGCCAAATAGCCCAGTTCTCTTTCAGGATTTCTCACCTGACAGAACACCTCAAGAAAAACAAAAAAGACTATTCCACTCAGCTTTCCCTAGTCAAAATGGTCGGAAAGCGCAGGGATTTATTGAATTACCTCAAACAAATTGACATCGCTCGCTACAGGGCTATTGTTGAGAAGTTAAATCTTCGTAGGTAATTTAAAATTTAGCGGCCTTCGTGCCGCTTTTTTTCACGCCTGTTCATTTCGTAATGCAATCCCTGGATTGGGCCATTTCGAGCATTTGATGAATAGATTCTTC